>ENA-OROK01002257-OROK01002257.1-human-gut-metagenome-genome-assembly--contig:-NODE-2257-length-16879-cov-5.828340_pt1 | contig 16879 bp, 9 predicted proteins | sample MGYA00242127_ERZ509046 | MGnify/ENA primary metagenome ERZ509046 (study PRJEB26280, sample SAMEA2338728) | human gut metagenome | biome: human gut; feature: human-associated habitat; material: faeces... | reverse complement strand
CGAAAAGCTGTTCTGTGAATACGACCAAGAAGTGAAGCACTACCCGGAAAAGCGTGGGATTCAGACCAACATCGGCAACCTGAACAGGGAAATCTGCCGCCGACTACCGAAAGCAGATGAAGCCAAAGGAAGCCCGCAGCAACGTGATTGACGCTATCCTTGCCGCCCGGACGGACTGTAAGTAGTGGTAGTATAAAAATAGTACAAAGTAAAGATCCATATGCTTGTAAAACCTATGCTTGTAAAACTCCATCAAATCAAAGCGTATCATCATTTATGGAATCTATAAAGGACAAAAGTTCGTTAAAAATACTGGTGGTTATGATTTGAGTTTATATCTGCTGTGTTTTATTTCGATACTGTCTCGGAGTCATACCATATTTCTTTTTAAAAGCAGTCTGAAAGTGGGCCTGACTGGAATAGCAAAGATAATTGCTTATTTCGGTCAGACTTTTTTCCGTAAAAGTAAGGAGACTTTTTGCCTCTTCCAGTTTGCAGCGGCTGATATAAGCGCCGGGGTTAAATCCTAATTCGGATTTGAATTTTTTGGCAATGAAAGAGGTGCTGCGGTCAATATGAGCGGCAACATCTTCCAGACGAATCGCTTCATTGGTATGACTTCTGATGTAATTCATGCAGTCGTAGATATCAGCAGATATCCCGCTTGGTAGGTGGGTTTCACCGGCTTTTTCGCAAAAGTCGAAAAGCATTTGATACTGTAAATCGTTGATTTCTTTTAGCGTCTGAAGCTGTTCACATTCCTGTATATACATATCCATAAGATGATAAGCACGTTCAACGTCAACACCGCCCGGAATTGCGCCGATCATCCCTACATTTGTCACCGTACTGATAAAAATATTTTTGGCCTGGCGTAAAGGCGATTTTGCCAGTTTCTTTTCATTGAGATTCAAAGGAGTAGATTTGAGAAAATCCGCCAGTTTCTTTGGATTCCCGTTTCGAATATGTTCATAGAGCTCCAACTCCATATAATGGGTGGAGTGAAGTTCTTCATTTTCCTTATTTTCAATAAACTGCTTTACATTGTGTGAATTGCGGTTCACAGTATTACCAAAGCTTATTTCCAGTATTTCCGGAATATCGGCATTCTTCCGGTTCAGAATCAGATGAAGTAATGACAGATGTCTTGCAAGATGCAGGCGGCTGGTTGTCGGTATTGTATATAAAAATTCGACGATTTGCTCCCGGTATGCTGCCGGAACAGCACTCTCTTGCATGAACAGATTGATCTGTGAGGGTGTGACGGGGCACTCGAAAATAGGACCAAGAATGATAACATAGTCGGTCTCTTCTATACAAATACATCCGTATATGATTTCAGAAGAATAAAAATGTATGGACGGATTAGGACCACCTGCGAGAACAGGGTAATCTGTAAGCGGTTCTACAGAAAAAAGCTCACCGATAGTTGAGTACTTTTCGGCCGTTCCGAGAAGTAAACTAATAGGAATCTTGGTTGTGGCATAATACTTTTTACAGAAATCAATATAATCCATGATTGATAATTCTCTCCTTTTTTCAAAAGTATATCACAAAAATTTTAAAAATACAGAAAAATATAATATAAAATAAAATTATGAAATATGAATCATGGAAAATGTAGTATTTTATAAGCAAAAAGAAAGAAAGAAGGAAGGAGAAAGTGAAGTGAGACAGAGAATAAGAATCCATAAAGCTGAAACGAACAAAGGCGCAGCGGATTTTTCACATCTGTTGGATGCACCTGCAGGAAAGCATGGGTTTGTACGTGTAAAGGACGGACATTTTTATTTTGAAGACGGAACACGCATTAGATTTTTGGGCTTCAATATGGCAGCAAGATCCAATACTCCGAATCATGAGACAGCGGAAAAATTGGCTGCAAGATTTGCCAGTATGGGTGTGAATGTCATTAGGCTGCATGCAGCAGATGCTCCTATCGGTGAAGAACCGTGTACGTGGAGCAGTTGTAAGGAAGCACCGCTTTTGGATTACGAGAGAGGGAACAGCCTGGAATTTAACAAAGCAGGTCTCGACAGATTTGATTATTTTGTCGCAAAATTGAAAGAAAAGGGAATCTATCTGCACATTGATCTGTTAGTTGCAAGAGCATTTAATAAGGAAGATGGAATTGAATATTCCGATAGAGTGGATTCCTGTACAAAATGCTTTCCGATGATTAATGAAAGACTGATTGAACTGCAGAAGGATTATGCAAGAAAGCTTCTGTTGCATGTGAATCCGTATACCGGGCTTGCACTGGCAGATGATCCGGCAGTCATTACCGTTCAGATCAATAATGAAGAATCGGCGATTAAGGGAACAGCGGAGCTGGAGCATGTTGAACATATGAAGCCTTATAGGCAGGAGGTTCAGAGAAAATTTAATCATTTTCTTCTAATGAAATACGATACAAGGGAAAAATTAAAAGAAGCCTGGACATTTGACGGTGTTTCAGCTTTGCAGGAGGATGAGAATCCGGAAGACTGCTCAGTACGTATTACGGAGGGAGATTTTGTCCAGCCGGTGAATGATCCGATGGGTTCATGGGAAGGAATGAACAGCCCGGCAAGATATGCAGATTATATGGAGTTTGGAATTTTTATTAACCGGGAATTTTATCAGATGATGAAAAATTATCTGCATTCTATCGGGGTGAAGGTTCCGATTAACACCAGTAACCTGCTGGGCGGTGCGGCTGATGTATACGGACACAGCGATGCGGACGTAATGGAAAATAACAGCTATTTCAATCATCCGCTGCTTCCGGTACAGGGAACGACATTTATGGTGTCGGGTCCGATGGAATATGTTTCCACCAATCCGCTGACCATACAAAAAGGTGCAGGTGCCATAGCAACAACGATCCCGAGCATGGGTGCAACTGCCATTATAAAAGGAAAGCCGTTTATGCTGAGTGAATGGAATGAATACGGACTTCATCCGTTCCATTCCACAGCGGCAGTGCAGACAGTGGCCTGTGCATGCTTAAATGACTGGGACGGACTGATTCTTTATAATTATCAGACATCTGAAAAATGGGATGATCAGCCAGCGGACGAGATTTTAAGTGTATTTGATGCATACAATGATCCGGCGGTGGCCTGTCAGTGGGGATTTATGGCATCTGTATTTTTGAAGGGCCTTGTGGCTGTTTCTGATAAAAAAGTAGATGTTGTATATACACAGGATGACCTTAAGACGCTTCCAAACGGGCATGGCATGCTGACAACGATGTTACCTTACATCACAGGTATGCGAAACGTTTTCCTGGATGGAGGTGAGAGGTACACCGGTGACGCGGATGCGGCCATCAATGCAGGCTTTTTAAATGGAGCCGATCTTTCCGAGGCAAAGAAAGGAGTCTATTATGCATGGTCTCCTTACAGGGATGCAATGAGAAGATATCCGGATAAAAACCGGCTGACTTTTGCGGCAAGGGATACCAAAGAGATACAGCCGGGTATACATCTTGGCGAAAAAACACTGGTTTTTGATAAGATTGAAAAGATTGCAGGGGACGGAGATTACCGGGAATTTGCAGAAATCCTGGATCAGGCCTTTAAGAAGTGGGGGATTGTTCCAAAGGATGCAGGACTTGTGGACGGGAAAATGATTTCAGTTACCAAAGAAATGATATTTGATCCGGATAATTCCAGATTTTCACTGAACACCGATTATTGCAGCTTTTTCAGCGGATCCCCGGAGAAAAATATCCGCCTGACGGAAAAAATTAATGCAGAAGTGAATAACAGCAGAATATCTATTTCGGTGCTTCCGATGGATACGGACAAGCTTGCAGATGCAAAAGAGTTTATCCTCACGGCAATGGGTGAGACGGGAATGGATGAAACAGAGATGCAGACGGGGATTGAACTGATGGGTTATGAATTTACCGCTGTGACAATGAAAGGAAAGCTTTTTGCAGATACGCTGGAAGGTACAATTTCAGTAAAAGGAAAGAAAGCAACACTTGAGATTTTAAGTCCGGTGGGGGAAGTCATCAGAATTATGGACGGAGAGAAGATTGGAGAATCTGTACTCTTTCATCTGGATGGAATGGTGCCGGGTATCATGTACCATTTATCAATAAACGAAGCATAAAACTTTTTAAGAGAGGTAAAATCAATGGGAAAAAAGAAAAAAGAACTTGGTTTCGACAGTGACGGCGCAAAAAAAGTCATGCGAAAAAGAGACTATATGGCAGATATGTCAGGGCAGTGGGCACTTGGACTTATGGCAAATGTAGTCGGTCAGCTTACATACTTCTATACAGACAAGGTGGGTCTTGCTGTTGGCGGTGTCGGTATTGTGATGGCAATCGCTAAAGTTATTGATGCACTTACTGATATCTGGTTTGGAAATGTAATCGAGCATTCAAAAGGCGGAAACAGTAAATTTTACAAATGGATGTTCCGCATGATGATTCCGGCGGCAGTAATTACATTTTTGATGTTTACAGTGCCGAAAGGTCAGACAATCGGAATGATTTATGTACTTGTGACTAATGTATTGTTGACAGCCGTAATTTATACGATGATTGCAACACCGTTTGGTGCAGTTATGGTTGTGCGTACCAACAGCCAGGTAGAACGAAGCAATATGGGTATCTTCCGTGCAGTAGGAAACTATGGGGCAGGGATGATCATTTCGATTATTATTATTCCTGTTACTAATATGTTAGGTGGAACACAGAGTGCATGGATTAAATTTGGAGCGATTTTAGCGTTAATTGTTCTTTTGCTGCTTGCAATTTGTTATAACAACGGACGCAAGGCAAAGTATTCAGAAGATACAGAAACGCTAAATGAAGTAGAGGAGGAAGAGGCAGTTCCGTTTAAAGATGCGATTAAAATGCTTTTTGGAAACAAATACTGGGTGATTGTTCTCTTATTCAATATTATTACAAATGTTACAAATGCGATTGCAGCGGTATCCGGAACTTATTACTGTAAATGGATCTTCGGAAATGATAATCTGGTGGCTATAACAGGTATCGCAGGGCTTGCGGCAACTTTACTTGGATTTGTGCTTGCGAAGCCAATCATTTCTAAACTCGGAATTAAGAAAACGGTTTACTTTGGGGTGTTAGGTCAGGCAATTACCTGTGTGGTCAGGTGTGTCGTTCCGACGAATTTCATGGCATGTACGGTGATGTCCTTAATCGGAAGTTTAGTACAGATTCCGCTGATGTGCTTATATGGAGTGCTTCTTGCAATGGCTGTCGATTATAATGAATGGAAATACGACAAGAAGCTGGTAGCAGTATCTTCAGGAGCAATCGGATTTGGAAGTAAAGTAGGCGGCGGACTGGGAAGCATTATTTTATCAGTCTTTCTTGCAATCGGAGCCTATGATGCTACATTGGAAGTTGCAACTACTTCTATGAGATATGCAATTTACGGGTTCTCAAATTATCTGCCGTTAGTGATGAATTTGCTGATGTTCTTTGTATTTACAAAGTTTGATTTGGAAGAGAAGCTTCCAAAAATGAGAGCGGAAGTTGAAGCACGTAGAAAGGGTCAGAATAACTAAATAAAAATATATCAGGTATGGAGCCGGCCATTTATGACTGGCTTCATGCTATATCAGAAATTAAATGGAAAGTGGAGAGATGATAAAATGAGCGACAAATATCAGAATACAGAATTGATACCGGAGGAAAGGGCGGCATATCTTTTAGAGGAACTGAGTCTGGATGAAAAAGTGGCTCAGTTGAACTGTGTTTTTCCATTTGACAAGGCGAGTTATGATTTTGCCGGAATCAATGAACAGACAAAGCATGGAATCGGACAGGTAAGTACGCTGGAAATGCGGAGAATGGAAAGTCTGGATGAAGTGGTCCGGTGGCAGAGAAAGGTGCAGAGAATCGTTATGGAAAACAGTCCGCACCGTATTCCGGCAATTTTTCATATGGAAGGACTCTGTGGAGCATTTATTCAGGATTCCACAAGCTTTCCTTCCGGAATTGGAAGGGGTGCCGGATGGAATCCAAAGTTGGAGGAGAAAATTGCAGAAATTGTAAGCCGTCAGGAAGCTGCTTGTGGTATTACGCATGTCTTTGCCCCTGTGCTTGATATTTCCAGAGATTCCAGAATGGGACGGCAGGGAGAAACGTATGGAGAGGATCCGGTTCTTACAGCCAGCCTGGGATCAGCTTATACAAAAGGGTGCCAGAAATATGAGACAGCAGGACGCAGAACAGAAAGTGTAGCCAAGCATTTTCTGGCATTTCATAATTCAGCAGCAGGTATTCATGGGGCCAATAGTGATACACCGGAACGTTTGTTAGAAGAAATCTATGGAAAGCCATTTCAGGCAGCCATTACAGAAGCAGGTTTAAGAGGAATCATGCCCTGCTATTGCCTGATCAATGGAGAGCCGGCTTCCGCATCGCATCATCTTTTGACAGAACTGCTGAGAGAAGAGATGGGGTTTGACGGACTTTGCGTCAGTGATTATGGCGCCATTAATAATGCATTTATGTTTCAGGGAATCGGGGAAACCAAAGAGGAAACAGGACTGTTATGCCTGGAGGCGGGAATGGATATGGAGCTTCCAAGTGTTGAGGGCTATGGGGAAGCATTTAAGAATCTGTTTGCGTCAGGCAGGGCAGATATGGACATTCTGGATCGGGCTGTAAAAAGAGTCCTGACGGCAAAGTTTCGTATGGGGCTGTTTGAACATCCTTTTGCTTTGGAAGGAGAAGAGCTTCGCAGAGTTTTTATGAATAAGAAGGATAAAGAAATTTCCCTGCAGTCTGCAAAAGAATCTATGGTACTGATTAAAAATAATGGTGTGCTTCCGATTCAAAAATCCGTAAAAAAGATTGCACTGATCGGACCTCACGCAGACAGTCCGAGAAAGTTTTTCGGAGGATATACGCATATGTGTATGATGGAATCTACCTATGCAATTGCCAACTCGATTGCCGGGGTCAGTGGAAGTGAAAATGTGGACAACAAAGAAATCGTGACTGTTCCGGGAACCAATATTCAGTCAGATGAAACGCCGGAATTTGACGTGATTCTGAAACGTCAGAAACCGGACTGCCGAAGTATATTGGAGGAACTGAAAGCTCAGATGCCGGATGCAGAGATTCGTTATGCTTATGGATACCCGATTGCAGGAGCGGATCAATCCGGTTATGCCCGGGCGCTTGAAATTGCAGAGGATGCCGATATTGTGATTCTTACTTTAGGAGGAAAGCACGGAACCTGTTCTATGGCCTCCATGGGAGAGGGTGTGGATGCGACAAATATCAATCTTCCGGAATGCCAGGATGCATTTATCAGGAGGGCAGCAAAGCTTGGGAAACCGCTGATCGGAGTTCATTTTGACGGACGCCCTATATCCAGTGATGCGGCAGATGCACATCTGGATGCAATACTGGAGGCTTGGAATCCGTCCGAGATGGGGGCGGAGGCAGTTGTGAGCACTCTGCTTGGCAGGTATAATCCTGGAGGAAAAATGCCGGTAACGACAGCTTATACTTCCGGTCAGATTCCAATTTATTACAATCACCCGCATAATTCCGCATGGCATCAGACCGGAAGCATCGGCTTTTTGAATTATGTGGATATGCCGCATACACCGAGGTATTATTTCGGACATGGTTTGTCTTATACAAAATTCGAATATAGCAATCTGCAGTTATCCAAGGATTGCATTATGCCGACAGAAAGTATCCGGATTCAGTGTGATGTGGAAAATACAGGAGAATACAAGGGGGATGAAGTCGTTCAGCTTTATCTGAAGGATATTCATGCAAGCATGGCAAGACCGGTCAAGGAACTGGCGGGATTTAAGAGAATTACGCTAGTGCCGGGAGAAAAGAAAAAAGTAATCTTTGAGATAAAAGCATCACAGCTTGCATTTCTGGATAGAAGGATGAAATGGAAGATTGAGAAAGGAACTATTGAGGCAGAAATAGGAGGCTCTTCAGAGGATATCAGACTAAGCGGCGCTTTTGAGATTGTAGAAAATGGATGGGTTGCCGGAAGAGACAGAGCGTTTTATGCAGATGTGACAGTGGAGTAAAGAGAATGGTTAAAAATAGAAAATTGCTTGCAGAGCAGCTGGTAGAAGAATCGGTTGTTCTGCTGAAAAATGAGAATCAGCTTCTTCCGCTTCAGGAAGGACAGACAGTTGCTGTGTTCGGACGATCAGCACTTGTGACCTATGTTTCCGGAAATGGTTCCGGAGCGGCAAGAGGAGCAGAAAGCAGTAATATCATAATAGAACTTGAGAAAGCAGGAATCTCTGTATGTGAGGAGTTAAAACAGTACTATCTGCAGCAGCGGGAAGCGGAAGCAGCGAATCCGCAGGAAGAATTCGATTTTTCCCAGATGAAGGAGGCGGTAAACAGTGGCCTGATGTATGAGATATTTGGAACGTACCATGCGCCGGTTCCGGAGTATCCGATTCCGGAATGTCTGCTGACTAATGTGAGAGACAAGACAAACACCGCAATTCTTGTGCTAGGAAGAAATGCAGGCGGAGAGGAATGTGACAGAAGATTGGAAGGAGATTATTATCTTACCGAAGAAGAAAAGAAGCTGGTCAGCCAGGTGTGCGAAAACTTCCCGGAAGTCATTGTAATCCTTAATGTAAATGGACTTATTGACCTGGAATGGACAACAAAGTATACTTCCGTAAAAAGTATTCTGTTCCTTGGTCTTCCGGGAGAGGGTGGTGCAAAGGCTGTTGCAGAAATCATTAAAGGTAATGTTTCCCCTTCCGGAAAGCTGGCATTTACAATTGCACACCGGTATGAGGATTATCCTTCTGCAAAGCATTTTTCATGGGACAAGGAGAAGGAAGAGCATATTCTGACTTATGAGGATTATGGACTGGATGCGGAAGAAAACGGGAGTTTCGGTTTCCGAAAAAGCCCGGTGACCGTATATCAGGAGGATATCTATAACGGCTACCGGTATTTCAGTTCTTTTGGGAAAGAGGTACTATTTCCATTCGGACATGGGCTTTCCTACACAAAATTTGCATTAGATGCGGCCGCTGTTTCAAAAGAAGAAGACGGGATAACTATAATAATTGATGTGAAGAATGTCGGACTCTGTGCAGGCAGGGAAGTCGTGCAAATCTATGTTTCTATGCCGGATGGAAAAACAGAAAAAGCAGAGAGAGAATTAAAGGGATTCGCCAAGACAGAAGTTTTGAAACCGGGAGAGAAAACAAGTGTGTCAATCCATATACCATGGGATGGACTTTCGTGTTATGAGGAAAAATCCTCCGTATGGCTGATTGAGAAGGGACGATATAAGCTCAGAATGGGAACGTCCTCGGAAGAGACCGTCTGCATCTGTGAGTTAGATGTTTCGGAGGACATTATATACAGCATTTGTCGTTCAGCGCTTGGGTTGAAAGCATGTAATGATGGAAAACTTACGTTTTTAAAGAAAAATTGCCTGAAAGACCAGGAGTTGCCGAGTGATGCATGCGGCGGAGTCTGTGAAGAAAATCCAATGTATAAACTAACGCTTTCAGGAATTGATGTCAAACCGGAGAAAAGAGAGGCGGGGCAGGGAAGGCAGGTAAGAGATTTTTCAGATTTCACAGAGGAACAGCTTGCGGCACTTCTCGTAGGCTACGGTTCCGGAATTCCCTTTGCAGGATTTCTGGATACAGCGTTTCCGGAGACCATCTGTGATAAAGAAGGAAAGCCTTTGACCTGCAATGATCATCCGGCAGGGCATAATGGATATGTGTCACCAGCAATCAAAGATAAAGGAATCCATTCTGTTTTCTATATGGATGGACCTGCCGGAATCGGGAGAACTGCGTGGCCGACGGAAATGCTGCTGGCATGTGCGTTTAATAAAGAGGCGTGGTACAGATTTGGAGAAGCAGTGGGGGCAGAGTGTGAGGAAGCACAGGTTGATGTGTGGCTCGCACCTGCAGTAAATCTTCACCGAAATCCGTTGTGTGGTAGAAACTTTGAGTATTTTTCAGAAGATCCTTTTCTTACAGGAGTGTGTGCCTGCGCAATTACAAAAGGCGTACAGGAAAATCATCAGGTACTGGTGTGTCCAAAGCATTTCGCAGTTAATGAGCAGGAAACCTACCGCAGGGGAAACGCAAAGAAACAGTATGACGCAGTAGATTCTGTTATTACGGAACGGGCAGCCCGGGAACTGTATCTGAAACCATTTGAAATGCTGGTAAAAAAAGCAAATGTACGCTGCATTATGACTTCTTTTAATAAAATTAACGGGATATTTGCAGGTGGAAACAGCGACCTGTGCAACCGGATTCTGCGGGAAGAATGGGGATATGAAGGATTTCTGGTGACTGACTGGGGGGATATGGATATTGTGGTGGATGGCGCGGATGCAGTTGCGGCCGGAAATGATGTTGTCATGCCAGGCGGACCGCCGGTGATTAAACAGATTCTGAATGGATACCGGGAAGGGCGAGTGACACGCAGGCAGCTGGAGACAGCGGCGAGTCATCTGCTGCGGGTAATCAAGAGTTTGAAAGGAAGAAATGGAAAGAATGGAAAAGAAGATATATGAATTTACAAACGACGGCAATTCCTGTGTGATTTATGATGCAAAGCCGCCAAGATACTGGTTTAACTATCTGTGGAATGAAAACGGCTACTGCGCGCAGGTTTCCCAGAACGGGCATGGACGCAGCTATTACCTGAATGAAAGAGCAGATATGTGTATGATCAATAACAATGATGCAAGATATTTCTATATCCGGGATGATGAAATGAATAAAAGCTGGAATATCGGTGCGGCACCGCTGAATGAACAGGTAGAAAGCTATCAGTGTGAGCACAGTATTGGATTTTCCAGACTTCAGTCCGAGTGTCAGGGGATAGAAAGCTCCTGGAGAATTTTTGTGCCGCAGACCGGATTCCAGGAAGTGTGGACGTTTCGACTCAGGAACAAGAGTGACAGAGCCCGTATGCTCAGTACATTTTCAGCGGTAACTTTTGAACTGGAGGGGTTCTCATATCCCCGTTATTATGAAATGTACCGTTGCCTTGAAACTTCCTTTGACAGGGAATTAAATGGAATATATTGTAGATCCGCTCATCCGTTTGCACCGCATAAACGGTACAATGCTTATCTGGCTTCTTCCGAGCCTGTGTATGCTTATGACGGGGATCTGGCCAGATTCTGTGGAGCGGCAGGATCTGTCACGAAGCTGGATGCTTCTGCTTATGCACTGTTTCAGAGACCGGATGTAGTAGTAAATGGCGGTGACTGTACGAATTCTGAGGCGGCACTGTTTATTCTTGGCGGTGTGCTGCAGCATAAGTTCATACTGCAGCCGGGCGAGACAAAGGAAATCCGGATGGTCTTCGGCGTCAGTGAATCTCTGGATGAGGCAAGAGCGACAGCTAAAATGTATGCGGATGCTAAGCGTACGGAAAGTGCCTGTAAGGAGACCGTGGAGTATAATCTGGACAAATACAGTTCCCTGTCCGTCACCACACCGGACAGCAAAATCAATCATATTATGAACCAGTGGCTGAAGAAGCAGATAGACTGCTGTATTGTTGGGAAAAAGGGTGTGCGGGATAATCTGCAGATTGCAGTGGCACTTCTGAATTATCGTCAGGAGAAGGCCAGGGAGGAGATTCTGGAATGTCTGCGCCATCAGTTTCGGGATGGTCATGCCGTATTGACCTGGTATCCGTATGACGACACCAGGTATTCAGACCAGCCGTTCTGGATTATCTGGGCGGTGTGTGAACTTATCAAGGAGACGGGAGATTACACGATTCTGCAAAAGAAGATTGAGTGGCAGGATGGCGGTGCTGCGGCTGTAGTGGAGCACTTAAAAGCAGCCGCAGATTGTCTTATCCGGGATAAGGGAAGAAATGGGCTGAGCCGGATTTATTTTGCAGACTGGAATGATGCGCTGAATATCACAACCGATCCGGAAGCGGAATCCGTCATGCTTTCTCATCAGTTCTGTCTTGCTTTCAGAGAACTGAAGCTGCTTATGGAAAAAATCGGGGAGACTGATTATGCAGAATTTCTGAAAAAAGAATATGATACCATGAGAAAGAGTATTAATGAGAAAGCCTGGGATGGTGAATGGTATATGCGGGCACTCAGTAAGAAGGAAAACATTGGTTCCAGAACAAGTGAAGGCAGTAAAATCTATCTGAACGCCCAGACATGGGCAGTTCTGGGAGACGTGGTAGATGAAGAAAAGCTTCCGAAGCTTCTGACTTCGGTTGACAGTATGGAACATGATTTTGGTTTCCCTCTGAATATGCCGCCGTATGAGAAATATTCTCCGAATGTTGGACGGATGTCGGGAATGCTGCCGGGGCTGTTTGAAAACGGCGGAGTATATTGCCATGCAACGGGATTTAAGATCCTTATGGACTGCAAACTCGGCAGAGCTGAAAAGGCACTTTGTACTCTGAAAAAAATCATGCCGGACAGTGAAAAGAATCCGTCCACGCAGTCCGGCGCCGAGCCATATGTATTTACAAACTGCTATTCCACACATCCGAAATATTACGGCAAATCTTACTGGTCCTGGACAACCGGAACCTCTGCATGGTGCATGAAGGGACTGTATGAAGGCATTATGGGGGTAAAACGCGGATATGACGGGCTGGAAATTACCCCATGTTTTCCGAAAGAATGGGAACGGGCTGAGATGACGAGACATTTCCGAAACGCAGATTATCATATTGTAATTGAGAATCCGCAGTGTCGGAAGGCTGTCACATCCGTAATTATTGTGGACGGAACACAGATAAAAGGAAACAGGATTCCGGATTTTGCAGACAATAAAAAGCATGAAATAAAGGTTATCCTTCAATAAAAATTATTAGCACACGCTACTGATAAGCGTCGATGTAGGGGGAAATGGCTTGGAATGGGACAGAAAATCAGTGCCTGTTTTTTCTCTCACCTGAAGCTGATAAAATACAGTGGGAAACCCACCAAGGTAAGGTCTAACCAACCGCCTTGTACCGAGTCCTTGGAATTGAAGCGGTAACGTTAGATTTAAGCGTAGGACAGGGAGCAACAGAGCCGAAACGAAAGTGAAGTGATTGAGCTGGGAAATGATTATGAGGTCGGAAATGGTCGAAGCGTTCTATTACGTTGCAGACAACATCAGATCGTGTTCTGGATGTCAGCAAGATCGAGATCGACAAAAGCGCCGCGTGTGCCGACGACACCGGCTACGTTGGCGAGTACATCGATTCTTCCGTATTTTTTCATAACAGTTTCAACCACATTGCGGCAGTCATCTGCAGAAGAAACATCGGCTTTCAGGAAGGTAACATCGCCCTCTTTTTCATTTCTGATGCTTTTTTTTCGGTTTTTCCTTGCTTTTTAGAAAGATGCTGTTATAATACGGAAGCGGGACGAAGCCTTGGTTTAAATTCGGCACAGACCATGCGTCTGATTATCATTCCGCAGGCGTTTAAAAATGTTCTTCCAGCGCTGATCAACGAGATGATCGTGCTGTTGAAAGAGACCGCCATCATCGGTTATATTGGAACCATCGATATTACAAAAGCAGCAACCCTGGTACAGAGCCGTACGTACGATGCGCTGGTTCCGCTTCTCTCCGCAGCGATCTTTTATCTGATTCTTGTTATGATTCTGACCTATTTCATGGGCAAACTGGAAAGGAGACTGCGTAAGAGTGACCACTAACGAAAAAGTATTAATTAAAGTTGAAAATCTGCAGAAGAGCTTCGAGGATAATAAAGTTTTAGACGGAATCAGCACAGAGATCCGTCAGGGAGAAGTTGTCGCCGTTATCGGTCCTTCCGGTTCCGGAAAATCGACGTTTCTGCGCTCCTTAAACCGTCTGGAAATTCCAACCGGCGGAAAAATTTACTTCGAGGGCGTTGACATCACGGCGCCGGAAACTGACATTGACCATGTGCGTCAGAAGATCGGAATGGTATTCCAGCAGTTCAATCTGTTTCCGCACAAAACCGTTAAGGAAAATATCTTGCTCGCTCCGGTGACGTTAAAACTAATGACACCGGAAGAAGCAGAGAAAAAAGCGATGGAGCTTCTGACCCGTGTCGGACTGCCGGACAAAGCAGATGCCTATCCGGGAAGCCTTTCCGGCGGACAGAAGCAGCGAATCGCCATCGCGCGCGCCCTTGCGATGAATCCGGATGTCATGCTGTTTGACGAACCGACTTCTGCACTCGATCCGGAGATGGTAGGAGAGGTTCTGGAAATTATGAAAGAGCTTGCCGAATCGGGCATGACCATGGTCGTTGTTACACACGAGATGGGTTTTGCCAGAGAGGTGGCAACCCGCGTCGTCTTTATCAACGAGGGAAATATTCAGGAGGAGAATACGCCGCAGGAATTCTTCGCAAATCCGCAGCACCCGCGCCTGAGAGAATTTTTATCGAAAGTATTATAAGGAAAAGAAATGAGAAAAACCGATGTTCTGTGAAAATAACACGCACAGAACATCGGTTTTTTGATGTTATAGAAAGAACTTATTTGGAAATCGGGCGGGTAGCTTCTTTCAGCCACTCTTTTTCGTCCCCTTCCAGATAAGGAGAAATCTTCTCATACACTTCTTTGTGGTAATTATTCAGCAGCTCGACATCTTTCTCCGTCATATACTGCGTATCGATACCGTCGAGGTCGATCGGAACCATGGTAACGAACTCAAAGCGCATGAACTGGCCATACATGTTCTTTTCTGCTTTGCGGCAGAGCATCAGGTTCTCGGTACGGATACCATGGCTTCCTTCAATATAGATACCTGGTTCGTCGGAGGTCAGCATACCTTCCTCGAGAACGGCATTTTCCATGCGCTCCGGAACCATTTTCCAGCGGAAACCGTTTGGACGCTCATGGACATTTAAGAGATAGCCGACGCCGTGGCCGGTTCCGTGATTGAAGTCAAGACCTCTCTCCCAGAATGCCTGTCTTGCGAGGTAATCGAGATTGATGCCGATGCATCCATGGAGAAATTTTGCGTTTCCAAGACGCAGGGTTCCCATCGCGGTGATGGTGAAATGCTCTTTTTCTTCCTCAGTCAGCGGTCCGACAACAATGGTTCTTGTGATATCGGTTGTTCCTTCATAATACTGTCCGCCGGAATCCACGAGGTACATGCCTTTTGGCTGTAGAACGGAGAAATCTTCCTTCGTTGCCTGATAATGGCACATAGCGGCATTCGGGCCGTAAGCGGAGATGGTTCCGAAGCTCGGCTCAATGTAGCCTTCCTGCTCTTTTCGGAAGGATTCCAGTTTCTCTGCAACGGAAACTTCGTCCATCGGGATTTTGCCGATGTTTTTCTTTAACCAGTAAACGAAACGGGTTACAGCAACGCCGTCTTTGATGTGGGCTTTGCGGATATTTTCCATCTCAACTGGTGTTTTCAATGCCTTTAAGGAAGAAGCCGGGTTCATCACATTGACAATCGTGTTTTCGCCCATGACGCTCTGGCAGATCGTGTAGTTGACTTTGGCTTTCTCCAGAAGAATCGTTTTTCCTGTGATGCCGGCAGCGAAATCATAGACAGCATCGTATGGATGAATCGAAATACCAAGACCGGCAAGATACTGTTTTACTTCATCATTTAAAGTTGCTTCCTGAATAAACAGATGGCCTTCGGTTTCGGTCAGAATGAGGTAGGAGAGGACAACCGGATTGCACGGAATATCGTTTCCGCGGATGTTCAGCATCCAGGCGATATCGTCGAGTGCGGTCAGGATATGCACCTCGGCACCGTTCTCTTTCATCTTTTCGCGGACTTTTGCAAGACGGTCAGCAGCGGACTCGCCGGTATATTTGGAATCAAGAAGCCATACCGGTTCTGCAGAAAGTGCTGGGCGGTCGGACCAGATTTCACCGATCAGGTCACTTCGATAGGAGAGAAAACGCTCCGGAAGTGTCTTTTCCAGTGTCTCACCGAGCATCTCATTGACAACGCGGCCGTCGAAGCCGATGGTCATGCCTTCTTTTGTATTTGCCTGCAGGTATTCCTCTACGGTCGGAACACCTTCCTGGCCCATTTTCATTAAAGTAACGCCGGTTCCGGCAAGCTCTTTGGCTGCCTGTACGAAGTAGCGGCCATCGGTCCAGAGGCACGCTTCGTCCTGCGTAATCACAGCAGTTCCGGCAGAACCGGTAAAACCGGTAATATACGTTCTTGCTTTAAAGTAAGTTCCTACATATTCGGATTCATGATAATCGGCGGTCGGAACCAGATAAGCGTCCACGCCGTATGCTCTCATTTTTTCGCGGAGAGCAGCTAATCTTTCTGGTATCATAGTTTTTTCCTCATCTTTCTTTTCGAAAAATAATGTCGACATTTTTAAATGGGATGCCAACGTTTTTATTCTATCACATTTTCCAAATCTGTCAAAGTGATGATTGAGAATTTGTCTCACTGTTTTCCTGTTTTTGCGAAAATTTTTGTGCATTTGGAGATTTTTCCTATTTTTCAAGAGCTTTTTTGTACCATTTTCTGCACAAAAGAAGTAAGATAGGAAGAAAGAAAAAGCGTGGTGAAACTACGCGAAGAAGCAGAAACTATGTAAGAAAGGGGGACATACTGTAATGCATACAATATGTCTGAAAGACAACTGGACCTTAACGGTCCTTGGAAAAAATGTTTACGATATTCCGGAGACTCCAATTGAGACAAAGGTTCCGTCTACCGTTTACGGCACACTTCTGGAAAAAGGTCTGATCCCGGATCCGTTTTATCGTGACAATGAACTCGATGCACTGAAACTGATGGAGAACGATTTCGCATACGAGACAGAAATCGTGATCGGAGAGGAAGACAGAAAAGCGGACCGCCTGTTTTTACATTTCGACGGAATTGATACGATCGCGGATGTTTATCTGAACGGAGAGAAAATCGGCTCCGCAGACAA
>ENA-OROK01002255-OROK01002255.1-human-gut-metagenome-genome-assembly--contig:-NODE-2255-length-16893-cov-3.556955_pt1 | contig 16893 bp, 28 predicted proteins | sample MGYA00242127_ERZ509046 | MGnify/ENA primary metagenome ERZ509046 (study PRJEB26280, sample SAMEA2338728) | human gut metagenome | biome: human gut; feature: human-associated habitat; material: faeces... | reverse complement strand
AGAAACGGGGGGTCTGCTGCGAGGGCGGTAGCCGCGTCAGCTTTGAGACGGGCGGCGCGGCATCCCGCTATATGAATCAATTCTGTGCCGGGGCGTGGGAGCATTGCACCATCGCACGGCACCTGACGGACGAGTACGAGAGGCAGGGAGAAAAGAATGGGAAATAGGCGTATCGCCGAAGGAGTGAGAGGCGGTGCATAGTGGCTCTTGAGTACATTCCCTTTTATTTCAGCTATCGCAAAAAATTGGAGAAACTCTCAGATCAAGAGGTAGGTCGGCTTGTACGGGCCTTGCTGGAATATGGCGAGACCGGAGAGACGGAGGAACTTACGGGACGGGAGTCGATCGCATTTGATTTTATTGCGGACGATATAAATAGGGCAAAAGCGGCGTATGACGAGAGATGCGCAAAGAACCAGCGCAACGCCAAAAAGCGATATGCACGGCATGATGGTACGACCGTATACGATTGCATACGAACGGATGCGACCGCATGCGAAACGTGCCAAACCAAAGACAAAACCAAAAACAAAACCAAAGATAATACACTCCCACCTAACGGTGTGAGTGATACGCGCGCGAAGCGCTTCACACCGCCATCCGTTGATGATGTATCCGCCTATGTTCAAGCGCAGGGCTATCACGTCAACGCAGATCGTTTTGTCGCCTTTTACGAGCAAAAGGGCTGGATGGTAGGCAAGAACCGCATGAAGGACTGGAAAGCCGCCGTGCGGAATTGGGAGACGAGGTGGAAGGAGGAACACGACGGTGGACATAACGGCGGTGCTGGAGCACCTGCAAAAAAATGGAATATCCCAGGAGAAGTCGTACTTTGAGTGCCCGGACTGCGAGGACAGGGGCTATACGGTCACACGCAGTGCCACCGGGGAGCTTATAACCCGTAGTTGCCCTTGCCAAATACGCAAGGACAACCAGCGGCGCATTGAGCGTAGCGGTCTGTCCGGTCTGCTGGAAAGCTGTACGCTGGAGACGTACCAGACGGCGGAGCCGTGGCAAAAGCAGGCAAAGCAGATGGCCGAGGCGTATATCACGGATTGGCGCGGGAAGTGGTTTTATGCCGGTGGGACCCCCGGCAGCGGAAAGACGCACCTGTGCACGGCGATCTGCGGGAAGTTGATGGAGGCAGGCTTGCCGGTACGGTATATGCAGTGGCGGTCGGACATTCCATCCATCAAGGCAAAGGTAAACGATGCGGAGCTGTACGCAGATGCCGTGGGAAAGCTGAAAACGATCCGCGTGCTTTACATCGACGACTTTCTCAAGGGCAACGTGACGGAGGCTGACCGGAACATTGCGTTTGAAATACTCAACGCACGGTACATAAAGCCTGAGTGTGCTACGATCATCAGTTCTGAGCGGACGATAGGACAGATATTGGACTGGGACGAGGCGATAGGATCCCGCATTGCGGAGCGCGCGAAGGGCTTTACCATGAGCGTGACGGGCAGCGGAAAAAACTGGAGGTTGAGATGAACAAACGAGGGTTGGAGAAAAGAGGATTAGAGGATGGGCTTAAAGAGTGACGACCTGGCGCGGCTTAGTCCTGCGGCGCAGAAGCAGGTCATGGAGAAGATGCGCAAGCCCGGAAAGTACAAGGCGCAGAAGACGCGGCGCGGCAAGCTGACTTTCGACAGCAAGAAGGAGGCGGAGCGCTATGACGCTTTGTTGCTGCTGCAAAATGCCGGGGAGATACGGGGGCTAAAATTGCAGGTGCGGTACTGCTTGCAAGAGGCGTACACGACGTTTGAGGGCGACCGGGTGAAAAGTATCGACTACATCGCGGACTTCGTGTACGAGCGCAGAACGGCTCCTGACAGCTACGGCCAGCGGTATTGGTTTCCGGTGGTGGAGGACGTAAAGGGGATGCGTACCCGCGAGTATGGCATGAAAGCAAAGCTGTTTCGTAATCGGTACGGGTTTGCTATACGGGAGGTGTGAAGCGTGAAAGTTCAGCTGTTTAATGATAACTTTCAGAACTTTAAGAAGTATGGAATACCAAAGGCGCAGCTTGTTATTGCAGATATCCCGTATAACATCGGTACGGACGCTTACGGAAGCAATCCGATGTGGTATAACGGTGGAGACAACGCAAACGGTAAAAGCAAGTTTGCAAAAAAACGGTTTTTTAATTCTGACGGGTATTTCAAAATCGCGGAGTACATGCACTTTTGCTCTCGCTTGTTAAAACCTGAGCCGAAGGAAAAGGGGAAAGCGCCGGCCATGATTGTGTTTTGCGCGTTTGAACAAATACAGACCGTCGCCGAGTACGGCGCACGTTATGGTTTCAAAAATTGGTTCCCCCTGTTTTTCTGTAAAAACTATTCGGCGCAGGTACTTAAGGCGAATATGAGAATAGTTGGCGCCACGGAGTTTGCCGTTGTTTTGTACCGGAATAAATTGCCAAAGTTCAACAATGGCCGTGAGATTGGGGAAAACGGGAAACCAATTAGAGGAACCGGGAAAATGGTTTTTGACTGGTTTCAATGGGAACGAGACGGGAGAGAAATTCCAAAAATTCATCCGACACAAAAGCCTGTAAAGGTGTTGAAACGGCTTATTGAGATTTTTACAGATCCGGGTGATGTTGTAATAGACCCATGCGCAGGTAGCGGATCAACATTGCGGGCGTGCATGGAAACCGGAAGACGTGGATATGGGTTTGAAATTAGCCGCGATTTTTGTAAAAAAGCTCAGGAAGAAATGCTCGCCTGTAGTGACGATGGGCAAATTTCACTGGAGGTGTGACGTGGAGCGCACAAACCAGCCGCTGACGAATGAGGCGGCAAGGAAACTGATGGCGCTGGACGTGCAGGACAAGGAGATACTGACCTACGAAAAGCTGGACGAATGGTACACCGCATGGGGCGGGCAGTGCTACGTCAGCTTTTCCGGCGGAAAGGACAGCACGGTGCTGGCGTATCTGGCGGCGTGGTACCTGTCGAGCTTCAGGACACCGCCGTGGGAGCTGAACTTGGTGTTTGTGAACACTGGATTGGAGTACCCGGAGATACAGAAGTTCGTCAATGAGTACGCCGACTGGCTGCGGAGGGAGTTTCCCCGCGTGAACGTAAACCTTGTTCGCCTGCGTCCGAAGATGAACATTCGACAGGTGGTGACGAAGTACGGGTACAGCATTGTTAGTAAGGAGGTCGCAAACAATGTTTGGCTTGCACGGAGGGGGAATAAATACCGAATGATGCGTCTCCGTGGCGAAATGCTTGATAAGGATGGGAACAAAAGCAGCTGGAACTGCGATAACTGGGCATTTCTGCTTGACGCTCCATTTCTTGTCTCTTCGGAATGTTGCCACATTATGAAAAAAAGGGCGGCGCATACTTATGAGCGCGAGAGCCGTGAAAAACCTATCGTTGCGATGATGGCAGAAGAAGGACGGCAGCGGTTTCAGACATGGACGGCGACCGGCTGCAACGCCTTTGAGGGAAAACGACCGATGGGCAAGCCCATGAGCTTTTGGACGGAGCAGGATGTGCTTCGGTTTATCGTGGAGCGCAACCTACCCTACGCCAGCGTGTACGGCGACATCGTGGCCAGCGACGGCGAGAACGACTACGATGCGACGCTGGTGGACTGCCCGCTGCACTGCACGGGCTGCCAACGCACGGGCTGTATGTTCTGTGGATTTGGAAGTCATCTCGAAAAAGGCACAAACCGATTTGAACGCATGAAGCTGACGCACCCGAAGCACTATGCGTTCTGCATCGGAGGCGGGGCATTTGACACGGACGGGCTGTGGAAACCCACGAAAGACGGACTCGGGTATGCGCGGGTGCTGGACTACATCGGAGTGAGGTATTGACGTGGGTAAACAGCATTTGAGCAGGGATGACCGCATTTTTATGCGTGGCAAGCTGCAAGGCACACGTGAGAACATGGACATGGTGGCGATGGCGCTGATGGACAAATGCGGATGGCACGTATTCGAGGAGACATCGGACAGCCGGGACACCCACAGCATCGCGTATCTGTACGAGTGCTTGGAGAAGCTGGCGGAGGAGATAAACGAGGGTCGCATCAAGCGGAAGCACATCAAGGACGTGCTGAAGGATGAGTGCGGCGTGGTGTTTGGAGATTAGGAGGTGACGCGCCATAAAGCACTTGGGAGATATTACCAATATCAACGGCGCGGAGATCAACCCGGTGTGGGTGGTGACGGGCGGAAGTCCCTGTCAGGACCTTTCCATCGCCGGGAAACGCGCCGGTTTGGCGGGAGTTTATGGAGCAGGTGCGCATCGTGAAAGAAATGAGAGCGGAGGACAAAAGAAATGGACGGACAGGTAACATGGTTCGACCTCGGTATCTCGTTTGGGAGAACGTTGTCGGAGCATTCAGCAGCAACAGAGGACGAGACTTCCACGCCGTGCTGGAAGAAATTGCGCGTATCGCAGAACCAGGATTTTCTCTATCTGGACTGCCGGAAAAGTGGAAATGGACAAAAGCAGGAGCCATCGACGGTGATGGGTGGTCTATCGCTTGGCGAACTCACGACGCTAAAGACTGGGGAAAAACCATCCGAGACAGCCGTACAGGAAATGTTATCCGTCTGGGGACCCCACAGCGTCGCCGAAGAATCTCGGTTGTCGCAGATTTTGGAGGCGAATCCGCTGCCCAAATACAATTTGACCGCGAAAGCGTGTCTGGGCATCCTGCGGCGAGCGGAACGGCGGGGGAAAGACCTGCCGGAGCGGCTGAAAGCGGTTTTAATCCGGCAGTCGCAAGGAGCCTCACCGCAAGAGCGGACGGAAGCCCCTGTGCCGACAGAGGCCCCAACATCGTATGCAGTCCGTATCAGGGGGGCTGTGACGGCGGAGGAAAAGGCGCGTTAGTACAGACGGAGAAAAGCGGGACGCTGGGCACGGGCGGAAATCAAGTGCCGCTGACATACCAAGATGTGACAGGTACGCTTTCCCCCGGCGCTCACGCAGGGAGCTACAACGGGCAGGACGCATACAACGATATGCTGGTGGTGTCGAGCGAAATATCTCCGTCTCTTAGGGCGAAAGAAAATGACCCATACCGCGCAGATATGCAAGCGTATGTCGCAAGTGTAGACTGCCGCAATTTCCGAGAGGGCGGAGAGGTAAACGGTACGCTGCAAGCAAAAGAAAGCGGGCAAAGCCTGAATTTGAATAATACAGTCCGGCAGAACATGGTGGTGCGCCGCCTGACGCCGATGGAATGCGAACGGCTGCAAGGTTTCCCTGACGGATGGACGGATATTGGAGATTGGATTAAAACAGATAAACGCGGGCGCGAAATAAAAGTGAAAGGAAGTGCGGACAGCCCACGGTACAAGGCATTGGGCAACTCCATCGCCCTGCCCTTCTGGGACTGGATGCTACGGCGTATGGAGCGGTATCTGCCGGAGGACGCGACGCTGGGGAGCTTGTTCGACGGCATCGCAGGTTTCCCGCTGATCTGGGAGCGCATACACGGCAGAGGTACGGCGCGGTGGGCAAGCGAGATCGAGCCGTTTCCAATCGCCGTGACGAAGAAATGGTTTGGGGAGGAATGACATGACAAGAGACGAGATCGTGACCGCGCTGCGGTGCTGCGCGGGAGACATTTGCGAAGGATGCCCATATGATGAAATTTTTGCCGTAGAAGACGCGAAATGTATCGGGGAAACGACGGGCTACGCCGCTGACCTGATTGAGAACCAGCAGCGGCACATCGAGGCACTGATGAAAGCCAACGACAGCCTGAAGGACGCCATTGCACGGCGGGATAAGCAGATAGAGGACATGAAGCAGGGCATGGCACAGCTGGCAAAGGCTGTGGCGGTGAAGGAGGAGGCGGAGTGATGGAACGACTGACAGAGCGACTTAGAACTGGTGAGGTTCTTATGGCGTCAGATTACGAGGAGAAATACACGGAACAAGAGTGGATCAGTGTGCTGCAAGACCGCCTCGCCGCCTACGAGGAAACGGGGCTGACGCCGGGAGACATCAAGGAATTGCTTGACATGGCTGTGTCGAAAACAAACAAGGTTTTGCGGCTTGAAGAAGAACTGCACGCCATGAAAAACGAGCTTTGCCAATACTGCGGTAAGTACAAACAAGCACATGAGGGCGCCTGTGACGGGTGCAAATGGATGGAAGTGTGATGACCAAGGTCTTTTGCGATATTTGCAAAAAGGAAATTGAATGCGACAGCGAAGCCAGCGAGTACAAGATAAAGCGGCTTACACACAGCTTCCACGAAAGCTGGTGGGTACGTCTGACGGTGCATAAGGACTGCTGGAGAGAACTGTGCAAGAGCATTGCGGAAAAGGAGAAGAAGTAAATGGATGCTGTGAAGTTTATCGAGGAGCGGAACAGAATGTGCGGCACCATGAGTGAGGTGTGGGGCGTTGATGCGGCGAAAATTGTGAAGAACACCGAGGAATGGTCTGCCGCACACCCGCGCAAGACACGGCAGAGCGTGTTTCTGGAGCAGTACCCGGAGGCGGATCTGATTAAAGACGGTTTCATATCGATATGTCCGATGTCAGTCTCCGCCGCTTACAGAAACAAAACTGGTGGCTGCGCCTCCCCAACACGCCCGCGATGCGCGGACTGCATCCGAGACTTCTGGATGCAGGAGGTGGAGTGATGGAGCGACTGACAAAACGCGATACCGATGGACAGGCAATGATGGACTGCGAGAAGTGCGAAGCGGATTGGACGGGTAAGCATGGTAAGCCGATGGCTGACTGCACCGCGCTGTATTGCCGCAATCGTTTGTTAGACCGACTGGCGGAATACGAGGACACGGAAGAGACGCTTCGCCAACTGTGCCGAAACTGCGATCTTGAACGGTTGGAGAAATTGGCCGAGGCCGACAAGGACGGGCGGCTGGTGGTGCTGCCGTGCAAGGTGGGACAGCGGGTGTTTGCCTTGTTGGACACGGATAAGCATATAAGCGAGTGCGAGGTCAAGCAGATTGGTATGGGCAATAAAATCGGCTTTATTGGCCTTGAGCCAATAGGAGCCAGAGGGCGGGAGTATGGCGTAGCGCTAAACGGATTTGGCAAGACCGTATTTCTCACCCGCGAGGAGGCGGAGAACGCAATGGGGGCGATGAAGGATGGCTGAATACAAAATCTGCTTTAGCGTGGCTGGGGCGTTCGGCGCTCAAATCAGTTTTGAGGCAAAACCCGGCGTATCCTATGAGGACGCTGCGGCGTCTATTGACAAGGAAAAGCTGGTCCGGTTGATGTGCCTCGACACCTTGGGCTACTCCGCAAAGGACATTGAGGTTATCACTCCTGAACAGTACGAAGCGGAATTTGGAGGGGATGAGGATGGCTGAATACATTGACAAGGCAGAATACTGCGAAAAGCATTGCCGATGTAGTAATGAGTATTGCGATAGGCAGAGTTGCCCAATCTGGAAAGCAACCGCCGCCGACGTTGCGCCGGTGAGGCATGGGCGATGGAGGGAATCCGGCTCTTTGCTGGAATGTCAATCTTGCGGAGAGATTTATTCGAGGCTTGGGGGGAACGCCGGAAAGTCGTGGAACTACTGCCCCAACTGCGGGGCGAAGACGGACGGAGGTAAAGCAACATGACGCTAACTGAGATGTTTACAATTTGTGATTCGTGCGTATATGCGCCTTGTCTTTGTGGGAATGACCCTGAGAACTGCGTGGCGTATGTGATGAGGACTTCCTGCGGTGCGAAAATGGACGGAGGTGGCAGCGATGCGGCTGATTGACGCTGATGCTTTCGAATTTAATTTCCAGTACGGTCGTGACGATAACGGCATTTTACTTGTACCATTGAGAGACGCAAGAAAGGCGATTAAAGCGGCAAAAACTGTGGACGCTTTGCCCGTGGTGCGGTGCAGGGATTGCAAGCACAGCTACGAGGATTTGGGTGGTCTGTACTGCTCATTTGGCCCGTGCGTGGATTGCCCTGTGTCTCCAGATTTTTGGTGCGCGAATGGCAGACGGAGGGAGGGTGCCCATGCCCAAGACTAACCCCCGCAGAATCCCCCGCACACAGGCCGACGTAGACAAAGCCTACAGCAACGGCATTGTGGAGGGCCTGAGCCGGGGCATAGATCTGATGCTGTATGTCCTGATCGATAAGCACGACGCGCCGATGGACGATGTGCAACAGCTTGCCGGGGAGTTAAACCACGCCGCTCAGTGCGTGGCGGAAGGGTACGTTACCTGGGCAGATATCCGGCAGATGCTCAAAGAATACGGCGTTGAGACGGCGCTGGAATAGGAGGTACGATGAACGTTTACAGAGATGTTCCAATAATCTTGTGCGAAGGGCCCAGGCTTGCTATTGCGGATGTGGAAGAGCACTTTATAGAGAGCTTGGCTGGCTCCTTTTGCGTGGTGTTAATAATTCACGCACATGGCGACGTGAAACCATTCCGCCATACGTTTGCCAAAGTGCATGTGTTTGGGCGGGACGTAACAGTGTATCAGGGAGACAGGCCAAACACGTTGATTACAAATGGCGCGGAACCAGATGGTTTCTATGACACTCCTGGAGGTGTTACATGAGCAGCAAATACTCGCTCCCCTACGATATCCGAATGGAGTGCATCGCCTATGTCAGGGGCTATCCCCGCCGGGTCCGCGCGTACAATGCGGCCCGGGAAGAAGTGTTGGAGTCGTCGGCCTATGCCATGTCTGGCATGCCCCATAGCCCCGGTAACAGCAGGATAGCCGAGCGCAAGGCGGAACGGCTGGCAACCATAGAGAACTGGCCGGAGACGAAGAAGATGCGGGCCGTAGAATACGCCATGGACAACGTAGGCAGGGACATTGCCAACGAGAACGTGCGGCGTAAGCTGGTATGGGTGATCATGCGGAATTGCGAGAACCGGGACAGATACCCGCTTAGAATCATGGACGGATGCGGATTCAGCGAGAGAACCATGAAGCGCCGCAAAGCTGCATTTTTGTGGCACGTAGCGGATTATTTGGGCCTGGTTTCCTAAAAGTTGGCCCATTAGGCACATAAAAACGTGCTAAAATAGTATCATCGGGAAGTGGAACCAGTCAGCCCACAACCCGAAATTTCATTTTTTTCCTCTTTATTTCCTCCACAGGTTATAAGGCACAGCCGGTAATTGGTGCTTCCGCGCAAGCGGCCTCGCAAGAGCGTTACCGGCATGCAGACACTCACGGGATATCTCGCGGGTGTCTGTTTTTATGCTGGTGTAGCCAAAAGGTAAGGCACGGGACTTTGACTCCCGTATGTGCTGGTTCGACTCCAGCCGCTTGTGCCAAAAGAGGAGTGCCGCTGTCTTGAGTGCGGCGTTGTTGCCCTTCGGGGCGGGTAAAGTCTGCTATGTACAGGCCAAGGGGCGGGGGCTGGTAGCAAAACAGGAGGATGGCATGGAAATCACAAAGCGGCGGCTTGCGGATATTGTACCGTATGCCGCAAACGCAAAAAAGCATGATAAGCGGCAAATCAACAACGTTGCGGAGAGCATCAAGCAGTACGGCTTTGTGCAGCCGATTGTGATTGATCGCGACGGCGTGATTGTAATCGGCCACTGCCGCGCTATGGCGGCAAAGAAGCTGGGCATGGAAGAAGTGCCTTGCGTCTGCGTGGACGATCTGACACCGGAGCAGGTGAACGCCCTGCGTCTGGTGGATAACAAGAGCAACGAGAGCGATTGGGACTTTGACCTGCTGGCTGATGAGCTGCCTGGGCTTGACCTGTCGGCGTTTGACTTTGATTGGGGGCTGCGTGATGAACTCGACACATCAGTTGTAGAGGACAACTACGATCCTGTTTTACCGGCAGAGCCGAAGAGTAAACTTGGCGATGTGTACCAGCTTGGAGATCATCGCCTTATGTGCGGGGATAGTACGTCCTTGGCGGATGTACAGAAGCTCGTGGGGGGGGCACAAATGGATTTGCTGCTCACAGACCCTCCGTACAATGTGGACTATCAGGGCACCGCCGGGAAGATTAAGAACGACAATATGGAGGATACGGCATTTAGACGGTTCCTGACGGATGCTTTCTCCAATGCGGCGATGGTCATGAAGCCCGGTGCTCCGTTCTACATCTGGCATGCAGACAGCGAGGGGTATAACTTCCGAGGCGCGTGAAGAGATGCGATGCTGCGTGTCCGGCAGTGTCTGATCTGGGTGAAGAACTCCCTTGTGATGGGGAGACAGGATTTCCAGTGGAAACATGAGCCTTGCCTGTATGGTGAGAGCGAGATTGAAGAGGAAGCACACGAACCTTGCCTGTACGGATGGACGGAAGGCAAGAAGCACTACTTCTTCAAGAACCGCAGGCAGACAACCGTGCTGAATTTTGATAAGCCTGTCAAATCTGCGGAGCATCCGACCATGAAGCCGATTAAGCTGTTTGATTACCAGATGCAGTGCTCCAGTAAGCCGGGCGAGAATGTGCTTGACCTGTTCGCTGGGTCCGGCACAACGATCATGGCAGCGGAGCAGAATGGCAGACACGCTTTCTGCATGGAGTACGATCCGAAGTATGCGGACGTCATTATTGATCGATGGGAAAAGTTTACTGGAGAAAAGGCGGTGCTTCTGAATGACGATTGAAGAAGGGCGGGCGATCATTGAAAAAACAGGCAGCCCGCACCTAAAGCGGGACATGGAGAAGTTTATTAACCGCCAGAAGAGAAAGGAGGGCGCGTATGGCAAGGCCAAGAAAGGAAATAGACCAGAAGCAGTTCGAAAACCTCTGCGGCCTGCAATGCACGCTTGAAGAAATCTGCGGTTGGTTTGATGTGACCGATAAAACATTGGACAGCTGGTGTAAACGCACCTATCATGCCAGTTTTTCCGAGGTATTTAAGCAAAAGCGCGGAGCTGGGAAAATTTCACTGCGTCGGAGCCAGTGGCAGCTTGCGGCAAAGAACGCAAGCATGGCTATTTGGCTGGGGAAACAGTACCTTGGGCAGCGCGATATTGTTGAGCTGGGTTTGCCGACTGATAACGCACAGGAGGATGCTTTGAGCGTGAGCCTGCGTGAAATGGCAGAAGGGTTGGAGAGCGGTGATTAGCCCGAGGCAGCAGAAAATCCTTGCTTTCCCCTATTCCAAGTATGACGCGCTGATCTGCGACGGCGCCGTTCGTTCCGGCAAAACCTCCATCATGATGTGGGCGTTTGTCCGCTGGGCGATGGAGAATTTCAGCGGTCAGCGCTTCGGTGTGTGTGGCCGCACGGTGGATAGCTGCACCAAGAATATCATCGTGCCGTTCACAGCGATGAGCCTTGCAAAGGAACGTTATATCATCCGCTGGCGGCGCGGCGACAAGGTGATGGAAGTGCGGCGCGGAGCCGTGACGAATTACTTTGAGGTGTTCGGCGGCAAGGATGAGGCCAGCTATACGCTGATCCAAGGCCGGACGCTGGCGGGTGTGCTGCTGGACGAAGTGGTGCTGATGCCGCGCTCGTTTGTGGAACAGGCGCTTGCACGTTGTTCCGTTGACGGTGCGCGGTTGTGGTTCTCCTGTAACCCCAGCAGTCCACATCACTGGTTCTATCAGGAGTGGATCAAGCGAAGCCGTGAGCGCAACGCACTGTATCTACATTTTGAAATGACGGACAACCCCGGCCTGAGCAAGCGCACCCTCGAACGGTACGAGAATATGTATGCCGGTATATTTTATGACCGGTATGTGCGCGGCCTGTGGGTAGCGGCAGAGGGCATCGTTTATAAGGACTTTGCCAACGATACAGAAAAGTATTTGATCGGAGACCCTTTGGAGTGGGCCAAGCAAAACGGCGCCAGCTTTTCAATCATTTCAATTGGCGTTGACTTCGGTGGTACAAAGTCCGCAACGAAATTTCAAGCCACCGGGATCACAAAAGATTTCCGTGTTGTGGCGTTGGAAGAAGAATACATCAAAAACGAAGAGATTGACCCGAATGCATTAAACCGGCGTTTTGCTACGTTCTGCCAGCTGATAACGTCAAAGTATGGGTACAGCCAGACAAGAGCGGATAGCGCGGAAACGGTGCTAATTCGTGGGTTAGATCATACCGCGCAAAAAATGCGCCTCGGAACGCAGGTCAAGAATGCAATGAAACTGCAAATCACAGATAGAATCAGGCTTGTGGTGCTGCTGATGAAACAGGGTCGTTTTAAGGTTTCGCGCAACTGCCCGCATCTGATCGATGCACTGCAAACCGCGGTTTATGATCCTGATAAATTTGAGGACGAGCGCTTGGATGACGGCACGTCCGACATCGACAGTTTGGATGCTTTTGAGTACAGCATTGAGCCTTATTACAAAGACCTGGAACGTGCCGGGCACATGATGGGACGGTGAAATAGTGAATATTCGGAGAGCATTAAAGGATCTTGGGTTTGACACGGTCGACAATAAATTCTATTCTCTGATCGACCTGTGGGCCGCATGGTATAAGGGAAACGTTGAAGATTTCCACAGCTATACGGTGTGGAATGGAATTGAAGAGCTGGAGTGCCACCGGTATTCGGTGGGAATGGGAAAGAAAGTCTGCGAGGACTGGGCCAACCTCTTAATGAACGAGCGAGTCAACATCACGCTTGAAGGCAAACAGGAACAGGAATTTATCGATACTGTTTTTGCCGATAACAACTGGGAGGTCAAGGCTAACGAATCGCAGGAGCACAAAGCGGCAGTAGGAACCGTCGCGTATGTGCCGGTGATGGAAGGCATGGGAATTAACCCAGATACAGCAGAAATCATTGACTCTGGCCGCATTCGCATCAACTACGTCAGCGCCAGGAACATCTACCCGCTGACGTGGGATAACGGCGTTATCCGCGAGTGTGCGTTCGCATCCACTCGGAAGGTCGATGAAACAGAATATACTTACATCCAGGTGCACCGGCTGCGCAACGGCGAGTATGACATTGAGAACCATCTGTATGATGCGGAGGAAGTACCGCTGGCCAGCGTGAAAGGGTTTGAGACAATTCCTCCGGTGATTCATACCGGCAGCGACAAGCCGCAGTTTGTGATTGACCGGCTGAACATTGCAAACTCTGACGAAAACAACCCGCTTGGCGTGGCTGCGTTTGCCCACGCCATCGACCAGCTTAAGAGCGTTGACATCACCTATGATAGCTATGTGAACGAATTTGTGTTGGGCAAGAAGCGCATTGTGGTGCAGCCGGAGGCAACCCAGAGCATTGATGGTCGGCCAGTGTTTGATAAGCGTGAGACCGTTTATTATGTACTTCCGGAGGACAGAGGCGGCAACGGCAACATCTTGCAGCAGGTCGATATGTCGCTACGGACGGCGGAGTTTAACACCGGCATGCAAGATATGTTGAACATCCTGTCCAGCAAGTGCGGTTTTGGTGAGAACCATTACAAATTCAACCAGGGGAGCATCGCAACTGCCACGCAGGTCATCAGCGAGAACAGCACCCTGTTCCGCACGGTCAAAAAACATGAAATTTTGCTTGAACGGGCAATCACAGAGTTGTGCCGGAGCTTGCTCCGCATGGGAAATCGGTACATGGGTGCATCCCTCAATGAGGACGTCCAGATCTCCATTGACTTTGACGATTCCATCATTGAGGACAAGGGCCAGGACTTTAACCGTGACATGCAGCTACTTAACGCTGGCATCATGAACGATTGGGAGTTCCGCATGCGCTGGATGAACGAGGACGAGGCGACCGCAAAGGCGGCGTTGCCGAAGGCGCAGGACATGGTAACTGAACAGCAACAGGAGGTAGAGTGATGGGCGGTAGAGGTGGAGCCGGTGGCGGCATTGGAGCCGGAGAATCTGGGCGTGGGCGCGGTATGAGCCTTGCTCGGTTTTTGTCACAGCAGGATATTAACCGAGCAAACGCCGCGTCTGTCACTGATATGGGCGATATTATCAGACGCACATTTGAGCGCAACGCTGCTGAAATCAATGGGCTTGAGCTGTCGGACGCTGAAAAGAAGAACGCAGTAAGGCAGATGGCAACTCTCGCAACAACGGCGCTCAAAACGGCGGCAGGAGCAGTCAATCCTTATGCAAGCGGGCCTGCGCGCCTGACAACGGCGCAGAAAACAGGAAGCGCAGCAGACAGAGCGGCAAGAGCGCGCGGTGAAATGGATAGCTACATGCGGAAATTGCGTGACCAGTCCAGTAAAAACCGCAAAGCAGCAGAAAACAAGGCGTTTTCCAATGCCTTTGTAACAGCGCAAAAGTCCGGCGCGTTGGAAGTTACGGTAAACGGCAAGAAATACCGCAGAGCTAACAAGCGCAGCGGTACATGGCGTCCGGTATGATTAACTTTGAAAATCTCGACAAGTTCACATTCCCCGGCGTGGGCAAGTACGATATTCCGCAGATCGAACCGGTCAAAGCGTATCCACAAGGGGAATTTGTTCCGGGGAACTATCTTCTTTCGGCAAAGAACCCAGAAGATAAAATCGTGCATTTCTTTATTGACGATTATCAATTTGTAAGGCACTGGAACACGCCGGTCAAGTACATTCCGAAACTGTCGCAGTTTGCGGCGGTATGCGCGCCGGATTTCTCTACATATACAGATATGCCGCTTGCGATGCAGATATATAACCACTATCGCAAGCACTGGCTGGCGGCATACTGGCAGATCCACGGCATGACGGTTTATCCGACGATCTCTTGGAGTGACGAGAGCAGCTATGATTGGAGCTTTGATGGGGAACCTGTCGGCGGCGTTGTGGCGGTATCCTCGGTTGGGACGCAGGCAAACAAAGAGAGCAAGCGCCTGTTTCTGCGCGGTTACGAGGAAATGATGAAACGGCTATCGCCTGAATGGGTGATATTTTACGGGAAAGTTCCGGAAGAATGCGACTGGAATGTAATCCGCGTGAAGCCGCACTATGACGAGATTGTGAAACGGAGGAAAGCAAATGAAATATCCGTTTCATCCGGAACTGCTTGACGCGCTGCCGGAGGAGCTGGCAGAGCTGTTCCGAGGATTGGAAGATACGCTTCTCGATGAAATATGCAGTAGGCTTGCGCTGAAAGACCAGCTGAACGAAGTGACTGTTCAAGCAATCCGGGCGCTTCGCTCGCATGGTATCGACACGAAGGAGATTGAAAAAGCAATCCGCAAGACTTCTGGAATCAGCGAGAAGAATCTCAATGAGCTTTTCGACGATGTTATTGCCAGAAACCAGAAGTATTACACATCGGTTATCGACATGGCGGGACTGACACAGCCTGAAACGCTGGTGAGCGTAGAAGACACGTGGGCGGTTTACGAACAAACTCGGCAAACGTTGCGAAATATCACGCAGTCTATGGGCTTTCTGGTAAACAATGGGCGGACGAGGCTCCCGCCTGCGCGTGCATATCAGTGGGCGTTGGATTCAGCTGTCATGCAGATTCAAAGCGGTGCTATTAACTACAATCAAGCGATCAAGTCTGCGGTGCAGCAGCTTGCAGGTGGGTTGAAAGTCGTGAACTACGAAAGCGGACACGTTGACAACATCGACGTTGCTGTTCGGAGAGCTGTCATGACTGGCGTGAACCAGATCTGCGACCAGTACACAAACCAAAGCGCCGAGTACCTTGAGACGAGATACTTTGAAGTGTCTGCGCACTCTGGGGCGCGTGACAAGCCGGGTGCTTCGCCGTGGTCAAGCCACAAGGAATGGCAAGGGAAAGTCTATTACCAGAGCGAAAGCGGCGAACCTGACCCGCTGGGGCTTTACGATGACCTTGTGGAAACGACTGGTTACGGATATGTTGACGGTCTGACAGGCGCAAACTGTAGGCATCACAAATACCCATATGTTCCGGGAGTTTCGGAGCGGACTTACACCGATGAACAGCTTGATCATATCGACGATGGTCTTGGCTGCACGTTTGACGGAAAGACTTACACAGCCTATGAAGCGACGCAGATGCAACGCCGAATAGAACGACAAATCCGCGCGCAGAAGAAGCTTAGAAACGCATACAAAGAAGCTGGGCTTTCCGAGGACGCGACCGCCGCAAACATAAAGCTTCGGCGGCTGAGCGCAGAATATAGCAGGTTCAGTAAGGCGGCGGGATTGCCGGAGCAACCAGAAAGAACAAAAGTTTTCTACAAATAATTTACAGGTAAAACCCGCGAAGCACTGCGGTTTTTATACAATCTATCGCCGCGACGAACTGCGGACAAAGGAAAGGAAGATAGAAATGGCATTGACCAGAAAATTACTGAAAGGCATGGGACTCACCGACGAACAGGTGGACACCATCATCGAGGCGCATACCGACACCGTGGACGGCCTAAAGGCGGATGTGACCCGCTACAAGGCCGATGCGGAGAAGCTGCTCGGCGTTCAGAAGCAGTTGGACGATCTCAAGGCAGCAGGTGACGGCGGTTATAAGGAGAAGTACGAGAAGGAACACTCGGCCTTTGAAGCCTTTAAGACCGACATCACGGAAAAGGAGAGCAAGGCGGCAAAGGAAAGGGCCGTCCGGGCTTACTTTGAGAGCAAAAACATCACCGGCGCAAATCTCGACCTTGCCATGCGCGGATGCGGCGAGGAAATGTCTGCCTTGGAGCTGGACGGCGAGAAGATCAAGGACACCAAGAGCCTTGACGCTCTCGTAGACGGCACTTATAAGAGCCTTGTTTCTAAGCCTGCTGTCCGGCTGGACATGGGCGCACGGCTCAACGAGGGCGGCAAGCCTATGACCAAGGACGAGATTATGAAAATCACCGACAGAACGGAGCGGCGCGCTGCAATCGCCGCAAATATGGATTTGTTTAGAAAGGAAGAATAAAAATGGCTGATGATCCTAAGCTGATTAAGAAGGAAGATCTTGCCCGTGTTCGCGAGATCGAGTTTACCGAAATGTTCGGCTATTCCATCAAGAAGTTGATGGAGGCTCTGGGCGTTACCCGCAAGATCGCCAAGCAGGCCGGTACTGTGCT
>ENA-OROK01002232-OROK01002232.1-human-gut-metagenome-genome-assembly--contig:-NODE-2232-length-17047-cov-2.840278_pt1 | contig 17047 bp, 19 predicted proteins | sample MGYA00242127_ERZ509046 | MGnify/ENA primary metagenome ERZ509046 (study PRJEB26280, sample SAMEA2338728) | human gut metagenome | biome: human gut; feature: human-associated habitat; material: faeces... | reverse complement strand
GGCTTGCCTTTAGCAGTTGCTACACATTATGAAAAGAGCATATTATCAGATTTTCATAATGGTCCATTTTATAATTTCAAAAATGCTGTTATTGTTGGTGGTAGAGATATTGACCCATGGGAATGGGGTAATGTATTAGATGCAGGTGTTACTGTATTTTCTACTGAAGATATTAAAAAATATGGAGTTGAAGAAATTTGCAAAAAGGCTTTTGCTATTGCTTCAAATGGAACTGACGGAGTACATATTAGTTTTGATTTAGATTTAATAGATCCTAATGTTGCACCTGGTGTTTCTATTCCAGCTAAAAATGGTATCAATTTAGAAGAGGCTTATGCTTTAGCAGATGAGATTACAAAGTATAGTGATATTATTAAATCAGCTGATTTAGTTGAATATAACCCATTGTTTGATAAAGATAATGTTACAAAAGAAATTGCTACAAATATTTTAAATAAATGGATTGAAAAATTCTAAAAAAGATTTGCTTCACTCCGTGAGGCAAATCTTTTTATATTTTCTCATAATGTGTCCACATACTTATTATTTTTACAGTTTGAACACTTTCAAATACTTGGTACACTAATCTGTGTTTTATATTTATTCTTCTAGAATATAAGCCTTGCAAGTCACCTACTAATTTTTCATAAGGTGGTGGTGTTTGAAATGGATTATTTTTTATTATCTCAATTAAAGCCAGTACTTTTTTATCCAAATTAGTGCCTTTTATTTTTTCAATATCTTTTATTGAATCTTTGGTATAAACAATTTTATACACTACCATTCCACCTCTTCTTCTGCAACACAATCTTCTATTTTTGTTTCTTTTCCTTTTAGAAGTTTTTCTTTCATTCCCGGTGCATTTAATAAATATACTGTTTCCATTAGTCCGTTATAATCCTCCTCTGATATAACAACTGCATTCCCATTTTTAGTTGTAATATTTATTGGTTCATTAAACTTTATAGTTTGTTCTAATAACTCATATATATCTTTTCTAAAATTTGTAATATTTATATTCGTCATTTTTAATCACCCCTATATTTATATTATAGCGTACGTTTTAACGTATGTCAATATTTTATATATTTATTTTGGTATTTTTACTAAATATTATTCAAAATCTAGTATTTTTGCTTATTTTGTGGTACAATATATGTGCTAAATTTTAAGGAGGTAAAATTATGTTAGAACTTAAAAATGTTTCTTATTTTAGAGACAATAAACAAATTTTAGATAACATAAGTTTAAAAATAGATAACAGTAAGTTAGTTGCGATAACTGGTCCTAATGGTTCTGGAAAATCTACACTTGCTAAAATTATTATGGGTATTTTAAAGCCTGATTCTGGCAGTATTTTCTTTGATGGAAAAGACATTACTAATATTGGAATCACTGATAGAGCTAAACTTGGAATTGGCTTTGCTTTTCAACAACCTGTAAAATTCAAAGGTTTGACTGTTAGAGATTTAATAGAACTAAGTTCTGGTAACACTATAAATGTTTCAGAAGCATGTAACTATCTTTCTGATGTAGGTTTATGTGCAAAAGACTATTTAAATAGAGAAGTTAGTAATTCACTTTCTGGTGGGGAATTAAAACGTATTGAAATTGCTATGCTTGCAGCTAAAAAATCTAAGCTTACTGTATTTGACGAACCTGAAGCTGGTATTGATTTATGGAGCTTTAATAGCTTAATTTCTGTATTTGAAAAAATGCATTCTGAAATTAGTGATTCTTCAATTGTTATTATCTCTCACCAAGAAAAAATTTTGAATATTGCAGATGAAATTATTTTACTTGTTGATGGAAAAGTACAAGCTGTTGGTCAAAAAGAAGAGGTTCTTCCCCTACTTTTAAACAACACTCAAAAGCCATGTAAAGTAATGCTTGAAAAAGGAGGTAACTAATATGAGTAATGAAATCGAAAATAAATTAGATACAATTGAAAAAAATCTACTAAAAACCATTGCTGATATTGAAAAAACTCCAATTGGTGCATACAATATTCGTGAAAATGGCAAAGGTGTTGCTAGAAATACTACTGCAAATATTGATATTGTTACAAAGCAAGATAAGCCTGGTATTGATATTATTATTAAGCCAAATACTAAAAATGAGAGTGTACACATTCCAGTTATATTAACAGAAGCAGGTTTTAATGATGTTGTATATAACGATTTTTATGTTGGAGAAAATGCTGATGTAGTAATTGTTGCAGGTTGTGGAATTCATAACAGCTCTTGTGAAACTTCAGAACATGATGGTATTCATACTTTTCATTTATCAAAAGGATCTAAGGTAAAATATATTGAAAAACATTATGGAGAAGGCAATGGAACTGGAGATAGAATTTTAAACCCTCAAACAATTGTAAATCTTGAAGAAGGTTCTACATTAGAAATGGAAACTATTCAAATCGAAGGTGTTTCTTCTACAGTTCGTGAAACTAAAGGTGAACTTGGGAATAATACAAGTCTAGTTATTACAGAAAGAGTCATGACTTCTGGAAATCAAATAGCTAAAAGTATTTTTGATATTGACTTAAATGGCGAAAATTCTAGTGTACATGTTGCCTCTCGTGCTATTGCAAGAGACAACTCTGTTCAAGAATTTAGCTCAAATGTTAATGGAAACAACAAGTGTTTTGGGCATGTTGAATGTGATGCAATTATTATGGATAAGGCAAAGGTTACATCTACCCCTAAAATAGTAGCAAATGATGTTGATGCAAGTTTACTTCATGAAGCAGCTATTGGAAAAATTGCAGGAGAACAACTTATTAAGCTTATGACTCTTGGTCTTACAGAAAAAGAAGCAGAAGAACAAATTATAAGTGGATTTTTAAAATAATAAAGCAACTGCATTCGCAGTTGCTTTATTATTTTAACTATTGGTCTTATTCATCATCTTCCATAATGATGGCATAAATAACTTCAGCCGAATTAACTAAGTCTGGCAATTCTCCAATCTGTTCAAGTTTTACTTCTTCCGCAGAATTAATAACCACCAACATTAATTTTACATCCATGTGACTCATCAAAACTTCTTTTAATGTTTTGCACGGAGCCACAAAAAGCTCTCCAATGTTTCCCTCGATGATATTTCTTACATAACTGTACTCAATGGTCTGCCAAACCTCTTCCTCTATTGCAACTTCATCAAGCATTTTGTTAAAGAAGTCGTTGAGTTTTTTGGGTTTGAAATTACGCATCCTTTGTTTTGCAATTGCATCACTTATAGATCTGCATACTTCTTTCCATCTTTTCACAACCGCTTCATTGTTTAGAACTTGCCGATATCTTTCTTCAAGTTCCTCATCAGCCATAACAATACTCAGAATTTCTTCCTTCGATGTTGTTACTTTCAGCTCAACTTCAGTCATGATAAGACCTCCATATTATAATTTAGTCCAATGGACTGTTTTTATATTATAGCATTTATGTAAATTATTGTCAATTTCTATTTTTTTTACATATACTATTAAAAAAATATGTTGGAGGGATGTTTGTGAAAAAAAGTTTATTTATTGGCTGTGGTACAGCTTTAGTTACTCCTTTTACCAAAGAAGGTATTGATTTTGATACTTTTAAAAAACTTATTGATTTCCAATTACAACAAGGTGTTGATGCTCTTATTGTTCTTGGTACAACAGGTGAATCATCTACAATGTCTTTAGAAGAAAAAAAACAAGTAGCAAAATTTGTTATTGATAATGTACATAAACAAGTTCCAGTTATTGTTGGTGCTGGCGGAAATAACACCAAGTCTGTAATCGAATTTAGCAAATATGCTGAAAATGTTGGTGCAGATGGATTACTTCTTGTTACACCATATTACAACAAGACTACTCAAAATGGATTAATTATGCATTATACCGAAATTGCCAAAAACACTTCTTTACCAATTATTTTATATAATGTTCCTAGTAGAACCGGCTTAAATATAGAACCCAAAACATGTTTAGAACTTTCTAAAATTCCTAATATTATAGCTATAAAAGAAGCAAGTGGTAATATATCTCAAATAGCTAAAATTTCCAGTTTATGTGGAGATAATTTGCATATTTATTCTGGAAACGATGACCAAACTCTCCCTATTTTATCTTTAGGTGGAATTGGTGTTATATCTGTACTTTCTAATATTGCACCCAAATTTGTTCATAATATGGTTTTTGATTATTTAAGTGGAAATTACACTTTAGCCAAAGATTCTCAGATAAAAGCAATTTCTCTAATAGATAGCCTATTTTGTGAAACAAACCCTATTCCTATAAAATCTGCCTTGTCTATGATTGGTTATGATAGTATGAGAGTTCGTTTGCCTTTAGTTCCAATGTCAATAGAAAAACAACAAATTTTAGAAAAAGAAATGAAAAAATTCAATTTAATATAAATTAAAGAAGGTTGCATTAGCAACCCTCTTTTGTTGAAATCTTACTCCTCTTCATTTTCTGCGAAGATATCTTCAATCAGATTTTTTAACCTATTGGAAAACATAGCCTCATGAATAATTTCTTCGATTGTTTCAATTTGTTCGACCCTGACTTTTTCAATAATTTCAAGCATAAGGTCATCTGTCATGTTTTCAAGCATATATCTTTTTAAGGATTTTTGAATGTCATTTTCGACAGATTCATTGATAGCTATTCCAAGTACATAAATTGTAAATGAGCAATGAACCCCATCTGCAAACGCCTTACCAACTTTCTTCAAATTGACTTTGACTCCTTTAGCAACAGCATCTTCTGCTTTTTTCTTTACTTCTTGCTTAGCACTTGCATAGGCTTCCTTGATCTTCTCAGATCTTCTAATAGAGTCCAGTCGTCTTGCCAAATCCGAATCAGCTGGCAAAATTTTTTTAATATCCTCTTCCTCAAAACTCATCCGAACATGAATTTTTTCGCTTTTTTTCATAGTAAAATCTCCTTCTAATGTTGTAATTTGTCTGTTAAGACTTATCAAACATAATACAACTTATGTTAATTTCTGTCAATTTATTAAAATTCTATTAAATTTGTATCATTTTCAATGTTACTGTGATATAATTTAAGTAGAGTTTAGAAAAAGGGGACTTTACCTTATGATAACAAAAGATTTAATAGTTGAAAACACCTCTTTAGAAGAGTTTTTCTCTATTATAAATGACTTAGTTAAAAATGCTAAGGTTCAAAAAATGAAAATATATAACCAACATGCACATACTTCTTGCTATAAGCACTGTATGCAGGTTGCCTATTACACATATATAATTTGCAAAAAATTAAATTTAGACTATGTTTCTGCCACTCGTGGTGCAATGCTTCATGATTTATTTTTATACGACTGGCACACTCACATTAGAGAAGACAAGAGTTGGAAAGGACAACATGCTTTTATGCATCCTAAAATTGCATTAAAAAATGCTACTGCAATTTTTAATTTGAATAACATAGAAAAAGATGTAATTGTTAATCATATGTGGCCAGTTACTATTAAAATTCCACATTACAAAGAAACTGTTGTAGTTACTTTTGCAGATAAGTATAGTGCTTTGGTTGAAACTTTTAAACATATTAGAGGCATTTTACATACGAAAAAATTCTATAAATATGCTTATGTATTTTTAAGTTTAATTGTTTTTAGAATAATATAGTTTTAATTGAATATATTAAATTATGATTCCTTTGGACGGAGTTAAAAGTCATTGTTAATTTAAAAAAATGTGATTTTTGACTCCGTCCCAAAAGTTGACGGAGGATTTTATGATAAAGGTTTTGATAAATGGTATTAACGGAAAAATGGGTAGTGAAGTTGCTAAGTTGATAAAGCAACATCCAAATATGCATTTGATGGGTGGTCTTGATAAAAATGCTATGTATAATCTTGCATATCCTGTTTACAATGATTTTAACAATATCTTTGAACTCCCTAATGTTATTATTGATTTTTCAACACCTGAAGCTACTATTGGTATTTTAGATTTTGCTATATCTAAAAATATCGCCCTTGTAATTGCTACTACTAGTTTTACTGAAGAACAACAAGCTAAGATTTTAAATGCCTCTAAACATATTGCTGTTTTTCAGTCTGCAAATATGTCTTATGAAATTGCCTTAATGAAGGATATTGTAAGTAGCCTTTCTCAAAAGCTTCCAAATTCCGAAATTGAAATTGTAGAAACACATCATGATAGAAAAGTAGACAGTCCTAGTGGAACTGCATTAGCTCTTGCTAATGCTATTCAAGAAGCAAATGATAATAAATATTTTTATGAATTTAATAGAATTCAAAAACACAAAAAAAGAAATCCAAATGAAATTGGATTTTCTAGTATTCGTGGTGGTAATATTGTTGGTGAGCACAGTGTAATGTTTTTTAATGACAATGAATGTTTTGAAATTAAGCATATCGCTTATTCTCGCAGTATTTTTGCTGAAGGGGCCTTGAAGGCCGCCGAATTCGTAATTAAGCAACCTACAGGATATTACAATAATATTTAAAATATATTTACTATTTTCAGTGCTGATTTATCTTTTATGTGCTCCAATATAAATATGCAGTTATCTAAATTTTCTACTGCAAAGTCATAATTTTCTGTTTTCACATCAGCTTTCAATTTTGCAAGTTCTGTACTTACTTTTTCGAGCTCATCATGTTCTATATAATAAGCTAAAGTCTCTAACTTTTCTTCCCAAGTGTCATTTATTTTACTTATATGATTTTGAGCCTCCTGTTTGTTTACATTCTCACTCGAAATTTCATTTCTAAATGTATTAAGCTCTTCGTTCATTGTTTCAACTGTTTTATTTGTATTGTTTTGGGTTATAATATTTCCTGCTATAACTAGCACTATTATTATAATTATAATAACTAATTCCTTATACATATTTCTCCCCTATCTTTCTTTTTTCTGACAGAAAATTTGTCCTTTTCCGTCAAAAGTCACTATCAAAGCTTCCTGTGGCGTCATGTTAAATTTCTCTACTTGTTTTTTAAGCCATATTTCGTTTTTACCAATTTTTCTTAAATTCTCATTTAACACTTTTCCGTCTATTACCAAATCATATGGTAAGCCTTCATAATCCGGCTCTATATTAAAGTCTTCTGGCGTTGTTGTACGTTTATTAGGCTTTTGAATAACAGTTACTTGCCCACTTGTTTCTAATATTGCATATTCAACATCACCTAAATTTACAACGTTGTTTCCTCTTAATCTTTCTTCCAACTCGTTTATAGTAAATCTTTCTTTTTTCAAAGCTTTTTCGTCTATTTTCCCTCTATATATTAATATTGTTGGTCTTCCACACAAAATTTCTCTTCCTCGTATGCTTTTGATGTTTATAATAGAAATTACTAAATGCATTACTAAAAGTCCTAAAATTGGTATAATTCCGTTTGTAATTGGTATTCCAACATCTGTCATAGGTATTGAAGCTAAATCTGCTATCATAATTGAAATTGCAAGTTCAAATGGCTGTAATTGTCCTATTTCTCTTTTTCCCATCAATCTCATAACTACTAAAACAAGTATGTATAACACAATAGTTCTTATTAAAGTTATTATCATTTTTAAAATCCTTTCACAAGTTTTTAATATAATTTTGAGCCAAAATAAAAAAATTATTCATTGGTTGAATAATTTTTGTTTTTAAGTAAATAATAAAATTAGCAAACCATGTAAATTATTTTAAAATTAAGGAGGTTTAGACATGTCAAATGAAAATACAAATACAAGATCTAATACTAAAGGTACAGCTTGGCAAATAATTGGTAGATTGATTACAGCAGCTATAGTTCTTGCTATTACAGCATTTTTCACACCAGGTTTTAACATTAGTAATTTTTGGGCTTTAGCAGCTGCAGCAATTGTACTTACAGTTATCGACTATTTAATTACTAAATTTACTGGTCTACATGCTAGTTCTTTTGGTAAAGGTTTTGTAGGTTTTGTTCTTTCTGCAGTGGTATTATATGTAACACAATACTTTGTTGCAGGTTATACAGTTTCTTGGATGGCAGCAATAGTTGGTGCGATAGTATATGGTGTTGTAGATTACTTTATACCTGGCGAACAACAATATTAAAATAAAAGGCTTTTGCAAACGCAAAAGCCTTTATTTCTATTTTCCTTTATTCCATTCTTCTTTATTAGTTTGTCTTTGTCTAGCAATACTCAATGCTTCTGATGGTACATCTTGAGTAATTGTTGAACCTGCTGCTACTAAAACATGGTCTCCTAAAGTTACAGGTGCTACTAGGTTTACATTTGATCCTATAAAGCAATTGTCTCCAATTTTTGTTTTGTGTTTATTTTTTCCGTCATAGTTGCATGTAATTGTTCCACAACCAATATTACATTTTGTTCCTATCTCGCAGTCTCCCATGTATGATAAGTGTGGTACTTTTGAACCTTCTGCAATAATTGCTTTTTTAATTTCTACAAAACTTCCAACTTTTACTTTGTCTGCTAATTTACATCCTTCACGAATATATGCATTTGGTCCAATATTGCAATCTTCGCCAATTACAACACCTGATTTAATGGTTGTATTTGGATGAATTACTGTGTCCATTCCGATTTCTACATCCTCATAAATATATGTTGTGTTAATATCTTCTATTGTTACACCATTGTTCATATGCATTGTGTTGATTTTTATTCTTAAAATTCTTGTTAGCATTTCTAATTGAAGTTTTGTGTTAAGACTCAAAATTTCTGTATTGTCTTCTACTAAGACTCCTCCAATCTTTTTGCCTGATACAACAAGCATCTTAATTACATCTGTTAAGTAATATAGTCCCATACTATTTTGTTTTAAAGTTCCAATAATTTTAACTAGTTCTGAAATTTCAAAACAATATACTCCTGCATTTACTTCTAATATTTTCTTTTCTGCCTCTGTTAATTCTTTTTCTTCTATGATTTCTGTAATTTTGTTATTTTCTCTAATAACTCTACCATATCCTGTTGGTTCACTTATAATACCTGTAAGTATTGTAACCGCTTCATTTTCTGTCTCAGATTTTTCTACCATTTCTTTAATAGTTTCTGGTGTAATCAATGGTATATTTCCATTTGCAATTACAACTCTACCTTTTTTGCTTTCCAAATAATTTGTTGCTTGCATAATTGCGTGACCTGTTCCCAAGCAACCTTTTTGCTCTAAATATGTAACCTCATCTTTTAGAATTCCTTCTATCTCTTCTCTGTTCTCTCCAACAATAACTGCAACATCTTCTATTCCAGCTTTTTTCATACTGTCAACAACTCTTTTAATAACAGCCTTTCCATATAATTCCTGTGCCAATTTTGATTTTTTAGATTTCATTCTGTCATCTGTTCCTGCTGCCATTACTAAACCTATTACATTTTCCATGATAAATTTCTCCTTTATTTATATTTTTCATTATATAATTTAACAGCTGTTTCTGGGCTGTCATTTCCTGTACGATTTTTTACTGGTGCAAACTCATCTTCTCTTTTTACTCTCATTATTGTCATGTTGTCATATCTTGTAAATGCATCAAATATAAAAGTTTCAAATTTAAATACATTTGGTGCTTCTGGCTCTATAAATTGTCCGTCTATATTTAAATAACCTGATTTTTTAAATGCTGCATGATATGGCAATTTAGCATTTGCCAAGTTTTCTAAATCACTTCTGTTATATAAGTATGTACCTATATTAACCTCTCCATACATCAATTCTCCATTCTCATCTAGCTCTTCTGACATTTCTTTCGGTAAATCAATATATTCAATTATTTTAGGCTTGCCATTCATTTTGCAAAATACTCCTGCTTTTTCCTGTGGATAAGCTTTTGCTACCGATTTAGAAGCAATTACATTATTTTCTTTAATTGTTAATCCTAATAAAATTGGATCTACAAAGTTTGATAAGATATTGTCAATTCCACTTACAAAAATCCAGTCTGTTTGTTTTTGTTTTAACTCATCTAATAGTCCTGATTTTGCAAATGCTTCGTAAATTCCACCATTTCCGTCTGCAGCTTCTTTTATTCTAACATTCTCGTCTAATATTACTCTTCCTTGAGTATCTATTAAAGGTAATTCACCTTGTTTAAAAAACTTAACTTTATCTTTTTCGTACCCAAAGTAATTATTATTCTCTAAGAAACAAACTGTTTCGTCATGGTTATCTTTACTAGTCATTACATACCAAGGTATTGTAACACCATATTCTTCTTTTGCCTTTTTTAGTTTGTCTATAATTATTTCAAATATGTATTTTTTACCATTTACAGTAAATGTAATGGTTTTATTAGCTATCGGATTTCCAGCACCATCTTTTAAAGTAGCATTAAGTCTTTCTGATCCGCCATAATATTTTTCAAGATCTTCTTCGGTTTTGCCGTTGTCGGGCGGGCGCGAGATTATAGCCGCGTTTATGCGGTACTTCGACGAAAGCTCCTTCACTTTTTTAGCGCACTCTTTCGCCTCGTTGAAGTCGCGCCCCTGGCAGCCGAACGTCGCCACGGTCCGCGAATTTTCAAGAGCCTTTGCCATCGCCTCCATTCCCGAAAGCTTTTCGTCGAGGGTAAGCAAGTCGCAACTATCGCCTGATTGCGGCCATATTGCGCCGTCGCAGCCGCATTTTCCGACAAATTTAGCCTCTTCCGCGAGCGTTTGAAAATCGACCTCTCCGGACTCCTTATATGGCGTGGACAGTATCGGAAAAGCTCCACGGATTCGGGCGTCTCCGCCTCCGGAAGGCTTGGAACATCCCGGAACTCTACTCAAATCGGAACGTGTGGAAATTGTGCTACATGCTGTCGCCGCGGCGGCAACAGAAGTGCACGCAGCCATTCTTATAAAAGTTCGCCTTTTCATGTTTGCAATTTATATGCTCTGCGCAAAATGCGTCAACTACAATAACCCATATATTGCGGTAGCATTGTTTGAGATAAAAATGGGCGCAATATAAAACTACGGCACAAAAAAAACGCCGCTCTAAAAAAAATCGCGGCGCGTCTTAAATACCCTAAAAACTTAGTAAACCTTTGTGACTTCCGAGCCCTTTGCAGTCACTACATCTATTTTTCCGCCGCCCGATTCTATTTTTATTCCGTCGTAGCTCTCGCCAGCCACGGGCTGGACAGGCTCCAAATATTTTTCCGAGACGAGCGTTTTGTAATCCACGGAATTTGCGGATTTGTCGGAAATATATTTTTTTCCGGCCTCCGCTATGGCGTCGAGGTTTGACTCCACCGCAACGACGCGGTGCTTTTCGGCCATCATTGCCGTAGCGGGCACAAATACTGCCGCCAGCAAACCGAGTATTACAACGACAAGCAAAAATTCTATTACGGAAAATCCTTTTCTGTTTTTCATCTTGCCTTAGATTTTCGAGTTAAGGCGGAAATAATCAACACATTTATTTAAAATTGCGGCAATTAGCGGAAAAATAAATTATCACTATGGCGTCATCGCAATTTTATAAAAAAATAGATACGGGCGTTTCAAACTTCGAGAAAAATTTTACGAAAAAATTATCCAACTTTCAACGGCATTTTCGCTCGCACCGCAATCAATAGAAAATAACAAAATGCCCGCCAATCGGTCAACAGCGCGCCCTAAATTAAGGAATTGCAATAGGATTTTTCTTGCGGGCGTAAATATCGGCGGTTATTTTTCTTATATGAAAAGGCGCACATTTGTAGGTTCAATTATGGCAATATGCCCCGCCGCAATGGCTAGTGTCGCACCCGCTCCAAATGGGGGGCTTGAAAAATACGACGTGCTTGTCGTAGGCGGCGGCGTTTCAGGCTGTGTTGCGGCAATACAATCTGCGCGCGCGGGCGCAAAAACCCTACTTGTCGAAAGCTCCCCACAGCTCGGCGGAACAATGACAACCGCCGGAGTAAATTACCCGGGGCTTTTCCACGCATGGGGTAAGCAAATTATTGCGGGAATCGGCTGGGAGCTCGTCGAAAAATGCGTCCGCGAGCACGGTGACAAAATGCCGGACTTTTCGGACTACAAAAAATCCCACGACTGCCTGCAAGTTAGAGTCAACGAATACCTGTACGCATGCCTCGCCGAGGAAAGCGCCCTAAAAAGCGGCGTCCATTTGCTTTATTACAGCTTCCCCAAATCCGCAAAAGAAACTTCCGACGGCTTCGAGGTTGAAATAGCCGGAAAATCAATTGAAAAAAAAGTATTCGCGCGCCGCGTAATAGACTGCACCGGCAACGCCGCGTTTGTCGCAATGGCGGGATACAGGCGCATCAAAGGCTCTGAAATTCAGCCCGGAACGCTCGATTTCAAATTTTCGAACTACAACCCCGAAAAAATAGACAAGGCCGCCCTAAGCGCGGCATACGCCGAAGCCCTGAAAAGCGGAGAACTACACCCGCACGAGCTTTGGATAAATATCAACGGGCTCATCGCAAGCGGCGGGAAAGGCGCACAACACCTCGTCGGCGCCGACTCTTCCGACGCATTCGTCCAAACCGACTCAAACATTAGGGGGCGCGAGGCATTTTTAAGGCTTTTCCGCTTTCTAAAAAGGCAAAAAGGACTTGAGCGCATAAAAATTTCCTACGTTAAAACCGAGGCAGGTATAAGGGAAACATACAGGATAGATGCCGAACACAACATTACTGTCGATGAATACGCCGGCGGCGAAAAATATCCTGACGCCCTCTGCCACTCTTTTTATCCGATTGACTTGCACGATTCAAAAGGGGTAAGGCCAAAAATGCTCAAAGAAGGCGTTGTTCCAAGCATTCCGCTAAGGGCGATGCTGCCTAAAAACTCCAAGTTTTTGATTGCGGCTGGCAGGCATGTTGGAAGCGACAGGCTCGCGAACTCGGCGCTCAGGGTACAGGCGTCCTGCATGGCGATGGGCCAAGCTGCCGCGGCGGCTGCTACAATATCGATTCTCGAAAACGCGCCTATCGGAAATGCCGATATTCACAAAATCCGCAATACCCTCGAAAAACACAACGCGATACTCCCGCCCCTTACGTCAAGAAACTGAAATAATTTTCAAAGCGACCATGAAAAAATATTTTTATTTATTGCTATTGTTGCCGCTGCCGTTTTTTGCGGCCTCTTGCGGCGGAGCCAAAGCGCCGCATGACACCGAGAAAACGCGCGCAAACAGATTTCACCCGCCCTCCGAAGTCCAAACGCAGCCCGCTGCGGAAAGCGCTACTACCGCAAAAATAAAAAATATACTTTTAAACAATTCCGTGTTTTGGAGCAGGCTCGGCTGGGCTTACAATCCCCCACGCCTCGACGAAAACGGCAAAACCGTAATGCTCGTGCAAGACGACTCCCCCGAGCGCCGCTTCCACCGAGATTTCAAAAACGCCGGCGTAAAAATCCACTCCACAATCCTGTTTTCGGGCTGGGTGGCGCCTGGCAAATACGACTACTCCGCGACGGACGAAACCCTTGAAAAACTGTTCGGCGGCGCGGGCGCGGACATTCTCTACATTCCGCGGATAAAGCTCGACCCGCCGCCCGCATGGTGCGCCGAAAACCCCGAGGACACTACGGTCTACTACCCGGGCAGGCTATCGAAGGAGGAAATCGCGGAGCTCGCCTGCACCCCCGCCCACGACTGGTCTGGAATGGAGTGGCCAAAGGGCTACAACGCCTACGGCAACCCTCGCGACAGGGTTGACGACCGCCCGAACGTCATGGGGCTGATAGGCCTGCAAAGCTTTTCATCCGAAAAGTGGCTGCGCGACGCGGGGGAAGCCCTGCGCCGCCTAATTCGCAGAATAGAGGGCGGCAAATACGCGAAAAACGTCATCGCGTACCACATCGCCTACGGGCAGACGGGGGAAACCGCCTTCTGGCGCGCGTGGGAGAAAAACGACTACCGGTTCGGCGACTACGGCATAAACAACCTCCGCGCGTTCTACGACTGGGGAATCAAAAAATACGGCTCGCGGGAGGCGCTCGCAAAGGCGTGGAAACAGCCGGAAATATCCCGCGGTAACGTGAAGCTGCCCACCCCCATGAGGCGCGAGCTCCACTGGAACTCCCACGCCGAGTTCTTCCGCGCCTCCGAAGAGGACAGAATATGCATCGACTATGAAAAGTTTTGCGGCGAAATAAACGTGCGCGCGATTGACTACTTTTCAAAAATCGTAAAGGAGGAGTCCGGCAAGGCCGCCGGCGCGTTCTACGGATATTACCTCAACGTACCGCGCGCGGCGTATTCGGGGCATCTTGAATTCGACGCCCTCTTGAAAAGCCCCAACGTCGACTTCCTCGCCGCGCCCAAAGGGTACAGAAACTACGGCCCCGCTTCTGCGGGCTCGGTGCAGACTCCCCCGATGTCGATTAACCGCAAGAAAATCTTCATAAGCGAAATCGACCCTCCCACGCACCTCGTAAAATGGAGCCCCGCAAAAAACATGGAGGGCACCCGCACCGTTTTGCGCCGCGAATTCGCAAGCGCCATGCAGTCGGGCTCGGGTTTCTGGTGGATGGATCTCGGCGGCGGATGGTACGACTCGCCCGAAATAATGGGGGAAATCGGGGAAATCGAAAAGGCCGCGGCTAAAATCCGCGCCCGAAAGGCGGAGCCTGTTGCGGAAGTCCTAATAGTATCCGATCCCGAAAGCTTTTACTATTCAAAGCCGCACTGGATGCTGCACCAGGACCTGCTGAAAGACTCCATTATTCAAATCCGCAAGGCGGGCGCGCCGGTAGACCACTACCGCCTCGCCGACCTGAAAGATCTCGACCTGTCGCGGTATAGGGCCGTCGCGTTCATGAATTGCGCGCGAATTGCGGACTCCGACTGGGAAGAAATCTCAAAGCGGCTTAGGCCGGACGCAACCCTGATATGGCACCACGCGCCCGCCGTGTGGGGCGAAAAATACGACCCCGCGCGCAGCGTGAAAATCACCGGATTCAAACTCGCCAAACGCCCAGCGTCGTACGGTCATTGCCCCGGAACAGATCGCCGAGGTGGCGCTGGGCTATCAGGCATAAGCTTCTGCGGACAGACAGAACAGGAGTAAACAGACTATGGCACTTTTTGTGCTTGGCGATCCCCATCTTTCTCTGGGCGCATCCAAGCCGATGGATATCTTTCCCGGCTGGAACGATTATGTGGACAGGCTGGAGAAAAACTGGCGCAAGCTCATCACCCCGCAGGATACCATCGTGCTGGCGGGGGATATCAGCTGGGCCATGCGCCTGACCGATACCCGCAAGGACTTTGCCTTTTTGCAGCAGCTGCCCGGGCAGAAGATCATCATGAAGGGCAACCACGATTACTGGTGGTCCACCGCCAACAAGATGAACGCCTACCTCAAGGCCGAGGGCTTTGATACCCTGCATATCCTGCACAACAATTCTTACAGTGTGGAGGGGTACGCCATCTGCGGCACCCGCGGCTGGCTGTTCGATGTGGGGGAACCCCATGATGAAAAGGTGATGAACCGCGAGATCGGCCGTCTGCGCATGAGTTTGCAGGCTGCGGAGCCCGGGCTGGAAAAGCTGGTGTTCCTGCACTATCCGCCGGTCTACACCGGCACCAGTGCCCCGGAGATCGTAGCCACCCTGAAGGAGTTCGGCATCAAGACCTGCTTCTACGGGCATCTGCATGGCAACGCCATCCGGTTTGCCGTACAGGGCGAGGTGGACGGCATCCGGTACAAGCTGGTAAGTGCCGACGGCCTGCGTTTTTGCCCCTACCGCATCAATTAACGGCGGTACAAAAGGGCAAAAACGACAAAATTTAAAAATTTGGTATGGCAATTGTGTCCAGAGCGTGCTATAATAAGTTTTGACGCGATTGTTGCACCCAATTGAGCGCGCGCGTCCCCGCATTCCGTGTGCATACAGCAAGGACGTGGTGCGCGGTTGCTCAGGGCAAAAACTTCCTGCCCGGAGCAATAGAATATTTGAGTGGAGGATAAACAAATGAATCTCATCAAGTGTGAAAAGCTCGAGAAGAGCATGGCAGAACTGCAGTTCTCCATCGACGCAGAAGCTTTCAAAAAGGCTGTTGCCGATGTTTTCAAAAAAGAGGGCAAGAAGTACCCTGTGCAGGGCTTCCGCAAGGGCAAGGCTCCCAAGGCTCTGATCGAGAAGATGTACGGCGCTGATGTCTTTACCTATGATGCCATCAATGAGCTGTTCCCCGCTGCTTACGAGGCAGCTGTGAAGGAAGCCGGCATCGAGCCCGTTGGCCGTCCCGAGGTTTCTGTGGATGCTGCCAGCGAGACCGAGGGCGTGACCCTGACCGCCGTGGTCATGGGACTGAGCTATCCCGAACCCATTGTAACCGAGGCGACAGCGGGTAAAAACGGAAAATTCTCCCTGCCGATCAACCTTCCGAAGGAGGGTGTGTTCCTCATCACCATCACCGGAGAATACCAGGGCGAGGAAGTGGTGGAGCTGGCGTATCCGGTGACCTATCAGCGCACGCTGCTTACCGTCAACTTTACCACCAAGCCCGGGGATACCGTATCGCAGGATGAGGTGGAATTTGCCGGAACGGCTGAACCCGGCGCCACCATTCAGATCTTTTTGAACGGCGAGGATGCCATGACCAAGCGCGTAACCAGCGCGGGCAAATTCTCCTTCTCGCTGGATGCGGAGGAAGAGGGCGTCTATGAGGCGGTGCTGGCCTTCAGCAAGAAAAACCTGGCGGACCGGCGGTTCACCTTCACGTTCACACGCAAATGGACCGAAGAGGACATGATGGATTATCTTAACGAGCAGTCCATTTCGCCCTCCTACAGCCAGCTGATCGACAAGATGGAGGGCTACGAGGGCCGCATCATGGACTACAAGGCCTACATCGTGGATATCAGCGAAAGCGGAGATATGTATATCATCCGCATGGCGCTCAATCGCAAAAATGACGAGTACAGAAACATCATCCTCGTCACCTCTGAGGAAAAGCCCAATTTCCAGGTGGATGAGCGCGTGATGATGTATGGCACCTGCGCAGGCATGTCACTGAGCACGGGCGTGGAGGGCGAGGAAGAGGACCCGGAGAGCTATCCTTGCTTTGAGCTGCTGCTGTTTGCCTCGCTTGAATAGCGCCTGCCGCGCGTAATGGACC
>ENA-OROK01002229-OROK01002229.1-human-gut-metagenome-genome-assembly--contig:-NODE-2229-length-17062-cov-2.704533_pt1 | contig 17062 bp, 23 predicted proteins | sample MGYA00242127_ERZ509046 | MGnify/ENA primary metagenome ERZ509046 (study PRJEB26280, sample SAMEA2338728) | human gut metagenome | biome: human gut; feature: human-associated habitat; material: faeces... | reverse complement strand
CCGTTTGGCTTGCCAAACGGCTGTTTTCCTCGTGCGGATCGATTTTGACCACACAACATGTGAGACCACTACAAAATCGATGCACGGAGCGATTTTTTTCAAAATCGGTGCGGGTTTTATCTCATCAAGGTATAGCCATCCCTTGGCGATGATGGGAGTTGACAGTAACCGCTATCTTCCGGGCTGTCAGCACCATGCCTGTAACGAATCTATGTAGGTGTTGCACATTGAAGGGCTGCCTTTTTGACTGCTTTAATTGACAGCAGACTATTCTTCCGACTCACCTTCGTAAGCTCTGCGCACACGTTTCACGCCGGATTTTAGGAGAATGTTTTCTCCTTTGAGGTCGAAGTAGCGATAATCCCAAATGACATCACAACCATTACGGTTAACGTGAAAATTTGATTCCCCTGTCATATCAATCTGATGAATATAATCAGCAAATTGTTCGGGGGATACATCATCCAAGATACCTCTACCTTGTCCTTCAACAACATACGGGTAGTGTGTTCCTGTGCCTTTCGCCATGTCTGAGATGGAGGTCACACGAATATCGAACACATGCGAACAACCATAATCATAAACCATTTCCATCGTATCGCCGATTGCAAGGTTTAGATCTTGGAGCTTTGCCTGTGTTGCATCAATTGCGTTCTCGATATCGCTTTCTTCCAAAATCATGGGCAGAACATAAGGTGTGTCTTTGAAGGAAAACTCGAATGCATGATATGCCAACGTATCGAATGTGTGAAGAATCAAGTAGCCGAGCTGAGCGAGAGTGTATTTGCTTGACACCTCGACCGTTCGCCAGATCTTGTCCTCGTATCCGTTGTAGGCGATATGCAGTGCATATACTTGGGTTTTCATCAAAATCACCTCCAATATGAAATTGTCTAATTATTATATCACACATTGGGCTTTTTTTCAAGGTGATTTTGTAAATATTATGTATTGCCAAGGCCTGCCATTTGCTGAATACTTTATCTTACCAATTTACAGCACTTGACATCCAGAGCATCCGGCGACAACCTGTTTCGTCTGTCTTTGAGCTGAAAGTTTGCATAGATGAACTTCTTTACATCGGGCAAAATATCTTTGCATGATAAATCGTATTCCACACTATTGGCAAGGCTGCAGGTAATTGCGTTCTCGGCTGTAACGTGTTTTGCCGGGAAATATACGAGCTTGCATTCGCCGTAAATCTCAAACTTGCTTATGATCCGTTGAACCGTGAGTCCTCGCACCCAATAATACTCTTGAGTTTCTGAAGTGTGGGACAGGTCAACAGCAGAGCTTGAGCCACCGCCGGGCGTGATTGCCAACTGCCTATGCTCGATATTTATGTATAAGCAGAAACTGTCGGGGTTTCCTAACGCTGCTAATGCTTTTTTGGACACACCGAGCAATCCGTTGCAACCGGACATCAATATCATTCCTATTTCGTTGTTCATGGTTTCTTCTCCTTTGTATAATTTGTTTGGCGAGCTGATGGATAAATATAATTGATCATTGCTCTGCTTTTTTGTTCGCTTTCTTTCTCAGCTAATTCTGCAAATATTTTCAAGAAGTTCTCCGAGAATTCATCGTTAGCAAAATGCATGGATTCATAAACGAAGAAAATTGAGACTTGATTCGAACAACCAAGTATTTCCTTGATGGCGTTCATTGCCTTTCCTACGTTACTAAACACCCTTGATAGCGAAGGAATTAATACAAGAGTTATTTCGTTATTTCGGCATAGCTCCAAGAGCCGTTTGTAACCGATATCCTCACCGCATTCATCTTCAATATACTCAATGATTTCAACCTCATCAAATTTATCGTAATGTAGAGAGTATAACGATTCGAGACCTGCTGGCGTATAACTCGTCCCATATTTGTTCTTGCAGTAATACGACACCGCCTTGATTTTGTTATCCATAATTCTTCTCCCGTCTATTCCGTTGCCTCGAATTCCATAATATCCTTTGGAGTACAGCCAAGCGTTGCGCAAATGCGTTCAACTACTATGGGCTGTATTTTTTTGCCTTTGTTCATTTGCGTGAGGGTGTATTGACTGACCTCGGCTCTTTTGAGAAAATCGCTTTTTCGTATGCCTTTATCGATTAAGAGCTTCCAAAGCGGCTTATAGCTGCAAACTACTTTGTCCTCATTTACAGCAGTATTCCCATAGAGATTAAGGCTGTCAGCCACATCGCGCAGGGTGTGTGTCATCAATAGACATAAGCGTTCCAGCCCTTCCTTATCGAGCTTCTCCATGAATGATTTTTGCTCATTGATCGTGAGGTCAGAAAAACAACGGAACAGTTTATTGCCCTTGCGCATTATCTGAACATAGACACCGTCAATATCTCTTGCTTCGGGACAAATATCATATTCGTTTTTATCGTCAATATTCATGTTTTTTTGCCAGCCTTTTCGTCACGTTCTTCTTTCCACTTTTCGAATGCTTCTCGGTTTTTCGGATCCTCATAGTATTTAAGGATTGCCGGGATAAATCCACGAGCAAGTTTGTCAGCCTGTTGCTTGGTTATGTGAATCTTGGGAGGCATATTATATTCGCAAATGGTCGAACCGTCTGTTAGGTTTACTACTACGGTGGCATACCCTTCATCCACCAATTGCCGTTCTTGTTCGCTCATAGCCTTATATTCTCTGATCTGAGCCTCCGTTGGTGCGTTCTTACTTGTCTTCGCCATGATCGCGCTCCATTTCGATAGCTTGCTCAATCCCTGTTTTGATATCCTCAAACACAGTGTTGTTGTCGCTTTTCTTCATAGTAACCGTCTGACCGGGCATCAGTGTACAGTATTGTCCGAAGCAGCGAAGATTGCAGTTTTCGTTGCGCTCACTGATGAATACTAACTCGGTAACATCATAGTGGTATAGCTCTATTGCGTTGAAAAACAGATAAAACCGTATATTCAGATTTTCGCCAAATAATATAGTATCCGTAAACATTCCTGTGTGAACGTGCCTTGGCAGTTTTTCGCTCTTTTCGCCGTCTTCGTATTCGTAAACAACCTGTTTGACTATGAGGCCTTTGTCATACAGCGTAATAATCGCACGGACCGGTTTTCTTGCATTATCTTTCATGGCTTACTCCCATACTACAATAAGGCGGATGTCGGAATCTTCCACATCAATCCAACCTCTGTTACCTTCAACGGAATCCCCCGAACTGAAGCGATTAGATAAAAAGGAGATCTTCGAGACAATATTGCGCTTGTAATCGTAATCATCCCAATGATTGTTCCATTCGTAATAAGCATAGGACTTCTTTTCATCTTCCGGCAGTGCTTTGTACTCATCAATGGTGATCCAGTTTTCGATATCATCGATTTCTCCAACCTCAAAGTTTGGAATCAGTTCTCGGTAAACGTAGCCCATGTGCTTGTACGGGCGATCCCGAACAATGTGCGGTCTGAGCTTATTATACGGCACGATGAGCACCGTGCGATCATATTCATCTCTATAGGTGTGTTGTCCACCCCAGCAATCGCAGATGTCATCGAGATTGTCATGGAACATCGCCCTAACTTCCGGAGACAGGTCTTCGGGAAGGCCTCTGTCCGTAGCCATATCTTCGAAATCGTAATACATCTGTCTGAAGCCTGATTGAGCCCAGAAGACCTCTTTGGTTTTGTAAGTGCCGTCAGCTTTCTTCACAATGGGATTGAGGCTATACCATTTGCCTTTGTACTGGACTTCGGCGTATATTTCGTAATAAGTTGACATATATAATTCCTTTCCTATAGGCAAACAAAAAAGGAAGTGTCGATTGACACTCCCTAATTCTGGTGAGTATATTTACTTCATTTGGTTCAGCATGCCTTGCAGAACGTCAACTTGTTCGGGCTTGAGCTTTTTGATCTGTTCGAAAATAGGAGATAAGGTGGCAGGATCTGAATTCTCAACCTCAAAAAATTCTGCAGGTGTTACGCCAAGATAATCGCAGATATAAAAGAAAACAGCCATTGACGGAAGATTATGTCCGTTCTCAATGTTGCTGATATAACCGGAGCATTGTCCGATGGAAAGGCTCATATCACGAGCCGATACCTTCTTTTTTGCTCTTAATTCCGCAAGTCGTTTTGCGAAATCTTCTTCTATAAACATGCGATCACCACCTTATATCTTATTATACTATACACAATACCCAATTCCGTAAAGTCTGTGAAGCAATCTTTCTTGACATTACTTCACTATGAAGATATAATATATAGGGGTGTCTATTTTGACTCTATTTTTGTTATTTGCTCTCAATATTCTTGATCTGCACGATTTGATTGTAAAGCCCCACTTTATTTGGTGCGATGGGTGCATCGAAGTGATAATGGCCGAAGAACCACACTTTGTAAGCCACTGTATGCTCAAAGTATTCGAGCATGTCCGTAGTAGCGGTTGGCTCGTATCTGTACATCGACATGGGACTGTCTTTGTGGGTTAAGGCCGCTGTGTTAATGGTATGAGTTATAATATAGTCAACAGAGTTGCCTATGCGCTCGAGATTCGCCTTGGCTTCCTCGAACTCCGCATCGGAGGGGACTTCTGATGGCCACCAACTTATCCCTTCTTCACGCCCATCCTTATCCACGCTTTCGGCGCCGCCAAAGGTAAATATCTTATTGCCATCAAGTTCGAAGATCTGACCGCGCATAAGGTGTATTACGTTATCGCTGAATTGATGGACTTTTCCACCACGCCATTCTGTGATGGGCATATCGTTTATGATATCGAAGTTCTCGTGGTTGCCGTCAATGAACAAGAACGTGAGGTCAAATTCTCCGAGCTTCTCGATATCCTTGTCATATTGCTCATCCCATATAAAACCGAAATCGCCGGCAATGATGAGGTAATCGTCTTTAGTCAGCTTCTTATCGTTAAAATTCTGATAGAAGGAGAAGATTTTTTCCACATCAAAATGGCCGTGTGTGTCGCCTGTAATGAAAATCATTTTGTTTCTCCTTCCTTAGTATCGATTTTGTTTTTTTGGCAAACCTCGCGCAACTTTCGCCTTGCCGAAGGGCGAGGCATACCCTTGCCACCTTCCCAACGCCTGATCGTCTGTTCCGTAACAGACATTAGAGAAGCCATCTCCGCTTGTGTTAAATACAAAACGCTGCGTACATACTTAATTTCTTCACCAAAAGTCATAAAGCACCTCTCATCATTCATTACGAAGAGTAAGATCGGGATTATAACCACTGCTTTGCGAAATTACGGTTGCTTGGGACAGGTCATATACCACAAGCTTTTGCTGCGGTATCAATCTGCCGGGAATGCGATAGGAGCAATTTATATCCCAATTCAGTTTATTTGCCAACAATCTGCAAAGACCTTTGCTGTATGCTTGAGTCTTTCCGTTATCTGAATACAAATTCTTCGGGACACGAATGGTCGTAAATGACCGTGTTTCACAGGGCTGCATAACCATAGATTTACCATCCGGGTGAATCAAAAATTGAAGGAATGGCGGTGTTCCGAGCTTACGCACCGTTGACTTGAAGATTCGTATTGTATTATCGCTTAAATAAAACGATATGTATGTTGATGTGTCTTTCTCTTTGTCTGTCATCGCCCATCCACCATCTTTGTTCCTCTCCAAGATTCGGGATGTTGAAAATTAAATAGCATCATAATTTTTTTGTCACTTTGAACCAGCATTCCGCAGGCTCTGAAGCGACAAGTATTATCCCATCCCCACGCCTCATAAAGTTGCTTGGTAAATGCCGAGCATTCGATCCGCGCGGATTTGTTCTTGGTTTTATTCCAATTGATAGCATCCTGTTCTTTGGAATTGACTGGCTTAATTATAATGCATTTGTCTTTTTCATTCACCATGATGTGTATGCACTCGCAATTGTTGAGTGCTTCGTGTGTGTTGGCGCTAAAGCCTACTGCGCTATTCCATAACGTCATTGTAGGTTCGGTCGCTCTGCTGAAATACTGACTACGTACCACTTGATAACCTTCAAGGTTGATTTCGTTGGGCTGTGTCGTACTGCTTAACATCATCTTTCTCCCACCTTTCCTGTCGGTATATAACCTTCTGCAAGGTCAATGCTGTATTTGTCCTCATGTGCTTCAAAAGGAACACCGAAATAATCACGCCAATCATCCGGCAGATAAGAACGGCGCTTATTTGAGCCTTTTCCCACAAAGAGTTCAAAGTCCGTGAGCTTGAAAAGGAACAGCACCTCGTTGTTATACACGGCAGGTTTGCCAAGCATTTTGTAACGATATTCTTTGTTCCAGTTCATCAGCTCATAGAGCTTGGCGGCGAAGATCTGGCACATCATATCCCTGTTCTTGATTTCTCGCTCACCGCCACCACTTGCCCAACGTAGTGAGTCGGGCGCATCGGGAAGACATGGGCGAACGATCAGTCGCAGTTCATCGGGATGTATGAGGAGTTGAATGTGTGTTACTCCGGGAAATTTTCGCAGACAAGCCATATTGAATTTGATTCTATTATCCCAGACCGTGATAGCAGGTTCTCTTGTATGAGCGAACAACTCAGCCTTGGTCACCTGATATCCGGCAAGATCGACTGTTTCTTGTTCCTCTCCTTCCTCCAGCACATATTTAAACTCTTGTTCGTTATTCATGAGTTTCCTCCCAATGTAGTTTTAGTTGATCTGCATCTCGAAGCACTTCCTTTACTGTGGGAATGGTAAAACCTTCGGGTGCATTGACTGCTCGACATTTCTCTCCGGCACGCCATTGTGTGTTGACAGGCGAGTAATAGAGGCTGTTTTCGAGACTAAAATCGTAGAATTCTTCGCCGAAGGAATCACCCCATTCATCGGGACACATTTGGATACGCTTGCGTTTATATTCGTTTGTTCCTTCGACTTCTTCTTTATATACGAGTATCGGCATAGCCGTCGGTAAATTAAATATGATTATCTGATCGTTACCCTTTTCTATGGCAGTACCAAGAATTCGGTAGGTGAATTCGGGATTCCAGTCCATGATCTGGAAGAGAGCCGAGCAGAAATGGGGGCTTGAAACATTCTTGATTACCAGTGGCAGCTTTGAACGTGATAACCATGATATGCTAAAGGTATCGTCCTCTGAACATGGCCGAATAGCCAATTTGCGTTCTGTCGGGTGTAAAAGCAATTGAACGTGGGTAGTATCGGTCAATCTTCTGGTGCAGGTTGAATTGAAAGTAATCTTATCTTTCGTGATGGACATGCACGGTAGCTCAGTGCGTGAGTTCATGAACTGTCCTCGCACCACCTGATATCCGGTCAAGTCAAATGCACTGAAAGCAGCACGGCGTATTTTTTGTGCTTGCTGGCTGCGCCTTGCGCTGTCCGATGCCTCGAAGTAAGCATTGGGATCGTTACCAATCCAACGATGGTTGATGGGGACGTAGCCTTGGAAGATACCAACGTCAACCACCTGCATGATATGAAGACCTGCTCTCATACCGAGCTTGCGTTGTGCAAGCAATTGGAGAGCTGCTTCATATTTTTCTACGCTGATAATAGCATCATGCGTATTCTTATAAAGGTGCTGATCTCGGTCATTTACATTCACGGATTTGGTATGCTCAAAAATATCAGAGGTGAATGTTTTCCACGTTAGAACGTTGCCGCAGTAGCGTTCATTGCCGAGGATATATTGCACCGTGCCGTCATGCCAAACAGGATTTCCGGCTTTTGTAGGTATTTCGTTTTCCATAAGGATCTGACAGATATTCGAAATGGGGACACCTGCAAGAAAAGCATCAAAAATAAAGCGTACCACTCTCGCCTCTGCTTCGTTGATTTCGAGTTTGGCATACTTTATGTAATTGCCGACAGCATCCTTCGGTCTGTCATAACCAAAGGGTGCCGGGGTTAGGAGTTTTTTTCTCTTGAAACGTTCCTTGAGCGACCATATCATGCTTTCGCTCTTTTTCTCCGATTCTGCCTGAGCAAAGGTGGAAATGACCGATAGCTTTAATTCAGATTCCTCTGCAAGCGTATTGATGTTATCTGTTTCGAAGTAGATACCGATTGGTGGTCGATGGTTCTTGAGCTTCCGCACAAGAGACATACAGTCGACAATGTTTCTTGCGAAACGAGATACGCTTTTTGTGACTATAAGGTCAAATTCACCTGCGAAACAGCGTGCTATCATTTCATTGAATTGCTTACGCTTCTTCGTTGAAGTACCGGAAATACCCTCATCGGCAAAAATATGTGTCAGATTCCAGTTGGGGTGGTGATCTGCCAAATCTTTATAATGCTGTTGCTGTAATTCATACGAGGACAACTGCTCATCTGAATCGGTTGACACTCGGCAATATGCGCAGACTCGCAATCGCTGATTTTCCGAAAAGATATTCTTTTTGTCCTTGGCAGGTATGTATACAACCTCGCCGAGGTCTTCCTCGCGCTGATATATCTCTCGGAGTTCCTCTCTGTGATTCTTGTTCTGCATGATTACCTCATTCCCCTTGATCTATTTCCCAAACCCATCCTTCAGCTGTTTTACGTGAAAGTATGGGCAAAAGGCTTTTTGCATTTTTTAATGTTCTTTTTCCTATTCCTTGCTTTTGAGCAAAGGCGAATATCTCGCTTGCCAGACAGGGGCCTTCTTCCAAAAGTTCTTGGATAAGATCCACCGCTTCGTCTGATTTGTTGCGCCTACAGCTTCCGCTTAATAATTCTTCAGCCGTCATATCTGTCTTGCTGATCCAGCAGACACCGTCGCGCACTAATCGGAACATAAGTGCATCCCCGATGGGTGCGAGATTATTCTTTTGCTGTATCAGATATCTGTTTTGAGGATTTGACGGATCCTTTCCAATCAGCAATACGCTTCTCGAAGCTGCGGATATGTCAATCGAGCCGAGACCTCTATAATTGGCTTTGCCACTATTATTCTTATTGAGATGGCCAACAAGAACGATTGCACAGCCGGTTTTTTGAGCGGTTTCCTTCAGCTTTGTCATAAGCGGACGGATAGAGTTCGCTCTGTTCATATCTACGTTGCTTCCGATAAATGATTGAATCGGATCCAGCACGAGGAGCTTTGCACCTGTATCTTTGATTGCCTTTTCTATGTTATCGTTATCCATAAACAACGGCGTATCTTTGCTATCAATAAAACAGATCCGTTCGCAATTAGCCTTGTGCCTTTCCAGCCTTGGCTTTATCGTGTCTGAAATATCATCTTCGGCATTTTGATATATCGAAATACCGGAAACCTTTGTTTCCGAAAAAGGAAGGTGTTCACCGTTAGATAGTGTTGCTATAAGACTCAAAATAAATGTTGTTTTTCCATCTCCGGGATCTCCTTGCAAAATCGTGAGTTTGCCATACGGAATATATGGATACCATAACCAATTGACCTTTTTGCTCTCGACTTCGGTGAAGTAGGTAATATCATAATTCCCGACAGCCATATGAACCTCCGTTTGCAGAATGTGCTATGATTATACCATCAAAGTCCGAAATCTTTGCTGAAATAAGCCACCCGAATTTTGTCCAAATAGCGAAATAAAACACCCAATTTTTCGGGAGCAAGCCTTTCTGTAGGTGTTAATTGACCTCACGGAGGTAACAATGAAAATAACGGATTACGATTACGAGATCATTTGTGCGATCGTTGATCGCATTGACCATTTGAGGACAGAACAGGGCTATTCTGTGTACCAATTGGCACTGAAAGCCAACGTTCCCGAAAACACGCTCAAACACATCTACAAGAAACAGAATTACCCGAATTTCTACACCATCCAAAGGCTGTGTGAGGCTTTCGAGATTTCTGCTTCAGAGTTTTTCCTTTACGATACCGCATCAGCCAAGTTTAGCAAAGCCGAGATTGACTTGCTGCACAACTTTGAAAAATTAACCCCTGATAGCAGGGCTGTTTTGTGTGAGCTTATCAAGCATTTGAAGTAATATCAAGGAAACCTTGCCCCCTTGCACCCTTGAAAGAAAATATGCCATTTGACCACTAAATACATACGAAAAGAGGTCGATTAACACAATATGTGGCATTTTTCGAAGGGATTCAAGGGGGCAATATTTTTGTGATATTTTGCACCCTTGAGGCTGAATATTACATCGTCATCTCAAAATCCGGTTCGTCGTAACCGCCTGTTTTCATTCGGATGAGGTTGCCATCGAATATATCTGTCTGCATCCCCAAGACTTCCTGATCCAACAGTTCAAAGGCTGCGTAATGGCAATCGTCGATTACGACGGTATTCATTTCGCCTGATAACAGCATTTTAATGTCGTTTGGAGAGATTCGGACATCTCCGTCCGGTGTCTTGATCTCGAAAACGGCGCTGGGGTGCTTCATGAGCCGTCCTTTTACAGTCTTCATGAGTTGCTCTTGCTCTCGTTCCCACTTTTCTTGTTTTAATACACCTTGAGCGATCATTTTGTAAAAACGGTCGGTATCCTCACAAACATCCTTGAAGCGGATACCAAAATCTTCGATGACATCAAGGTCATCGCAGTAGCAGTAGAAGCCACCGGACTCGCAATCGAACAGGACTCTTTCGATATTAGGATCGTTTCTGAAAGCCTGTCGGAAGGCTGCTTCCCATTCGTAACCGTTTCCGTGTGTCTTCAGCCCAAGAGGTGTGGTTGTGGGTTCGCCAATGGATTTGGCGTAATTATCGAATGCCGCCTGACAGTAGTCGGCATACTGGCCGTTCAGCAGGTCAAGCGGAAGGCAGAGAGAAAAAGTTCCGTCATCGTGATCAACGATATAGAACGGTCGGTTTTCTTGATTGAATTCATTTATTCGTCTTGTAGTTTCCATACGTACATCCTTTCCTTTGATGGTATGTAAGGCTGCGGTTCTTAATTTCACACCGCAGTTGAAAGGAGGTTACATACCGCCATGAGTAAACGATATGTACACCGTCGAAGAATGGAGGAGAAAGATCGACGATGCTATAAAGAAAAAAAGTGACGAATATGTCAATGAATATGTACCTTGCGGTTCTATATTTCACACCGCAAGGTTAAGGAGAAAATAGAATGAATCACATAGCGAGGAGGTGCGCTATGTACCTGCGTTTCCGCAGGTGAAGGCATTAGCCTTCAAAATCTCGCTCTACGAGAGGCTCGTCATCGTTCATGTGCTTCGGGATTTCATCGTCCTCGTCATCGTTATACCGGCTGACAGGGGGCGACATGTTCTCAGTTTGCTTACGAGACCAGTCATCATAGCTTTTCTGATATCGCTCCCAGAAGGCTTTTTCCATCTCGGTTTCATGATCAAAGGTTTTGCCGTGCTCCACACGATCTGTCATTTGCTTGTAGTATTCCAGCACACCACCATCTTCGGGTGTGACTTCATCAAAGCAGTAGACACAATCTACATTTGTTTCCATCTTCTTGTGTGTAAACTGAATAACCGTGTTGAGAATATCATAACGGCCTTCGCTCATGCACTGAAGAAGGAACTTCAAACGGTTTGCAGTGCTGTTGACCAGTTCTGCCATGTCATAGAGTTCGTTTTCATCTATGACGTCATATTCCTCGACGATGCGCGAATTGCCCACAAGGAAGAGGGCAAACGCCAAGATCTCATCGTCCGGAATCAAGCCCTTTTCGTACTTGATCTTGTTGAGCTTTGCACGGACAGGATCCATCAAGAAGGAGTTGCGAATTTCTGCCATGGATTCGTCATTACACTGACGGCGCATGAGGTAATCGTAGTAGGTTTCCTCATCAACGCCGGAATCCATGAACAACGTTCCGATACCGTCCTCAAATTGGATAGGGTTGGTGTGGGCGATGATTGCCATAAGCTCCGCAGGAGCTACAGCGTGGTTGATGTCCTTGGGATCTTCTGCCATCGCTAACATAAAGGCGGCTTTTCTGTTGCTGATCTGTTTCGTGTTCATAGTGAACCTCCGTAAAATAAGTATTCATAGAGAATGCTCTATGTAAGGCGGACAATGCCGCCAAAAGTTATCGCCCTTACGTTTCCGCAAGGGCGATTATGTGGAGGAGGTGTTATTAGTCTTCATAGCATCTACCGCACTCTCTGCAACTGATGCCGGGACATTTGACGAAGCCGGGCGAGTCATCGTCGTAGCAGTCTTCGTCTTCGTCGTAATCGGGATAGACATCACTATCCCAATCATCATCGTAATCGGTGCTTTCGTCTTCGTCCTCGTAGTAATCGTCATCGATATCTTCCATATCTTCCTCGGTTACAATGAGGCATCCGTCTTCGATGTTGGAGAGAATGTTTCCGAACAGCTCCCAATCGAATTTATAACGGTTTTCGGACTCGAGGTCGTGATTGCGGTTGTAGTAAGCGATGGCTTGAAGGACGGTTTCTTCGGAGTATTCACGGTAGTAGTCGATAAGTGTTGCTTTTTTCATGTGCGTTTCCTTTCTTTATCTCTTGGCTTCGAATCGATAGCCGTTAGTCAGTATGATTGTCATCTTGTCCTCGCCATCGATTCTGATCTGGGCGATGAGCTGGCGGATGACTTGATTGTTGAATTCTTGGATATTGACACTCGCATCATCGATTTGTGCGAAGAGTGCTTCGAGACGCGACTCTACATCGAGCTTCGGTCTGACTTTTGTTTTTTCGACTTCAAGGAGTTGCTTGAGATCCTTGATGTTGGCTGAGATGCGTTTGAATTCGACCTCGAACTCGTCTTTGTTTCCAGAAGAAATAGGAACACCGGCATAATAAGATTAAAAAATGGAATCGTTTTTCTTGCTCTTTTATCTGTTGTTCCAGTGAGGTGATATTGATATCCGCACCTGTATCGAGGAGGGTGATTGAAAGAGCTGCTTTGAGTTCGTCTTTCAGTTCCTCTTTTCTGCTTGACAGATCGGAGATGGCTGCGAGGATGGCTTGGTGCAAACCTTCTTCCTCAATGCTGAAGGAATCCTCACACTTGTTCTTGCCGTAATCCATTCTGGTGGTGCATCTCCATACCACCTTTCTTTTGCCGTGGTGTGTCCAAATGCACCGTCTGTAGGGTGAACCGCAGTAACCGCAGACGAGGATGTCTGTGAGCGCATATTTGCTGTTGTATCGGCTTTTCTTTGGGGCGCTTTCGCTTCCGGATGTTACCACCTTTTTGGCGTTACGCTTGGCGTATTCGGCTTGTACCTTGTCGAACAGATCTCTGTCCACGATAGCTTCGTGATGGTCCTGCAGGTAGTGCTGTACCACCTCGCCGTTATTCTTTACTCGCTTGTGCGTAAGAAGGTCGGCACAGTAGGTTTTTTGTGTGAGAACGTCGCCTTTGTATTTTTCGTTCCGCAGGATGGTTTGGAGCGTTGAAGGATACCAATTCGTGTTCTTTTTGCTCGGTGACGGGATCTGGTTGGCATTGAGGTATGCGCATATTGTCGTGAGACTCTCACCTGCGTAATAGCGTTCGAAGATGGTTCTGATTACTTTGGCTTGTTCCTCTACGATCTTGAGCGTATCGTATTTTTTTGTTTCGGGGTTGAACACTCTTTCGTAGCCGTAGATGTCACATGTGAAGGTAACCTTTCCTTCGGAGAATGCTTGGCGTACACCCCACGTTACGTTCTTGCTGATGGATTCGGATTCTGCCTGTGCGAAGTATCCCATGATGGTTATCATGGCTTCGCTTGTTTCGGTCAGTGTATTGATGTTTTCTTTTTCGAAGATGACACCGATACCGAGTGCTTTCAGCTCACGGATATATTCGAGGCAGTCTACCGTGTTTCGGGAGAATCGGGACATGGATTTGACGAGGACGAGGTCTATCTTGCCTTGTCTGCATTTCCTTATCATCTTGAGGAATTCCGGGCGTTTCTTTGCCATCGTACCCGTAATGCCTTTGTCTGCGAAGATGCCAGCGTTGATCCAATCGGGATGCTTGGCTATTTCTTCAGTGTAGTGGGCGATCTGGGCTTCGTGGCTGTTCGCTTGCTCGTCTGCTTCTGTTGATACACGGCAGTAGGCTGCGACCTTCATTAACCGTTTGACGGGCTGAATGGTCGATTCATTGATTTGGGTTGGCTCAATTTTTCTGATTCTCATTATGTTTCTCCTTCCACTCTTACAACTGCTCCATTGATGAAGTGTACCGCCACCTTGCCGTTTCTGTCGAGGGTTACGTGTGATACCGTTCGCTCAAGGAGTTCTGTGCTTATGTCATCAAGCTCCGTCCGACTGATGAAGTCTTGCTTGATGGTTTCGGTAAGTTCCTCGGTGATATCGAGTTCGCAGTGTTCGTATTTCAGAGCTGCGAGGTTGAGGATATCCCCGAAGGTTTGCTCGAAGTCAATGCTTGAGCTGTTGTTCAGCATATGGTTCAGCTCGTTCGCCTTGTGCGTGACGTCGAAGTCTGACTCATATGTATCCCTCGGCTCTACCTCATCCAGCAGTTCCGGGTGTCGGATGACTGCGTTGAGTGCCGATAGGATTCTTTCGTAGAACCGTTCCTCACGGAGCTGAGTATTGAGGCATCCTTTGCAGTACCATTTGTGGTATCTCGCACTTTGGATATCCCTCGTTATCCTTTCTCCGCATTCCTGACAGAAGGTTCTTTTCTTGAGTATGGTTGCTCTGGGATCCTTGTTGTAACCGCCGTATTTTGCGGCTATCAGCATAGCAGTAGACTCGAATTGCTCGTTTGAGATGATTTTGGGGTATTTGTCTGTACCCAAGTAGAATCTGCATTCGAGGATCCGTTTTACCATTAGCTTGTTCCATTGGGTTTTGCCGTCATAGTAATCGATCCCTCTGCACGTCATCTCATCCGCTATGTTCCCGAAGGACATTCCATCGAGGTATGAGGTGAAGATTTCTTCGATGATTTTGGCGGCTTTCTTGTCTACGGTTATCTCTCCGTTTCGGATCTCGTAACCGTATGGCATGGTTCGCTTTTTCATCTTTTCGTCCTTTCTATGGCTTCCTTGAGTACAAGTCCACCGATTAATTTGAATTTGATTTCATCGCTGGTATCGACTACAATGTCCTCGACAAGGCTATCGAAGAGTTCTTCGTCGAGCTCGTCAATCTTGTCGGGGCCTTTATCGATAATTGAAGCCAAGCGTTTCATGTCTGCAATGGCTTGATCGGCTTGGCTGTTATTTAGAAACAGCCTACGCTTTGAACGCAGGCTGCTCATGGAACTATTCAATTCGTTGCTCTTACGGCGGAAGGTTTCCTCGTCAATCATTTGCTTCTGCTTGAGGTCGGCGATGAGTGCCAATTGGTCGTTTATCAGCATGATTTGTCTGTCGAGCTCTGCGAATTCGACAGACTGTGCGGATATGCGATTCTTGAGAGTGACCAGTTGATTGATGACGGGCGTAATGATAACCTTTCTGTTTGCCTTGAGCTTGTTATACATCTCGACGAAGGCTCTGATGACCTCTGCTTCGGGGACACATTTGACCGGGCAATCTGCCACGTTTCTGTGGTGAGTTCTGCAAGCCCACTGCACGGACTTCTGCCTGTTTACGATGCGGAATACCTTTCCGCATTCAGCACAGTGTATCGCGCCGGAGAGAGGAGTATATTCGCTTGCCGTAGTTACACACTTGGGAACTCTCGCTGTGCGGAGCTTTTGTGCGTAATCGAAGACGGTTCTCGTCACAATGGGTTCGTGGGTTTCCTCTACATAGTAGTAGACATGTTCGCCGTGATTCCTTACACGGACGAACGGGAACGTGTCGGTTCGGTAACGCTTGAGGTACATCTGATCTCCGATATATTTCTCGTTTGAGAGGATATATTCGACAGCAGTACGCTTCCAAGCTACCGCAGGATCCTTCCTCGGTACGTTTTCTTCGTTGAGCTCGTCAGCGATCTGACGAGTGCTTTTACCGCTTGTATAGTCAGCGTAGATTCTTCTGACGATGACCGCTTCGGCTTCGTTTACGATGAGTGTTCTCTCGTAGCGTTCATAGCCGTAAGGGGCGACCTTCAGTAAGTAATCGCCTCGTTCCATTTTATATTGTTCACCGAGGCGGACATTCTTGGATATTGATATGGATTCTTCTTGTGCGTGGTATTCCATCATCGTGAGACGGAATTCGGTTTCCTCGATTGCTGTGTCGAGGTTTTCCTTTTCGAAGAATACCGATATGCCAAGTGTCTTGAGGTATCGGATGTGTGCAAGGCTTTCTGCCGTGTTTCTTCCGAATCTTGATATTGACTTCACATATATCTTTTGGATGCGACCTTTCTCGCAGTCATCAAGCATTCTGTTGAAGCCATCTCTTTTATCTGTTGTTGTTCCGCTGATGCCCTCATCGGAATAAATATCAATCAGTTCCTCGTATGTGCTATCTTCGAACAGCTTCTTGTAGTGGATATATTGAGCAGCGAAGGAGTTTAACTGATCGTCTTTGCTCGTGCTGACACGAACGTAGGCAGCAACACGAACTTTGGTTGGCGTTTCGACTATGGGCATGATTGGTATGATATTCTGTCGCATTGCTTTTTCTCCTTTCGTTTTGTTAACACAAAGTATACCACAACAAATTCAAAAGTCCAGCGTTATTTTTCAAAAGTTCGCTGAAGTTACAATTAGTTTGCAATTCGTTTTCTCTCGCAACTTACTAACCGTCTTCCGATGTTCTTCCTCTGTGATAGAACCGCTTTCCAGAAGCATTTTCAGCATTGCAAGGTGGATTGCAAAATCGATATCTCTCTGCAGATTATTTTCCATAGAGCCTCCTGTAGGTCTTGTGAATATCTACGCCAAGGCTTGTGAGTACAGCTCTTTCGATAGCATCCGCAGACTGCTTATCGATCGTTCCCACATAATTCTTGAGCCTGTCCTTATCTATGGTGCGGATCTGTTCCAACATCACCATAGAGTTCTTGGGAAGCTTTCCTTCTTCAAGCTTGATGAATACGTGCGTAGGCATGGTAACCTTTTTCTTTTTGCTTGTGATTGCTGCGATGATAATCGTGGGGGATACTTTATTGCCCACGTCATTCTGAATCACAAGGACCGGTCTGGTGCCGCCTTGTTCGCTCCCGACAACAGGTGACAGATCGGCATAATAGACTTCATTTTTATGAACCGTCATATGTCTTTTACCTCCTGATAAATATGTAAAGGCTGATGGGT
>ENA-OROK01002227-OROK01002227.1-human-gut-metagenome-genome-assembly--contig:-NODE-2227-length-17070-cov-6.673876_pt1 | contig 17070 bp, 10 predicted proteins | sample MGYA00242127_ERZ509046 | MGnify/ENA primary metagenome ERZ509046 (study PRJEB26280, sample SAMEA2338728) | human gut metagenome | biome: human gut; feature: human-associated habitat; material: faeces... | reverse complement strand
TAGCCGCTAACGGCTGCCCTACCTTACCGTCGCGGAGAATTCACCACTTTATCGACAGTTTCGTTCCTGTCTTGTCTTGTTTCATTCTGCTGAAAAAATGATTTTTTTCGACTTGAAAACAGCCAAAACCCGCCGGAATAACCGCGGCCGGATTCTGGCGGGCGTCCCTCGGTGGGACAGGAACTGAGAACACTATGAAGCTAAATCGCAAAGGTTTTACATTGCTGGAGATGCTGATCGTTATCGCGATCGTTGCCGTGCTGATCTCCGTCGCGGTCCCGGTGCTTTCCTCGCAGTTGGAAAGGAGCCGGGAGGCGGTGGATCTGGCCAACGTGCGCTCCGCCTATGCGCAGGTCTCCACGGAGGCCCTGCTTGGAAATACCCATGTCACCGTCACGGTCAATCTGAAGCAGAAGCAGGCCGGGTGGCAGTCGGTGGACCCCGTGAACATCGGCGGCATCGTCCATTCCAAAAGCGTCGGTGACACGGATAACTGGCAGGGTGATGCCGCGCCGGACGGGACCTGCAAGGTCACCTATGATGAGACCCACGGTGTGGTGCTCATATGGAGCGGAACGGCAGCGCCGGGCAATCCCAGCTATCCGTTTGACACCAAGCACACGGAGTTTTTTGGTGAGGTCCTATATAAAACCGAATTCTGGACAAGGGGGGATATGAACAATAACCCAAATTTTGAGTTCGACTCCCGCTGTCCGGACTCAATCTACATCCCGCAGATCAAAAAAGCACTCGAAGAAAGCACGAGCAACAGCCTTCTGCAGCAGAAGGATTGCACCTGGGCTTTTTTAGGGGACGGGCATGAAGGACAGGAGGCGGACCGCTATCTTTTCTGGACCTCTCTTGACACGAGTAAGGTCGGCCCCGGAGCGAAAATCCCCGTGCTCATCCAGACCGGTGACGGGAAATACTATGTCTCCGAAACTACAACCGGAGGGCGAACAGACGGCAAGGGGATAAAGTATGTCGCGGTGTCGGGTCATCTCTACAAAAATGAGGAGTATGAAGATATTCTGAAGGCCGGCAAGGAATACTTCACCTTGAAAGAAGCCTACGATGCCTATGTAGAGGCTCTGGCGGATCCCAAATATGACGCAGTTCGTGACACACAGGCTTCTGCGCCGTAAGTGGTACCACGGCTTCAGCCCTTGCATCCCAGTCAAATCAAGATATAAAAGCACTTGCGCATAGAGGCAGGTGCTTTTATGGAATCGTCAGGTTTCCCTGTCATTCAACCATTCGCTTGCCTTTTCCTGATTTTCCCTGCTTCTATTATGTGCCGTACATCGATGTACGGTACAAGAATTTTTTCGTTTCAAGGGAAATTTTTTTCAAAATGTAGGAAATAGGCGTTTCCTGTTGGTTAAATCGCCAAAACTCTCCTTCGCTCTCTCCTGCGGCCGCTGCCGCCCGGGTCTGACCGGCATTTTCCGCCGCTATCCCCTGTTTTCCGGACGATCCCGCTAAAAAATGCCCAGGAACGTTACGTTCCTGGGCTTTGTCTATGTAGGCTTTTGCGCTGATTTTAAAAGGTGATGACCTCTTTGTCCGTTTCAAACTGGGCGGGTTCGCCGTTTTTGATGCTGCGGATGGTATCCAGCATCTGATTGTTGTGCTCCTCCGCCTTGGGGTCGTTGTTCCAGGTGTTCTCGTACTTGAAGATCACATGTGAGATGGAGCGGCCCTTCTTATGCTTGCGGAAGGAGACCTTCAGGTTCGTATACTGGTTGATAAAGCCCAGATTGACCTCGATGACGTTGCGCACAAAGTCCCCGGCGCTCTTGTACTTATCGTTGCAGTCGAAGAAATCCCGCAGGTAGTCGATGGCCAGCACGATCTCGTCCGGGTCGGTGGAGATATCCGGGAAGGCCGGGGTGTTCTCCCCCTTGATGATGATATTCACCCAGCTTGTCAGCAGCTCAAAGAGGCGGATGGAATAGTTGGTAGGTAGCTTGATGATGCTGTCATAGGAATAAAGGGTGAACATTTCGCTCAGGCCGATGAGGTACGGCTTCAGCTCGTCGCTGAGGCGGTAGGTCAAAGTGCCGTCCTTGTACTCCACGCTGCTGAGCCAGTGGAGGATCTTGTAGTTGGGCTTGCCCTTCTTATCGGGCACTTCCTTGTCCCGAATGAAGATGACCCGCTGCATGAGGCTGATGTTGATGTCCTGCATGGAGCGGTAGACATTGGTCTTAGGCACCTCCAGAAATTCCGCCAGCTGCGAGACATTGACCTTGTAGGTCCGCAGGTCCTTGTCCCCCTTCATGATCTGGGAGACTGCCAGACGGATCAGCTTGGATTCCATCAGCGTCAGATCGGACTGCTTGCTCCGCAGCAGCTCGTTGGCCTGCACGATATTGAAGTCCTTGCTGTAACGGATGGCAATGCCGTTTTCCCCGGGCAGATCGTCCTCCGGTGTCTCCTGGATCAGCGTATAATTGTCACGCTCCTCAGCGTCTGCATTTACATCCGGGATCTGGATCTGTTTTTCTTCCATGTTCTTCTCCTCTGTGCGGCTTTCTGCAAATTTATTTATCAAAGTGAACGGGAAAACCTCGGGTTTCGAACCCGGGGATGAAAGTGAACACCTTATTCCCCCGTACACTCAAAATTGTGTCTTTGTGATTTGCACATGGTCTACTGTTGTGATATAATAGACGCATGGAAAAGTTCAATAAATCGCGTCATGCGAGATACCTACTCAATCTACACATAGTCTGGATACCGAAGTACCGCAAGGCTGTCCTCGGGCCGTATCGAGAGGCGTTAACGGACATCCTTCATTCCATCGCCAAAGATAAGGGATGGAAAATCTTAGCGGTCGAGGTCATGCCGGACCACATCCATTTGTTTGTCTCTGTTCCTCCATCCATATCCCCTTCCGAGGTGGTAAAGTGCTTCAAGGGGCAATCGGCGCGGAAACTGTTAGTTAAGTTCCCTGAGCTTGTGCATCAGAGAGATTACCGAGCATCCTTCTGGGCACCATCCTATTTTGTGGCATCCGCCGGGGATGTTTCTTCCGAGACCATCAAAGCCTACATTGAAGGGCAATACGACTGAATGAAAGGCAGGTGAGCCGTTTTGTCTAAGCAAGAAAAGCAAATCGTCATGACATACAAGTACAAGATGTACCGTAACAAGAGTTTGCGGCATCTGGACCGGCTCATCGACTATCATTGCGAGGTCTACAACTACTGCATTGCACTCCACCGTCGGTACTACAAGATGTACCATAAACACCTATCCGCAAATAAGCTCAAAGTGCATCTTACAAAGGTGCGTAAGCGCCCGAATAAGGAGCACTGGCGTGAACTTGGTTCTCAGTCTATTCAGGATGTAGCCGAGCGCATAGAGCGTTCCTACAAGGCGGTCAGTTCTTTGACGCCAAGAAGGAACAACGCTGCGGTCGGCACAGTATCCCGTATTTCTGCAAGAGAAAGAATTACTCTTCTTTCACACTGAAACAGACGGGGTACAAATTCCATGATGGGAACCACATCACTATCCTCGGCAAAGACTATAAGTATGTAGCGCACCGCCCATACGAAGGCACTATCAAGACCGTGTCCATTAAGCGAGATAACTGCGGTGATTTCTGGCTCTGTATCGTGTGTGCAAAGCCCGCGTCCGAAATCATACCCAGAAAGGGTAATGCCATCGGGTATGACTTCGGATTGAAGACTTTTCTCGCCGGTTCGGATGGAAGCCGTATCGAGTCACCGCGTTTTCTTGAAAAGAACGCCACAGCACTTCGGTCCGCGCAGCAGGCTTTGAGCCGCAAGCGGAAAGGCAGCGCAAATTGGCGTCGTGCCAAGATGGATGTTGCTCGAAAGTATCAGTATGTGCGAAACCGTCGGAAGGATTGGTTCTACAAGCTGGCAGCGGATATTGCTTCTCAATACTCTGATGTCTGTATTGAAGACCTGAACATCAAGGCAATGCAGCAGCTTTGGGGAAGGAAGATATCTGACTATGCTTTCACAGAGTTTGTCAGTATTCTTCAGAATCAGCTAAGCAAAACAGGTGGACAGCTTCACAAAGTAGACCGTTTCTACCCCTCCTCAAAAACATGCTCCCATTGCGGACACATTGTTGAGGAAATGCCACTGGATGTTCGCCGTTGGGAATGCCCCTTTTGCCACGCAATGCTTGACAGAGACGGGAACGCAGCCGTGAATATCCTCGTTGAGGGAATGAAATCCGCATAACAAAACAACTATTTGAGGGCGGGGCATCGTCCTCTGCTGAGACTGAGTAAGTCTCCCATTCGGAGCGTCGGTCAGTGAAGCGCAATTTCCGAGTTCCCGACTTTTCGTCTTACGAGAAGCCTCGGGTCTATTGACCCGGGGAGTATGTCACTATCATATTCTATTTACGAAAAAGAGTCAACCTAATTTTTCGAAGTTTGTGAGATTCTGTTGCATGCGTCCGCTTCTATCCCTCTGACGTCCGGTCGGCTCTTACCGCGGCAGCCCTTCTGCTATTCACGAGGTTTTGATTCTTCTAAGCCGCCTATGAGCCGATTCTGCTTATGGAAGGCTGTATCATTCACGAGGTTTTGATCTCGTTTTGGGGATTTACGAGGTTTTGATCTCTCCCCTCTCCCGCCGAAGGGGTATTTACGAGGCCAATGTCACTCCGGCAGTCTATTTACGAGGTTTTGATCTCATTTATTGTACTATTTTCGGCATGATCGTTCTGAATTTCTGTTTATCGGTAAACTCTGTAAAGTATTATTACTTTTCATCGCTTTTTGTGAATTTCAACCTCTCTTATGCGGAACACCCCCGTTTTTTCTGCCTCTTTTCCGGCAAAAATCAACGTTTTTCGTAGAAACCGCCCAATCTGATTCCCAATATCTTGTTGCTTTTTTATGAAAGTGAATCACATTTGGTGTCCACCTCCGGCCTCTCCCAGCGTCACCCCATTTACGAGGTTTTGATCTCGTTTTGGAGGTTCCGCGCATCGGGGAGAGATACAAACCTCGTGAATCAGCTCCCTGCGTCACGCCAGCAGAGAGATCAAAACCTCGTGCATTGGAGCAGGCCGAAATCTGACTGAGTGAGATCAAGACCTCGCAAATAGCAGCCCGTCTGAGTGTCGGAGGCGAGATCAAAACCTCGTATATACATTATATATATAGTATATATATATTGTCTTTCCTGAGATCAAAACCTCGTAAATCAAGTCTCCCTGGGAGAAATTGCGAGATCAAAACCTCGTAAGTCATGCCAGAAACGGCAAGTGGAGAGATCAAAACCTCGTAAGTCATGCCAGAAACGGCAAGTGGAGAGATCAAAACCTCGTGAATAATGCAGCCTTCCATAAGCAGAATCGGCTCATAGGCGGCTTAAAAGAATCAAAACCTCGTATATACGCGGGCACCGCCCATTTTTTCGTGGTTAAAATGTTCTTAAATTGGAAGCTTTTCGAGAAATCGCCTGTGGATCTCCTAAATTTTGTTCCCGGTTTTTTCGTCATTTTTTGATGGGTAAATAGAGACATTGGCCTCGTAAATCATCTGATTTCGGTACGAAAAGAGAGATCAAAACCTCGTATCAAAAGATACATCCCTCGTGCTTCAGAGATAAAACCCTCGTCTATATACGATACAAACCTCGCAGAAACGAGATACAAACCTCGTACCGGGAGGGGCGATACTTATTAAATAAAAATAATAAAATAGAAAAAGTTCTATAAAAGCAGGAAAAACCGACTGAGGTCCCCTATGGGGACTCAGTCGATTCTGCTTTTCGAAGAAAAAACCTTCTGATATTTACAGGGAAATACGCTCCTCCGGATTCCAGTCAGGAAAACAACTCCATTTCCTTCGATCACGGCGGAGAAACAGACTCTCCAGAGCAAGAAGCTGGAAGAATCGAGCTACAAACACGCCTTCTATACGTTTACCCACTCGGATTCCAAGCCTAAAATCTTCAGAACCAGCTATTCTGCCGACACAAACGTGCTGAAACAGGAAAATGCATGGGAGCGCTGACCGAAAAATGGGCTTACAGGCAAAAGAACGCAGAGCCAAGATAACGATACTGCCTTGCTCTTTTAGAGTCTCTCGGTTGTTTTACCCTCTTTTTGGCGACATTTGAGTCATGGGTCCGCAAAAAATCTGTAAAACCCGGTTTAGAACGGTGACAGATCGGTTAAGCTGATGATAGGACCTGTTCTCTGGCTGCGAAGCATTCGGGAGCGATTTGAATTCCGCCATGTGAGAATGGGTTTACATAAAACTTGCGTACAGAAGCAAACGGACCCCTGGACCGGCAGAAAATTATGCCAAGTTCGTCTTTGTGTTCCCATGCTCTAGTCCTTGACGTTCAAGGCTTTGGAGCCTTTTGAAACGCAAAAGCAAACAGACATAAGATCAAAAATGAACCGGGAGGAAATGATAGATCGCCATAAGCAAACGATTACGTTAAAAAATTAGGCCAATGCCATATACTCATAAGAGGTCTTACAAGAAGAATTTCCTTGCGTACATCGGAGTCGGCGTTGCTTAAAACAGTATACCCAAATGAGACGGTCCCTGTAAATGAAGGCTATTGCCCACGGCCTCTCCCCTTCCCGCAAGGAATGACAGTCGAATGACTGGCTTGCGCTTCCACAAAAGCTGCTGATCGACAAAAAGCAAATATCATGTCGAAAAAGATGACTTCCAGTTCAAACCACTTTTCCATTTCCGATGGTTTGGCTCCTATAATATGCGCAAGATATCCCAAAAATCAACTAATTTCCTTTTTTGCTCCTATACGCTCCTAAGACCTTGAAGTTGCAAGACTTTAGAACCTTTTGAAAAACAAAGTCGAACTGAGACAAAATCAAAAATAAGTCGGGACAAAATGCAGCCCGGTCGCTTTCGTAGTTGCTGTGATCTTCCCCTCGTATTTCCGTGGAGATATTAAGGCGTGGGAAGTCAACGTGAAGATGGAAAAGAAGACCCGGAGAGCGCCCTGTTCAGGTGCTCCCCGGGTAGTTCAGATCCATGATTCACTTCACAGCAGCCCCCGCAGATCCAGATAATCCAGCACAAAACTGGTGCGGACAGCGCCAATACTCGCATTCAACCGATGGGCCAGCTCCAGCATGGCCTCCTGAGTCCCCGGCAACAGATATACGTTCATCCGATTGGAACTGAGATTGACTGCGTGATTTTTGGTCAGGGTGTAGATCTCAGCCATTTCATGAAGTTCATAGTCCGCTGGCAGGTCTGCCAGCGTTTCTTCCATGATCACCGTCAGCATTTTCGGGACGGAATACCGGTTTTCCGCAGCCAACTGCCGCAACCGGTCCATCAGACCGATATTTACCCGCATTTTCACGGGGACACGCTGCTCCGGGCCTTTTGGACGGGCCATTACTGTCCGTTCCGCAGGAGATCGGCCAGCTCCGCGGCCTCCTTGGCCAGCTTATCCAGACTTTCGACAATGGAACCGTCCCCATCGGCAGCGTCCATTTTCCGCAGAGAATTCAGCCGCCGCTTGCTGGAGGTGATTTTAGAGAGGTCAAACGTGACCTTCTCATACTTTCGGATCAGCGTGGCCTTTTGGGTGCGGACCGCCACATCTCCGGCAGGCTTGGCGGGAACCGGCGGAATAATGGCTTCTTCCAGCCGGGCCAGCTCTGCTTCCCGGCCGTTGGTCATGCGGGCGGCCTGAGCGGCCCGATCCGTGATCCGGGTGACATAGGTATGCTCCAGAGCCTTGTCCCCATTGGACATCTGAATGGCCTTATTGATGGCATTTACATAGAGAACCTGCTCGCTGGGTTCCAGCGGGCAGAGCGACAGGGCCTGTGCGTGAGAAATGGTGCCATTTTGGAAGAATTCCTTCACATCGTCGATCAAGGACTTGTCAAACTGGGTGTAACGCTGGACCGTGGAGTCCGTCATCTGGGTACGGGACTTGAAATATGCCTCGGCAGCCCGGCGATCTACCTGAAATTTCGCCTGCAAATTGTCCAAATACCGGGAAATGCAGGCCTGAATGGTCTTTGCATCACCGGAAAGGCCGCGAACCATGATATTTGCCTCGTCCAGAATGATGAGTTCGGACAGCTCGTCCAGTCCGGTGTAAGTCTGGGCCTGCACCCGATCCCATTTATGGGCCTTCTGGCCGGTGGGATCACTCTCCTGCTCCCGTTTTTGCAGCAAACGCAGGGCTTTCACCCGCCGTTCACCGGAAAGCAGCATAAATGTGCCATCCTCCCGCTGACTGACCACGATGTTGTGCAGCAGGCCGTTGCGCTCGATGGCATCCGCAAGCTGCCGGATGCTCTCATCATCATCGTTGCAGGACCAGAGGTTATGGGGGTTAAATTCAATGTTTCGCAGGAGAATCCGGGTCAATTCTGTGCCTTCGTTCTGGAAGGACATGGCGATCTCCGTTTTTGCCAAATGATTTTTGGTCGATAATTCCTGGGAACCCTGGGGAATTTGGCTTTTCAGCTTATCAAGCTTACCCATTATTCGTCAGCCTCCTTTTTTGCCAGACGCTGTTTGATCTCGTTCCAGAGCTGCATATAGTCCACGGAAGGATTGGATTTCTTGGAGTAGAGCACCACCGGTACGGCGGCGATGGTGCTTTCCGGCACGGCGCTGCCCTTGCGGATGCCGGTTTTGAAGAGAACAGAAGCATATTCCGGATTTTCCTCGAACATCTGCCGCACCAGATTGACGGCAGCTGTCCGCTCCACCTGGGTCAAAACCACACCTAAAATGTCGATTTTGACATCTTCCCGGGTCTCCAGATCCAAAATCATGGCCAACGTGGTCTCAAAACCCTCCAAAGAGAAGTTGTCGCACCGGACAGGGATCAAAACCTCGTCGGCGCAGAACAGGGCGCTCATGGTGAGGTTGTCCCGGGCGGGAGGGGTGTCAATGACGATGTAATCATAATCATCGTTGATATTGGCCAGACAATGGATCAGGAAGGTGTAGTTCTTCATCTTATACTCGTCCGCCAGCAGATCCAGCTGGTGAACGGCACGAGGCGTCTGAGCAGTGCTGGGGATGATATGAACGCCCTCCACGTTGGTGGGGTGGATGTAGGGAGCCAGATCCATCCCGCCCAGGTCAAAGTTCATGAACATATTCACCAGGCCGTGACCCTTATAGAAGTTCTCGGCCTTCTTGTGCTGGGTCAGCATGTAGGTGGTGTTGGCCTGCTGGTCCATATCTACCACCAGGACCCGTTTTCCCTCGGCGGCCATCAGAGCCGCCAGATTGACGACTGTGGTTGTTTTGCCGGTACCGCCCTTTTCGATGGCGGTTGTCAGGATCAGAGACATAAAACCCTCCGTTTTGCGTGTTTCGGGAGATTTACCCCCGGTTTTGCTGTATTTTTTGCGTTCTCATTATAGCTTGCTTATCATAATGCTGTCAATATAAAGCCACACATTTCTCGGACTTTTTCCAAAAGAAACTCAAATGACACGGACCCTGTAAATAGACCGACAGCAAGACAAACCCACTTGACACGGTCCCTATAAATGACAGTCAGGAGCAGCAAACCCAAATGAGACGGTCCCTGTAAATCCGCCTGATCCCGCAGCGGAATGAGGGACAGCCTCATCATACCACCTGCCGCCCGGTATTTTTTGTCGGAGACTGACAGCTGAGGACTCAAAAGGAAGGGGAGGTCTCAGAACAATGCGTTAAAAAATTAACAAGCAAAGGTAAGGTCGATCCCGCTGCCCCGCACACACCTGTTTCCCCTCGGAAACAAATCGTGGCAACCGTAGCCACTTTGTTGTATACTATACAGAAAACCAGCAGGGAAGGAGGGGAGCACCATGCTTACCGAACAGCTGACCGCCGACGCAGCAGCGCTGCATCAGGCTATCCTGCGCCACGGCGGCGAGGTCTCCCCGTTCTTCTGCGGAAAAGAACTGGGCTGGGAGCACCGCCGCATCGCCCGGGCCATGGAGGAGCTGGTGGCCGCTGGGATCATAGACCCAGCAGCCGCCGTCCTGCCAAAGCCTCTGAAACAGCGCAAAACCTACGATTTCACGGAAATTCAGGCCATTTTGGCGGACTTTCCGGCCTTTGCCCGGGCCGTACACGCCGTGGAACACGCCGCAGGCCGCCGCCTGCCCACGGCGGATCTCAGCGCCCTGACGGAGCTGTTCGACTTTCATGGCCTGTCTCCGGAGGCGCTGGAGCTGCTGACGGCCCAGTGCTGCGACGAAGCCATCCTCCGGGGCGAGGAGCGCCCCACGGCCCGGCGCATCGAAAAGCTGGGCCTGGAATGGGCCCGTCTGGGCGTGCGCTCCCGGGCGGACGCCGTGGCCGCGATCCAGCGGATGGCCCGGCGGGAACAGACGGTGGCGGAGGGCCGCCGGCGGGAACCAGACGGGGGCGGAGGTCCGCCGGCGGCTGCGGCTGGCCCCGGACGCGCGAATCCCGTCGGATGACGCCTACATCGCCGCGTGGCTGGACTGGGGCTTCTCCCCGGCGCTCATCGAGCTGGCTTTCGACCGCACCGTGCTGAACTGCGGCCGCCTGAACTGGAAATATTGTCACGGAATTCTGGAAAGCTGGCGGAAAAACGGCCTGTTCACCGTGGCGGATGTTCTGGAAAAGGACGCGCCGCCCCGCAAGCCGGAAACCGCGCCGGAGCCGGACGAGCCCTGGCGCTACATCCCCTGATCCCCCGCGAAAACCGTCATATTCGGACAGAACTTGGTAAGTTCTGTCCGTTTTTTTGTCGATAAAGCGGCAAACTTTACGTGACGGTAAGGAAGGGTGTGCGCGGGAAACCCAAGAAGGGTGTCCTGCGCCATTAAAATCCTTAGTTTTCAGAACTCTATAAAGTTCTGAAAACTTGCTCAGCGGGGCGAAAAGACTTTTTCGACACGCTGAGTTCTGTCCGTTTTTTTGTCCTCCCCCGCAAACCCCTATATAAAAAAAGAACGCCACGGCTTCAGTTACACAGACCTCCTCAATGTTACAACCGTGTAACAAATCGGCGTAATCACTTGCATTTCAAAAAGTCGAATGTTATCTTAGCATTACAAAACAATGTGATCGAAACTTACCCCCGGTTCAGATATTGGGTAGGCTAGCCACGATATGTAAATCGGGGCGGTTAAGAAAACGTTGTTTTGTAAAACAAACTCCCAAACGGGAGAAATTCAAAAGGAGGAAATCCCATGAAGAAGTTCCTTTCTCTGGTACTGGCTCTGGTGATGACCATGTCTCTGGTCACCGTCAGCGCTGGTGCCAAGGACTTCACGGACAGCAGCAAGATCAACTACGCTGAAGCTGTTGACGTGCTGTCCGAGGCAAAGGTCATCGACGGCTATGCCGACGGTGCCTTCAATCCCAGCAACACCCTGACCCGTGGCGCTGCTGCCAAGATCATCTGCAACCTGATCCTTGGCCCCACCGCCGCATCCGCTCTGGTGGCTGACGCCGCTCCCTACAGCGACGTTGCTGCCAACCATCCCTTCGCTGGCTACATCGCTTACTGCCAGAAGACCGGCATCATCTCCGGTTATGCTGACGGCACCTTCAAGCCCGCCAACTCCCTGACCGGCTATGCTTTCATGAAGATGCTGCTGGGCGCTCTGGGCTATGACGCTGCCAACGAGGGCTACACCGGCGCCAACTGGTCCATCAACGTCGCCAAGCAGGCCATCTCCATCGGCCTGAACGACGGCCTGAAGGGCGAGTTCAACGGTGTTAAGGCTGTCAACCGTGAGGAAGCCTGCCTGTACGCTTTCAACACCCTGAACGCCACCATGGTTGAGTACACCAACCAGACCATCGTGATCGCCAACGGCACTGTTAAGACCGACAAGGTCGCGAAGGACATGGAGAACAATGCCCGTACCGAGACCATCAAGGACGACAACAAGATGCAGTTCGCCGAGAAGTACTTCACCAACCTGGAGAAGGAGCCCACCACTGACGATTTCGGCCGTCCCGCTAACAAGTGGACCTACAAGAACACCGACATCGGCACCTATGTGGACTACAGCCTGATGGTTGCTGAGTATGTTGGCGGCGTTTCCGGCAAGGAAGTCTACAACAAGCTGGGCAAGACCGCTGTTGAGAAGTACGACCTGACCACCACTATCGACGGCAACAAGTCCGCTGATATGGTCAAGGATCTGGACAAGAACAACAAGGATGATCTGACCGGCACCGACACCGGCGTTCTGACTCAGGTCTTCGTGAACGACGACGAGAAGGAAGCCGCCGTTGTCGAGATCAACACCTATCTGGGCATTGCTCAGGCTGACTACAGCACCAAGAAGGACGAGGTTTCCTTCGACGTGTACGCTCTGAAGTATGCCAACAAGACTTATTCCATGGATAAGTCCGACAAGAAGGACAATAAGAGCTATGTTTCCTTCAAGGTCAGCGGCGAGGACTTCGACGTTTCCAAGGTTGAGGAAGACGACGCTTACCTGTTCACCGTGGCCGGCGGCGAGGTCCAGACCTGCGTTCCCGCCGAGACCGTCAAGGACACCGAGATCACTTCCTTCAAGAAGGGCTCCAACGTCACCGCTGCCGGTACCAAGTATGAGTTCAGCAATGCTGCCTACTATGACATCACTGTTCTGAGCGATTACACCGATGGTACCGTCACCAACCTGAAGGACACCACCTACAACATCTATCTGGATGCCTACGGCAACCTGATCGGTCTGGAAGAGGTCGACGCTGTTGATAACTATGTGTTCATCGCCGGCGCTGATACCAACACTTCCAACCTGGCCACCAAGACCACCGATGCCAACGCCCTCTTCCTGGACGGCACCTCCAAGGTCATCGAGGTCAGCAAGACCAAGGGCGACGGTGCTTCCGTGTCCGACAGCCCCATTCTCAACAAGTGGTTTACCTACACCGTGGACAAGAACGGTGTCTACACTCTGAACAACATCAAGGACGGCATTTCTGGCAACGACTTCAAGGATGGTAAGGACAAGGTTGGCCAGTTCCATCAGGCTGCAGCCAATGTCAAGATCGACAAGAAGAATGTTTCCCTGAAGGGTCAGGGCGACTTCAAGTTCGTCTACGGCAACGCCGCCTCCATCTACCTGACTGCCGCCACCGATAAGGTTGTTACCGGTACCACTGAGTATTCTGTGATCTCCGGCGTTGACAACGTCACCACCGGCGTCAAGAACGCCAGCATTGAGACCTATACTTACGCTGATGCCCGCAAGGATTCCGGCGCTACCAAGGCTACAGATGCGAACACCTCCTACGGTGTTTACACCCTGTTCAAGGACAACGGTTATGTGATCGCTGCCGTTGTGGTGGGCGATGACGCTGCTGCTACCAAGAATCTGGTGTACTCCATCAAGGACTCCGTCGAGCTGGAGAGCTACGACAAGACTGAGGACGAGTGGACCTGGACCATGAAGGCTGTTGACGCCAAGGGTCAGGAGATCACCCTCACCGAGAAGAGCGATTCTCTGTCCGAGCTGAAGAAGATCGGCACCAAGGGTGTCTGGTATCAGGTGAAGTACGATGCCAAGGGCAACGTGGTTTCTGTTGATACCGCTTCCAGTGCTCTGAAGGGCTACGAGCGCATCGTCTACTTCTCTGACATCCAGAATGCTATCGATGCTGAGGACACCGTCCTGCTGGAGCGCGGCACCCTGAACAAGAAGCTGAGCCTGAAGGGCAGCACTCTGTATGACAACACTGACGGTACCCGCGGCGTGGTTGTGGACGATGACACCAACATTGTCTTCATCCAGACCAACAACAACAAGACCACCACCTCTTACGAGACCGGCGTCAAGGCTCTGGAGACCGCTCTGAAGAACCTGAACGAGGTCAGCAAGGGTGTCTACAAGTACGAGTTCAGCGCCATCATCGTGGACGGCATTGCCACCACCGTGGTCATCCGCGACAAGCAGGATGACGGCTACACCGGCAACACCAACCCCGGTAATGTCTCTACCGACGTTACTCTGGTGAAGTTCGACGCTACTCTGCGTACCATCGAGCTGAAGAAGACCGACAAGTCCACTGCCGAGGATGTTAAGAATGCCATCAAGGTCGCTCTGGCTGACAACGGCTATACTTGGACTGTGGTGACTGGCTCTCAGGGCAACTACACTGTGAAGGCTGTTCCCACCAACTCCAGCAGCAACGCTACTGAGGTTGAGTTCACTGTTTCCTTCTCCAAGTAATTGAAGAAGAACAGAGAATCGGTTCTATAAAGCAAGCCCCCGGACTTTCGTCCGGGGGCTTCTTTTCTTAGTTTTTCTGGTAAAAGGCAAACCCCCAATAGGGGACGCCCTCTTCGTTCAGCTGATAAGAGGGTTTCGAGCTGGAATACCGGAACTGGTTGCCCTTCCAGCTGACCGGCACCTGACTTACGTAGGTGGTGCTTCCCGTGTAGTAGATCATACAGGCGTGATCATCCCCGCCCCGGACGACCAGATAATTCTTTGCGCCGCAGAGGAAAAAGCCTGCGGGCATTTTCGGAAATGTAACGGTGGTGGGGTTGCTGTCGCCATTTTTGCCGGTGCCTGTGTAGGAGATCATCCCGATCTCGCAGTTTCCCGCCCCCGCCAGCGCCGTTTGCAGCGCCGCCGCCTTGTCGGCATTGCCTTTCAGCGCCGTGTCGATCTTGTCCCAGTTGTCATTGAATTCCTCCACCAGAATGCGGTCCGTCCCCGCCCAGCGGGACAGCCGGTAGTTGGGTGTCTGTTGACTTGCCATAAATACCTCCCTTAAAAAAGCACTGTTATGATCGCATAACAAAAAAGTTGCATTCAAACATCCAAATCTGGTGAAAAAAAGTTGTATTCAGACAAGTTTTCTCGACAAAGGCTCTAAAAAAGCGACTTGAAAAAGTGTTGCACGCCCGCCCCGAACCTGTTATCATGACCCTGAGAACAACACCGGGAGGGGCCTATGATTTTTCAGAAATCCGCCTGCATTGAGACACTGTACACAGAGCTGCCCTTTTTAGAGCGGTTTTGCGCCGCCAAAGCCGACGGCTTCGATTTTGTAGAATTCTGGAGCTAGACCGACAAGGATCTCGCCGCCGTGCGAGCCGCTGCGGACGCTGCGGGGGTCGGCATTTCCGGCTTCAACGGCGACGCGGAGCTGTCCCTTATCGACCCTGCCCAGAAAACGGCCTACAAGGCCTTTCTGCGGCGTTCTCTGGACGCCGCTATGGAGATAGGGGCCAGGTCCGTCACGGCCCACTCCAACGGTCTGGGGGAGGGAGGAAGGGTCCTTTGCCCATACGATGACCTCAGCGACGCTGTGAAGCTCTGCACCATGTTCGACACGCTGAAAATCGCGGCGGAATGGGCGGAAAACTGCGGCGTCCGGATCAATCTGGAGCCGCTGAACGTCACCACGGACCATCCCGGCAATTTCCTCCGCCATACCCGCACAGCGGCGGAGCTGACCCGGCTCATTGGCTCCCCGTACTTGAAGGTGCTGTACGATGTGTACCACATGCAGCTCAACGAGGGCAGCCTGTGCGACCATATCCGTGCCTACGCCGACCAGTTCGGCCACATCCACGTGGCGGACGCGCCGGGCCGTCACGAGCCGGGCACCGGGGAAATTCACTACCCGGCGGTGTTCGCCGCCTTGGAGCAGGCGGGCTACCGGGGGCTCATTGGCTACGAGCTGTTCCCCAAAACCGACACGAAAACCGCCGTCCGGGCCATCATGGCGGACTGAGAAAGGAGAATACTTTATGAAAACCATCAAAATCGGTATCATTGGAGCGGGCCGCATCGGCCGTGTCCACGCGGAAAATATCGCCAAATTCGTTCCGGAAATGGAGATCAAGACCATCGCTGACCCATACATGAGCGAAGAAACGGTGGAGTTTTTGCGGCGTCTGCGGATCCCCAATATCGTTAAGGACGCGGATGTGATCCTGAATGACCCGGAGATCAAGGCTGTGGTGGTCTGCTCTCCCACGGATCTCCACGCGGAGTACGCCATCAAAGTGGCCGAGGCGGGCAAGGACGTGTTTGTGGAGAAACCGGTGGACTACCGCATCGACCGGGTCAAGGAGGTCATCGCCGCGGCGAAAAAAAGCCGGCGTCAAGCTCCAAGTGGGCTTTAACCGCCGGTTCGACCACAACCACCAGGCCGTTTACGAGGCCATCCGGGCAGGTAAGGTGGGCAAAGTAAACCTGGTGAAGATCAGCTCCCGGGATCCTGAGCCGCCCACCATCGACTATGTGAAGGTCTCCGGCGGCATTTTCTACGATATGATGGTCCATGATTTCGACATGGCCCGGTTTCTGGCCGGTTCCGAGGTAACGGAGGTTTTTGCTTACGGTGCGGTGCTGGTGGATCCCGCCATCGGTGAGGCGGGAGATGTGGATACCGCCGTTGTGAGCCTGAAATTCGCCAACGGCGCTATGGGCGTCATTGACAACAGTCGCAAGGCAGTGTATGGATACGATCAGCGGGTGGAGGTCTTTGGCTCCGAGGGCGCGGTCATGGATGAAAATGACACGCCCAACAACGCCACCTATTATGGGGCAGACGGCACGTCCTCCAGCCCCTGCTACAAGATCATGTGGGATCGCTACACCATGGCCTTTGCCGCCGAGCAGAGGGCCTTTGCCGAGGCGGTCATCAACGGCACGGAGACGCAGGTCACCAGGGAGGACGGCCTGGCGCCAATCCTCATCGCGGCGGCCGCCACCAAGTCCATGAAGGAAGGACGCCCGGTGAAGATCAGCGAGATCGAGGGATGAGAAGCCCACGGATCTCGCACATGCGGCGCAGTCCGTGAGCTTAGGGCAAAGTTTCCTTTTGACAGCGCGGCGAAGCCATGATATCCTTGGGGAAATTGGTTCAGCCGTCTGGCACTTGGCTGAAAGATGATAGGGTTGGTGTGTTTGCATGTCCAGACGGCATCCGGCCAGTTATTTTTCTCTTGGAGGCGGAGTAAGGAATGCAGTGGGCAGATGGAAAGATCCGATGCCATTGGGTGAACCTGGCTAATACCACTTATCTGCGATACCATGATGACGAATGGGGCAGACCGGTCCACGATGACCATATGCTGTTTGAAATGTTGATTTTGG
>ENA-OROK01002219-OROK01002219.1-human-gut-metagenome-genome-assembly--contig:-NODE-2219-length-17114-cov-2.666217_pt1 | contig 17114 bp, 12 predicted proteins | sample MGYA00242127_ERZ509046 | MGnify/ENA primary metagenome ERZ509046 (study PRJEB26280, sample SAMEA2338728) | human gut metagenome | biome: human gut; feature: human-associated habitat; material: faeces... | reverse complement strand
CACCCAATCGTAGGCGAGCGAGCCGTACAGCTGTGTGGCGATATCCATCGTGAACAGCAGCGTGCAATGGTGGCGAAGGAGCTTGGTGTTTCTTGGATCGGTGCCCGAACCGGCACTCATACTCTTGTACTGATTCCACTTCCCCTCCATCTCGTCGAGGTAGCGGTTTGCCTGCTTGGCGCCCGACTCGCGCGGCGATTTCTTCCAGTACTCTGGATCCGGATTGCCTGAATCGTTCATGTAGCCGACCGGTTTGTATCCTCCGCCAAACAGCACGTATCCAGCAAACGAGAAATCGAAGAGGATCGGAAATGTGGGCATCCAACAGGTGAACTTGTTGCCGCCGATGCCGGGAAACGCCGCCGGGAAATCAAAGGGAGTAATCTCTTGGTCCATGGTAGTGGGGACGATAGTGGTCGAGCCCGATTCTGCCTTTGCGGCCGGCGCGGTGACAACGGCCATGGGGGAGGAGAGCGTGTAGGTTTTGCCCTGATAGTCGAGGACAAAGCGCAGCTTGCATCCTTCTTCCAGAAGGCCCGATGCCGCATCGAGGAACTTGTCTTCGAGTGTGAACGTTGCCAGATTATTCGCGCCCGATGCGCTGGCCTTGACTTGGCCGATCTGCGTGACGGTTTCGGATGAGCTGCCCGCGGCGGGCGTCACTTTGTTGATGCGCAGCGTTGCCTGTCCACCCTGTGGCAGATGCGCCTGCACGGTAAAGGCGTGCGTATCGGGTTGCTCGTTTGCCGTGTCGTTCTTCGGCAATGCCATGAACGTGGCTTCAGCGTACTGGATGTCCCATTCGTCGAATGTGAGCTGGCGAAAGTACGGCTCGCCGTCGGAAAGCGGACGCGTGGGTGCGGTTATGGCGGTGCCGCCCTGGATACGCGCAAGGGGAATCTCGACATCACGGTAGCCCGCCATGCTAATGGAGATGCCGCCGTTAAAGTCGTACGCGTCGAGAAGCGTTGCCTCGTCCACGTAGCCTTCTGAAAGAGGGGCGATCTCAAAGATGGACGTGCCTTCTTCATCGGTAGTGGCGGTGAGCTGCTTGCCTGCGGCATAGCGCGATGTGAGCGTGACCTGGGCACCCGTGATGGGCGTATTCTTGTTGGCGACGTCGACCACGACCACACCAAACATGGTGCGTGAGAGAACGAGCACCCTGAAAGGGTCTTTTTCGTCGGCATAGGCTTCGGTGGGCGCGAACGGCAATATGAAGGCGTTTACGCTTCCCGGCACGCGCGGCAACATAATGCTCGCCAGCGAGGACGCTCCGGCAACAAGTAACGAACGGCGATCAAGCATCTTTGGCTCCCATCCCGCAGGTATCGGTGGAAATAATCCAATTTTGCGAGAAGGCATCCTGTCACGGTAGTGCCGTCCGAGGGCCAAAATGTCCAATTTGAGCGAGTGAAGCGCCGGGGCTCCGGGGCGCACGTGCCGCGCTAGGCAGTCTGGCTGCTAACGCAGCATATGCGCGACCAGCTCAGTGCGCGTGCCGATGTCAAGCTTTGCATACACGTTGGACAGTCGATTTTTAACGGTGCCCGGCGATACTCCCATATGGCGTGCGATTTCGGCGTTGGTCCACCCACGGCAGGCAAGCATGGCCATGGTGAACTCCGTGGTCGTCAGGTCGTCGGCCACGTCCTCGCCCGAATCGGGGTTGTGGATGCGTCGCCAACCGTAGCTGAATCGATACGTGATTTCAATGATGTGAGCGAAATCGTCGGGGTATTGCGATTTTAAGCATGCCTCGATAAGCCCCTGCAAAAGGCCGTGGTGCTCGCCGATGAGCTCGATAAGGCCGTCGGGACGCGCAGTGTCCCAAGCGGCTCCGAAGTGTGCCTTTGCGGCGTCGACGTCTTTGAGACTCATACAGGCCATGGAAGCCGACAGGTGCAGGAACAGCTCCGAGATGGGATAACTTCCCTGTTTCATGATCAGGGCGTTTTCCGCCATGCCCAGACTGCGGCCATATTCGCCGCGCAGGTACAGGGCATGCGCCATCACGTAGCTGGCGAACAGGCGCAGGCCTTCGGGCAGATGCGCCGCAAGTGGATAAAACTCTTCGGCAGAATACGGGGAAGGCAAGTGCAGCAGGACGCTCGCGGCCGGGGCGAACAGGATATGTGTGGCGTGGACTCCTCGTCAGCCGGCGTATCGAGGATGCCAGCAAGGCACCGGCGGGCGTCGGCGATACGGTTGAGCGACAGGCTGGCGTATCCGCAGATAAAGCATGCGGAATAGCGCAGCGCGGGATCGGTGGCGTCAAGATAGGGGCGCGCCGTCTTGGCAGCGAGGGCGGCCTGTCCGCGAAAGTACAGCGCTTCTGCCGTGGCAATGGCGCGCGAATCGGGGTCGGAAATGCCTGCAGCCGCAGCGTCAATTTGCCCCGGCACAAAGGCGGTGCACATCAACGGCATGGGAACGCGTGGGTAGCCATCGCAGTCCATCTTCCATCTCCCATCAGGTGGCAACAATGCAGCAATTGTACTCCTGTTGCTCGGGACCCCTTTCGTTTTACTGTTCGGTTGACGCTGCGGATCGTTTTGGAAGGCTTACGATCATCACGGTTCCGTTCTCGGAACTTGCTTCGACCTCTACCGTGCCACCGTGAAGCGCTGCAATCTCCCAAACGAGCGCTAACCCGAGCCCTGCGCCGCCGTATGCCCTGCTGCGGGATTTGTCTAGACGAAAGAACGGCTGGAAGATGCTCTCTCGGTACTGCTTGGGTATTCCCGGGCCCTCATCTTTGACTCGTAGGAGCACGTGGCTGTCGCTGTCGCTGATGGAGACGTTGACAGTCGAGTCGGTGCGGCTGTAGCGGATAGCGTTTTCGACCAGGTTGAACACCAGCCGGTACAGCAGCGTGTCGCTCCCGATTACTAAAGCGTCTCCAGCACAATTGAGGGCTATGCCCTTATTTTCGGCAAGTGGCGCAAGGTCGGTGAGGACCTCTTCGGACAAGGGGCCAAGTTCAACATCGTCCTCGCAAGGAACGCTGCGGAGCTCACTCATCTCGAGCAATACCTTGGTCATTCGAGACATGCGCTCGGTTTGTTCTTGTAGCAGGCCGAGTAGCTCGGCAGTTTCGGGTTGCAAACCGGAGTGCTCGGAGATGAATAGTTCAATCTGTGCTTGCATAAGGGCGAGCGGGGTGCGCAGCTCGTGTGCGGCGTTGCCGGTAAACTGACGCTGTGCAGAGAACCCTTCGCCAAGACGGGCGATCATGTCGTTGAAAGAGGCGCTGCATCGTTGTAGCTCGATGGGCACATCTTCACTGAGCCTGATTTCGCTTAGGTTGTCAGGCTGCACACGCTCGACCTGGGCCGCAAAAGCCCGTAGCGGTTTGAGCGCACGGCCGCTCACAAAGTATGCCAGCGCGCCGCCAAGGAGTGTGACTCCAGCCGTGATGTACCAGGCTGTCGTGCCAAAAGACTCCTGTGCGTCGTTTACGACGATCGTGACCTCGTCATCGAGGCTCTCCTTCGTTGGGTCAAACGCCTGAGGTGCATCTACGCCGGCTGCGCTAAGGGCCGAGATGTCGCTGCCGATAGCATCCATGTAGCGCATGCCCGTATAGCCGACCAGACAGTTCGTCAGCACGCATGCCGCACACGTCAGCAGTGCCGTCATAATCGTTATGCGCCATTGCAGCGAAAGCCTTTTCATTCGCCATCCTCCATAACGTAGCCCTCTCCAATCCGATTGCGAATCGGGTCGTATCCCAAAGCGCTGCGTAGCTTTTTGCGGAGTGACGAGATATGAACGCGGGTTGCGTTGCTAAAGCTGTTCACGCTGCTATCCCAAACGTGCTCGATAAGCTCCTCCTGACTTACCGGACGCCCCTGATTAAGCATCAGGTATTCCAAGATTCCCGTTTCCTTGCGCGTAAGAGATAAAGCCTCGCTGTCCACAGAAGCGATGCGCGCCTTGGTGTCAAAGCGGAGCTTTCCGCAGGTTAAAACTATGTCGCTTTGTGCGAAGCGCCTGAGGGTAAGGCTGCGGATCCTTGCCGCAAGTTCGTCCAGATGAAACGGTTTGGTAAGGTAATCGTTGGCGCCGGCATCGAGTCCGGCGACTTTATCGGATACTTCGCCACGCGCGGACAGAATCAGTACCTTGGTCTCGCAATCGGTTTTCCTAAGTTCCCTGAGCACGGTCATGCCGTCGACATGGGGAAGATTGAGGTCGAGTACCACGAGGTCAAAGACTTCGACGCCCAGCAGGTCGAGCGCCTCCCGTCCATCGTGGCAGCAGTCGACGCTGTACGCCAAGTTTCGCAAACTGCGTGCGATCGTGTCGCATAGTGCTCGCTCGTCCTCGACGATCAAAATACGCATAACAGTCTCCTTGCACATTCCAAATCGCGCTTAACACGGATTTTATAGTCGATATGGTCCAATGGTCGTGTAACGAAAGGAGTGGTTGGGTTGTTCAAAGCGGTAAAACCCGTGGTACAGGTCGCTTTGTTGATCGTCGGAATTGCCATGGTGTGCTTTGGCGTTATGCGTGGCGAGGCGGATGCCGTGCTGGCCAAAGCGATTAGGCTGTGCTTGGAGTGTATCGGAATTGGATAAAAGAGAAAACACTGCGTCGCATGTTTTGGCCCGATTTCGCGGATTCATTCAGGCGGCGGCGACGCTGGTCACCAATATTCACCTGCCAAACTTTGCCAAAGGAAGCATCTATCAGGGCGCGGGAAAAACAGTCTGCGTACCTGGACTTAATTGCTATTCGTGCCCCGCGGCATCGGGTGCGTGCCCCATCGGGTCGTTCCAGTCGGTGGTAGGTTCATCCAAGTTCAACTTTTCTTACTATGTTACCGGTACGCTCATTTTGCTCGGCGTGCTGCTGGGGCGCTTTGTATGCGGCTTTCTGTGCCCGTTTGGCTGGCTGCAGGAGCTGCTTCATAAGATTCCCGGCAAAAAGTTCTCCACGAAAAAGCTCAAGCCGCTCACGTACATCAAGTACGTCGTGCTGCTGTTTGCCGTGGTAGTGCTGCCTGCGTTGGTGGTCAACGATCTGGGGATGGGGGACCCGTTCTTTTGCAAGTACATCTGTCCACAGGGTGTGCTCGAGGGCGCCATTCCGCTGGCCATTGCCAATGCCGGCATTCGATCTGCGCTGGGGCAGCTCTTTACCTGGAAACTTGCCGTTCTCATTGCCGTGGTAGTGCTGAGCGTTTTGTTCTACCGCCCCTTCTGCAAATGGATTTGCCCACTCGGCGCATTCTATGCGCTCATGAATAGGGTGTCCTTGTTGGGGATTCAGGTTGACGCGTGCAAATGTGTCTCGTGCGGCAAGTGCTCAAAGGTTTGTCAGATGGACGTTGATGTGGTCCGCGCGCCCAATCATGCCGAATGTATCCGGTGCGGAAAGTGCATCGGGGCCTGTCCTGTCGATGCCATCAGCTATCGCTATGGCCATGATGTGTCGGCGGAAAAGCTTCCCTTGACCGCTGATAAAAAGTAAACAAGCTTCGACAAAACGGAGGAATGACTATGAAGCTTTCTAAGATTGCGGCCCTGTTTATGGTGCCGGTATTGGCCTTGTGCCTTGTGGCATGTTCGGCGCCCGGTGGCAATGCGAGCGAATCTGCGAGCTCCGATCCTAAGATCGCAGAACTCACTGCGCAGAAGCCGGCCAATGCCGACGAGGCCGCCGAGTTGTATGCAAAACTCATGCAGAAGGAGAACGAGATCTTTTCGAGTGATAACGCGCTGTGGGAAAAGGTATTTAATGCGGCAAATAAAGACTCGGCAATGATTGAGGACGGCAGCAATTACGGCGATTTTCTGCTCAAGACCATCGACGGCGCCAAGGATGAGTTCACGGCGGATGAGCTTAAGACACTCAAGGCCGGTGCACAGCAGATCAAGGAGATCGAGGACAAGCTCGAGAGCTTGGAGAAGGAGTTCCCCGGCTGTGGAAGCACGCCGAGCGCAGGCGAGAGCGTCGACGCTTCGACCGCTGGCATGACGGCTGGTGCCAATGCTTCGAGCGAGGCGACGAAGTTCCCCAGCTTTACGGGCAAGGACCTGGACGGCAACGACGTGAGCAGCGACGAGCTGTTCTCTAAGAACAAGGTCACCGTCATGAACTTCTGGTTCACCACTTGCAAGCCGTGCGTGGGTGAGTTGGGCGACCTTGAGGACCTGAATAAGGAGCTTGCCAAGAAGGGCGGCCAGGTCGTGGGCGTCAATTCCTTTACGCTCGATGGCAACAAGGGCGAGATTGCAGATGCTAAGGACGTGCTGAGCAAGAAGGGCGTGACATATAAGAACATCTGGTTCAAGTCGGATAGCGAGGCCGGTAAGTTTACGTCAAATTTGTTCTCGTTCCCGACAACGTATGTCATCGATCAGAATGGCAACATCGTAGGGGATCCAATCGTGGGAGCCATCAGCTCCGCCGAGCAGCGCGCAGCACTCAACAAACTTATCGACCAGGCGATTGCGAATAGCGAGCAGTAAAAAACGCGTAAAGCATAGCGAGGATCGTGGGCCGCTGTGCGAAGTAGTCCGCTACCTTTCAAGATAAGCTCCACCATATAGAGGTCCCGCTCGGGACCTCTTCTTTTGGGCGCCGTCCCGTTCTTTTTTTGGCGTGGTTCACTACATTCCTCACTGGCGCCGGCAAAAAATGGGGATAGAGTAGGACAAACGCGTCGAATACGAACGGCGGGGGAGAGCGGGCGAGCGTGCCCGCGTGGGAGAGGTTGCCGTCCATGTTGGAGCTCAAAGGTATCTGCAAAAGGTACGTTACGCAGTCGTTTACACAGGTGGCGCTCGACAGCGTGAGCCTGTCTTTTCGCGATAACGAGTTCGTGGCCATTCTGGGACCTTCGGGGTCGGGCAAAACTACGATGCTCAACGTTATCGGTGGGCTCGATCATTTCGATTCTGGCGACCTGCTGATCGACGGTATTTCGACCAAGGACTTTCACGATCGCGATTGGGATGCCTACCGCAACAACCGCATCGGCTTTGTGTTCCAAAGCTATAACCTCATTCCGCATCAGACCATTTTGGAAAACGTGGAGCTGGCGCTCACGCTCACGGGTGTGGGGCATGCCGAGCGCCGCCAGCGTGCGCACGACCGGCGCTCGAGGCGGTTGGCCTGGGCGAGCACGTTAACAAGCGCCCGAGCCAGCTTTCGGGTGGACAGATGCAGCGCGTGGCGATTGCCCGTGCCCTGATCAACGACCCCGAGATCGTGCTGGCAGACGAGCCGACCGGTGCCTTGGATTCCACAACGTCCGTGCAGGTCATGGATCTGCTCAAGGACGTGGCACGCGACCGCCTGGTTATCATGGTCACGCACAATCCCGAGCTGGCGTACCAGTACGCCACACGCATCGTCAACCTGGCGGACGGCAAAATCACCGACGATTCCGACCCTTTCGATGTCGCCGCCGCCCCGCGCCGCGAGGCCAAGCCTACGCGCAAAACCTCGATGAGCTTTGTGACGGCGCTGGGGCTTTCTGCCCGAAACCTCATGACCAAAAAGGGTCGTACGGCCATGACGGCCTTTGCGGGGTCGATTGGCATTATCGGCATTGCGGCGATCCTGGCGCTCTCCAATGGCGTAAACGGCTACATCAAAAAGGTCGAGGAGGATACGCTCTCGAGCTATCCGCTCACCATTTCCAAGCAGGATTACGACCTGTCGTCCATGATGGGCGGGCAGGGAACTGCGGATGATGACTCGTCTGAAAACGTGGATTCGTCCGACGACAGTGCCGAAACCGATAAGATTCCCGTGGTCACGGCCGTAAAGGATATGTTTGCGAGCGTTAAGTCCAACGACATGACGAGCTTTAAGGCATGGCTTGACGACGGCGGCGACGGTATCGACAAAGAGGTCAACGCCATTCAGTACGGCTACGGTGTATCGCCGGTTGTCTATCGTGCCGGCAAGGGCGATGAGAAGCCTGTCCGGCTGGTGCCCAACGCCATGACCGAGGCCATGAGCGGAGGCGCGAGCTCGGCGGCAACGGTGAGCATGGAATCCATGGGAACCTCGGTCTTTAACGAGATGATCGACGACCGGAGTCTGCTCGACAGCCAGTACGATGTCGTCGCCGGTCATTGGCCCACGTCTGCCAACGAAGCCGTGATGGTGCTTTCGAGCCGCGGTACGGTGGGTGACTACACGCTCTACAGCATCGGTGCACTGGATATCGATGAGCTTAACAATCTGGTTAACAGCGCTATGACGGCTGACGGTGGGGTCGAAGCGCCCGAGACCGGTACCGACTTTACCTACGACGATGCGTTGTCTACCACGTTTAAGGTGCTGTCGCCGGCCGATGCGTATCGCAAAAACGAAGAGACCGGCATGTGGACTGACATGTCTGACGATGCCGACTTTATGACGGCCAAGGTTGCCGACGGTATTGACGTGCGCATTGTGGGCGTGGTGCGACCTAACGAGACGGCCAATGCGAGCGCATTGACCCCGGGCATTGCCTATACGCATGCACTAACTCGTCAGCTTATGGAGCGCGCCGCCGATTCGCAGATTGTGCAGGAGCAACTCGCCCGCCCCGAGACGGATGTCTTTACGGGCAAGTCTTTCGATGAACTGCAGGGCGAGGCCAAGCAAGGCGTGGATTTGGGCAGCATGTTCAGTGTGGACGAGGCGGCGCTCAAGAGCGCGTTCTCGTTCGATGCGTCTGCGCTCTCGGGTGCAGCCGGCGGTATGGACCTTTCTGGTATCGATTTGTCCGGGCTGGATATTGATCTTTCGGGCGTTGGCAAGGACATCGACTTCAGCGACATCATGGCAAAAGCGCCAACCCCAGATTTCTCGGGTATCTTTGACGGTCTGGAACTCACGCCCGAGCAAATGCGGCAGGTGGGAACGCTTGCCAACCAACTGTTCGAGGGCTTTTTGCAGTCTGATCAGTTTAAGGCACTGTCGCCCGAAGATCTTAAGGACGCGTCAAAGCTCACCGCCGCATTCTCGACGTATCTTGAGAATGATGACACAGCCCAGCAAATCCTGGCCCAGCTCAAAGCGCTCGGCGGCGATGCCCTGGCCGAGCGCCTGCAACAGGCGATGACCGACTATGTGCAAAAGCAGCTGGCTCCGTATCTGCAGCAGGCTATGGATCAGGTGATGAAGGCAATCAGCGAGCAGATAGCGTCGACGGTATCGTCCCAGCTCAAGGCGGGCGCAGCGGGGCTTATGGACCAGATGGCGACGCAGATGTCTTCGAGTTTTGCTAACCTGGCGAGCGCCATGCGCGTGGATGCGAGTGCCTTTGCTCATGCCATCCATTTCAACATGGACGCCGAGGACCTGAGTTCGCTCATGATGAGCTATGCCAAGGCGTCGAAGCTCACCTACGATAACAATCTGACCACACTGGGCTATGCGGACGAGGCCGATCCCATTTCGGTCAAGATTTTCCCGCGCGACTTTGAGGCCAAGGAGCGCGTACTCGATCACATCGATGCGTACAACAAGCAGGTCAAAGCCGCTGGCCACGATGATCGGGCAATTTCGTACACCGACTACATGGGCATCATCATGGGTTCGGTGACCGACATTGTGAACACCATCAGCTTGGTGCTCATCGCATTCGTGAGTATCAGCCTGGTGGTGAGCTCCATCATGATCGGCATCATCACCTACATCAGCGTGCTGGAGCGCAAAAAGGAGATTGGCATTCTGCGCGCGATCGGCGCGTCGAAGCGCAACGTGGCCAACGTATTCAATGCCGAGACCTTTATCGAGGGCCTCATTGCCGGCGTCTTTGCTATTGTCGTCGTGGTGGCCGTGAGCTTCCCGGTCAATGCTTGGGCGCTTGCTGCCAAACAGGTACGCAATCTGATGAGCCTGCCCGTGCAGGATGCGCTGGCGCTCATTGCAATTTCGGTGCTGCTGACGGTTGTCGCTGGCCTGCTGCCGGCCCGTAGCGCGTCCAGGAAGGATCCCGTGGAGGCCCTGCGCTCCGAATAATGTGACAAATGGACGGCCCCTTTGTCACATTGAGACCCTTGCGAAAACGGGGTCTAATTACCGTTCGGCAGGTTAAGAACTCCCTCTCCCCGCTTAATGCTTGACGAAGAGTCCTCTGGTTTATATACCTATCGGTAGGCATATAGGATGTATTGCCGATAGAAATGGAGCAACCATGACTCTCACCACACCAGCAAAAAAAGATTATCTCCGTGAAAGCGGCGCATTTGCTTGGGTCGTCGTTATTGCGCTCGGCTTAATGTCCGCCGGAACAACTGGCACATATAGCATTATTGCCGGCTCATTCGTTGCTCCAGTATGTGAAGATCTGGGCTTTGACTACACTTCTTTTTCTTTCTATTTCACCGCGATTCTTCTTGGCCTTGCGCTTGGGCTTCCGCTTTTGAGTCGCTTCATTCCAAAAGTAATCGGCAAACCATGGCATATTTGCATTGAACTCGTCCTTATTGCCGCCGGCGCCGCAATGGCGTTCTACACCGAGGTCTGGATGTTCACCGTCTCCGCCGCAGTGATCGGCATCTGCTTTTCGTTTACAACGGGCGTCTGCATGTCCGATGTCATTGACCAATGGTTCAGCAAATCGTCCGGTCTCGCCATCGGCCTCGCTTGGGGCGTTAATTCTCTCTGCACGCTGTTATTGAGTCCTGTCATTACGCTGGTCATCGAGCAGCAAGGCTGGCGTACGGGATACATCGTGCTTGCGGCCGTTTCTGCAGCTATGATTTTGCCTGCAAGCGCATTTATCATTCGCCTTAACCCCTCTGATCGCAATATGCTTCCGTACGGAGAGACCGCCTCCGAAACCCATGAGAGCTGCAGCGCCGATGAGCAGGAAGATGTCCTTTCGGGCATGGCACTCCGCGATGCCGCGAAAACGCCGTCTTTTATTCTCTGTGTCCTCTTGCTTTGCGTGGCGCAGCTCACCTGCTGCATGAACCAGCTGTTTCCAACCTATGCAAGCGAGGTCGGTTTCAATCCTATCGTAGGAAGCTTAATGGTCTCGGCAGCTTCACTCTCCGATATCTTCCTAAATCCCTTCGTGGGCAAAACATGCGACAAGCTTGGCGCTATTAAAGCAACGGTCGCATGGACAGGTGTCAGCATTCTTTCATTCCTGCTTCTTATCATTGGCGGAAGCAATGAGACCGTTTCCATCATTGCAGCTGGTGTAAACGATGTCATGTTCGCCATCGTTGGAACCGCAATGCCGATGCTTCTCCTCTCGCTCTTTGGATCACGCGATTTTGGAAGGATCTATTCGATCGTTTGCTCAGCGGGCTATGTCGTCGGTGCTTTTGGAATGCCGGTCATGATGAAGGTTTACGGCATGGCAGGGTCATTCCAGGGAGTATTTATCTTCTGCATTGCCTGCAACCTTATGATTGTTGCGTTTGCTATCGTTTCCGGCTTTCTCAATAAGGCTGCTGAAAAGTAATAAGCGCCGATTTGCATCGGCATAGATTGCCATGCAACAGGGGTCGACTCCAAGCCAGACTGGAGTCGACCCCTGTTTTCGTTTTAAAGGTTGCCTGCAGGCGCCATGAGTGCCAACATGCGCTTCAGCTTGGCTGGTTTATTTGAACATAAGCTCGACTATTCCCGCCCAAACCGCTTTTTCATCAATATCCTCACCTTGAGCGACCGTATTGCTTGCTCCCTCCAGAACGGTATAAAGAATTTGTACGTAGAGCATTACGTCGGCGCTATCGGAAAACGCGCCAATCTCTACACCATGAAGAAGGATGTCTTTAAGCGCATCCATGGTTCGTTTGGTCGCCGTCGCTTGACGTTCCTGAACTGCAGGAATTCGATTTGCTTGAACGCTAACCTCGGCCAGCACGCGCCGGCGCTTTTCATCGCTTCGATAGCCACCTATAACTGAATTGCCGAGCTCGATAAGCGCGGCCTTGAACCCGTCCCTATCGACTATTAGCGAGTAGTCGCGCTGATAGTCAATAGTCGGAAACATGCTGTCCAAGAGCGTAGTGAAAATCTCCTCTTTTGAGGGAAAGTAGTAGTACACCGACGGCTTGGATATACCGACAAAGTCGCAAATCTTTCCGATAGACGCTTTGTCATAACCGACTTCTGCCACAAGATCGTACATTGCGTCCAATATTTTTTTTCTTGTGCTCACGCTGCATTTCTCCATTGCAAATCACTTCCGCACTACCAACATTATTAAGGATGGCAACGGAACATCAATTCGTGTCCAAACATGACCACTATATACGGCGAACGGTATGTATCAGTAGGCGAGCGGCAATTATTCAAAATTATCTACCGAACGGTAGGTATAGTAGTACTATAGCAGGTGAAACCACGCTATTGTCGCGGCCGGACAGCATCGCGGGAAACCCGACGGAAGGACCAACCATGTACGAGAACTATCGTATGCCGGGCGAGTTCGAGAAGCGCTCCAACGTCTATGTGACATGGCTTCCCGATTACATCCGTGCAGAGGGCTACGATAACCGCCAGCCCTGCGTTGACGTGATCAAGGCTCTGCTCGAGTATGGCGACGTTACGGTCAACCTCAATTGCGGCACCCCCGGCTCCTATGAGGAGGCTTGCTCGCGCCTGAAGGAGGAGGGGGTTGATCTCGATCGCATCGAGATCACGCAGTTCGAAGACTCCAACTTCTATGTCCGCGACAACGGTCCCAGCATCATGGTCGACGACAAGGGCCATTCTTATATGGTCAACCCCGCTTGGACCTATTACGGCGTGTGGGACAAGAACTCCCCGGAGTGCCAGTCCGCACGTAAGGCAGCCGTTCACATGGCGGTTGCGCTCGGTTGCTTCGATATCGTCAATTCCGAAATGGTTTCGGAGGGCGGCGACCGCGAGTTTGACGGTCACGGCACTCTGATCGCCATCGAGGACACGGAATGCCGCAAGCGTAATCCCGAGTTCACGAAAGAGGAAGTAGAGGCCGAGTATAAGCGCATCTACAACCTCAACAAGGTTATCTGGCTTCCGCAGCCTATGCTCGAGGACGACGACTATCGACTGGGCATCCTCGACGAGAAGGAAGACGGAACTCCCGTCTTTGGCATGAGCTTTGCAGCTCACATTGATGAGATGTGTCGCTTTATCGCTCCGAACAAGATTCTTCTTGCCGAGGTGTCCGATGAAGAGGCAGCCTCGAGCAAGGCTGGAGCAGAGTCTCGTCGCCGCATTGAGGCAGCCTACGAGATCCTGAGCAACGAAACGGACTGGGAGGGCAAGCCCTTCGAGATCGTTCGTATGCCCACCGCCGAGCCTATTGAAGTCGTTATCGCCCCTGGCGATGAAGATTACGAGCTCTATAAGGGCTTCATCGACGAAATGGGCGGCAAGTTTATGGATGGCACCCCCTGGCCCGAGGGCCCCGTCCACTTCTACGCCGCAGCGAGCTACTGCAACTTCCTGATTTGCAACGGCGTCGTTCTTGGCCAGCGTTATTACCACGAGGGCATGAGCGAGGTCGTGAAAGAGAAGGATGGGCAGGCCAAGGCAGTTCTTGAGAGCTGCTTCCCCGATCGCAAGGTCATCATGATTGATTCCCTCGCGCTTAACCTGTCTGGCGGCGGCGTGCACTGCTGGACTAAGGACGTGGCGGCCAGTCGTTAGTGAGCCTTAGAGCCTGCGCTCTTTGGCTTAGGCGCCACATGTACCGCTCCCCGAGGGATATCCGTGTTTTCCTCGGGGACACATTCAACAATAATTTTGATAATAATTCGAAAGGAAATAGGCATGAACAACAGCCTCCGCGGTCGCGACTACATCAACATCCATGATCTCTCCTCCGAGGATTTCCGCTATCTCATCGATCTTGCCTGGAACCTTAAGGCTCAGAAGAAGTCTGGTGTCGACCAGCGCTACTTCCCCGGCAAAAACGTCCTCGCCAACTTTGAGTGGGGCTCGACCCGTACTCGTTGCGCATTCGAGACCTCCTGCAATGATTTGGGCATGGGCTTTACTTATCTGACCAACTCCCACATGGGTGACTGCGAGACCGTCAAGGATGCCATGCGCGTCTTTAACGGCATGTACGATCTCATCGTCTACCGCGCACAGAAGGACGAGCAGTTCCTCTATGACGTCGCCGACCTGGTTGACATCCCGGTCATCAATGCCCTTACTCTCGGCGATCACCCGACTCAGATGCTCGCTGACGCTCTTACGATGGAAGAGCAATGGGGCGGTTTGCGTACGAGCCGCGGCAAGAAGATGGCTTTCGTTGGCAACTGCGCCGGCGCCCCGGTGTGGTATGGCCGTCTGTGCGCTATGCTCGACATGGACTTCCTCGCCATCGGCCCCGACGACCTCCGTCATCAGATGTGCAAGGAAATGATCGAAGAGGTGGAGGCCTGCTACGCCAAGTACGCTCCCAATAGGACCTTTACCATCACCTCTGACCTCGATGCCCTGGATGGCGTTGACGTTATCGTTACCGAGGAGTGGCGCTACATCAACCCCGAGTGCGGCGAAGAGGTTCTGGATCCCGACGACTACAACTCCTGGCTGGGCGATGCCGAGTCTTTGTACCCTTATCGCGTCACCAGCGAGCTGTGCAAGCGCACCAACAATCCCGACATCTTCTGCATGCATGAGCTTCCCTCTGTCCATAACGCAGATCACCGTGTCGGCAAAATGCTCCTCGACCAGTGCAAGAACGACCTCCATCGCGAAATCATCACCGAGGGCTTTGAGATTGCCGACGAGTGCTTTGAGGCCAACGCTTCGGTCATCTTCCGTGAGGCAGAGAACCGTCAGCACACCATCAAGGCCGTTATGTGTGCCCTTCTGGGTCTCTAGGAGCTGTATCAATGGAAAATGCAAAGTTAAAGAGCAGCAAGGTTTACGCATGGGTTCTCGTAATCGCGCTCGGCCTTATGTCTGCCGGCACGACCGGATCCTATAGCGTCATCGCGGGCTCCTTCGTCGCACCCGTGTGCGAGGAGTTCGGGTTTGACTATTCCATCTTCTCGTATTACTTCACCGCAACGCTCATTGGTCTTGCGGCAGCTCTTCCGTTTGTCGGAAAACTCATTCCCAAGGTCGTTGGCAAGGTTTGGCTCCCCGTTGTCGAGCTTATTTTGCTTGCTGCCGGCGCAGGCATGGCCTTCTACACCGAAGTCTGGATGTTCATCGCCGCTGGCGCCCTGATTGGCGTTTGCTTCGCCTTCACCACCGGCGTCGCCATGTCCGACGTTATTGACCAGTGGTTCAAAAAATCTGGTGGCCTGGCAATCGGTCTCGCTTGGGCAGTGAACTCGATTTACATGCTCATCATGAGCCCCGTCATCACCTCTGTCATCGAGGTCGCTGGCTGGAGGACTGGCTATCTGGTGCTCGCTGGCGTCTCCGCCGTGCTCATTCTCCCCGCTTCCGTCCTGATTATTCGCTATAAGCCTCAGGACAAGGGCATGCTGCCCTATGGCTACGTCGAGGGCGAGACGGTCACCGAGACCGAGGAGACGACCGAGGATAGCACGCGTGGCGTTAGCTATGCGCGCGCCATTAAGTCGCCTGCCTTCTTCTTCTGCATCGGCTTCCTCTGTCTCGTTCAGCTCACTTGCTGCATGAACCAGCTCTTCCCGACGTATGCTTCCGAGGTTGGTTTTAGCCCCATGGTGGGCGGCTTCATGGTATCCGCTGCATCGCTCTTCGATCTGTTCCTCAATCCGATCGTCGGCACCACTTGCGATAAGTTTGGCAGCACGAAGGCTATTCTGGGCTGGCTCGCTGTCTCCATCCTCTCCTTTGTCATGCTCATGATGAGCAGCGGCAACTCGACGCTCAGCATCCTCGCAGCAGGCGTGAACGACGTAATGTACGTCATCGCTGGCACTGCCCTGACCGTTTTGGTTATGGATGTCTTTGGCTCCCGCGATTTCGGTCGCATCTTCGCGCTGATCTGCTCCGTGGGCTATATCGTCGGCGCCTTTGGCATGCCCGTTATGATGAAGGTCTATGAGCTTGTCGGCTCCTTCCAGGGCGTCTTCATCTTCTGCATCGCGTGCAACGTTATTATCGGCCTGTTCTTGCTGCTGGCAAAAAAGACTGGTAAGAACCTCTCCTGGGACGAATAGTTCGATTCGTCTTAGACATACGCTGTAGGGCTTAACCTGCAGCCGCTTTGGGGCATCGACTAACATCGGTGCCCTTTTTCATCGAATGTGACAAAGGAGCAGCCATTTTGTCACATTGAGTGGCATGTAAATCGAGGTCTAATACTTTTCCGAGAAGTGAACGGCCATACTTGGACCTCCGAAGCATCGACATTTTTAGACGTCAAACCCGCAGGATTTGGCTGGCAAAACCGCAGGAAATTGCATCTCGAAAGTGCCGATGCTTCGGGGGCCCGTTTTCACTCGTTCACTTCTCGGGAAAAGTATTAGACCTCGTTGTATGGGGTGCGGCTGGAGGGTGGTCATCGTTCAGTAGCTACCTCTTCCTTGTGAATCGCCTGAAGCGCAAGGCATAATGCATGTGACAAAGGGACGGCCCCTTTGTTGTGTTGATATGAGAGAAGAGTAGATGATCCTTTCGCTGGCCCCTATGGAGGGGATTACCGGGCATGTGTTCCGTCGCGTGCATGCGGAGTGCTTCGGTGCGCTCGATTGCTATTACACGCCGTTTTTGCCGCCGCCGCGGGTGGGAAACCGCTTTGGCGGCAAGGCGTTTAAGGAGATCGATCCTGCCAATAACCAGGGGCTCAACGTAGTGCCTCAGCTGATGTCCAAGAACGCGGACGAGTTTGTGTGGGCGGCACAGGTGCTCGCCGACATGGGCTACCGCGAGGTCAATCTCAACTTGGGTTGCCCTTCGGGAACGGTTGTCGCCAAGGGCAAGGGCTCGGGTTTCTTGCGCAATCTCGACGAGCTCGAGGCGTTCTTAAGCGATGTGTGCGAGCGGTCGCCGTTGCCGGTATCGGTAAAGACCAGGCTGGGGTTGGAACGCGATGACGAGTATGAACGTGTGCTCGATCTGTATTGCCGCATGCCGTTGGCAGAGCTGATTGTGCACCCGCGCGTACAGAAGGACCGTTATACGGGCTCGCCGCGCAAGGAGTTTTACGGCGAGACGCTGGAGCGTGCGCCGTTTCCGGTGGCCTATAACGGCGA
>ENA-OROK01002218-OROK01002218.1-human-gut-metagenome-genome-assembly--contig:-NODE-2218-length-17117-cov-4.090904_pt1 | contig 17117 bp, 12 predicted proteins | sample MGYA00242127_ERZ509046 | MGnify/ENA primary metagenome ERZ509046 (study PRJEB26280, sample SAMEA2338728) | human gut metagenome | biome: human gut; feature: human-associated habitat; material: faeces... | reverse complement strand
ATTTTGGCTTTTGTTTTGTTGCCGTATCGCGTCGACTTGTATATAATACCACGTGGTCTAGGTTATGTCAACACTTTTTTCGGCACTTTTTTAAGATTTTTTCGCGAAACACTTGGATTCGTGGAAAAAGAAACATGTTTGATTATCGCCTTTATCGGCATCAAAATTTCTTCAAAAAATCTCAAAAAAAGTAGGATTTTCAGCTGTTTTTTCCATAAAAACCGCCGAAAATCAGTAAATTTTTTCTTTGTTCCGCAGATTTTTTTCTTAAAATCATTTAGCTTTTTTCTTCTATCTCCATTATCAGCAAGCTGCCGATTCAATACATATCCTTCCGGAGCATGCTTTTACATACTTTCCTTTAAAATAAATACGCTGAGTTTTCAATAATTTACGCTGAGTTTTCAATAATTCTATGACAAAGTTGTCTGAAAATGCTATAATAAGATGACTTCTATTTGCAGCCTTTGGTATTGGCTGCGCAGTCAATATAATGAAGAAGAGGTAGAAAATGTTTAAAGTACTAAAATTCATTGTCATCAGTGTTGTTTGCCTCATTATAATGGGAGCATCAGTGCTTTATGGCTTCTCCAGTCTTTTTGCACCTCCTAATATGGATGAAACACTGATTCCAGACGCTGCTTCACAGTTCTACGATATCAATGGTAACGCAATCTATACTACGCTTTCGGAAGAACGCAGAGTACCTGTTACTATTGATAAGATTCCTAAGCATGTGCAGCGTGCCTTTATTGCTATTGAAGATAATCGCTTCTATGAACACGGTGGTATTGACTACCGCGGCACAGCACGTGCTCTGCTTTCTACATTAAGCGGTCACGAAGTACAGGGCGGCAGTACCATTACCCAACAGCTGGCAAAGAATGCTTTCCTTACCCAGGAACGTTCCATCATCCGTAAAATTAAGGAAGCTTTTATTGCCAAGGAACTTGAGCACAAATATACTAAGGATGAAATCCTCACTATGTATCTGAACCAGATTTATTTCGGTCAGGGTGCATACGGTATTGAAAGTGCTTCCATGTATTACTTCAATAAGCATGTCCAGAATCTGGATATCGCCGAAGCTGCTACTCTAGCAGCTATTCCCAAGAGCCCTAACTACTTTAATCCTTTTGAAAATCCGCAGGAAAGTAAAAAACGCCAAGAGCTAGTTATCGACCAGATGGTTAAATACGGTTTTATCTCTGCTGCCGACGGTAATGCTGCCAAAGCAGAAAAGCTTGTCTTCAGCACAACACATAAAACCAATTCCGATCCTCGCTCCTATTTCTTCGATATGATTACCCAAAAGGTTATCGAAGAGGTTGGTGCAGACGCTCTCTATAAGGGCGGTCTTAAGATTTACACCACTTTAGACCCGGATATGCAAAAGGCTGCTGAAAATGCTATGAAGCATCTGCCGGGCTATTATACAGACGGCAAGAAGCTGACTCAGCCGCAAATGGCTCTGGTTGCCGTTGACCCGCATAACGGTTATGTTAAAGCTATGATCGGCGGCCGCGGCCAGGATAAGTTCAACCGTGCTACTCTTGCAGTACGTCAGCCCGGTTCTGCCTTCAAGCCTTTTGTCTATCTGACCGCAATGCAGAACGGTTATTCTCCTGCCAGCGTTATCGAAGATAAAGAAGAAGAATTCTCTCCCGGCTGGAAACCGCAGAACTCCGACAGAGCATGGCATGGTAAGGTAAGCCTGCGTACTGCTCTGGTACGTTCTATGAACGTGCCTACCGTTAAGCTGGCCCAAGAGGTTGGTGTAAGCAAAATTATCAGCAATGCCGAAAAAATGGGTATTACTACTCTGGTTGATTCCGGTGCTTACAGCGATGCAAACCTCGCTATGGCACTTGGTGGTCTCAGCAAGGGCGTTAATCCTCTGGAAATGGCTGCAGCCTACGGCGTTCTGGCAAGCAACGGTATGTATTGCAAGCCTATTGCTCTGCTCAAGATTGTTGACCGCGAGGGTAAGGTTCTGTACGAAGCTAAGCCTGAACCCAAACGTGTTATTGATGCCGAAGCAGCATACCTGACTACTAATATGCTGCAGGATGTTCTTATCAGCGGCACTGCAGGCGGTATGGGAATCGGCCGTCCGGCAGCAGGTAAAACCGGTACTACCGATACCTACATTGATGCCTGGTTCGTTGGTTACACTCCCGACCTCAGTACTGCCGTATGGGTTGGCGATGATAACAACAAATCTATGAACCGTATGTACGGCAGCGGCGCTCCGCTTTCTATCTGGCATGATTTCATGGTCAACGCTCTGGCCTCTACTCCGCGCACCGGCTTCAGCAATCCGGGCGTAGCTGTTCCGCCGGAACCGGAAATCAAGCAGGATGATAAGGACAAAGATAAAGACAAGGATAAAGATAAGGACAAAGACAAGCAGGCTCCCGCTACGGTAACAACTGAAGGCAATACCAACCAGGCACCTGTAGTAAGCAACCAGCCCACTAAAAAGAAACGCAGCATTAAGGACCGCGTTAACGAAATCATGGGCAAGCCTGTTGTCAGCAATCAGCCTACTCCACGTAACTAATTCACTTTTATGGTGGTCACTAAGTGTGACCGCCATTTTTTATTACTTGAAACTAAGTATATTGTATACATGAATACAGATTTATGCTATAATAATGACAGCTATAAATCAGCTTTAATTAACGAACTATACTAATAAAAGGAGTACTGCCATGGAGAAGAAACCCGTAAAAATAGTTGAAACCGTCCTGCGTGACGGCCACCAATCCCTTGCTGCCACCAGAATGCGCATCAGCGATATGCTGCCGGCACTGGAACAGCTGGATAACGCCGGCTACTATGCTTTGGAGGCTTGGGGCGGCGCCACCTTTGACTCCTGCCTGCGCTTCCTTAACGAGGATCCCTGGCAACGTCTGCGCACGCTCAAAAAGCATCTGCGCAAAACCCCAATTCAAATGCTGCTGCGCGGTCAGAACATTTTGGGCTATAACCATTATGCCGATGACGTTGTACGCGAATTTGTAAACCGCTCTGTTGATAACGGCGTATCCATCATCCGTATTTTCGATGCTCTTAACGATACACGCAACCTGGAATGCGCAATGCGTGCCGCTAAGGAAGCAGGCGCACATGTTCAGGGCTGTATTGTATATACTATCAGCCCCTACCATCAGGACAAGGATTTTGTACAGCTCGGTAAGGAACTGGCGCAGATGGGCGCAGATTCCATCTGCATTAAGGATATGGCAGGCCTGTTGCGTCCCTACGCTGCCGAAAGCCTTATCCGCAGCCTGAAGGCAGAGCTTAACCTGCCTATCGACCTGCACACCCACTTCACCAGCGGTATGGGCGATATGACCTACCTGAAGGCTGTTGAAGCCGGTGCGGACATGATTGATACTGCACTTTCTCCGTTCTCCGAATCTACCAGCCAGCCCTGCACCGAAGCTCTGGTAGCAACGCTGGAGGGAACTCCCTACGATACAGGCATCAACCTTGCTGAGCTCAATGCTTTAGCTGATTATTTCAAGGATGTACGCAAGAACCTTATCCACGATTTCAACCTGAACGCCAACATCCCCATCGATCCCAAGGTGCTCACCTTCCAGATTCCGGGCGGTATGCTTTCCAACCTGCTGAACCAGATGAAGGAAATGGGCGTTGCCGACAAATATCCGCAGCTGCTTGAGGAAATGCCGCGCGTGCGTGCCGAGCTCGGCTATCCGCCGCTGGTTACTCCTACCAGCCAGATTGTAGGCTCTATGTCCGTATTGAACGTTGCACTTGGACGCTATAAGATGATTCCCCGCGAGGTTAAGGATTTGATTCTTGGCAAATACGGCCGCACTCCAGGACCGATTGACCCTGAGGTTAAACGCCTGGCCATCGGTGACGCGCCGCAAATCGACCACCGTCCTGCCGACGATATTCCGCCGCAAATGAAAAAGCTGCGTGAAAAGCTGGCTGAGGAAGGCTTCCCCAACGCACCGATTGAAGACGTTTTAAGCTACGCCTCCTTCCCTGAGGTAACTCTTAACTTCCTGCGTCACAGCAACATCGGTATGAAATTCCACGATTTATAAGCACAATGCTAAAGAGCACGCTGAGAAGTCAATCTCAGCGTGCTCTCTTTTTATGCAGATATTATTTTACATCCTCCAGGTGTTCTTCCTGAAGCTCCTCGTGAATCTTTTCCGGCTCGTGCAAAAGCTGGATGCCGACGCGCACGATACGCATCTTATCAATTTCTTCTACCGTAAAGGCAGCAGCAGGTGTCTGCACCTTCTGCCCCACCTTAGGCGGATAATCAAGCTGAGAGTAAACCCAGCCACCGATAGTATCACAGTTTTCGGTATCTAAGGCCAGCTCAAAGGTATCATTGACATCCTCAAGCAGCATTTTGCCGTCTACAGAATAGGTTTTACTGCCCTTTTCTTCTACCTCCGGACGTTCCTCGTCAAACTCGTCCTGAATCTCGCCTACGATTTCCTCCAGGATATCCTCAACGGTAACCATACCAGCGGTACCGCCGTACTCGTCAACCAGGATTGCCAGCTGACTGCGATGCTTCTGCAGAATACGCAGCAGCTTGCTGATAGGCAGAGATTCCGGCACCAGCAGCACCTTACGCGCCAGACTGCGCAAATCAGGACGCTCGCCGGCATTTAAGCTGCGCAGCAAATCCTTGATATGCAAAAAGCCGATAATGTGGTCCTTATCCTCATCACAGATTGGATAACGCGTCATGCGTTCCTCCAGCGCCGTCTTGATATTATCCTCCCAGGAATCCTCCAGATACAGGCAGATCATATCAGTACGCGGTACCATGATATCGCTGGCGCGACGGTCGGAAAAGTCGAAAACGTTATCCAGATAAGTAAGCTCTGTTTTATCAATATAGCCATGCTTGTGGCTTTCTTCCATCAGTATACGGATTTCATCCTCATTGTGCGCCTCTTCCGCCTCGCTCGCAGCCTCAACGCCCAATTTGTGCAGCACCCAGTTGGCAACGTGATTGAGAAACCACACCGCCGGATACATCAGCTTATCAAACAGAATCAGCGGCGTTGCCACGAACAGAACAATCTGCTCAGTCTTTTGAATAGACAATGATTTAGGCACCAGCTCGCCCAAAACGATATGCAATGCGGTAATAACACCGAAGCCGACAACAAAAGCTATTGTATGCTCAACCTGCGGCGGCAGCTGCAGCAGATTAAATACAGGATGCATCAGCTTAGCCACCGTCGGCTCGCCAATCCAGCCTAAGCCCAGCGAAGCAATGGTTATACCAAGCTGCGTAACCGAAAGATAGGCATCGAGATGCTCCGTTACCTGCTTAGCGCTTTCTGCCCGAGTATTGCCTTCCTTAATCAGCGCATCAAGACGCGAAGGGCGCACCTTGACGATAGAAAACTCCGAAGCAACAAAAAAGCCGTTCAGCGCCACCAAAAATAAAATTGCTATAACATTAAACAAACATATGAGATAGTCCAAAAATCTCTGTAATCCTGCAGATTGCAGAAAAACAGTTTCACCTCCGTAAAATATATAATATTAACAGTATTGTACCATAGTTAGGCCATAAAGCAAAATAATTTTTTGTAAAATTTGTAGCAAAAAAGCCGCCGTATCAGCAAAAATTTACATGATACGACGGCTTTAAGCTTTTATTTTATGTTGACTACAGCCTTATGCAAAGATGATGCCTTATACTCAAGCTTTAACTGCTTCAGCGCAGCGTTTGCACAGAGTCGGATGCTCAGCGTCCTGACCAACCTCGTCACTGTAAATCCAGCAACGCTCGCACTTGTGGCCTTCGGCAGCAGCAACGGTAACCTTCAGGTCCTCACGGCCGGTTGCTTCGGCACCTTCTGCAGCGCCTTCAACAATAACTGCCTGAGAAACGATCAGCAGTGTTGCCAGGTCTTTTTCTACGGATTTCAGGATAGCCAGAGCTTCACCTTCGGCGTGCAGCTCAACCTTAGCGTCCAGGGAGTGACCGATTTGTTTGTTACGACGAGCCAGCTCCAGCACCTTGGTGATTTCGCTGCGGATTTCAATGAAGTTATCCCATTTAGTTTCCAGCTCTTCGTTGATGTATTCTTCCTTAACCTCCGGCCAAGGCAGCATTTGTACGGATTCCGGAGCATTAGCAGGTTTCTTCATGAACTGCCATACTTCTTCCATAGTGAAGCTCAGTACCGGGGAAAGCATAACGATGAGATCCATGAGGATTTCATGCATAGCGGTTTGTGCGCTGCGACGCTCTTTGCTGTCAGCCTTGTAAGCATACAGGCGGTCCTTGAGGATATCCAGATAGAAGCTGGACATTTCAACGGTGCAGAAGTTATGGATTGCATGGTACAGTACATGGAAATCATAGCTTTCGTAAGCAGCGGTAACTTCCTTCTTCAGCAGCTGCAGATGCATCAGTGCCCATTGGTCAAGCTCCAGCATTTCGTTGAACGGAACAGCATCGGTTTCATAGTTGAAATCGTTGGTGTTGCCAAGGATGTAACGGATGGTGTTACGGATTTTGCGGTATACTTCAGCCAGCTGCTTCAGGATTTTCGGGGAGATACGGATATCTGCCTTATAATCGGAGGAAGCAGTCCACAGGCGGATGATATCAGCACCGTATTGTTTGATTACGTCCTGCGGAACGATGACGTTACCTACGGATTTGGACATCTTGCGGCCATCGCCGTCAACTACATAACCATGAGTCAGTACGGATTCGTACGGAGCACGGCCTGCAACAGCAACGGAGGTCAGCAGAGAGGACTGGAACCAGCCACGATGCTGGTCACTGCCTTCGAGGTACATAGCAACCGGCCAGGACAGCTCCGGACGTTTTGCGGCAACAGCCATGTGAGAAGAACCGCTGTCGAACCATACGTCCATGATATCGCTTTCCTTGTGGAAGTGCTTGCCGCCGCATTTCGGGCAGACAGTGCCTTCCGGCAGCAGCTCTTCCGCAGTGTGAGCCCACCATGCGTCACTGCCTTCTTTTTCGAACCAGTTAGCAACGGAATCAATGGTAGCTTCGTTAATCAGATGCTCGCCGCATTTATCGCAGTAGAATACCGGGATAGGAACGCCCCATACGCGCTGACGGCTGATGCACCAGTCGTGACGGTCGCTTACCATGTTATGAATACGTTGTTGGCCCCAGGAAGGAATCCACTGTACATCGTCGATAGATTTCAGTGCTTCATCGCGGAAGCCGTCGATAGAAGCGAACCATTGAGAGGTTGCGCGGAAAATAATCGGGTTTTTGCAGCGCCAGCAGTGTGCGTATTGGTGCTTAATGTTTTCTTTACCCAGCAAGCAGTTCAGCTCAGCCAGATATTTCAGTACCGGGATATTAGCGTCGAATACAAACATGCCCTTGAAGCGTTCGCCGGCTTCTTCGGTCAGCTTGCCTTGGGAATCAACAGGGCAGAGAATCGGCAGCTTGTATTTCAGGCCGGTTTCAAAGTCGACATCGCCATGACCGGGAGCGGTATGTACGCAACCGGTACCGGCTTCGGTAGTTACATAGTCAGCCATAACTACGAGAGAGCGGCGGTTGTTGTATTCAGGGAACGGATGCACGCATTCAGCGTATTCCATATCTTTACCAAGAGTAGTGCCAAGGATATTGCTGAGGTCCTTATGGCAGACAGCGCCAACCTGAGCCAGCAGGTCTTTTGCCATGAAGAGAACTTCGCCTTCGCATTCAACCCAAGCATATTCCAGAGCAGGGTTCAGAGCAACAGCAACGTTGGCAGGCATGGTCCACGGAGTGGTGGTCCAAATTACCATGTAAGCCTTTTTGCCTTTAGCAGCTTCCGGAGTCTGGCCGTTGTCTTTTACCAGCGGCATTTTTACGAAGATAGTAGGAGTTTTTTGTTCGCCGTATTCGATTTCTGCTTCAGCCAGAGCGGTTTCGCAGTGCGGGCACCAGTAAACGGTCTTTTTGCCTTTGTAGATATAGCCTTTGTTAGCCATAGTACCGAATACACGGATTTGCTCAGCTTCAAAGCTGTGATGCAGAGTGATGTACGGATTTTCCCAGTCACCTAAAACGCCCAGACGTTTGAAGTCGTTGCGTTGGATATCAACCCATTGCAGAGCGAAGTCATGGCATTTGCGGCGCAGAGTCAGCGGATCCAGCTCATTGCGATTCAGGCCCAGCTCTTTGATAGCAGCGTGCTCAATCGGCATGCCGTGGGTATCCCAACCGGGAACATACGGGGTATCGAAGCCGCGAGCATATTTGTATTTCATGATGATATCTTTTAAGATTTTGTTCAGGGCATGACCCATGTGGATTTTGCCGTTTGCATACGGAGGGCCGTCATGCAGAACAAATTTCTTGTGGCCCGCATGCAGAGCCTGCTTTTTACCATAAATATCGTTTTCTTCCCAGAATTTCAGAAAATCAGGTTCGCGCTGCGGTAGACCGGCACGCATAGGGAACTCTGTTTCGGGCAGATTCAGTGTTTTACCATAGTCCATTACTAATAACCTCCAATTTTATTAAACAAAAAATTAACAATATAAAAAAGCTTCGTCCCTCAGATAAGGGACGAAGCTGTAGCCTAACAACGATTAATACGCTTACGTATCATGCATCATTAACAAATGTGTACTCCGTGGTACCACCCTCATGACGACAGCCTTTGCTGCACGCCACTCGTGTGCGCAATATCGGGCGCTCCCGTATGCAGCTACTCAGGTTCGCCGCATCCGCTCCAAAGTGATTTTCACCTGCTTTACTTCGTCCGGGCTTGCACCATACCCCGGCTCGCTTAACCTGCGCCGCAAGCTACTGTCTTTTTCATCGCGTTAACAAATATCAATAAACGCTAATATTATACATTAGACAATGTGATAAGTCAAGGAGTGAAGAGCCTTGCACTGCCAAAATTTTATAATACACATCTTCAGACTTCTTACTGCTAAAGTCATATGTTAACAATCCAGTCGCAGAATTATTCTTAATCCTGCTCTGTTAACATAAATTATTTGAACTTCAGTCTTTAACCAAAACGTCACAAACACTCGCTTGCGAAAAATACTTCTTTATTTTATATTATAGGCAAGAAGACAACCGCCTAAGCGGTTCGTGCCAATCCAATCGGCTACGCCTCTTGGGGCACTATCGCATGGCGTGCATGAGCCAATCAGCATTGTCCTACGGACTCGCTTCTTGGATGCACCCGCAACAAAGTGGGTTGCCCGGAAAAAAGAGTAGAAAAGCCACTCCGTTACCGGTCAAATGTAGTGACCCAAAAAAGTTAGACTTTTATTACGCAGCAGAATTTAGAATCTGTTGCGTATTTTTTATGCAACAAAACTAAGCCTGTACTCTACAGGACTCATCCAATTAAGTTTAGACTTAATTCTATATTTGTTGTAATAAGTAATATATTTTCCTATTGTATTTTTTAACTCATCATAACTGTAATAAACTACACCATAATACATTTCCTGCTTTAGTACTCCGAAAAAATTCTCCATGACTGAATTGTCATAGTAATTACCTTTGCGTGACATACTCCGAAAAATTTTATTCTTCGTTAGCATTTTGTTATACACTTTCATTTGGTACGCCCAGCCCCTGTCGGAATGGAACGTCCTTCTATACTTGCAATCATTAGTAACTTCTATAGCTTGCGTCAATGCAGAAACAATAGCTTGTGAAGATGGGTTTCGACTAATACTATAGCTTATAATTTCACTGTTATACATATCCATAAACGGATTGAGTATGTTCTCTTGCAGAGCAAGCTGTTGATATGAAACCTCTGTTGTCATATATAATTCTACAACAGAAAGCTTCTTTTCGAAAGAATAGGTTTCATTTTTTCTAGAACGAAAAAAGCCTTTATCTCCAAAAGCATTATAGTTATATACCCACGTTTTTATACTTTTAATGGCAGGTATCCCATACTTTTTTGCTAAAGTTTTGTATCCGACCTCTTCGTTTAGATATTCCAGGACTATTTTCTTCTTTAGTTCAAAACTGTATTTTGCCATTAAAAAACCGACCTCCTAAAATTAGATTTTTAGGTCTAACTTTAGGGGGTCGGTTCACAGCTACGTAAAGTTGTGGGATTTTATTCTTTCATCTATTCACTTTGTTGCAATTTCCACCTTCTTGCCACAGAATGCAATGCCATATTTATATATCGTACCAATTCCCTGCCTGCGCAGCTCCGTATCATAATGCTTTACTTCAATCTGCTCAAGCGCTTGCTCTGCCAGCATCTTCAATTGCTCGGCAGAAGCATCCTTGGCAGCCTTAATTTCGATAATTATTCCCGGCATCCCCTGCGTCTTCGGCGTAAGCTGAATATCAAAGCGACCCTCGCCACTTTCTCTGTTCGACAACGGATAATAGTCATTAGTAAACATGCCTGTCATACCTAGAAGCAGTCCTTGATAATAGTTCTCCTGCAACCCGTCATAGAAGCTGACAGCTTCCAGCAGAAATTTTCGCAGAGCAGCCTGCAGCTGCCTGCTGTTTTTCGTAATGAGATAAAGCTGCAGCTTATTTATCGTATCACCGCTTCTGCTTTCCTGAAGCAGCGATAAAATTTCACGCCGATACACTGTCTTAACTTCTTTATTAGGAATAGCCAGCTCACAGATATTCATGCCCTCAAGCTTCATTGTTTTTACTGCCTTCAGATATCCTGTTAAAAGCAGAAAGCCAAAAATATTCGTTGTTGTGTCCCGCAAGCTAGGATAGATGATATCGGTTTCCACGACAGACTGCACTGTTGCTCCGTTTAATAATTCCCGTAACTGCTCGCAGGCAGACTCATCAAGATTTTTAATAATCTCTCTGATGGTGAGATTAGCGGAGGTCTGTACCCAATATGGCTCTGCCTCACAATCATTGGCAAAATAATTAATCACCGACCACGGGTTATAAATTTCTACCTCACCAAATTTATAGCCATCATACCATTGCTTAATTTCCAGCAGCTTTGCTTCTGCCTCATAATACTCTGCCATAGTCTGCACTTCTGCGCTCGTAAAGCCAAAATAGCTGCTGAACCTTTTATCTAGCACCGAATACACCCGTACATTGTTCAGACCGCTGAAAATACTTTCCTTAGCTACCCGCAAAATTCCCGTCATCACGCTCAGCTTGACATAAGGATTATCCTTGAGCGCTGCCGAAAAAAAGTTTCTGATGAATTCCACGGACTGCGCATAATACCCATTTACATAGCCTTCCTGTATCGGCGTATCATATTCATCAATAATGATTACCACAGGCAGCTCATAATATGCTTGCAGCATCTGCGACAAACGCCGCAAGCTCAGCATATAATCTTCCTTGGCAGCCGTACCATTCACTATTTTTTTATAAAAAGAACTGTCCTCTTCGGCTATTTTAGTGCTGTCATCCAGTTCCCTATGCCGCGAAAACTCACTTGCTATTACCAGCTTCAGCAGGCCAAACGCAGTTTCCCACTCACTAGACTTGATATCCTTCAGGCTTAGATAAATTACAGGATATTTTCCCTGCTCCCTAGTATAAGCCTCTCCTTGCTGCCAGATTTTTTTATTTTTAAAGTAGATGCTCGTATCTTCGTCAGTTTTCTCGAAAAAAGTCCGCAGCATATCCATATTCAGCGTTTTGCCGAAGCGTCGCGGACGTGTAAGCAGCAGTATCTTTGCTCCATCATCTAATACATCCTTAATAAGCAAGGTTTTGTCAAGATAATAATAATGCGTGCATACCTCTTTATAATTTGTCGAACCTATTGGTAGCCGTAATTTTCTCTGCATAACTGCCTACCTCACTTTCCTGCACAACGACTGCTATCAAGATATCACTTTCTTGCTTTTTATTATAGCATTTTTTATAGCCACATACTACCTGCCAAACGCAAAAAAGGCGGCCCGGCTATCGCCGTTCCGCCCTTCTGCTTTTAAAAGGAGCATTCCCGTAATCAACAAATATGAGCTTTGCAAAAAAAGAGAAACCCCTTTAAACTAGTATTACACACGAGGTCGCCGAAGCGCCTTAAAAACTACTAGTCAAAGGAGTCTCTATAATGAATTGTACACAAAATGAAAGAATTAATCAAGTGTCTGAGCAAACTTTAGTTATTGGAGTTGACATTGCCAGCGAATTAAATTACGCAAGAGCATTCAACTGGCGTGGCATTGAGAAAGGCAAAGTATTCAAGTTCTTTAATAACTTAGAAGGTTTTCAAGCCTTTAATGAATGGGCACATCAAGTTATGTCAGCTAATAAACTAACAAACTTAATAGTAGCTGCTGAGCCAACAGGACATTACTGGTTTGGATTAGCAGATTACTTAAAAGATGAAAAGCTCAAACTTGTTCTTGTTAATCCGTTTCATGTGAACAGAGCAAAAGAGCTGGATGACAATCATCCAAGCAAAACAGATGCCAAAGATCCTAAGACAATAGCAAAGCTTGTTATTGAGGGAAGGTATATGGAACCATATATACCGGAAGGTGTATATGCAGATTTACGTATCATGTATAATTGCCGCCAAAAGGTGACAAAAGCAATGATTTCCCTGGAGAATCAGCTGAAACGCTGGTTCAAGATATATTTCCCGGAATATCTTAGCGTTTTTGGAAATTTATCTGGGCAGGGAAGCATGGCTGTTCTTGAAAAGGCAGTTTTGCCGGAGGATATAATTAGCTTAGGCGTTGACGGTATCAACAAACTGTAGCGGGAAAGAAAGCTACGTGCAGTCGGAATGAAGAGGGCTGAGAGCCTGTATGAGGCTGCTGTAAAATCTATTGGCCGCAGAGAAGGCAGCGTTGGAGGCAGAGCAGAATTCAGGATGCTCTGGGAAGATTATTGCCATAAGATGGAACAAATGGAAAAATTGAATATTGAGCTTGAGAGTCTGCTACACAAAGTACCACAAGCAGAAGAAGTGCTGAAAATGAAAGGTATCGGCGTGGTGTCGGTAGCGGGATTTTTTGCAGAGGTTGGCGATTTAAGGCGCTTTGAATCACCAAAACAGATACAGAAGCTTGCAGGACTGGCAATCAGGGAGAATAGCTCTGGTAAACATAAGGGGCAGACAACAATAAGCAAAAGGGGACGAGCACGTCTTAGAGCTGTGTTGTTCAATGCGGCAATAGCGCTTGTGGGACGAAACGGAGCCTTTAAGAGTATTCATGAATACTATATAGGCAGAAAAGCTAATCCTCTAAAGAAGAAGCAGTCAATAGTAGCAGTGAGCTGCAAGCTAATCCGTATAATCTATGCAATTTGCAGGCATAAGGAAGCTTATGACGAGGCGAAAATGCTAAGAGATATACGTAGAGAGCAGTTGGCGTAATAAGCACTGCAAAGCTGCCGGTTAAGCGTCGGACTGGTAGCGGGAAATAGTTTATATTGTAGTTGAGTAGTAAAAACAAAACAGCAGGTAGTCAAGAATTTCACAATAAGAGTACGACTCGGTAAAGGAGCACAATGACACCCAGAATGTGGATAGGCGGAACGAAGGAATTTAGGACATAGATCCTGTTAGAAATGGGAGGTTTGTCGCCACAGGGAAATTGGGAAACATGCCGCTAAAAAAAGGATTTTTAACTGACGTTCATTTAGGTATGCCCAAATCACTGTTTCACAAGTGCTAGACATGATGTAAAGTCCACAGAGCTGATTTGAAAAATATGAAAAACTACGAAAAACCGAGATAATCGGTGAAAATTAAAGATGTTATAGGGAGTGATCCTCATGGAATTTGACAGACTTCTCTCCGCTGCTGCGGATTATGGTTTCCCCATGCTCGTCAGCTCGTATCTTCTGGTCCGTATGGAAGGCAGAATCGAAAAGCTGAGTGCCAATATCGACACCTTAACCCGTGTGCTGCAGGAAAGACTTGTGATGCAATTTCCATATGTACAACAGTAAAATAGTATATACAAGCAAAAATATACTAAAGAACTAATCATATGGCACAGGGGCTGTCGTACTCTGCAGTACGGCAGCCTCTTTTTATAGGAAAGGAACATAATATGCGCTATAAAATAATCACCTATATTCTCTTTCTGCTCTTTGCCCTCGGCCTTATCGGCGCAGCCTCAATCGTCAGCGCACAGGCGAGGCCTTGCAGCACCTATACAGCACATGTGGTACGCATTATAGATGGTGATACCATTCATGTACGCGATACAACAGGCGAAGCACACCGCATCCGCCTTGCTATGATAGATGCACCGGAAAGGGAGCAGCCCTTTGGCACGGAATCAACAAAAAAACTAAGCGAACTGTTACGCCAAAGCACAGTCCGCTTGAAAGTTAAGTGTATTGATAAGTATAACCGTGAAGTTGCTTTTGTATATTGCGAAGGAAAGGACGTGAGCGCCGAAATGCTGAAGGAAGGCATGGCACTGCATTACCACATGAACTTCGATAAATGCGAAATATATGATAAATTTGAGGCAGCAGCCAAGCGCTGCCATAAAGGCTTATGGTCGCAGGAAAAAATTGAAAAGCCTTGGGATTATCGCCAAAATCTTGCTAAAAGGAGACAAAGCAATGTTCATAAAGACCTTTTCCAAGCCTGATTAACCATCCGATCTGGAGCTGACGGACAACACGCTCGATGAAATTGCTTACGAAGATAACCATTGGGATTACATGAACCGCTTCCCTGATTACATCAACAGCGATACCATTACCAGCCTTGTTTACGAAACCGGTGACTGGTACTTTTATACTAATGATAAATACGTAGACCATTACTTTGTCCTGGCCTTTGTCAACTGGTCCAAAATGCCGGTCATCCTTTCCATGTGCGAAACGGAAGCAGAAGCGCAGGAGCATATAAGACTACTGGCTATAGAACTGAACAATAAATAATAAAATGCTCCGCCTACCCTAAAAAAAGAGTAAGCGGAGCATTTTTATTGTTGAAAAAAGGATATTTTAAGAAATAAAATATATCAAGCAGTCTGCAAAAGTTGCTGCATCTGTGCTAGGAGTTTAGACATGAATCTCTCATACTTGGTTGATTGTTTGTTTCACTTCTATTGTACCAAGTTTTGATGCTTTACGCATTTTTTATTTTCTGAAATATGCAGAGCAAATGGACAGATCATGATCTGGTGGAGTACTGTATTCGCGAGAATTATCTCAGCAATCTGGCATTATTGTTGACAAAATGAAGTTAAGTAACTACCCAACCAATTATTTATCTGCCGTATTACTCAGATAAATTATATGATAAACGCAAGCAGGATAAACTATCTTCAAATTTGTCCTGCTTATTTTTTTGCGTTAGGGGGTGAATAAAACGACAAAAAAAGCCATTAGTATAGTGAGAGACAAAAACAACCGCTTAAGCGCTTTTCCTCAAAGCACCCAAGCGGTCATTCACAGCCTTATTCACTTCTCGTACTTAAACTCAAACACGCCAAAGCCCTTTCCCTGCGTCAGATGACTAACGTCATTCAAGCGGAAAACAGCATGCTCATGCCATTTGTTAATCCCCAGAACAGTTACGCTGGCAGGCTGCACATCAACCGAAAAGTTAAAGGCCGCCACCTGCTGCATATCCATTCCCAGCCAACGGAAAATTATATTCTGAATCGTACCCTTATGTGCAACAATCAGCAGATTTTCCTTGTCGACATCCGCACAATGCCACAAGCCGTGTACATTACGGCGATAAAATTCATTGCGCGTTTCACCGCCGGGATAGTTGCGGTGATCCAGCTCCTGCTCGGAAGCAGGCTTGCAAAAATGCTTCTTGGCCTCTTCCTCGGTCATGCCGGCAGCAATGCCGTTATTCTTTTCCCTCAGGAAACGGCAATGCTCTATTTCGCCCTTAAAGCCAAGCTCATCGGCAATAATCTGCGCCGATGCGGAAGCGCGCTGCAAATCACTTGCCAGAATCCGCAGCTTGCAATTACGTCCGGCAAAATCATTCGCCAGCTTTACCGCAGCAGCCTTTATCTGCGCCCTTCCCTTATCGGTCAGCTGTGAATCCGTCCAGCCGCCGGTCAATCTTTGCGTATGATGCGTTGCTTCACCATGCCTCACTAAGATAATCATCATTCAGCCTCCGACTATTCTTCGTTATGACTGGCATAGTTTTTGAGCAGCTCAACCTGCGTTTCCAGCAGATGCAGCATATTTTTACGATGCAGCGCCGCCTTTTTCACCTGCTCGTTATAAGCCTGTTCGGCCATAGCAGCCTTAGCATCAGCCTCAAAAATAATTTTACGGCTGCGTTCCTCTGCATCTCCCACCAGTTTACGATATTTAGTATTTGCATCCAGCATCATTCTGCCGGCTTCGCTGCGAGCATCCTCCAGCAGCTTGTTAGCCTCACTGGCAGCACTGTTAGCACGCTTCTTGCAGACATCCTCGGTAGTAATACGCAGCTTATCTGCATCCACCTCAGCACTGCTGCGCAGCTTTTCGGCATAGGACTTAGCTTCTTCACGCAGCTTATTGCATTCAGCCATCGCTGCCTGCAGCATGTTATCGGTTTTGTTCTTTGTCTGATTATACAAATCCTCGGCATGCGCCATGGTATCGTCATGCAGCTTCTGCGCCGCAGCCTTCGCTTCGCTCAGCTGCTGCTCGCACTTCACTGCCGTTTCCTTCTCCAGCAGCGCCGCCTTCTTTTCACTGGCGTTCTTCACCTCGTCAGCAGTTTCCTGCGCCACAGCCAGAGTGCTCTGCATGGTAGCCTCCATCTGCTGATAATATTCCAGCTTGGAGCTGACGCGCTCGATAGTTTCCTTCTGCTCCAGGTTATCCAGATAAAGGTATTCGTATTCCTTAATCAGCTTGGCAAGAAACTTGTCTACCTCTTCTACCTCATAGCCACGAAAACCCTTGGTAAAAGTTTTTTTCTTTAAATCCTCCGGATTAAGCATGGTTTATCCTCCTAGATATAACGCTTCAGCGTTACGCTGATGCGTCCTTTTTTAGTAGTGCCGCGGATTTCCTCAATCTCTACTCGTCCACGGCCGCGGAAGGAAATTACATCGCCCTCGTTCACCGGCTGTGCCGCCTTCTTGGCCTCTTTCCAGTTTACCTTGACATTCAGGCTTTTGATTTCATCCGCCATACGGCTGCGGCTTACGCCATAGCC
>ENA-OROK01002212-OROK01002212.1-human-gut-metagenome-genome-assembly--contig:-NODE-2212-length-17145-cov-2.883850_pt1 | contig 17145 bp, 11 predicted proteins | sample MGYA00242127_ERZ509046 | MGnify/ENA primary metagenome ERZ509046 (study PRJEB26280, sample SAMEA2338728) | human gut metagenome | biome: human gut; feature: human-associated habitat; material: faeces... | reverse complement strand
GCAAAGGGGATGAGCCGCCCTCGGTAAAATCGTTGCATCTGTTAGTTGTAACTAACTTCTTTTCCAAAAAATAGCCGGAGTGTTTCCACAAGCGTTTTGCGGGTATACTCCGGCTTTTATTATACGGTGCGGCACAAGGATGCAGTTCAGGATGCGCGGCGGCGGAACAGCACCGCCAGAGACCATACCAGCGTGGCCGCGCTGAACCACAGCCCGGTGCTGAACGCGTTGGCCGCCGCTGTGCGCAGCATGGCACCGGGCATGGGGATCTCCGGCATATGCCTGGCCGCCTGCCACACTGCCGCCGCTTGAACAGCAGCCTGCTCCGCCCCAACGGCGCAGCCAACGGTAGAAAGGATCATCGGCAGCAGCAGGCGCTTTTTATCCTTATGGCACCAGCCCAGCAACAGGCCCGCGGAAATTATTCCCGTCCCCCACGGCAGAAGCCCCAGCAGGGTGCCCAGCCAGCTGTCGGGCTTCGTGCTGACAAATACCGCCGTTGGGCCATCTGCTCCGCCAATAATGCCAATGGTGCTGCTGGCCTGCGCTCCCCTTGCCTGCACCCGGTCTTTCAGCTGGTTCCAAAATTGGCTCACGATCTTCCCTGCCTTTCATTTGTTGTTTGGCCACTGCATGGTTCTTGTTTGGTTAGCTATACTATAGCATGTCACGCTATTTTCGTCAATGAAACATTAAAATCGCAGCATCCCTCAGTATTTCTGCCACGAAAAACCACCCCGCATGCAGCAGTGGACAGCATGCGGGGCGGTAATTATGGATTCAGTTCATCGAAAGATCACAGCAGGCCCTTGTACAGTTCCTTGATCTCCTCAACGCTGGTATCACGCGGGTTGCCGGGGCAGCAGGCATCGGCAAAAGCGGACTCTGCCAGGAACTGGATGTCCTCTTCCTTCAGGATGCCATGCAGGTTTGCGGGGATGCCAACATCGGCGCTCAGCTGCTTGACGGCTGCGATGGTTGCATCAGCGGCTTCGGCATCATTCATCTCGTCAATGCCGGTCACGCTCATAGCCTTGCCGACTGCGCGGTAACGCTCGCCTGCAACACTCTTGTTGTATTCCAGGCCGGTGGGCAGGATGATGGCGCAGGCAACGCCATGCGGGGTGTCGTACAGAGCAGACAAACCGTGTGCCATGCTGTGGACAATGCCCAGGCCAACATTGGAGAAACCCATGCCGGCAATGTACTGACCCAGAGCCATGCCTTCGCGCCCTTCCGGGGTGTTCTGCACAGCGCCGCGCAGGTTCTCGGAGATCAGCTTGATGGCTTCCAGGTGGAACATATCAGAGATGGTGCAATGGCCCTTGGTGATGTAGCCTTCAATGGCATGGGTCAGTGCGTCCATACCGGTGGCGGCGGTCAGACCCTTGGGCATGCTGGACATCATATCGGGGTCAACCACAGCGATTTCAGGAATATCGTTGGTATCCACGCAGACGAACTTGCGCTTCTTCTCTACATCGGTGATGACATAATTGATGGTAACTTCGGCAGCGGTACCGGCGGTGGTGGGTACGGCAATGGTAAACACAGCGTGCTTTTTGGTGGGGGCAACGCCTTCCAGGCTGCGGACATCCGCAAATTCGGGGTTGTTGATGATGATGCCGATGGCCTTTGCAGTATCCATGGAGGATCCGCCGCCGATGGTCACGATGCAGTCCGCCTCAGCTGCCTTGAAAGCAGCAACGCCGTCCTGCACGTTCTGGATGGTGGGGTTGGGCTTGATTTCGCTGTAAACAGCATAGGGGAAGCTGGCTGCATCCAGCAGGGCAGTGATCTTGCCGGTAACGCCGAACTTGATCAGGTCGGGGTCAGAGCAGACAAAAGCCTTTTTATAGCCGCGGGCGGTCAGTTCGGGAACAATGTTCTCGATTGCACCATGGCCATGGTAAGAGATAGTATTCAAAACAATGCGGTCAGCCATAATGGTATTACCTCCGTTTTCTGTGCACGGTTTGCTCTTGGGCACGCGCTGTACGCAGCCCGTTCCATGCCTTTGTTATAATTATAACATCGTTTTACCCTGCCGTCTTTGGGCTTTTGTATCCGCTTTATTGTGAAAATTCCACTTTGCTGTTAAGCCGCCCAAAAGTTTCTAAAGTTTCTAAAGTTTTTGGGCATTTCTTCCGTGCTGTCCCCCACTTGCAAACACCTGCGCGATATGCTATACTGTTTTTGCAATGAGGCGCGACCTGTTTTTTGGCCGCGCCTTTTTAACTATCAGGCAAAAACCGCGGCGCGCAGCCCGGTTTTTTATAAGGTGTATCTGAAAGCAAAGAAATAGGCCAGATTTTCGACTTTTCAGGTACACTCCAGGAGGGATAACGTCATGCGCTTATTTGATGTGCTGGGCCCCGTGATGACAGGCCCTTCCAGCAGCCACACGGCTGGCGCGGTGCGCATTGGGCTTACAGCGCGCAACCTGTTGGGCGAAGCCCCAAAAACCGCCGAGATCCTGCTGCATGGCAGCTTTGCCGCCACAGGCCGCGGCCACGGTACCGACCGTGCGCTGGTGGCCGGGCTGCTGGGCATGCTGCCAGACGATGAACGCATCCCGGACAGCTTTTCCCTGGCGCAGCAGGCCGGGCTGGATTATACCATCGGCACCGTGGTGCTGCGCGGTGCCCACCCCAACACCGCCCTGCTGCGGCTGGAAGGGGTGAGCGGCCGCAAGCTGGAAGTAATGGGTGCTTCCATCGGCGGCGGGCGCATCAACATCTGCCAGATCGACGGCATTACCACCAACTTTGGCGGCGACCACAACACCCTGATCGTTCACAATCAGGATACCCCCGGCCATGTGGCCGAAGTGACCACCGCATTGGCGCAGCGGGGCATCAACATTGCCACCATGCAGCTGTACCGTTCCACCGCCGGGGGCTATGCCGTAATGGTGCTGGAATGTGACCAGCCCCTGCCGGACGCCTTAATTGCCGAACTGCGCGGCATGCAGGGCATTGTGAAAGTGACCGGTCTGAACCTTGCGCAGCAGACCGAAACAAAGGAGGGCGCGTGATTATGGCATATTCTTCCGTTAAAGCAATGCTGAACGTCAGCCGCCAGAACAACCAGCCCCTGTGGGACGTTATTTTGCAGAGCGACCTGCTGGAAAGCGGGCTGACCCGCCCCCAGTCCCTGGCCGAAATGCACCACCTGTGGCAGGTGATGGTGCAAACCAGCGATAACTACTGTGGCGCGGATCGTTCCGCCAGCGGCTTTGCGGGCGGCGATGCTGCCAAAGTGGCCGAAGCCGAAGCCCGCGGCCAGCTGTTGACTGGCGGCTATCTGGCCCAGGTGATGGCCGAAGCCCTAAAAACCGCCGAATGCAACGCCTGCATGAAACGAATTGTCGCCGCGCCCACTGCGGGCAGCTGCGGCGTTCTGCCCGCGGTGCTGCTGCCCTACGCCGAAAAATTCGGCTGCCCGGACGAACGCCTCGTCGAGGCGCTGTTCGTCGCGGCGGGCTTCGGCGCAGTTATCGCGACGCGCGCGTCGATATCCGGCGCGGAGGCCGGATGTCAGGCCGAGATCGGCTCGGCGGCAGCGATGTCGGCGGCAGCACTGGTATATCTGCACGGCGGCAGCCCGCGGCAGATGGCGCAGGCCGTGGCGATTGCGCTGAAGAACATGATGGGTCTGGTGTGCGACCCCGTCGCGGGGCTGGTCGAGGTCCCATGTGTCAAGCGCAACGTCGCCGGAGCGATGAACGCGCTCTCCGCGGCGGAGCTTGCTCTCGCCGGAATCGAGTCGCGCATCCCGACGGACGAGGTCATCGATGCGATGCGCGCCGTGGGCGAGGCACTGCCCTCCGCCCTGCGCGAGACCGGTCGCGGCGGCGTTGCCGCAAGCCCGACAGCCGTGGCATTCCACGAAAAATTTTTCGGCAAGCAGGCTTGACATTTTCCGAAAAATCATTAAAATATCATCGAAATCAGCAAAATCAGCAAATTTAAAAAATCGAGAAAACATCGTGCAGCGACAGCGTAAGTCCGGATATTATTCCCGGACTTGCGCTTTTTGTCGTTTTCACGGTGTTTTTCTTATTTAAAAAGGAGATTTGAAAGAATGAATAACGAAAAGCCGCGGCTCTGGACACGGAACTTTGTGCTGATAATAGTCATCAATTTTCTCGTCTTCATGAACCACATCATGCTGCTGTCCACCTTCCCATTCTATATTGAAAGCCTCGGCGGCAGTGAGGCGCTGGCGGGGCTGGCCGCTACGCTGTTCTCGCTCGTCGCGGTGCTCTGCCGCCCCGTCGTCGGCTGGATGCTCGATAACGGCAAACGCCGCGCGATACTGCTGATCGGCCTTGCGGGAATGTTGCTGATGCCGCTGGGCTACATGTTCGCCTCGGTGATATTCCTCGCCTTTGTGTTCAGGATGGTGCATGGCGCGTCCCTCGCCCTCAGCAACACCGCCACCGCTACCATCGCCTCCGATGTGATCCCCGCCCCACGCTTTGCCGAGGGCATGGGCATGTTCGGCATGGCCACCGCCCTCGCCACCTCCTGCGCTCCCGCGTTGGGGCTGTACCTGATGGACAGCTTCAGCTACACGGTGCTTTTCGCCTGCGCTTCCGGCTCGGTGCTCATTGCGTTGATATTGTTCGCTATTCTGAAGAATCCGCCGATAAAGGCCGAGAAAAAACCTCTGAACGTTTCGGCGTTGTTTTCGCGTGCGGCAGTTCCGGCCTCGGTCATCGCACTCGTATTCATGCTGACTTTCGGCGCACTTGAGAACTTCCTCGCCAAGTACGCCGTTGAGGCGGAGCTGCCCTCGGGCGGCCTGTTCTTTGCGATAATGGCGGTCATGCTGCTGCTCGTCCGCGTCGTGCTCGGCAAATACGCCGACAAAAAGGGCGAGGCGATGTTCGTCTACACCTGCAACTCGGCCATGCTCGCGGCCTTCCTGCTGCTCGCCCTCGCGCCGAACACGGTCACGTTCATCATCGCCGCCGTGCTCGCGGGCTACGGCTTCGGCGGGCTGGAGCCTGCGCTGCAATCCATGGCCGTGCACAGCGCCGCCCCGTCGGAGCGCGGCTCCGCGAACTCTACTTTCCTCTGCGCATATGACATCGGCATCGGGCTTGGCGGCGGCATCGCGGGCGTGCTGATAAGCGGTCTGGGCTATGAGCAGATGTTCGTCATTCTGTCGGCGGCGAATATCGTCTCTGTGCTGCTGTATATCCTCTGGGGCAGGAACGACCCGTCCTCCATCTCCCGCAGCCTGCGGATCGCAAAGGACGGTGAGAAAAATGCCTGAAACACGCGGCGAAAAGCTGTTTTTCGGCGTCGTGATGTCGATCACGATGGCCGTCGGCATGGAGATTTACAACGTCGCCATAAGCATGGGCTATGCGCTCCAGCCCGGTAGACTGAGCGGCATGACCAACGCCGTGTTCCCCGCCGCGCTCGCGGAGGCGGCGTACATGTGGATATTCGTGTTCATCTTCTCGAACCTCTGGGGCAACCGTCTCGGTCACGCGCTGGCAGGGAAAAATATCCGTCCTGGGCAGGATAACCCGTTTTTCATCACGCTTATGGTGTCCGGCTGCACAGTGCTCGTGATGTGCCCTACGATGAGCATGGCAGCGGCCCTGCTGTTCAGCGTCATCCCCGGTCGCGCCCCGGCGACGGAGCTGTTCGCCGTCTGGGTCGGAACGGTGCTGAAAAACTTCCAGATGGCGCTGCTGTGGAATCTCTTCGCCGCCGGCCCTGTCACCCGCCTGCTGTTCCGCAGTATCTTCCGCCGTGCCCCGCGGGCTTGAATAAAATCACAGCAAAAAACCGGCATAGCTGCCTGACGCGGCTATGCCGGTTTTTGCTATGTCGGTTTGACCGGTTCAAATGAATATTCCGCAGGAAACAACTGCATCTGCGCCTATTATGAAAAATATTGGATAATATTTCCCATTGCTATTGATTTCTTTGTAACCGCCATGTTATAATTTAGCAGATCTGCGGGTCTGCCGATGGCTCGCAATGCGATATGAATTGCCACTATTCGGCTCGGTACAGCTCACGCGCTGTAAGCCGATCTCTTCTTACGCAATTTATATTATAATAGTAGTTTTTTGTCAAATTTGGAACAATTGAGAAATAATATGATAATGGAATATTCTGTTTTAATGTCGGTCTACGCGAAGGAAAACGCGGACTTTCTCTCCACAGCGGTGGAGAGCATGCTGCGCCAGTCCTGCCCGCCGACTCAGTTCGTGTTGGTGTGCGACGGGCCGCTGACCCCCGCACTGGACGCCGCCATTGAGAGCTTCACCGCGGCTGCGCCCGCTCTGTTCACCGTTCTACGTCTGCCGGAAAACAAGGGGCTCGGCATTGCCCTGCGGGAGGGACTGGCAGTCTGCAAGTGCGAGCTTGTCGCGCGCATGGATTCCGACGACATCTCCCTGCCCCTGCGCATGGAGCACCAGCTGGCAGCGATGGCCGCCGATCCGAAGCTGGACGTTGTCGGCGGGCAGATTGCGGAGTTTGCCGAATCCCCCGAAAAGATCCTCTGCTACCGCAAGGTGAACGTCTCTCCGGAGGATGTCCGCCGCAGTGCCACCGGTCGCAACCCCATGAACCATATGACGGTGCTTTTCCGCAAAAGTTCCGTGCTCGCCGCGGGCGGCTATGAGGATATGAAGGGCTTCGAGGATTATTACCTCTGGGGCAGAATGCTGGCGGCGGGATACCGGCTGGCAAACCTGCCGGAGGTGTGCGTTCTCGCCCGCGTGGCCGGACTTCAGTCCCGCCGCGGAGGATGGAAATACTTCCGCCAGACCGTCCGGCTGGAGCGCGCGCTGCGCAGCTGTGGCCTTTTCGGCGCGGGAACTTACTATAAAAATCTGCTTATCCGCTTCTGCGGTACGGTGCTGCTGCCCGACGGTCTGCGCCAGCGCGCATATCAGCGGTATCTGCGGCATGACGATATGCCGGAAACGCCTTGGGCAGGAACTCTTACCGATCATAACAGCGAGGAATAAAACTATGCGCCGCATCCTGCACTTCATGGCGGATATCCACGTCAGCTCCGGTATGGCCGCTGTAGTCATGAACTACTACCGCCATATAGACCGCAGCCGCGTTCAATTCGACTTTCTATATTTTGAAGACGGCCCCCTGACCTATGCTCAGGAGATCGAATCTCTGGGCGGCAGGGTCTTTCTCATCCCCCGCCCCGGCCCTTCATCCATGGGCGCGATACGCGAATTTTTCCGCGAGCATCAGGGAGAGTTCAGCGTTCTGCACTGCCACCCCATCTGGTCTGCCGCAGTTCTGGAGCCGGTAGCCAGACGCTTCGGCATACGCGCCGTCTTTCTGCACAGTCACAGCGACAAGCCCGGTGAATCCGCCGCCAGCATTCTGCGCAACCGCCTGATGCTGCGCATGTCCGCCGGAAAGGTAGACGCCTGTCTCGCCTGCTCACACGCCGCGGAAGCGGCGCTGATGGGCATCCCGTCCTCGGTACATATTCTGCCGAATGCCATTGACGCGCACGCGTTCAGCTTTGACGCCGAGGCGCGGCGCGCCTGCCGCAACGAGCTTGGCATAGCGGAGGATACGCCCGTCGTTGGCAATGTGGGGCGTATGGTTGAGGTCAAGAACCATCGGTTTTTGCTGGAAGCCTTCGCCCTGTACCGCAGAGCCGTACCCGCGGCGCAGCTGCTGCTGATTGGCGGCGGCCCGCTTGAACAGGAGCTGCGCGCTCTGGCCGCGGAGCTTGGTATTCAGGACTGCGTCCATTTCCTCGGTTCCCGTCGGGACACCGCGCGGCTATATTCCGCGATGGACGTGTTCGCCATGCCGTCTCTGGTCGAAGGGCAGAGCATGGCACTGCTGGAGGCTCAGGCCGCGGGGCTGCCCTGTGTAGTCTCGGACACCATTTCTCCCGAATCTGACGTAACAGGGCGGACGGATCGTCTGCCGCTCGATCAGCCTCAGCAGTGGGCGGACGCGCTGTCCGCGCGGCTGCGCGCACCGGCTGATCGCAGTCAGAGCGTGACAGATGCATTTGCCCGCCGGAATCTTGATATCCGCACCGCCGCCGAAGGGCTGACGGAGCTTTACGAAAGAGTATGATAAATGGAACTTTTCTTCATCAATCTGGCCTTTATGGCGCTGCTGTGCGTGCTGGAGGTCAGACCCGTAACACTTGATTCCCGTCAGGAACGGCTTGACCCGAAGTCTCTGATGGCACTGGGCATCGCATATCTGTGCTTCCTCGGTATGTTCCGCGGGGCGGCCTGCGGCAACGACACCTCGAACTATCACGAGCTGTACCTGCGCATAGCCTCCCAGAGCGGTCTCTTGTACAGCATCCGGAATACCAGCTTTGAGCCGCTCTTCGCCGCGCTGATCTACCTGCTCAGCCGCCTGACACATAACCCGCAGATACTTTTTATTGTCACGGCGCTGTTCTCCTTCGCGGTGACGGGGCGTTTCATGTCTAAATACTCCAGCCGCCCCTGCTTCAGCCTGTATCTGTTCTTTACGCTGCAGCTGTTCGATTTCTACATATCCGGCGTGCGACAGGCGCTGGCCATCTCCATATTGCTTCTGGCCTACGAGGCGATGGACAACAAAAAGCCCATACAGATGGTGCTGCTTATCATGCTCGCGGGTCTGTTCCACCGTTCCGCCCTGATCTGGCTTCCGGTGTACTTCCTGCTGCGCATTCCGCGGCGGAAGACCTTCGTATGGGTAACGGTCGCCGCCTGCGCAGTGGCCTTCGTGTGCTCCAAATATTTAGTCACCATAATCGCTACCGCCATTCCGCGCTATCAGTTCTACCTCGGCAGCAGCTATCTGAAGTCCGGCTTCAAGCTGTCGCTGCTGCTGTATTTTCTGGTGTTCGGACTTGTGCTGCTCGTGTGTGAGTTTTTCCGCGGCAAGGAGGATACTCCGGAGCAGGACGAACGGGACGAATGGGATTTCCGTCTGTCGTTCCTGCTGCCTGTCGTGTGCGTGCTGGGCTACACCGCACCGATATTCAGCCGGTTCCTCCAGTATTTCCAGCCCTATCTATGCGTGTATTTTGCCAACCGGCTCGCGCGCATGCCGGAGAAATTCCGGCGCTTCCTGCTTATCGCAAGCCTGATATGCTTTGCGGCCTATGCCGCCACCATCCAGATACTCCGCACCCCGCAGTGGTATAACACCTATCCCTTTGTGTTCTGTTGGGACAGCTGACCCGACGGAGAAAGACCCTTTTATGAAACAGACATCCGGCATTGCAAAAAACTCGGCCATGCTCATGGCCATGAACATAGCAAAAATGATCTTCCCGCTTCTGACCCTGCCGTACCTGACGCGGGTGCTGTCGAAAGACTGCTACGGAAGCGTTGTATATGTCAAGTCCGTCATCACGTATCTTCAGATCCTGGTGGACTTCGGCTTCGTGCTCTCAGCCACCAAGGACATCGTCCGCGCACGGCAGGACAAGGCCGCGCAGGAGAAGATCATCGGCGACGTGCTGCTCGCGCGGCTGTGGCTGTCAGGCGCGGCGCTCGCCGTGCTCGTCATCCTGACGGCAGCGCTCCCCATACTTCGGGCGCGCCCTCTGCTCGCGCTGCTGTCCTTCCTTCCGGTGTTCCTGACACTGTTTTTGTTCGACTTCCTGTTCCGCGGACTTGAGCGGATGGAGGCCATCGCCATGCGCTTTGTCGTCATGCGCGGCATCTCCACGGCTCTGACCTTCGTTGTGATCCATTCGGACGCCGACGTGCTGCTCATCCCGCTGCTCGATACGCTGGGCAGCCTTGTGGCCGTGCTGATGGTCGTCCCCCAGTTCAAACAGCTCGGACTGCGCGTGCGCCTGTCGCGCGACGCGGCGGCGGCATGGGCGATGCTGAAGGATTCCGCGGTGTATTTCGCATCAAACGTGGCGTCCACATCATTCAGCGCGCTCAACACGCTCCTCCTCGGCATCATTCTCACGACGCAGGAAGTCGCCTACTGGGGCGTCTGCATTCAGGCGGTCGCCGCAGTCCAGGCGCTCTATACGCCCATTACCGACAGCCTGTATCCCGTCATGGTGCGTGAGCGGAAATTCAGCCGCATCAAGAAAATGGTGAAGCTGTTCCTGCCGCTGGTTCTGGCTGGCTGCATTGCGGCCTATTTTCTGGCGGATTTCGGCATCATGCTCATCGGCGGCAAGGGCTACGCTCCGGCCGCGCGCATATTCCGCTATCTCATACCCGTGCTGTTTTTCAGCTTTTTCGCCATGCTCTTCGGCTGGCCGACCCTCGGTGCCATCGACCGCAACGCCGAGACCAGCCGCAGCACCGTCTACGCCCTGTCATTTCAGGTGCTGGGGCTGTTGGCTCTGCTCTGTACGGGGTACTACTCGCTGGTCGCCGTCGCCATTCTGCGCAGCGTGACCGAGGCCGTTCTCTGCGGCATCCGGATGTTCTATATCCGGAAAAATATCCGCTCCTTCGCGGACATGGGAGGTGACGCGGCGTGACCGAGATAACCGACCTGCGCGAGCTCCAGCTGCTGGAGCTTCAGCTGCTGCGCCATTTGGACAGCGTCTGCCGTGAAAACGGACTGCACTTTTTCCTGTCGAACGGGACGCTTCTGGGCGCGGTGAAGTACGGAAAATTCATCCCATGGGATGATGATATCGACATTTTCATGCCCCGCGCCGATTACGACCAGCTCATGGCTCTGCCCGCTGCGGATCATGGCTCGTACCGGCTGCTGTCGAAAGAGCGGACGCCGGAATGGCGGCTGCCCTTCGCCAAGCTCTGCGACATGAGCACCCGCAAGCAGGAGACTAGCGCGGACTTCGGCGTTGACATTGGCGTTGATATAGACATCTTCCCGCTCGACGCGTGGTCGGGCGGCGAAAAGCAGGCTCGGCGCTGCGGCCTGTGGCGGCGCGGCGTTTCCGCCGCCGTGGAGACCACGTTTGTCTCCCCGCGCAGAGGCTGGCGGCGCGCGGTGCTGTATATATTCTGGCTGATCAGCCATCTTCTCGGCAGCGAATTTTTCTGCCGCCGCATCCTCGCCGAGGTGCGCCGCGGACAGGCTGTCCCCGCGCCGGAATATCTCGGCTGCGTGGCATGGAGCCTGTACGGCGGGAAAGAGCTTATACCGGCGGAGGTGTTCGCTTCCTCCGTTCCCTTGAGCTTTGAGGGCGCGGAGTACGCCGCCCCCGTCGGCTATGACACATATCTCCGCCGTCTGTACGGCGACTATATCCCCGACCCGCCCCCCGAAAAGCAGGTCACGCACCACAGCTTTCGGATCTGGCGTCGCTGAAAACGTAATTCCCCGCTCGGTTGAGCGATAAATTTGAGAAAAGGAGAAGAATACCTATGAACGGCAAAACCAAGCGCCTCCTTTCGGTCGCGCTGACGTTGTGCATGCTTCTGACGCTGTTACCGGTCACCGCAATGGCTGATAACGACGCCTCGGCTGTACAGACTCAGGCCACTGAGGTGGTCAAGGGCAGTGCCATTCCCGGCACCGGCTACCATGTTACCTCGGTGAAAAACTACTCCATCGCACCCGACATCTCTGAGCGTGTCATAATCACGAACAATGATGCGGGCAACTCCCAGACGGTTGCAAACGTCATGGAGGTCAACACCTCCGGCGGCCGTGCCAAGATTGTGGCCGGATACGGCAACCGCAACCCCGAAGAGCAGGGCTGGATGCTCAAGACCACTACCGATCAGGCTCACACCTATGAAAAAGAGAGCGGCCTGAACGTTGTGGGCGGCGTCAACGCCTCCTGGTTCAACATCAACACCGGCGAGCCGAGCGGCTACCTGGTGATGAACGGCGTTGTCCACCATGACAACTCCAGCCGCGCCTTCGTCGCAGCGTTTGACGACGGCTCCGTGAACGTATTCAAGGAAGGCACCACGCTCGCCCAGGCTGAGGCCAGCCAGAGCGAAAAGCAGGGCAAGACCGTTAAGATCCTCGAGGCGGTCGACGCGCTGGTCGCCATGGTATGGGACGGCGAGGTCATCATCAACGAGTCCGGCAACGGCGGCTATTACCCCCGCACCTGCGTTGGCGTGAAAGCTGACGGCACCGTCGTCCTCTTCCAGGCAGACGGCACCATGGCTCCCCGTTCCGTCGGCTACACCGCGCGCGAAGAGGCGAACATGATGGTCGCGCTCGGCTGCGTCGCAGCTATCCAGCTCGACGAGGGCGGCTCCTCCACCTACGTTTCCCAGCGTGAGGGTGAGAGCGATCTGACCATGCGCAACACTCCTGCCGGCGGCAGCGAGCGTGTCGTCTCCGGTACTATTCTGGTCGTCTCCACCGTTGCGGCATCCGGTGAGTTTGACCATGCGTCGATCACTCCCGACGAAGAGTACTACACCCCCAACTCCACCGTTACCATGACGGCCAGCGCCATGGATTTCTCCGGCGCACCGGCGGCAAGCCTGCCTGAGGGCGTCAGCTTCGCGGTCAGCGATGAGAGCATGGGCACGATAGGCGAAGCCGCCGTCAGCGGCAGCACCGCCACCGCGACCTTCACCTCCTCCGGCAAGACCGGTGACGTGACGGTCAATCTGGTAAGCGGCAGCAGAACAGTCGGTTCCGCCGTGCTGCATATCCAGAACCCCGACCAGCTGGCCTTTGCCTCCAATGAGGTCAACCTGAATTACAAAGACATCAGCGATCTTGGCTTCAAGGCAACCTATCAGACGGAGACCGTCAATCTTCAGGATGACGACATTCAGTGGAGCGTTTCCGATCCTGACGCCGGCAGCTTCACCGGCAATCTGTTTACCGTTACCGACAATGTAAAGTATTCCGGAAGCCCCACCATTACCGCTGTACGCGGTGATCTGACAGCCTCCGTCACAGCGAACATCGGTATGGAGCCCGCCATGATTATCGACGGCGGCGATGCAGATCCATGGGATTACTCCACCATCGGAACCACCGTCGAGAGCTTCGTCGGCATGGCTTCCAACGCTGTGGCCACATATCACTATGGAGGCCGCGGCGGTGTAGTCAAGGGCTCCGTGGTTTCCGATACCGATGAGGAATTTGCGGACATTGTCCGCTTCGGTCATAACGCCGTTAAGCTGGAATACGACTGGACAGGTCTGACCGGAACCGACGGCGCATGCCTTGGTCTTGGTGACAATCTGGCCATCGACGGTACCCCAACAGCAATTGGCGTTTGGGTCTACATACCTGAGGGCGTTCCCGTTCCTTGGCTGCGCGCCCAGATTGCTACCAGCACCGATGGCGGCAATTCATGGACTAACGCTTACGTTAACTTTAGCTCCGGCAGTGCTGACAACGGCGAAGGCTTGAAAGCTGGTTGGCAGTATCTGCAGGCCGACCTTACCCAGTATGCGGGTGCTCTCATCCGCATTAACAGCGGCATGCTCTTCCGCGCCATGGTCACCACCGCCGGCATCGGCTGGCGCACTACGGATGGCGTAATGCTGGACAAGAGCAATCTGAAGGGCTATATCCTTCTCGATAACCTCTGCATCGTCTACGGTGCTAATAATCAGGACGTCACCGCCCCCGTTGTGACCTCCATCCAGCTCGTGAATGACGACGGCACCAAGGTTGATCTTGAGGACGGCATGACTCTGGATTCCGACAAGCTTCGCTTCTTCGTTACATATAACGACAGTGAGGATACCGATCCCTACGCCACCGGCGTTGAGTCCGCGTACTTCTACTTCGACGGCACCTACCGCGGAGTTTACGACAAGGACATCCTCGGCAGCACCTCCGGTCTGATGCACTTCAGCAACGGTATTCACTCCATAACCTTCTATCTGAAGGACGGCTACGGCAACGTCACGCGCGAGACGCGCTACTTCACCGTAGAGGCCGCGGAAGCAGATCTGCCCAAAATCGCGCTTGAAGCGCAGGGCGCGCCGATCGTGGGCAAGACATGGGAGCTTGACTTTGTCAGCGACGGCATCGCCAGCATCACCTCCCTGACCGCGAACGTCTCCGTAACCCGCAGCTACCCCGTCAAGGACGTCACCTTCCCCGACGGCGTCACCGGCACCTGGAGCTATGACGCCGCGAAGGGCGTCGTGACGGTGGAGATCACCGGCATCGGCGAAAGCTTCAAGGCCGACAAGCTCGCCACCATCGTCGTGGAGGTTCCCACCGCCACCACCGAGGGCAGCAGCATCAACGTTCAGGTCACCAAGGGCTCCTACGGCTGCAAGCAGACCACAGACCTCGACATCTCCGATCTGAACCAGTACGCCACCGGCTTCACCACTCAGATAAGCAATCACCCCGTTGAGGCCATGTACCGCATCAAGACGGGCAACGCCGTCGTCGGCAGCACCGCCGCCGCGACCGTCACCGTCATCAAGGACGACAAGGCCGCAGTCGGCGTCAATGTCTACGCGAACGACGAGCTGCTCGGCGTCACCGACGAAAAGGGTCAGATCGACATCTCCAGCCTGACCAAAGCTCAGGGCAGCGTGAATCTGCGTGCCGACGACGAGGACGGCAACCGCTCCTTCATGGTCACCCTGTTCAGCTACAACGCCGTGGGCGATGAGAGCGGTCTCCCCTTCAACATCAATTTCAACTTCTCCCAGAGCTACGGCAGCAAGAACGTCACCTGGATGAGCAATCCCAGCACCAGCGCCGAAAAGGCCGTTGCCGAGATATCCACTGACGCGGAGCTGAAGGACGCTGTGACCGTCAACGGCACCAGCACCCTTATCTCCTACTCCTCCAGCAACCAGATCACCCGTGTGAACAGCGTCACCCTGACCGGCCTGACCGCCGGAACGACCTACTACTATCGCGTCGGCGACGGCGAGAAGTGGTCGGATATCCGCAGCTTCACCACTCCGGGCGGCAGCAGCTTCTTCCTGCTGGCCGACATCCAGGAGGAGGCCGCGCTTGAGGGTATGGGACGCATCGCCTCCTGCCTGAACGACCAGTACCCGTTCGGCATCCAGCTTGGCGACGCGGTCGATAACGTACGCTACTTCAACCAGTGGCAGGATGCCCTGTCCCTGTTCACCGAGGACGGGCTCAAGAATTCCGATATTCTCCACGTCATCGGCAACCACGAGGCTGACGACGACGGCAACGGCGCCATCGCGGCCATGACCACCTTCGGCATCCCCGCCGCGTGGTACTCCGTTGAGCGCGGCGACGTGTACATCGCGGTTCTGAACCACACCTCCAATAAGGACAGCCTCCAGCAGTTCGCCGATTGGCTCGTTGCTGACGCCGCGAAGTCCGACTGCGTGTGGAAGGTCCTCGTAACTCACGTTCCCGCCTACTACACCAACCCCACCGGCGGCGGTGAGACCTACAACCAGTACCTCCCCGCAGCCTGCGACGCGGCCGGTATCGACTTCTACTTCTCCGGCAACGACCACAGCTATGCCCGCACCGCTCCCATGACCGACGGTCAGGTAAACGAGGCCGGTACGGTGTACTATATCTGCGGTTCCACCGGCGGTAAGTCGTACTCCATCGTCAATAACCCCGACTTCAACTTTGAGGTCGCAACACTCGACTTCACCAGCGTCTACATGGACTTCACCGCTGACAAGTACGAAGCAACCGTCACCACCTATAACGTGGCCGCCGACGGCAGCAGAACCGTGCTTGATCAGTACAAGCGCATCGTTCCCGAGTGCGAGAACGACGAGCACACCTACGTGTATGACGGCGAGACCGGCACTCTTGAATGCTCCGTCTGCCGCCACACCGAGAACGCCGCCGAAGTGCAGTACACCGGCTGGGCGACCGATAAGGCCACCGACCGGAAGATCTACTTCGCTGCCGGGCGCTTTGTGACCGGATATCTGTTCCTCAACGGAAAGAACTACAACTTCGACAGCAACGGACTTGCCTATGAAGGTGAGTACAGCTTCGACGGGCAGACCTGCACCTTTACCGGCGGTGAGTTTGTTCCCAATGACAAGCTTGCTATGGCAGGTATCTGCGGCGATAATGCATGGTTTGTGGTATATCAGGACAAGCACATGGTCATCGGCGGTACCGGCGCACTTTCCACTACCAGCCGTGCAACCGTGCCTTGGCAGACCGTCAAGGACAAGATAGTCCACGTCACGGTAGGCGCCGATATCACTACACTGTCCACTCAGTGCTTCTACTACTGTACCCTGCTGACCGACCTGACTTTCGAGAAGGGCAGCCAGCTTACCGCCATCTCCGGCTCTGTTTTCAACGGCTGCAGCAGGCTGGCAAAGATCAATCTTGAAGATTGCGAAAAGCTGACCCTGATCGGCGGCTCTGCATTCTACAATTGCAACAGCCTCACGAATATCGTTCTGCCTGAAAACCTCCGGACTCTCAACGGAAACGCATTCGCGTTCTGCAAGTCCCTGCGCAGCGTTGATGTTCCGGACGGACTTCAGTTCATACCTTCTTCCACCTTCAAATACTCCGATAACGTCGTGCTAATAGTCGGCAGTGACAGCTACGCACTCCAGTACGCCATCAGAAACGGCATCGCTTACGTACTGCGCGAAGCAGGCGTCGTCGCCTCCGGTTCCTGCGGAGCCAATGCCTCTTGGGAACTGAACAGTGACGGTACTCTGAGCATCACCGGCTCCGGCGCGCTGTACAACGCCAAGCTCGCCAGCGACATCGCATGGTACGCTAACCGCAACCTGATCCGCGTCGTCAATATCGACGCCGGTATCACCAACCTGCCCGACTTCGCGTTCTCCGGCTGCACCTACCTCGAAGCCGTGAACTTCGCCGAGGGCAGCAAGCTGGCCACCATAGGCGGTTCCGCTTTCCGCGGCTGCACCGCCCTGACCGAACTGACTCTGCCCGACGGCATGCAGACCATCTACGGCAACGCCTTCAGAGACTGCTCCGCTCTCGCCAGCGTCTATCTGCCTGACAGCATCTCCTACATGTCCGGCTCCGCCTTCAGCGGCTGCAGCAAAGTGGTTCTTAGTGTCGGCGCGAACAGCTATGCCAAGGACTTCGCCGTCAACAACGGCATCAAGTATGTTGAGCGTCAGGTCGGCGTTATCGCCTCCGGTTCCTGCGGCGCGAATGCGAAGTGGGAGGTCAGCAGCGACGGCATACTGAATATCACCGGCTCCGGCGCGCTGACCAGCCCCAAGGTCGCCAGCGGTATCGCATGGTATGACTATCGCAG
>ENA-OROK01002204-OROK01002204.1-human-gut-metagenome-genome-assembly--contig:-NODE-2204-length-17190-cov-2.506507_pt1 | contig 17190 bp, 2 predicted proteins | sample MGYA00242127_ERZ509046 | MGnify/ENA primary metagenome ERZ509046 (study PRJEB26280, sample SAMEA2338728) | human gut metagenome | biome: human gut; feature: human-associated habitat; material: faeces... | reverse complement strand
CCGCCGCCGGTAATCGTGATTGTACCGTCTTCGGTTTGATGTTCTCCCGGAATGAGCATGCCGTCTTCCGTATAAATCTGATAAATGCCGCTGTAAGGCTTGCCGTTAATCTTTACATTGAAATCAAACAAATCGCTTGGGCTTCCGCCTTCACGGATTTTGTTAATCTCAAGGATTCCCTTTTCCGTGTAAAGATTGCTGAAGTCGATTCTCTGGAGACCATCGAACATGGTTCCTTCTGCTTTTCCTGCATCGACTGTGATTTCCGGTGCCTCGCCGCCGTCTATGTAGGTAGATGTGGTCGGAATCTGCTTCGTGTAGCCTGCCTTATCGCGCTCCATCAAAGTATACTTGCTTCCCACCGGAAGTTTCACGCTTGCCTGCTGCCCACCTCTCAATGTGATGAGGCCGCCGGCCGCGGGTAAGGTTTGTTCATTTCCATCTGCATCTGTCAGCGTATATTCGCCGCTGTAGGCTTTGCCGTCCACCTTCAGGTCGAATTCAAAGGAGTCTTCCCGGTTTCCACCGATATTGCTCTTACTGAATATCAGTGCTTTCTCAATCTTGTCATTGACAAAAGTTTCGATATTCTTGTTTTCGCCTTCCTCGATGAATCCCGCAGCATATAATCTCTGTTCATCATAATCCGGGCGGTCTTTTTCGGTAATCTCATATTTCGCGCCAATCGGTATTCCCGTGATTTCAGCCTGCTGTCCGCCTTTCAGCTGCAGCCATCCGCCCGCTGCGGTATTGGTTGTTGTCGTGCCTGCGGCATCCGTAACGATGTAGTTTCCCTTGTATTCGGCTTCATTCAGCGTAACCTTGAAGCGGAATATGTCGCCTGCAGCTCCGCCGTTTTGGACTTTCTTAATGGTAAGACCTGCCGTCTTCCTTGTGTTTTCAAATGTTGCCAGATTGCCAAGTTCCGTGATTTTACCTTCATTCCCGGTTTTGCTTTTCAAAGTGTACTTGTCGTGAGCGATTTCCTCAACCTTATATTCCGAGCCTACCGGAAGATCTTTCAGTACTGCCAGCTGATTTGCATTAATCTGAACGATACCGTCACTAATCTGGATGTCTCCGCCGGTTTTACCGTCCTGCTGGATGCTGTAGGATCCTGCATACGGTGCATAGTCCGTTTCTCCCGGAATCTTTATAGTTACCAGGAATTTAAACACATCAGCTGCATCCTTTTCCTCTGCGCCGACTGTTGTCTTGCTGATGGACAATCCGGTGTTTTTGATCGTGTTCCGGAATCTGACCGAAATATTATTCTTATTAAGAGTTCCGCTCGCATTGTCCGTTGTGCATTCGCTTACATAATTTGGATTTTCAACTTCTTCCACGTAGTAGGCTGTGTTCGGTAAAATACCTTCTATCTTTGCACGCTGGTTGCCCTTGAGTTTTATAATTCCATCCGTCGTTTGTGTACTCTTCCAGTCTTCCGGCTTCTGACTATCCGAAGGTGAAACAATTTTGTACGAACCGCTGTACGGTTTTTCGTTCAGGTAAACCTTAAATGTGAACTCATCGTCCTTATCGCCGCCGACATTGGTTTTGTAGATGTTGATGGCATTCAATTTTTCGGCTGGTACTTTATTTGTAATTCTTGTGTCTCTATGTCCTCCCTTTATCGTTATTTCCCATCTTGCATTTTCATTATCAGATTTATCAAAAGCTAATCCTGATTTTTCATAAATCCCGGTAGCATCTTTTTCCGTCACACGGAACCTTGTATACGCCAAAATATTATTGATTGTTAATTTTTCAGTTGCACGTATGTCCACCAATCCGCCACTGACAGCAAAGGTTCCTCTGCTGCTGAGGCTTGATGTCACATCACCTGCATATGGTTCCCATTTATCTTCAGTGCTGTTATACTTTTCTATCATCAATGCAAATGTCTGGTCGCTTGGTTGTATTCCCAACAGCCTCTTCTCTATTCTCAAGCTTCCATAGGTATAGCTTCGAGTATTGATAACGGTAAATATATTATTTTTAAGTGCATCCCTAATTTTTTGATGTCCCGGGTTTGTCCAATTCCTCGATTCATAATAAAAATTAGACCATTTGCCGTCTTCTCGATATTCAGGAGTGCCATTTTCAAATTTCCTTGAAAATGTGGTACTCATACCGCTTGGCGTATCAATCTCAGTAATGCTTGTCTGTGCTTGGTGTTTATACGGTTTAGTTCCGGACATTTTATTATGCATACAGTTTTCATTGTTCGGATTGCCCTGGGAGTTCCATCCGGGAGTTCCAAAGTCCCAGTTTTTAACCGGAATCAGTATTGCTTCATACGGGTATATTTTAAAATTCATCCCGTTACTCTTTTTCGTAGGAGTTATATCAGACAACTCGCCGGTTTTTAAATCCATTTTCTTAATATCTTCATAACGTTGATTGTAGCCAATTTTGCATGTGACCGTATATTGTCTGTTATAATCTGCTGCATCGTCGGAAACTACTACCTTTCTTAGTGTTACATACCCGTCCTCAATACTATAACCGTTTATATATTTTACTTCTGTGGTGTTTTCCAGTATTCCTTTAAAGTTATCAGGAACAACGCAGGTATAAGTATCCGGAACATCTACTTCGCGAACCTCGTATTTCGTGCCGGAAGGTATGCCCTCAATCAGTGCATATTGACCGTGTTTGATTTTAATATTCCCGTCGGTAATTGTCGGTGTACTGTATGTACCGTTTGCATTGTACAATTTGTAACTAAACTTTGTCTGCTTCTTACCGTCCAGGTACAGGTTGAACTTAAATTCGGTCGTATCACTGCTTTTGTTTGTGACAGTCTTGGAAATCTTTAAATCTACGGTTTTCTTTAATTTGTTTGTAATTTTTGCTTCGCCGTTGCCGTCTCCGACTTTGCCTGTTATTGCCGCTACCGTCACAAATTTGGATGGTGTTTCAATTTCGGTGATCTTATAGCTTGATCCCTTAACCAATCCTTCAAAATGTGCTGCTGCCTTCGGACTGAGCACGAAAATCCCGTCAGTAGTATTCCTTTTCTCGCTCTTTGTCGGAGATGCTTTGAGGTCAGGATAATACGTATATTCACCCATGTATGCTTTTCCGTCGACTTCGAGTTTGAAGCGGAAGTTCGTGTCATCCAGCAATTCAGGAAAGGCTCCTGTGTTGTCTATTTTTTTCGACACTACCAATCCTTCTGTTTGTAGCGTGTTCGTGTATGTTACTTCACCAATTGTTTCTTTGATGATTCCGCTTGCTTTCGAATTTGAAGCTTCAATGCCTTCGCTTGCAGTTACCGTGGTCGTATAGTTTGAATAAGGAATCTCTTCTATTTCAAACTTCTGACCGATACCCGCTTCAATAACAGCGGTTTCGCCGCCTTTTATCCTGATTACTCCGTCTTCTGTATACAATGATGTGGAATTTATTGTATAATATCCGGTATATGGTTTACCATCTACACGAACATTAAATTTAAAACTAGCTCCTCTGTGAATACTGGTTCCTTGATATACCTTGCTGATACGCACATATCCCGAATCTTTCTGATTCGTGCAGGTCACAATGTTTTGCTCTGCATCTGCGGCAATTGTTCCCATTCCCTTGGTGATATGGGATGTGAATCCATCTGCCTTTTCTTCGCGCACAATATAAAGCTGTCCATTCTTGAGCCCATCAATGACTGCTTTCTGCCCGTGCTTAAGAACGATGTGCCCATTTGCATCGGTGTTTTTATTTGTACTTGTGCCATCAGCCGCTGCCAGTTTATACGCTCCTTCATATATCTTGCCTTCGATGATCACAGTGAAACAGAATTCTTTCTTCAAATCTGCACTCGTCCCGTTCACGACCTTCTTCTCGATTGTGAGGCTCGTCAGTTTCGGGTTGCTTACAGCGTAAGACAGCTGCTTCGTTTCATTCAGTGCCTCGTAGGTCAGATTTGTCTTGTCTTCACCTGCATTTATGGTTGTCTGCCAATTTTGGTTCATATAACCATTCGGTGCTTTCACTTCGCGGATCATGTAATTTCCGTAATAGTTGATGCGGTAAGATTTGCCGTCTGCTCTTAAAATCGGATTCTTGAAGGATACGATACCGTTTGCATCGCTTGTTACCGTGATGCCCTCTTCAGGTAGTCCCGTTCCGGTCAGACAGAATTCCGCACCTTCTAAAGGTGTCGTCGGAGTGCTGCCAATGTATTTCTTGATTTCAATATTTCTCACACGCACAAGACCTGCGTCGTAAGTCAGGTCATATCCGCCTTCTCTTGTCCTTATCTGTGCGCCATCATCCTCCGGTGCAGGATTCAGATAGAACAGCTCCGTTCTGCATGTTTTCACATCCGCATTGCTGTCTTTGGCTCTGTCTTTATCTGCATAAGCCGCATCGCCGATTGTCTTTGGTGCTTCGGTATTTCCCACCTTACCGAGTTCATTGTCTTTCCATGCATCTGCTCCGCCTGCATACGCACCCGTCAAGCAGGTGCTCTCAGGAATTACAAACTCCGCCTGATACTGATAATAGTGCCCCTCGAATTTGCCATCCTTAACATACGACGGGAGCAAATTGTCGAAATAGTATCTGCCGTCTGCGTTTGTTTCAGTCAAAAGCGTTTCTTTGAGATTTCCGTCCTCGTAAACATATAATCTTACAGGGATTCCGGAAATCAGCTTTTCTTTTTCCGCATACAGTCCGTCCATGTCTTCATCCAGGAATACCTCGCCGCCCATGCCGACCGGTTTCACATGGTAAATGGTATGCACCGTGTTGCTTACAACAAGTTTGTTCGTCTCGCTTGCTGAATTATAGTACACGCTTGCGTTATTGGAGGCAAAAGTGCCGGCATAGTCGCCTGATGTCGGGGCTTTCATCTTAAGCTCTAAGCCTATATATTCGCCCTCTTTTAATGTCTCCTCACCAAAATTAAAGCCAATCGCTGTTACTCCTTCTCTGAAGCTTCCGTCCTGCTTCCACTTACCGCTGAAGGCTGCGGAGTCTCCTCTTAAACTTTGATTAAAGTCTCCTTCTGCCGTATACATGGCTGGACCAAGTTTAGTCTTCTTTCCATCCGTTGATACTTTAAAGACATCATAAGACTGCGGAATCGGCTGCCATTGCGATTCGCGGTTTTCATCTTTGATTGCATTATCACCCGGCTGCGGCAGTAAATCCGCAAGCCTTATATTGCTTACCGGCGTATTTCCTGTATTCTGCAGGATAACTTTGAAGTTTACCATTCCGCCCGGTGTGGTGCTTGACAAGAAATTCTGGTATCCGTTATCCTTATCGAGTTCCCCCTGTACATATTTGCGGATGGTTAAGCCTTCACTGCGTTCAATCGGATTGTCAGCCTTCGATGTGATATATCCGTAGGCTTTTTTATCTAAATTTTTAATGATCGTTTCATATGCTTTGTTTGTTTTCGGCCACGCTCCGTTTGCGTCTTTGAAACTTGCCGCACCGTCATTACCGGAAACGGCATAGCCCTTCTGTGCGGAAGAGGCCGCTGCTTCATTAACAATCAATTCATCAATGCTGACCGCATCTGCTTTTACCTTAGTCAAAAAGCTTACGGTGATGCTTTCCCCTTTCTTTAATGCGCCATCAAAGAAGAGGGCAGCAGTGGTGTCTCCGTTGATTGTTTTCATGCCGCTTCCGGCTGTCGGTTTGATACCGGACGGCATGGTAATATCAAAATATTTCTCATGCTGCCCCTGTGAAAGTGCTTTTACTTCATCCGGCAGCCGGTCAAGGATAATCGGATTCAGCATTGGATTTTGTTCTCCGTTTGATACATTCGTCAAGGTAATCGTATACCGAATCTGATCGCCTTCTTTTGCAATCGTTTCTGAAGTGCCCGATGCCGGTAAAAGCGTCGCTGACTTCTGAATCCGTGCCTGAGGATATAAATCGGTCGGGTTCAAATTAATAATCGCATCTTTCATTTCTTTGGAATCGTAGTAAGTCAGCTTTCCTTTTTCGTTGTAAATTCCATATTGGAAGGTGTATTTACTGCTGTTCTTAACGCTGATGATCTCTTCTTCCGTTTTCAGAATATTCCGTTTATATAATTTTGCATTTACGGTAACTTCTCCTCCGGTGAATCCGTTCTTGATGCTGCTGTCATCATATTTGATGCGGAATGCTGTTGCCTTTTCACCTGCTTTACCAAGTGTAACGGTTGTCTGCTGTGCGGACAGTTCTGCTTTTGCGGCCTGTTTCCATTCCTTGCTTTCTGCTGCACGATATTCTATGATCGCATTTACAAATTTCCCCTTTGTATCCATAGCCTTATTGATAACGAGAGCGGTGAATGCATAGTCGTCTTTCGTAAGCGCAATTTCATCCCCGTTGCCGTTTTGACCGGCATAATAAGATAATCCACTATCCTCAAGTAACGCATCTTTATACACGACACCGTTCTTAACATTATTCAATCTGAGTCCGTCAATTCGGTAGGATACATCTATGGATTCTCCCTCATCACCAAGCAGACTGCCTTTGATTTTACCGCCTGCAGGACTTAAAACGCTCTTATTTATCGCATTGGAAACACGGCTTTTGTAGTAATCAATCGACCAATTGTACATCGTGACCAGCACACCATATTGATTTGTGCCCGGAATCAGCTTAATTGTTCCTTTGACGCTAAAAGGTTTACGATTACCCAGATTTGAGTATCCATACGGTGCCCTTACTTCTACGGCTACATTTTTTCCCCCCGGCAACCGCGCCCCTTTATAGGTTGCCCAGCCACCATTACTTCCATAGTCGTATACCCATTCCAGTTCACTCAAGTCGTCATAAGCGGTTTTTCCTTCCGGTATGCGATAGATTGAAAACTTTCCCGGTCTTAAGATTGGCTCCTCAATCTCAGCATCGCGCTTGCCGAGCCAGACATTCTGCAGCGGCAGATTATAAAATGTGAACTTATAGTTTACCATTTCGTCTGAAGCATCCGGCATGGTAATCGGACCATAAAGCGTCCATCCGTCTATGGTCGTCTGTTCATCAAGCTTATAAGTACCTGCTGTTTTCCCATCACCTGATGTCAGCTTATCTTCGCTTTCACTCTCAAGCCACTTGTGCTGTACATCATAATAATACAAGCTGTTTTTATTTCCGGTTTTCTTCTCTGCAATGGCATAGGTCTTGCCAAATTCCGTGCGGAACACCGCTCCGGATTCGGTAATATATGTACCGTCAATGCTAGTGTTCTTCTCCGTGACATACACCCATTTCTTCGTGTTTTCATCCCATTCATAGAGCCGCACGGTGCTGCCCTCAACATAGGTTCCTCTCTTGTCAGCCGCTGTCATGTTTTCTGTCTGTGCATAGCTCCGATTCGACACAGCAACTGTGATATTGCAGGTTGCCGGCTTCGGCGTATTCTCAAGCACAAGCACATTCGTCTCATCAATTGTTCCGCCCTTAACCGTAATGCTGCGAATGCGGTCGCTTGAATTCTCCGGAAGGTCATAGCCGATTGGCGCGGTTACTTCCTCTACATACAGTTTGATATTTTTACCCAGCAAGTCATACGGAATCCATCCGACCATGGTTGTCGTATCGTCTCCGTATGCCGGAACCAGCTTGCCGTCACGCCCCTGTACAAGGTATGTTTTTTCTTTCGGTGCACCCTTGCCCGCGCTGAAAACATTGTACTTTACGCCATTATATGTTTCGGTTTTATAGAATCGGTCCTTTGCGCTTGTGCTGGTTTTATAGCAATATACTCCGAGGTATACCCTATTCGCTTTTGGGTCATCGGTTGGAGACAATTCTTTCGAGCCGTCTACATCGTTTTCTATATAGTAAACATTGAATTTTGCACCGTCATAGATTTGTTTTTGCGTTTTTGAATCAACCTTTTTGAAAGTTAATCCCACAAGTGGTGTCTCATCGTAAAGTTTATTATCAAAGAAGACAAGCTGTGCCGCCTGTATCATTTTTGCCTTATTTGCCTCTATGCCGGCTTTGCCTGTCAGGGTTTGGTCAAATACCGGTTTACTTACATATATATCCTGCCGGATGCCGCCTTTCGGCAGATAGTACTGCGGACCTGTTGCGGTTTCCACGAACGCATACCAGCCTGGGGCAACATCCGTGAAGAATTTATATGCCTTATTATTTGTTTTTACATCTTTTTCAATCCGCTTTCCCGATGAAAGTGCTGCACCCTTGCCGCTGATTTTATACACGTCAAATCGCGCTTCAGGAACCACATACTGCCCTGAGCCGAGTTTTTTGAGTGACATATTGCACATACCGGAGAAATTGTGAATAACATTGTAGTTTGTTGTATAATCTCCTGCTTTTTTCCAGTCAATTACTCCCTTTGCATCCGGCTCCGGCAGATTATAGTTGTCGTCATAGACTTCAATAGTGAATTCGCTCATGTAATATCTGCCGTCTGCGGATTTATTATTCTGCGCCCATGGAGTATACTTGCTCTCGTCGTATCCGTCTGTATTAGCGACTACATAGTACTTGCCTGCCGGAAGACGTTTCTTAATAATGCCGTTTGAATCTGCTTCTAATGTTACATTCTTGTCGTTTTCTTTATATCTGACAATCTTGCCATCTTTTTCATAATATAAGTCCAGTCTATAGCTTGCATATGCTGTGGATACCGCCTTAATCTGGTTGGAGGCTGTCAAATAATTGATTTCCTGCTCAGACTTTCCCTCCCGATCCCACTTGATTACGCCCAGATACAGCATTCCGGTGTTTGCCTCGTTGACAATCGGATTTTCGGCGGTTCCGTAATATTTACCGTCACTTGCCTTGAAACCATTAAATTTTGTGAAATCCGCAGCAACTTCCACCTCGTAGATTTCCTCATTTGGCTCATAACCGTCCGGCGTTATTTCTTTTGCGTAATATTTTCTTACAGGAATCTTATTCAGATAGCCGTTTCCGTCGCTGTCGGTCTTAATTACATAATCCGCTTTCTTTGAAGAGTCGGTGACATCTGACTTTGATTTGTATAGCTCGAATTCAACTCCGCCAAACGGTACATTACTGCCGTTTTTGGTCTTTCTTACCTTCTGTACAGCGATGGTGCCAAAGTCTTTGTTTACATTGGTAAACTCAATCGTCGCAGTGCCGCCGCTTCTTGGAACGGTCACCTGCATCGGATTCTGTTTCGCAGCGAAGCCCTTGATTGCGCCGGTTTCTTTTACATAGTATGTTCCGGCATTCATGTAGTCAAAGGTGGCATATCCACTGTCTGTTCTGTATTCAGCGACTGCATCCTTGCCTTCGACTGTCTTTGCAATTTTCGTGCAGGCGCTGTCCATATAAAGCGTAAATTTTAATGGAGATGACATCGAAAAATCCTTCGCGGCCTCTTCGTCATAAGCACGCCTTACCTCTTCGCCATCTTGTGGATACACGATATACTTGCTCAGAACAATCTGCCCCATCCCTTTTCGTATAACATAGCTTGCGGAATCGCTGTCATTATCCGATGTCTCTTTTTCTCCAAGAAGCTGATAATCCAGTTTTGCTTCATTGGTTACTCTGAATGTTTGAATCACTTTTTCATTTGCATCAATCAGGAAGGCATCTTTATTGTACGACAAACGAACAGTATATTTCGTATACTGCGGTGAGTCTCCGATGATGTCCGTCTTCGGGTTCGGATCATAGGTATTATATTGATTAAAAGTAATTTGCTTAGTCGTTCCTTTGGTGTATTTGTATTTAGAATTTTTAGAGTCGTACACTGTTTGTTCTTTAATGCCGTAAGCGGAAACCGCATTCTTAACAACGGTAACCTCATCCGGCCAGATATTCTTCTTGATTTTGCTGCCGTCCCGGTTAATCTGTACCAGCTGCGGAAGCGTATCGGTAATCTTATATTTCTCTGTTTCAAAGTTCAGTCTGCCGTAGCGGTCATACTGCTCCGTGGTGGTACTGTACAAACTTTTTTTCCCATCTTTGGATATATCCTGAAGTCCGGCTGCTACCTCAAATGAAAAAACAACGTAATTGCCGATTTCCTCGGTTTTCACATGCTTCTTCAGAATTCCCCATGCATCTTCTGCGGTGGCAGTGTGCGAGGTCTCGGAAATATCACCCGTCACATTAACTTTCTTGGTGGTTTTCTTTTCCTTGTCGGTATACATGTCCACATCAAAAGACCACTTGGCACCTATGAATGTAAACTTGGTTCCGTTTTTAACATTTCCGTTATTTAGGACTTTCAGCTTAATGTCCTTGCCTTTGTTTGTCTGCCCCTGAAAGTCATCTGCCCCGTTTTTCGGAAAATTAATAACAAGATTCTTTTTAGCCGCATCCATATTGTTAGGGTCTACTGCCGTAACACCGTTTGGAAGCGGAATCGTGACCTTCACATTCATATACTCGTCGAACATTTGGGAGTTCGGATATCCCTCCTGATACCTGTAAGTCGTAATACGCGGCAAATCCAGTCGTATATTCAAGTTAAACGGGCGCCCGGCCGGTGCAGCCTCTTCTGCGGTAATCTCAGCCGTTACATTCTGACTAAGATCGTTTACCAGACTCTGCTCCATTTGGTCGATTTGTGAATTGATACTGTTTGCATATGCCAGCATATCGACAGTGGCAGTAATCAGCATTGCCATAATAATTACCGCCGCCAGCAGTTTTTTCACTGTTATTAAGTCCTTGCTCATTTTTTCCTCCTGATACTTTTATATTTTAACCCTTTCATAAGCAGTAGACAGAATCAATATTCTGTCTCTTAAACTTGAAACTGCACAAATAATTAATCCAAATAGAAGGAGAAAAAGTGCATATGAATATAAATTTTGCAAGAATGTCGGCAAAACATTGAATTTTTTTGCATATAAAACATAAACCAATTAAAATTCCCTTTGATTGGCTTTTTTATGTTGCCGTGATTCTTTCCTTGAGTATGTACAAACGATTTTTCAGCCTCTTTTTTGTGCAAACGGTGAGGTTAAATTGAACACTATTTGAACAAAAATACCAAAAACTATTGATTTTTTCTGTGGTTTTGTGTATAGTTTAGTAAGCTAAAGCAAAAAAATTTACACTATTAGACAGAATATTGATTCTGTCTTTTTTGGTGCTTCGTCTGGATGCAAGCCATCAGCAAATTAATCTCAGTTTTTCAAGTTTGCGTCTGTGCTCCTGCCCTGTCTCGCGCAGATAGATGCGTGTCGTTTCGATGCTGCTGTGTCCCAGCACGTCCGCAAGTTCGGCAATGTTTCCGCTGACTTTGAAGAACATTCTTGCAAACAGATGACGCAGGTTGTGCGGAAAGACTTTATCCGCTTCCACCCCGGCAGTTTCACACAGCCGTTTCATCTCCGTCCAGATTTGCTTTCGCCCGATGGGTGTTCCGCATCTTGTTTTAAAAATAATTCCTGATAGAATTTTATTTTGTTTGATGTACTTTTTCAGTTTTTTGCATAGTCTGTTCGGAAGCAGAATCAGCCTGTCTTTTCCCTTTAAGCGGATGTGCAGGCTGCCGCACAGCACACTCTCGATGGTCACATATTGGAGCTCCGATATGCGCATGCCGGTTGAGCCGATCGTCTCCATAATCATTGCCAAACGCTCCCTGCCTTCTGAGCGTGCCGTGTGGATGAGTTTCTCATATTCGGCTTTCGTCAGCTGGCGTTCCGCCTTTATGAAGTTGCTTCTCTGTGTCCTTACATACTTGAGGCGGTACTCGGGTTTTTGCATAAAGTCTGCATAAGCATTCATGGCTGCAAGTGCCGCATTAATTGTTGCGGCTGCGTAGTTTTGCGACAGCAGATAGTCTTTCCATCCACATAACTTCTCTTTTGTAAATGCGATGTCTTCTTCTCCTGCCCATTTTTGAAACTCCGCTACATCGTGTACATATTTTTCGATCGTTGCAGGGCTGAGTTCCTTCTCCTTTAGGTAAATTCTAAATTGTTCCATTTTTTTCTCCCTCGTTTTTTCAATCGCTTCCACCCGTCAAACGGGTGGTTCGCTCAGGGCTATAAGCCCTTATTACCGACCCGCGTCTAAAGGCGCGGGCTTTCACTTTGTTCAAGCCTTATTGTCATTACCACTGTTGCTTGCCCCTCCAAGGGGCTACTTTACTTTGTAAAAGGATCTTCATACTCCTTTACGCTTAATTTATCCAAGGCAATGTCATGTTTCTCCTGTTCTCGTATATACTTTCTTATCGTTTCTTCATTGAGTCCTACTGTACTGACATAATACCCTTCGGCCCAAAACCGTCTGTTTCCAAACTTATATTTCAAATTGGCGTGTCGTTCGAACATCATCAGTGCACTTTTTCCTTTGAGGTATCCCATGAAGTTTGAAATACTTATACTTGGAGGGATACTCAGCAGCAAATGAACATGATCAGGCATCAAATGTCCCTCTAAAATTTCTACTCCTTTATACCCGCACAAGGTTTTTATTATTTCTTTTAAACTTTCTCTGTATTGATTATAGATTATTTTTCGTCTATACTTAGGTGTGAACACAACATGGTACTTACATAACCATTTTGTATGCGATAAGCTATGATTTATATTTGCCATCAAAGGCCTCCTTTCTTAGTTACAATAAGGCTTGAACAACTCTATTGTAACAAAAAGGGTGCCTTTTTTGGTATAACCTTCGACGCGCACCCGCATAGCGGGTGGTTTATTTGTCTCGAACGCTTTGCGTTCTCGACAGGGCTTATAGCCCTACAAAATAAAATGAGAAGGCCACATCCGTGACCTTCTCAATAACAACTTAAATTATGTTATATGGTTTTGTGGGTTGTGTCCACTGATTGGGAATCATCCCAAACTCCTGTCCTAATTTCGGGAACATCCCTTAATTTATGTCTAGAAAACCGGGTACACTTTATTGGAGAATTTCCGTTAGCCCACGATTCCATCCCGCAGTTGATTTTGGAGAAACCACAAGTAATTTTGGATACCCGCTTTTAGATACGCGAAAACCCATCGGGGAGTTTTCCCGATGAGCCTTCGCGTGTTTACATACAAGTTTTTTAAAAATTCGTTATTTTGCTTTTGACCATGTTCTGGTTGCATACTTACACTGCTTGAGTGCTGTCTTTGCAACAAGTTTACCATTTTCATCGTAAACTCTTACCTGAACTTTATAGAAGTATTTCGTGCCCTTCTTACCGCTTGTATTCGTATAAGCTGCAGTTTTCTTTGTAACTGTGGACTTGTAGGAAGCTGCTTTCTTCGTCGAGCGGTAGAAGCGATACTTCACGGTGAAGCCGAGGTCTTTCAGTTCCTTGATGGAAGCTTTAACCTTCGCGTCGTTCTTCAGGACTGCTTTGATGTTCTTCTTAGCTGTCTTGCTAGAGCGGGCAACAAGCTTCAGGTCTTTTGTGATAGACTTCGCCTTTGCGATGTTTGCCGCGCTGTCATCGGTTGGCGCTTCCGCCTTTTCGATTGCAACGGTTATAGTTGAACCCGTCGCTGCTTCGGACATTGCTTTCAGCTCTTCCTGCGTGTAAGTCTTATCGCCAAACGGCGTCTTGATGGTCAGTTTCGCGTTCGTTTCTTTTACGATGGAGTCGATGAAGCTCTTTTCAAGCGTTACATCAGCCTTCGCTGCGTCGCCGACCTCTTTGCTTGGAACTACCAGAATAATTTCGTTTGACTTCTTTTCTTTCGCCTGTTTCAGTATTTCCTTTTGGTTGCCCGTGGAAACTTTGACATCAGCAACCTTCGTCTTCGTGCTGTCAGCGTTTGTCTTTTCGCTTACCTTAACTTCGGTTGGTGCGGTTGTTGTGCCGGTCTTGGTGTCAGTTGTGACATCCTTGACTTCTTCCACTTCGCCTGCTGCAATACCGCCGCCCGGAGTTATCCAATCTGTTGTATCTGACTCCTTATACCAATCGTCTGTATAGTGGAAAATTATCTCCTCATTGCCGCTTAAGAACTGCTGTGCGACCCCTAACTTTGAATGCTTTCCGTTTATAGTGTACATCCACCCGGAGTTCCGTCCGTTTGTGAATTCGCCGAGAGTTACATCATTTCTGGTTAAACTTTCAATATATACTGTTCCGAGCTTATTGCTTTCTTCCCATGTAATATCATTTGCTTTGAGCATCTTCTCCATTACATCATAAACTGTAGTATTGTTATTGATTGAAACTTTGGTTCTTCCGACCCATTCGTCTAGATTATTGTCTTTCAGCGTGTGTGTTCCGGTGACTTCCGTCGGCTCGCCGTGCTTCGTATCGCCAAGCAATGTGAAGTATACGAAAACATCCTTTATCTGCGAAGAGTTATACAATACCGTTACATCATATGTCGTTTTCGCAATGCCGTAAGTTACAATAATGGTCTGCACGCCTCGTTTATTGCTGTTGAAGCCTGTAAATTTAACATCTTTGAATCGTTTATCGTTTTCGTCACCTTGTCTGATTGTCGTTGTTGTTCCGTCGGAATAATAACCGGTAATAACCATACCCGTCGCATCAAATTTTTGACCGGTCTCATATTTGATTGGATAATTACCGCTTAACTCAATTGCATACAGAACTGCTTTATCGCTATGTGTCGGATACTCTGCTCCCTGTATCCAGTTCTTATAGCTCCCGGCAGCATTGTTTAGTTTTGAAACTACCGTTTCGTCTTTCAATTCTGCCGCAGTCACTGAACTCCCAGTTTTTGTGATATCAAAGTCGGCATCATGAATAATCTCAACTTCCCCGATTCCGTTTGCTGCGCCGCATGACTCTATAAAGTAGTTGCTGTCTATCGTTTGATTTGTGTTGTAACTTTTCATAAAGCCAATGATTGCACCGACAATCGCATTTTCTTCTGTCCCACTGACCGTTCCACAAAAGACATTATTTGTTACACTTCCGGCTCCGTTTGCATAGCAGTCCTCACAGCCCGGTTCACCGCCTAAGATTCCGCCTACACAATTTTTCCCTTCAATTATTCCACTCACAACGCAATTTTGAATCGTGACAACAGGGGTGTTCGGCGCGGTTCCCAATCCATTATATCCGCTTCCAATCATACCTCCGCTATAATTACCGGAAGCATGAATCTCACCGGTGAATTGACAATTCAGTACCGAGCATGGACCCATGGATTGTCCTTTTTCGCCAGCAATACCTCCGACACAATCAATTCCATATACTTTTGCTGCACTCTTGCAATTTATAATCTCGCCGTTCAGGCAACCTGCAAAAGAGCCAATTGCACTCACGGATTTGTCGTATCCAACCGTCACGTTTTCTTCAACGATAGAATTGGTAATCTTGATGATATTCTTTCCGGATGCATTTCCGTGAATAAGACCAGATTTTTTTGTAGAGGATCCGGACACTAGCGTAACTCGATCGATGGTCACCGCATCCGGTACGCCTGTGCTATAGTTCCCATCCAAACCATAATCAACGAAATACTCATCAATCAAGCCTGCGCCATCAATTTTTTCTCCGTATATCTTCAGGTTGCCGACAAACGCATCCCGCACATAGCGGAAGAGTGGTTTTCCGCCGCTCGGTATCACAATGGTGCAATCATTTCCATTTAAATGTCCGGAAAAAGGCAGAACGCCGATGCCCTGTTCGGTATCCGCAAAGCCTGCCTTTAATTTTCCGATCGGCTCCCAGTCATTCGGCATCGTAATGCTGCGATCCTCTGTCTCCGGTTCCAGCTTAAAATAGGTATTAGAAAGCGAATTTCCGTTTTCAACGATTTCCTTTATTTTTTTTAAATCGTCTGCGGATTTAATCAAGAATGGTTCTTTTTCTGTTCCTTTTCCGTCGAAATAGAAGGCGACGTCTTTTATTTCAATTGTGATTGGATCGCAGATCGTATCTGAATTTGTATCGGTAGTGCCATCTTCCTTTGTTACAGTATTTGATATTACGCAATAGTAATAATATGTCCCGACACTGCTGGTATCCACTGCTGCTGAAGCTCCATTACCTTCCAAAGCGATTCCGCCAACCGTTTCTTTTTTATCGTTTTTGTACCATTTGTAAGTTATAACTCCTCCGAAATCCGGTGACTTTCCCTTTACTCTTATTTTATAATCCGCCTGATGCTGCAGTGCCGTACCATCTTCCGACGTGTATTCGATCAGTGCCGGCGATGCATAGGTCGGCTTCACTTCAACACAGCACTTCTCAGACTCGGCTGTGAATTTCCGACCATTTACGGTATTCGTTACGATACAAAAATAAATGGTGCCTCCTGCATATTTCGTAGGAATGTGATATGAATTCTGTGTTGCGCCATCAATTTGTTTTTCTGTGCTGTTCGATCTGTGTTCCTGCGAATACCACTGATAGGTAAGAGCACTGCCTTCCGGTGCTGTTACTTCTACCGTCATGGATATCTCTGCATCTTTATCGCATGTGATCTCTTTCTTTACACCACCAAATCCTATATCTTTCTCTTCCGGTACGATTTTTCCATAGGAAGTCGTCACTTTCGGTGTGTAGTCTACCTTATTTACAAGGATCGCATATTCCGTGCTTTTTCCCGTATTCGCTTCTCCGGTATAAATGACCTCCACCTTTATTTTCTTCTGACCGTTCTCATCGCTTTCGCATTTCGTCAAGTCAATCTCTTTTGCCGCTCCGCTTTCTGCTTCTTCTCCATTGATCTTTATTTTTGCATAGTTCGGAGAGGCTGCTTTGCAAGTCAATTTGATTGCGTCGCCTGAGCAAGCGATTGCGTAATTACGGTCATCATTCTTGGTCACCGATAACGACTGATTGTCAGCATCTGTTGCAACGACACTCGCAAGGCCGACACTTCTGATCAAGTCAAAATAATAGGTGTTGTTCTCTACCGGTGTATTGGAGTTCTTCTCCTTATAGACCTCAATTTTGAATTTGTGTCTTTCGCCAACCGCAACAAATTTTTTCACCGTTGGCGTTGAAAAACTTATGGTTGCATAACTGCTGCCGCTTGCAGACAATGCTTTCTTAAACATAGCATTGGTATCCCACTTACCCGTCGTACGATTGTAATGGGACACTTTCACCCAGTACAGTTCATAGCCTTTCTGCGGGTATACGCGCAGATTCACCAGACCCGTGTCCGGATATGTGCAGGTTTTCGCAGTTTCTGCTGTTTGCGATAATTCTACATCGGCTTGAGCCGTAGCAGAAAATAAGTCAGCACTTTTAATTACGGACACCTCTGCTTGGTTTTCCGCTTCGCCATCTGCCCAAGCCATGCTTGGCATCATGGTAAATAC
>ENA-OROK01002203-OROK01002203.1-human-gut-metagenome-genome-assembly--contig:-NODE-2203-length-17194-cov-7.676411_pt1 | contig 17194 bp, 18 predicted proteins | sample MGYA00242127_ERZ509046 | MGnify/ENA primary metagenome ERZ509046 (study PRJEB26280, sample SAMEA2338728) | human gut metagenome | biome: human gut; feature: human-associated habitat; material: faeces... | reverse complement strand
TCTTTTCAATATTTTATTTTCAATGTATTTGTGACATATCTATTTTAAACCTATAAATCCCAATATTTTAAACTATTTTGTCGAAAATTTTTATAATTTCTAATATTTTTTCACCACTTATTTTGTAACTCATTAATTACATTCCATACCTTTCCTATTTCTTGTTTCACTTCACTTAAATCAACAGTATAAATTCTTCCACTATTCGCCAAATAAGTTAATTGATTTATATTATTTCCTATTCTTCTAAGTTCTGTTACTACTTCATTTAATCCATCAACTATCACTATATCTTTATCTAAACCTTGTTTAATCAAATACTCTGATAAACTAAGTTTAGCAACTTCACTTTTCTCAATTAATTTTTTCTTCTCTTTTTCATTAACTCTAATTGTTATAATTTTATCCTTCTTCAATTTATCATCTCCATTTCATAAAAGGGTTTGGGACTTTCCCAACTATCAAGAACCCTTTGTATACACAAAGGGGAATCTTGCTAAAAAAATTTCTCTTATTTTAGTTCTTTTTACTCCAAAACAATGTAAAAAGAAAAGTGACATTTTTATCTGTCACTAATCATTTCACATCTAAAGTAATTTAGCTTATACTCCAGTTATCTCAACCATTTCAGAGTGATTCCCTAATTAGGGAATCGCTCATTCTATGGTCATCATCCTTAATTTCAATACCACCACACATTTCATATAGTCTTGAAATTATTGAATCTACAATACTATAATTTTTATTTATACATAATCTTTCTCTTAATTGATTTCTATTATAATTTATGGTTATAACAATCGGCAAATAGTTATTATATCTATTATTCACTATCAAAAATAATTTTTCTAATACCCATTCTATTGGCTTTTCTTTTCCTAAATCATCAATCACTAAAAGATCAACACTAGAATATAAATTCAAATAATCCTTATCAGAAACTTCTGAATCGCTATATGAATCTCTAATAAAATCTAACAATTGTATTAAAGTTCCAAATATTACTGATTTTCCGTTCTTAATAATTTCATTTGCAATGCATGATGCTAAATAAGTTTTACCTACACCATAAGCTCCTGTTGTAAAAAGTCCTTTATTTGTTGTTCCTTTTATCAATTTTTCTACATATTTTTTTACATTTTCATAAGCTTTTTTATTCTTATTTGTTATTTTATAATTTTCAAATGTGCTATTTAATTGACGTTTGTGTAACTTTACTTTTTTCTTTTTTCTTATCTCTAAATTTTTTTGTCTTGCTCTATTTTGTTCTAAAATTTTCTCATATTTATCAATACTTTGATACTTATACCAGTTTTTAATTATATATGTATTTTCCTGATATATTAGCATTTCTAAATGGATTAATTTGTTCAATATATTTTCCATTTTTGCATCCGTTTTGTGAATCAATTTTAGATAATATATCTGAAAATTTTAAAGATATAAAAATGAACTTTGACTTAGATTCTTTCTTTTTAGGTTCGAACACTAATAAGTCAAAAGATAATATTAGGTATTACTATTCTTCTAATGACTTTACTTGTCTTTTGTTTATTTGCATGAAAGAATTTATGAATTATAAAAATAGTTTTAGGATTATAAAATGTAAAAATTGTAATCACTATTTTCTTCCTAAAACTGCACATAAAACATTGTATTGTGATAATATTTTTAAAGGTGGTCTAACTTATAAGGAATTTGCTGATAAGGTTTCTTCTAATAGAATATATGCTAATGATCCTATTTGTAAAAAGTGTAGGAATAGATATAAAAATTTTAGTAAACAAGCTTCTATTAGTAATAATCCTGAGGTATTAGCTCTTTATGAAAGATATAAAGTTGATGGGGCTATTATGCTTGATAGGCATAAACATGATGAAATTAGTGGTAGTGATTTTGAAAAATGGATTGATGGGATGAAAATAAGAAAATGAATAGAGTTTAAAGTGCAATTTTTGCACTTTAAGCTTGTGTGAATTGCACTTTATTATCCCATATCCAACTCGTAACCCATATCTAACTTTTATATTTCTTATAATTTCATTTGTTCTAAATTTACTAATTTATTTTTCCTAAAAGTCATTTTCAATAAGCATGGAGAATTTATAGCCAACTCATTTTCCTTGTATTCAAGATTTAATCTTTCGTTTACTTTGCAAAAACTTAACAAATAGAATTTTATTGTTCCACCATGACTTATAACAGCTATTCTCTTTCCTTTATATTTCTCAAGTATTTCATTAAAAAATTCATTCATCCTTTTATTAGTATCATTTGCACTTTCACCATCGCGAGTTTTAAATTCTGGAAAGGCTAATTGTTCACGAGATGGATCTCTGGTTTCTTTATTATTCATAAATTTTGCTAAATCATCCATATTTCCAAGTTTTCTTTCACTCAATCTTTTATCTATGTTATATTGTAAATTGTTCTTATATGCTATATATTTTGCAGTAGCTTTTGCTCTTGTATAGTTGCTTGTCCAAATAACATCAAGATTTTGTAATTCTGTATTTTCGCTTAATTTCTTAGATTGCTCTTCTCCTTTTATAGACAATATTTCTTTTTCATTAATCATTTGAGAATTTTCATTTGTGTTTCTAATCCCATTTTCCTCAACTGTTTCAGCATGTCTAATTAAATAAATAACAGTATCATTCATTTTAAATAACTTTCTCCTCTTTTTTATATTATATATTTGCATATTTTTTCTCCATATTACGTATATAATTATCAGCCTCATCTCTAGATTTAAAAATAAATATACTATGATTCATTTTATATTTATCCAATAACTTATAAATTTGTGGCAACTTTTCGTTAGTAAAATTAATAATGCATTGTTTAAAATTTTCATCTAGTTTCTCTTCTACCCAAGGCAAATCGTCTCTTTTGGGGCCGATTCGTGATTTTGCACCTTCAAGACAAACTTGAGTTGGAAAATCCAACAAAAATATAGTATCACATTCATTTATTCTTAATTCTAATGTTTTTTAATAATTTCCATCTATAATCCATTTATCCGTTTTAAAGATTTCTTTTAATTTTTCTTCTATCTCTTCTTTTGTAATATGTGTACCATCTTTTTTATGATATAGCATATCTATGTGATATAATGGTAATTTCGTAATATTTTTTAACTTTTTAGGAAATGAACTTTTTCCGGCACCAGGACTTCCAATAACAATTATTTTTTCCATTTTTTTCTCCTTCATTTACTATTTATATTTAACATTATAACATATTTTTTAATTTAATCTATATTTCCACTACATTTTCCGATTTTCCCACTCATATCCCCTGTCGGGTTTTGTTTTCCAATCAAAAAATGTTACAATAAAAACATAGTAATACAAACAATTACTAAAAACAACAGAAAGGAGGCAAAAAAGTGACAGGTAGTATTGAAAAGCGAGGAAAAAACAGTTACAGGCTAGTAGTATTCAAAGGATACGACCTAGATGGCAGACCAATAAGGCATCAAAAAACAATACATTGCAAGAAAAAATCAGAAGCACAAATAGAACTTGCAAAATTTCTAACAGAAGTAGAAAGTGGACTAATAGTAGATGGAAATATCCCAACATTTGCACAATATGTGGAAATATGGACAAAAGAACAAGTTGATGTTGCAACAGTATCTGCTAGGCTTGGTCATGCACAAATTACTACTACATATAATTTCTATGTTCACCCACTAAAATCTCATGATAGGACTGCTGGAAATGTATTAGAGAATTTGTTAATTTCAAGCAAGGCAAATTAGTAATTCAATATTATCTAAAAATCTTTTTTGTGACTCTCATATTTATATTTTTTTGATTTACTTTGTTGCAAAAATGACTTTAAGAATTTTTATGAAATGAGATTTTCTTAGAGGTTCTATGCAAATTGGGAAGTTGATCTCAAATTTCTCCCCCAAATTTGACATAATAGTGCTATTTTAAGCATTACAGCAACTAATTTAAGGGCAACAAAAAATCGCCACAACCACTCAAGCTGTAGCGAATAAATCAGAATTGTAAAGCAAAATTATTTCAAACTCACCTTAGAGTTATGAGCTCTACCCCATAATCCACCTTATTATCCAATATAAAATTATTATTCCAAAAATAGAATAAATAAAATATTTAGCATTATCATAAAAATCATCCATTTTTTCTTGATTTATTATTTTGTCATCATCAGTATATGGCTTTGCTTCTTGTTCTATCTTGGGCATCTCATTTTTCTTATCCTCATCATCGTCAATTTTTTTCTTTTCAGTCAAAACACTTCTCGGCTTTGCACCTTGATATTCAGAAATAATTCCTCTCTCTTCTAGCAAATCTATTATTCTTCCAGCCCTATTATAATCTATCTTAAAATTTCTTTTAATTAGTGATGTTGAAGCATACCCTGCATTTGTAACCAATTCTATTGCATCTTTTAATAACGGATCTTCTTCATAATTATCTTTATCTTTTGAAATATCTTCAATCTTCCAACTTTCATATTCTACTCCACTATTATTTTCTTCTATATATTTTACAACATTTTCTATATCTTGTTCACTTACATACGGTACTTGTATCCTCTGTTGATAATATCCACCTGTTCCACTAAACAATATATCTCCATTAAATAATAAATCTTCTGCTCCAGCAACATTTATTACTGTTCGAGAATCAAATTGAGATGGAAGCTTAAATGTTGCTCTAACTGGTATATTAGCTTTTATTCTTCCTGTTATTATATCAGTTGAAGATCTAAAAGAAGAAATTATTATATAAATTCCCGTTTGTCTTGAATGACTAACAAGATTAATTAATTCTTCTTCAATTCTTCCATTAGTTCCTAACATTAAATCACAAAAATCCTCTATCATAACAACAATTCTCGATAATTTATTTTCAGAAATTTTATTATAACTTTCTATATTATCTACTTTCTCATTTATAAACATTTTATTTCTGTTAGAACTTTCTACATTTAAATATTTTAATACTTCCATTGCATTATTTACATCTACTATAGTAGGTAATAATAAATGTGGAATTTTATTAAATCTAGTAAAATTTACTTTTCTTGTATCTATTAAAATAAGTTTTACTTCTTTTGGTTCAAAAGTATATAAAATATCTATCAAAAATGTATTCAAAAGATTACTCTTCCCTGTTCCAGTTGTTCCTGTAACTATCATATTAGGGAAACATGTCAAATCTTCAACTATCGTTTTACCATTTAAATCATTTCCCATAATAATTGGAATAGTATAATTTGATTTTTTTAATTCTTTTATATAATCACCCAAATAATTCTTTTCACTTTTTTTATTAATTATGTCTAAAGCAACTATCTGCTTCTCTCCAATTATACTGATTTCAACCTTTTCTACACCAAGCATATATTGTAATTCTAATTTTAAACTTTTTATTTTCTTTATTTGCACTCCATTTTCTGGTTTAATACAAAATCTTGTTATTAAATTTCCTTTAAAAACTTCCACAACTTTTCCTCTTGCTCCAAAATCACATAATGTTTTTTCTATTATTTGAGATTCAACTAAATTTTCTTCTTGCTTTTGAATTCTTTCAGAATGAGTTAATAATTCCTCTGTTGGAAATTTATATTCTTCAAACATTTTTTACACTTTCTCCCCTATCCTATCTTTTCAATACCTTATTTAACTCTATCTCGGCTTTTTTCACAAAATAATTATCTGTATAAATAGGAATATCCAATTGATTAACTCTATTTATCAGTTTCTCAATTGAATCAAACTCATCGTTTTCATTTGTTTCAACTTCTATTAATTTATCTCCATTGCGTATATCTTTTATTGCTAATTGGAATCCATCCTTTTCATAAACCACATCATCTTCTTTTATACACATAAGTTCTTGGTAACCAATCACTGTTAATAAATTTTTAGCATCTTCTATGTCTAAAACATCACAACTAACTGCTTTTTGATCTAATATATTCCCATCCTCATCAAATTTCTTGATTTTAAATGTTATTTGTTTTGTTATTTTTCCAGAAGTTTTTCCGTTGACTTCTCTTACTAATACTGCTTTGGCTAGTATTTCTCTCGTACTCATTTTATCTAATTCCAAATTTTCAGATATAAAATATGCATCATTCATTGAAAATTCATGATCAATATAAAATCCTTTTTCTTCTATTATTCTATAAAAATCTTCAAGCTTACCTTTTATTTTTACTGTTATTTCATTACTTTCTTTTAAACTCATCTTCTTCTATCCTCCTTGCCAACTCCAAAGCCAATATAGGAATCTTAGACTTAAGACTGAAATTAGTTAATTGTTCTATACTTCGTTCATCCCACTTATCTGAATCCAAATTATCAGCAGCATAATAAAAGGTAAAAAACTTCAAATTTTTATATTGACAAACAGCTGCAATAGAGGCACCTTCCATCTCAACACAAATTGCTCCTTTACTCTTAAAATATTCCATTTTCTCTCTAGTCTCTCTGAAAAAGCCATCAGTAGTCCAAGTTGCCCCTTCAGCAAAACTATAATTATTTTCTTTAAGTATCTCTTCAAATAAATCCTTGAAATCCCTGTTTAACTCAATTGACTCTGAATCTGGCAAATAATGATAACTAGTTCCTTCATCTCTAAAAGCCATGTTTGGAATAATAATTGAACAATCTTCTATATTTTTATCCAACACACCACAATTTCCAAAAATAATAAATGTATCAACACCATTTGCATTTAACTCCTCGATGTCAGCACTTATCCATGGACCACTTATACCTGCTAAAAACAAAGTAATCTTTATTTTCTTATACTTCATACTATAAACTGGTCTTTGACAATTTGCACAACTAATATGTCCTACTTTTTCACATTCAAATTTTTCTACTATATCATTTAATAAATATTCTGAAAAAACTCCCACTGCAATATGAGGCACTTTATAATTTTTATCTTTTGTTCCATCTAACCTCTTTATCCCTTCTGGTTGAATCAAACCAGGTTCATTACTATAAAATATCATCCTTACCTCTCCTCCTCATCAGCTTTCAAAAAAGACCTAGCATTAGCATTTCCTTCATTCCAAACTTCCCTAACCAACGCAGTACGCATATTAAGTCTATGGCCACCATGAACATCATCAAGCAAACTATCGCCAACAGTCAAAACCTTATCAGGAGGAAGATTCATAAGCTTGCACGCCTTAAGAAAATTCATCTTCAAAGGCTTATGCGCAAACATAATATAATCGATCCCCTTCTCATCAAAAAGACGTTCCAAATCCCTATCAGCACCATTGCTCACAATCACAACTTTAAGTTTGCCTCTCAAAAACTCAATCCAATCCTCATTACACTTAGGAATCTTCTTCATATCCTTTCTCAAAGTTTCATCAACGTCCAAAATAACGCCCTCAATGCCATATTTTTCTTTTAACTCATCAATCATCTTCGCATCCAAATCAGTAACTTTTTCCACCTCAATATCAGGCTTTATTATCTTAGAAAGTCCATAATTTACTAAATCAATAATTTTATCTGCTAACAATTCATCTAATGTCTTCATTAATCCACATACTCCTTAATTACATCATAAACCATATGTATAGGAAGACCCACCACACTATTATAATTGCCTTCTATCTTCTCTACAAAAACGCAAAACTCATTTTGAATTCCATAAGCTCCTGCCTTGTCCATAGCTTTGCCTGAATCTACCCATTTTTCAATTTCTTTGTCAGACATTTTCTTCAAAAAAACTTTAGTTTCATCATGTGATGTGTATTCTTTAATCTCGCCATTTTCCTCAATCAGTATGCTCAAACCTGTTATAACACTGTGAACTCCATCTCCAGCAATAAGCTCTTTTATCATTTTCTTTGCTTCAGCTTTGTCCGTAGGTTTTCCATAGATTTTCATATTCTTAGCTACAACAGTGTCTGACCCAATCACAATTCTGTCTCCAGATGTTTTGTCAAAAACATCCTTCGACTTTATATATGCTAATCTTTCAACTTGCTTTTGTGGAGTTAATCCTTCTTCTAATTTTTCGTCTACTCCACTTACTTGTACTTCAAAATTTGATGTTATCATTTCCAATAATTCTTTTCTTCTTGGTGAACCTGATGCTAATATAATTCTCATACTTAATTCCATTCCTCCTTGCACAATATACAATATTTTTCTTAGTTATTTATTCCACTTCACGCAATAAATCCATAAACATTCTATTTTGCCAACAATATATCATATTTTTGAAGATTTTTCCACTTAAATATTGATTTTCTTTCCTAATTCTTGTAAAATGTACAAAGTATAGGGAGGTAAAAAATGTATAATCGTATTTCTATTGTTGGCGGCTCTGGTAGTGGCAAAAGCACTTTGTGCAATATTCTTTCTAAAGAATTAGGCTTACCTGCAATCCATCTAGATGCAATTAACTATGAACCAAACTGGGTTGAAATTGATAAGACAGAACGTGATAATATGATTCTTTCTAAGGCTCAAGATGATAAATGGGTTATTGATGGAAATTATAATAAGACTTTAAAAGAACGTTTTGATAAAGCTGATTTAATTATTTGGCTTGATTATTCAACTTTAAAACAACTACATGGAATTTTAAAAAGATATTTTACAACTCGTAACTCTGAACGTCCAGAAATTCCAGGATGTAAAGAACGCTTGGAACCAGAATTCATAAAATATGTTCTTACTTATAATAAAAAGAAAAGGCCTGTTATTTTAGATTATTTAAAAGATGTTCCTAAAGAGAAAGTTTTAATTTTTAAACATCAAAAAGATTTAAATGCTTGGCTAAAAGATTTTACTAATAACCCTAATGTTTTATCCGAAATAAAATAATATAATAAAAGTCCAAAAGCACCGGAATCCTCACATTCCAAGCTTTTGGACTTAATTTTAATCATTAATAATTTTATCAATAGAAACATTCAAATAATTGCAGATTTTCACAATAGTATCTAAGCTAACTTTTCCAACTCCTCTTTCAAGTCTTACTATAATACCACCCATCATGTTCAAATCCTCTGCCATTTTAAACAAAGAAATTCCTGCCTTCACTCTTGCTGCCGCTAGTTTTTCTCCTATCTTCTCATAATCTACTTCCCCTAATTCTCTAGGTTGTTTGTAGGTTACAAAAGCATCTTTTATTTCCAACTTTTCCAAAACATCTTTTATATTATCTTCAAGAATTCCATTCTCTCTTTCAAGTTTTTGAATATTTTCTACAATTTTTCTTTTATCTACCTTTATTTCTGGTCTTTTTTTGATTACATATTTTTTTATTGTTAAATTATAATTGTTGTTTTCTATCTCTTTTTTAGAAACTACACTTGCAAATTCATCAATATTTTTTCTTGCAAAATAAGCAGCTTGTACCTTATTCTGATTTTCTTGAGACATAACATTTGCTCTTCTTATGCTTTTATATTCCTGACTTGCATCTATAAATAATACATCTTTATCTGTTCTATCCTTTTTTAAAACCATGATTATAACAGAATTTCTAGTTCCTATAAATAGATTTTCTGGCAATCCTATAATTGCATCTATACAATTTTCTTTTAAAAGAATTTCTCTACTATTTCTCTCATTTTCTCTAAATAAAACTCCATGTGGTAATATAACAGCCATTTTTCCGCCTGGTTTTAGCGAATTATACATCATCATCACATATGAATAGTCGCCTACTCCATTTTCAATTTCACCATATTTTTGATTTAACCTTTGCATATATACTTCTCTTGGTTTCAACTTTTTTTCCATAAATGGTGGATTTGATATTACATAATCATATTGTTCTTTTTCAAAATTAGGACTATATTCACTTAATTTTATTTTATCATTTTTTACATCATGTAAAAATAAGTTTGTCATACATATATCATAGAGATTTCCGTTTTCTTCTTCTCCACAAACTTCAATATTTTCATTAGTTGGCACATTTAATAAAAGATTTCCACATCCGCAAAATGGATCATAAACCAATCCTTTTTCATTTGTTATTGTAATTCTATTTATTAATTTTGCTATTCCTCTAGGGGTATATGCCTCACCACTTCTAAAAGAAATGTCTTTATTAAACATAGCATCGATTAATGCTTTTCTATATGCTTCTCCAATTAAATATTTAGCATCATCATTAGTCTTCTCTACTTTTTTTATTAGTTTATGCAAATTTCCTATCGTTTTGCTTAATATATTTTCCTCACCAAGACTTCGATAAATTTTGATGTCTTTAAAACATACTCTTCTAAATAAGCTTTTATTCTTAAGCTTAATTTCTTCTAAGTAACTTTCTATTTTATCTGCTATATAATAATTTTTTCTCATATCATATAAAATATCTAAATAATATGATTTGTAAAAAACAATATATAATAATGCTGATATATAATTTATATAATCTGTTTTTATGTCTGTTTCTTCTCTAAAGTCTTGACATATGTCCCACAACATTTTGTTAATAGTTGATTGACTTCTATAATCTATTTCCACAATTTACTCCTCTTCTATAATTTCATTAATATATGTATTGTATAATACTTCTTTTTGCCTGATAATTTCTTCTGATATTTGCTTTTGTTTGTTCCATAAATTCACTAAGTCTGTTATGCCTTTTTGCTTTTCTAATGCAATTATTGGTACTTCTAATTTTCTTAAGTCTGATACTGAAATCTTTTGAATACTTGATCCCGTAATGCTTTCAAGTATTCTTTCTTTTCCACTTTCACTTTCCAAATACCATTTTAAATATTGTGAATCTACTTTTTTTGGATCAACTCTTATTATACACATTTGTGATGGCACCAATAAATTCTCCATTTCGCCATCTATGTAAATTATTCTGTTTGGATACACTAATCTTATTAAAAGATCTCCTTTTCTTGTAAGCTTGTCATCAAAATTTTTTAATGTTTTTACATCTTCATATTCTTCCTGATTGTCATAATTTTTTAGATTGAATAGTTTGTACTCATTTTCTCCAATTTCTGTAACTTCTCTGCTTGTTAATATACCTATTGATACTTGTGATACCTCCTCTAATTTCATATTTTTTCCTCCTTTCTTAAAATTTGCAACCAGAAAAATTGATTTTCTCCACTTTGTATGTTATAATTCTTATGATAAATATTTACGTATTTATTCTAATTAATAATAAATTGCAGTTATTATTAATTTTGTTTTCTGGTTGCACTACCAGTATAACGAATATATATTGGATTGTCAATAGTATATTTTAAATTTTTATAGAAATGTATTGACATTTTTTTAAAATCTGTATATAATATATAAGTACTGACATCGCGGGGTGGAGCAGTTGGCAGCTCGTTGGGCTCATAACCCAAAGGTCGGTAGTTCGAGTCTATCCCCCGCAACCAATATTAATTAAAGCAGTTAGAATTTTCTAACTGCTTTTTTCATATACTCTTGTAAACCCAGGCAAATGGTGTTATAATAGTTGTCATAACTATTTGAAAGGAGTTATATACTATGAGTATCAAGTTATCCAACGATGTCAAAACAATTATTTCGGAAATGTTAAAAATATCCGTGGATTTCAAACTTAACGAACTCAATTCGGTAGTACTTTTTAAAGCATTATTAGTAGACCGGATCTTCTTTAATGCTTTAGAACAAGCCTCTATGTGCAACAAAACAGAAATATTAAATTACTTAAACGAACTTTTAACATCAGGTGATTTATCTGATAAAGAAGTAGAGTCTAAAGGTGAAAAAGAAATTTTTCAGGAAGTTCTAAAAGAAGCAAATATCAAATATCATGAAACTATCAAATTTTCACAAGAGTTAGCAATTATTTTCTCTTATGCAAATTTAGTTGTTCAAGAAGAGCAGCGTTCTAAAATTACAATTGATGACATTATACTTTCTATGATTGACAACAAATCTGATGATATCGCTAATGTGTTTGAGTATTTATCTACAGATCTCTTTAAGTTCAAAGAGATTTACGAAACTTCTGTTGCTGAAGAAGACATTCCTTTTTCCATTCCCAAATCTCTTAGTGGATGTTTATCTATCCTTAATGACAAATTCAGTGAAAATCCTAACTGCACTATTCTTGGAAGAGATAATGAATGCAAAGAAATTTGGAAAACGATGATGAAAAAAACTAAACGGAATGTTCTTCTCATCGGTGAACCTGGTGTTGGTAAATCTTCTGTAGTTTACAAGCTCACTTACGACATTCTTAATGGAACTTGTCCTGAAATGTTTAAAGATTTTCTGATTCTCTCTCTTAATGTAAATAACCTCGTTTCTGGTACTATCTACAGAGGGCAAGCAGAAGAAAGATATAAAGATTTGATTGAACTGCTTGAAGATTATGAAAATCTTATCCTTTTTATTGACGAAATCCATATGATTGTTGGTGCTGGCTCTTCCTCTTCTGAGAAAAATGAGCAAGACTTTTCAAATGCTCTGAAACCTATTCTTGCTGGTGATGAAGCAATTATTATTGGTGCAACCACCACTGAAGAATATAAAAAGACCTTTGGAATGGAAGGTGCACTTAGACGTAGGTTCCGCAATATTACTATTAAAGAACCTAAAACTACTGAAGTATATGCAATGTTGAAAGATTCTATTAAACAACTTGAAGAATTCCACGGCGTTAAAATTTCTAAAAGAATGGTAAATGCGATTATTTTCTATTCTTCTTGCTTTAATTACAACACCAAGAATCCTGATAGAACTAAAGATTTAATTGATCTTTCCATGGTAACAGCAAAAATGGATGGTAAAGACCATGTGGATAGAGAATCTATTATGAAAAACTTTGATTTCAATTTCAAAAAATTTCATAATATGACTCCTGCAATGATTAATGAAATTGCATATCATGAAACTGGACACTTTATTATCCAGAGATTTTCCGGCCGTTTGACTGATAAAGAAGTTGTCGCTATTTCCATTATTCCAGCAACTGATTATTTGGGAATTAATGTTTTTGATCCAACAGATTGTGAACCTACTTCTGATAAAAATTTCTTTATTGATAAAATTGCCAGTTGTCTTGCTGGAAGGATTTCTGAAAAGCTTTTCTTGGGAGTTCAAAACAATTCTGGGGCAAGCAGTGATCTAAAAACTGCTACAATGCTTGCATATGATATGGTCACAAAATATGGCATGTCCACCAAACTTGGTGAAAATCGCATCTATTTCAATGACCACAACTATAAAATGCAAACAGACGAAGTCACAAACATGATTAATGGTGAGATTAAAAACATCATTGATAGAGCTACAGAAAGAGCCACTAATCTCTTGAATGAACATAAAGATTTAGTAAAGGCTCTGGCTGAAGAACTTTCTCAAAAAGGTATGCTTAGCAAAATTGAGCTGGAAGAAATTATTCAAAAATACGAAAAAGTAGTTATCTAACTCTATTTAATGGCAGGGAAAATCCCTGCCATTTCTTTTTATATCAAAATATAATTTTTTAATTTTTCATACTTACTATCCCCTATTCCACTTACATTTTTAATTTCCTCTATATTAGAAAACTTTCCATTCTCTTTTCTATAATTTATAATCTTTAATGCAAGTGAAGGACCAATTCCCGGCAATGTCTCTAGTTCTGTCTGTGTTGCAGTGTTTATATTAACTTTACTATTAATTTTGCTTGAACTTTTTTGTCCCTCATCTTTTATACTGCTTTTTTCTTCTTCATTTCCATCTCCAGGACTTCGCGTAATATAATCAAAACTAGAATCATTTTTTAAGTCCTTATTACTTGGTACATTTACTTTGGTACCATCTTCTAAAACATATGCCAAATTAATTTTAGTAATATTAGCATTTTGTGTAATTCCGCCTGCCGAATCAATTGCATCTATAATCCTACTTCCTTCATCCAATATAACCACTCCTGGATTATTGACTTCTCCAGAAACATATATGTAGATTTTATTTTTTATGCTATTCTTTTTATTTTCATCTTTGCTCACTTCAATTTCTTCATCTTGAATTAGTTCATCCTGCATTGATTCATCTTGCTTTCCTTCTTCTTGGGCAACTTCCGTATCGTTTTCTTTAGACTTATTTGAGGTTATATTATCAGTATCATTTATACTATTTTCTGTTGAAACAATATCAAAATTGTTTTGAGTATTATAATCTCTGATTGCCTCTCTTGCAATTTTATATACTGCAATAAGTACAATTATGCTAGCTATTACAATTATTCCTTTATTTTTTCTTTTGAATATAAACTTTTTAAACCAACTCTTTATCATACTTCTCACCTCCCTTCAATAATTAACTTTAATAATTTTATGGAAAAATATCTTGAAAATAATGTTCAAATACTGTATGATAAGATTACACGAAAAAATTAAGGAGAATAACAAATGAAATTGCGAAAGCAAATTATTTTAATAATGTTAATTTTTACTATTTTTACTATTATATATAGTAATATTTCATTTGCAACAACTACTGTTGCAAATCAAGATTTTGAAATAGCATCAGAAGCTGCCTTATTAATGGAAACTTCAACAGGAAAAATCTTATTAAGCAAAAATGAAGATGAAAAATTATATCCTGCAAGTACAACAAAAATCTTAACAGCAATTATTGCTATTGAAAAATATAATTTAACTGATAAACTATCAGCAAGCAATTCTGCTGTAATGGCTATTCCATCAGGGTACTCAAATGCCGGAATAAAGCAAGGCGAAACGCTCACTGTTGATGAACTTTTAAATTTATTTTTAATTCATTCTGCAAATGAAGTGGGATATATTTTTGCTGAAAATATTTCTGGTGATATTACTAGCTTTGCAAATCTTATGAATCAAAAAGCTTCAGCTTTAGGTTGTAAAAATACACATTTCACAAATCCTAGCGGAATACATGATGTAAATCATTATTCGACTGCTTATGATATGGCTCTTATAGCTCAATATTGTATGAAAAATGAAACCTTTAGAAGCATCGTTTCAAAACCTTCTTGCACTGTAGAAGCTACTGATAAATCTGAAAAAAGGTATTTCAAAAATACTAATGACTTACTTTTAAAAAAAGAAAAATATTATTATGAAAATGCAATCGGAATTAAAACTGGCTATACAAGTCAAGCAAAAAACTGCTTGATTGCAGATGCAAAAAAAGATAATTTAGAATTAATCGCTGTGACTCTTGGTTCAAAATCCCAAGCAGATAGATATTCTGATACTATAAATATGTTTGAATTTGGATTTAATAATTACAAATTACAGCAAATTGCAACTTCTAAATCCACAATTCAAGAGATTACTGTGGAAAACGCTACAAAAGAAACAAAAAACTTATCCTTATTGCAAAAAGATACAATAATTGCTTTAACACCATCATCAATTGATTTGAATAATTTAGACTATTCTATAACTCTTAATGAAAATATTTCTGCACCTATTGCTGAAGGAGAAGTTCTTGGAAAAATTACTTATCATATTGATGGAATTGACTACACTTCTGATTTAATTTCTAAAAATTATGTAGAAGAATTTAATGTACCTTTAACACTTGCTCAAATTGCTCTCGCACTATTTATTTTATTTGTTTTGACCAAATTGTTCACTACTAAAAAAACAAAAAGAAAAAAATATAAAAATCGTAAAAAAAATTCTGATTCAATTTATAAATTTAATTAAATATTTATTTAGAAGCCTTTCAAAAGAAAGGCTTCTTTTATTTGTAATCTTTACCAAGTATTATTGTTATATCAACATCACTTGAACTTACTGAATTTGAAGATGCATTTTCTGTTCCTAATATACTTTTTATATTGTCAATAAATTCTGTATCTATATCTGATTTGTTTATTATTGTTGTTTTGGCTGTGTCATTTGTTGAAGTTGTTTTCGTAACTTTATATCCCTTTGTACTTAAAGCTTTTTTTAACTTCTCTAATGATTCTGATGACCCAGAACCATTCAATATTTCAATTTTTATTTTAGATGCTTCTGTTTTTGAAACATTACTGTTAGTAGTATTTGTTGAGCTATTATCAGTTTCTGTTTCTTCTTCTGATTCACTATTATTACTATACAACTCATTAATTAATTTTGCTGTTTCTTTTTTATCTGGAATAAAGAACCATAATGGATAAGATGGTTTAGTTGTAGGTCCATATGAACCACCAGGCAATACTGCACTTTGAATTGCATCAATATTTATATTAACAGCATATGGTACATAATCTTTTATTGTTGAAATTGATAAATTTGTTTCAATATATTCATATGCTATATCTATAATTTCTTTAACCTTAAGAATATTTTTAGCTTGAATTGTTTGTTTTACTGTCTCTATCATAAATTCTCTTTGTGTTCTCATTCTTCCATAATCATTTCCACCATATTCCGCTGGATATGTTCCTAAATATCTTCCTGTCTTTTTATCCAAATTTCCATGTCTATATCTCAAAAGCTGTTCAGCCTTGTTTCCATCTAACTTTTGCATTCCTGCTTTTAAATTAATATGCAAATCTTGAGAATCATCATCATACACCATATCTATTGGTACATTAAATTCAACTCCACCTATTACATCAACTAATTTTATTAAAGCTTCATTATCAATAACCATATAATATTTAATGTCTAAACCTGTTATTTCATTTACCTTTGTTAAAGTTTTTTCAGGGCTTTTTAGATATAATGTATTAATTTTATCCATAGCTGTTCCAGTTTGTGGATTTTTTCCAACAAAAGTATCTCTTGGAATTGATAGTAATGATGCACTTTGGTTTTTAGGATCATATGTTGCCACTATAATTGTATCTGTTAATTTTCCACCATTATCTGTACTAACTCCCATTAAAAGTACTTGTATTGGCTGTAAGTTTTTCAAAGTTTCTTCATTATGTCCAACTAATGTTGATAATAAACCTTGCATTCCTCCTCCATTTTTTTGTGTTCTATATGCAATCCATCCTATTAATATTATTAATGCAATTAATAAGAATAGTAATATTTTTTTTAATATTTTTGATTTTTTCTTTTTTTCTCTTTTGATTTTCTTCTTTTTAGTCATTTCAACCTCCTACTTATAGTATTACTAGTTTACTATAGCAAATTTCTTGGTAATTTTCAACATTTATTCAAATTTTTTTAAATTTTTCACTGTAGGTTAGTCAATCATATGTCACACTTTTTTGAAAAATATATACTTTGAACA
>ENA-OROK01002198-OROK01002198.1-human-gut-metagenome-genome-assembly--contig:-NODE-2198-length-17214-cov-3.773355_pt1 | contig 17214 bp, 21 predicted proteins | sample MGYA00242127_ERZ509046 | MGnify/ENA primary metagenome ERZ509046 (study PRJEB26280, sample SAMEA2338728) | human gut metagenome | biome: human gut; feature: human-associated habitat; material: faeces... | reverse complement strand
GCTTAGCATCTGCCGCACCTCGCTCGCCGTATCGGCACTTAGAATTATGCGGTATCGCCTTAAGTAAGAAAAATCGTTTTGGAGGGTCATTATGCTGCTGGAAGTTTGTGTGGATAACCTTGCATCGGCGCGCGCTGCCATTGCTGGCGGGGCGGACCGTCTGGAACTGTGCAGTGCACTGTTGGCCGGTGGGCTGACCCCTTATACCGAGCTGCTGCGTCAGATCCGACACGAAAGCGATGTTGCCGTGCGCTGTCTGATGCGCCCGCGTGCAGGGGACTTTCTGTATATGCCGGAAGAGATTGAGATGATGTGCGCGCAGATCACCGAGCTGCGCAGTGCCGGGGCTAACGGTTTTGTGATTGGCTGCCTGAACCCGGACGGCACGCTGGATTGCACCGCAACCGCACGGCTGGCAAAGGCCGCCAATAGTGCTGGGCTCACCCTACACCGCGCCATTGATGTATCTGCCGACCCATTGCAAACCTACCGCGACGCCGCCGCCCTTGGAATTGATACCGTGCTGACCAGCGGTGCCGCCGCCAGCTGTGTGCAGGGTGTTGACGTTCTGTGCAGCCTGTTGGCAGAGCGTGACCGCACCAATGGTCCGGAAGTACTGATCGGTGCCGGGGTAAACGCTGGGGTGATCCGGCAGCTTTCGGCTGCCCTGCCGGGCGCAAGGGCTTACCACATGAGTGGGAAAGTGGAACTGGAAAGCCGGATGGTGTTCCGCCGCGAGGGCGTTCCCATGGGGCTGCCCGGTTTGGACGAGTGGCATATCCAGCAGACGGATACAGCGTCCGTGCGTGCCGCGCGCCAAGTGTTGGACGATTTGGCGTGATTTTATTGTATTTTCTCTTTTTCTTTTTAATTTTTGCAATTTCTTTTGCTGTTTTTTCATTTTCATGCTTGACATTCTGCAGGGCTTATGGTAATATAATTACCGCACCTTGGTGGTGGCCACTGTGGAGAGGTGTCCGAGTGGTTTAAGGAACTGGTCTTGAAAACCAGCGATTCGCGCGAGCGGACCATGGGTTCGAATCCCATCCTCTCCGCCATTTTGTGTGAAAAAGTGAATAGTTTATCACTTTGACTTGTGGAGTAATACTCAAGAGGTCGAAGAGGCGCCCCTGCTAAGGGCGTAGGGTCCGAAAGGGCCGCGAGAGTTCAAATCTCTCTTACTCCGCCAACAAAAACCCGCGTATCTGCGTAAGATATGCGGGTTTTTGGTTTATAAAAAAGTGCCTTTGACGACAGTTTTGACGACAATCAGGATTTTTGACGGCAAAAACAGCATACCAGAACACACAAAACGCCCCCGGCGGCGCATGGCTTTTCATGCGTCTGCCGAGGGCATTTTTTATTGCGCTTTTTTCCTGATCTGATTTTCATAGAGCTGTTGCATCTGGTCTGCCGCCGCTCTCCGTGCCTGTTCTGTGGCGTGGACATACCGCTGCAGGGTAAATGCCGCTGTGCTGTGGCCGAGGTTTGCCTGCACCGTTTTCAGGTCTACACCGTTCACCAGTGCAAGCGTTGCGTTCGTGTGCCGCAGATCATGTACACGGGCATCCGGCAGGCCAATGCTTTTGGCAATGCGTTTGAAGTTTGCCCACAGGGTATGCGGATTGATACAGCCGCCCAGTGCATCGGTAAAGCAGAGGCCCCATTCATTGCCCCATGCAGGCCCGGCGGCAATTCGGGCAAGCGTCTGGCGGTGCTGTTCTTCTTTCAGTATGTCAATCAGAAAGTCCGGCAGATCGAGTGTGCGGCTCTGGCCTGTTTTGGTGGAGTGCTTGATGTAGAATGCCCCGTGCGCGGTTTTCTCCTTTTGTAGCTGCTGGCAGATCAGGGCCTTGCCGTTCTCAAAGTCGATATGCTCCCACGCGAGGCCCAGCGCCTCACCCTCACGCAATCCCAAAAACAGGCAGCACATGAGCGGTGCATAATATGGGCATCCCTCTGCCGCATCCATAAAAGCGGCAATTTCCTTTACCGATAGGGTTGTAGTTTCCGGGGCCTGTACCGAGGGGAGCTTTGCATATTTTGCAGGATTGCGCAGGATGACCTGTTCTTTCACGGCCTGTTCAAGCGCACTGTTCAGCACGGTCATGGTATTTTTTATCGTTTTCGGCGCTTTCCCGGCGTTTACCAGCTTACGCACCATCTTCTGTACCTGATCGGTCGTAAGGTCGCACAGCCGCACCGCGCCGAGGTTTGGTTTGATGTGGTTTTTAATAATGCCCCGATAGGTTGAAATCGTATAGTTTGCCCGCACCGGCTCAACATACTCAGACATCCAGCTATCAAGATATGCCCCCAGCGGGCGCTTGTCCGGCTCTGCATAGGTGTTTGTGTCGAGCTGGCGGGTTATTTCGGTAAGCCGTTGCCGCACCTCTTTCTGCGTCTTTCCGTAAATCGACTTGCGGACAGGTTTGCCGGTGCCGGGGTCAAACCCTACTGTGTAGCGCCCCTCCCATCGGCCATCCGTGCGGTGATACAGTGTTCCTCCGCCGTTTGCTCCCCGGCGGGCTTTACTTTTTGGCATTTCTTTTCCTTTCTATCTTAAATAGCTCAAAGGCCAGCGTATCAGCCAGAGCATCAACTACCTGTTGCATCTCACCGTCGCTGAGGTAGGTCGGCTTTCCGTCATCGGTGTGCAATATAAAACGATTCGGGCCAGCCAAATGCTCACCACCCGGCACAGCATCCATGAAATCATATTCAGCAGTATGTCTAATGTCGTCATACTGGCACGACAGCGCAGCAAAAAAAGTCTTGCGCTCTTTTGCTGATTTTTCCCATCGCAGATGACTGTCATCCTCGCCCCATTCTGATGCATCTCTCAACATCTCCTGCGATTCTTCGTATCGCCACTTTTCAAGCCATTCATCACCTTGGAAGTAGTACGGGCTGACCTCGAATCCCAGCACGTCACCGACAAAAGCCGCCACCTTTTCCGCTGTATCGCTCTTCATCATGCGGAATCCCAACTCATAATTTTGGAACGTGACTGCTGGAATGTTGATATACTTTGCAAATTCTACTTGCGTCAAGGGCTTTTTTCCGATTTCTTTCGCCCTGCAAAGATATGGTTTCCCGTTTATCTCTTTCGTTGCCGCATTTACAGTATGCGGTTTGTCTCCCTTATATAAGGACAATCTGATGAATTTGATGTGCTTTCCCGCAGCCTCATAGGGCTTTTCTTTCTCTGCCATGATTTTCTCCTTTCGCATACGATAAATACATACGATTTTTGTGTCTTAAAGTGATATGAATATGTAGCGTAAAACCGTTGATATGTTCGTTTAATATGCTATACTTAACACACCGATAACACAGACTACACATACAGTATAACGATACTCCTGTATGATGTCAATACGTTATGGAGGAATTACCATGAAAAGTGAAAAAGACCGCGCAAAGCAGTTGCGCCGCAAACTCAACAAGTATGGTTACACAATCAAAAAGTCAAGGCGCGCCGAATCCGGCGATAATTTTGGCGAGTATATGATTATTGATTTCCACACCAACTGTCTTGTCAGAGGTGAACATTTTGATGTGTCTCTCGATGAGACAGAAGATTTTCTGCACGATCTCGAAAAAGAGAGCGCCTAAACACCTTATTACAACAGAGGAGAAAATTATCATGGAAAAAGCTAATCAGAACATCCGTAAACAGATCAAAGGACTTGGCCTGTATCAGTGGCAGCTTGCCGATGCCGTAGGTGTCAGCAATTATTCTTTCACCATCTGGATGCGCCATGAGATGACCGGCGAACGCCTCGCCCGTGTTCAGGCCGCACTGGACGAGCTGAAAAAGCAGCAGGAGGAATGAACTCATGGAAAGCGATACCCACAGCACCGTCACCGTGCGGCAGGGTGAAGGCTACACAGGCGATGGGGCGTATCCGATCATCGATCCACAGACGGGCAGCGCTGTTTACACAGCGGCAGACGTAGCCCGCCTCATGGGCATCCCCATAAAGGCTGCATATGAACTGTTTCACCGCGCAGATTTTCCCGTTGTTTGCCAAAGTCCCCGGCGGATGCGAGTCCCCGTGCAAGCGTTTTACCGTTGGCTGAACGAAACCGCCTGCATGGGCGCATGATGGAGGGCGGCATGAACAGACAACTCACTATCAGCACGGGGGAATCCCGTGCATCCAAGAACTGGCGACCCGAATCGCTGTCATGGCAAGATTTTTGTGAACGCCTGCGCACCTCTCGACCTCTAACCTGTGCATATAATGATTATTTGAGGTTGCAAAAGCCCCAGCAGGACGCGCTCAAGGATGTGGGCGGCTTTATGGGCGGCACCCTTAACGGGCCTCGGCGCAAGGCCGCTGCCGTCACGGGCCGCGATTTGGTGACACTTGACTTTGACAGCATCCCGACGGGGCAAACCGAGGCGCTGCTGCAAAAAGTCCACGCTTTGGGCTGTGCCTATGCGGTATACTCCACCGCCAAGCACTGCCCCAATAATCCTCGCCTGCGCGTCATTGTTCCGCTTGACCGCACTGTGACCCCCGATGAATATGAGCCTCTGGCGCGGCGGATTGCGGAGCATATTGGGATGGAGTGGGCAGACCCGACCACCTTTGAGGCCTCCCGCCTCATGTACTGGCCCACGCATTGCAGCGATATTGCCCCTGTCTTTGACAGCAGCGATGCCGCACCGGCCCCGGCGGATGATATTCTCGGCACTTTCCACGACTGGCATAATGCCGCTGAATGGCCGCAAATCCCCGGCGTTCTGCCGCGCATCCAGCGCCTTGCGGCAACACAAGGCGACCCCACATCAAAAGACGGCATTGTGGGCACATTCTGCCGCACCTACGATGTACCCGCCGCAATCGCAAAGTTTTTGCCCACGGTGTACGCTCCCTGCGATACCGCTGACGGGCGATACACCTATACCGGCGGTAGCACCGCAGGCGGCGCAGTGCTTTACGATGATGGGAAATTTCTGTACAGTCACCACGCAACAGACCCATGCTCCGGGCGGCTGGTAAACGCCTTTGATCTCGTGCGCCTGCACCTTTTCGGCGCGCAGGATGACGATATGCCGCCTGACACTGCCACACACAAACGGCCAAGCTATAAAGCTATGTGCGAATTTGCCATGAACGATGATGCCGTAAAGCAGACACAGGCCCGCGAGGAGACCGCTGAACTGCTGGCCATGCAGAACGCTTGCCAAAGCAACATACCCGCCGGGGACAATGTCATGTGGCGCACCATGCTGGAACGTGATGAAAGCGGCAAGGCCAAACAGACAATCGGCAATGTCGAGCTGATTCTTGAACACGACCAATACCTGCACGGCCATATTCTTTACAACGAATTTAGCGAGCGCATCGAAGTGCTGCACCCGCTGCCGTGGGGCGCAGACCTAAACAAAACTCCCGATAAATTCAAGCGGCGGGCGTGGGCTGATTCTGATGACAGCGGCTTGTACGGATACATGGAGCGCGGATACAAGATCACCAAGCGGCCCGCCATCGACGCGGGGCTGGACATCCATGCGGCTACACACATGTTTAACGAGGTGCAGGATTTCATCAAGGGTCTGGCGTGGGATGGAGTGCCCCGGCTGGACACCCTGCTGATTGACTGTCTGGGCGCTGAGGATTCCGAATACACCCGCGCCGTTACCCGCAAAGCCTTTGTCGGTGCTGTGGCCCGTGCAATGGAACCGGGGTGCAAGTTCGATAATATGCTGATACTGTGCGGCCCTCAAGGCATCGGAAAATCGACGCTGCTCGACCGTATGAGCAAGGGCTGGTTCAATGATTCAATCCGCACATTTGAGGGCAAGGAGGCATCCGAGCTTTTACAGGGCGTTTGGCTGGTCGAGGTAGCTGAGCTTGATGCTTTCCGGCGCTCCGATGTCTCTCGCATCAAGCAGTTTTTGAGCCTGCGTTCTGACCGCTACCGCCCGGCTTATGGCCGCCGTACCAACGAACTGCCCCGGCGGTGCGTATTCTTTGGCACGACCAATACAAGCGATTTTCTGCAAGATACCACGGGCAATCGCCGATTCTGGCCAGTGGATGTCGGCGTTCAGCCGATAAAGCATTATGTATGGGACTTAACCGATGCCGAAATAGACCAGCTATGGGCGGAGGCAAAGTGCTACTGGATGATGGGAGAGCCGCTGTTCCTGACCGGCGCTCTGGCTGATGCCGCCGCACAACACGCCGAGGAACACCGGGAGGAACTACCTCAAGAGGGAATGATAGCCGATTTCATTGAGAAGCCCATCCCGGTAGACTGGCGAAAATGGCCGCTGGACAAGCGCCGCGATTACTGGGCCGGTGCCTGCAAGGGACAGAACATCCCGACAGTACAGCGCAAATACATCTGTGCTATTGAGGTATGGTGCGAATGCTTTAATCATGCTCCTGCCGATATGGGCAAGGCAAATGCACGAGAAATCAATGCCATTCTGACCCGTTTACAAGGCTGGCAGAAATCGTGCGTCGATGCCAGACCGTACAGCTCAACGGCCCGTGGCTTTTCCCGTAAACCTATGCAACTGGTATAGTGCTATCCTATACAAAACGCATAGACCGAAAAACCCCCTGTACAATCCAGACCTTTGAAATACATTTCAAATTCAAATGTACAGAAGCCTTTTCATCCTTTTACCGTCGATTATTACTACTCTATATATACTATACATTCTATATTTATAGATTATAAAATACCCTATATATCACCCTCTATATAGCAATATACGGCATATTCAATATTATAGGGAAAATTGATGAATGTATGTAAAAATGTATGTGCCACCTACTAAGGAGAGAAAAAATCATGTTTTATGAAGATTATAATCCGCTTTGGCCTGCTGAGGTCAAAGAGAAATATCAGGCTTTGCAAGCCCTGCTGATTCGCAAGCGGTTTGTAGAAAATCGGCTTGAAATCTGCGAATCCTACGAGGAGTACAGCACCCTCACAAAAGAGATTGCAGAACTGCCGGAGCAGATCGCCGCCGCTGGCCGTGCGTTCGGTTTGGCAGAACTGGGCTTTAACTTGGCCGATATAACCAGTTTAAAAGATGCAAGATTCGGGGAGGCATCTGCCGAATGACCCTTCAATCCATAGCCAACAGACCGCCTTAGAGCGGGATGCCCACCAACACACAAAGGCGCTGCGCGGCAGGGCGTGTGCAGCGTACCACCATCCGCCGGGAGAGTGCGGGGCTACACTCTCCACAGTACTGCCCCGGCGGGCCTATTTTACGAGGAGGAATGACCCATGACGATGAAAGACCTGAGTGCGTACCACTACGCCGCCGAGGCACTTCAAAACAAAATCGATCAGCGCGGCGAGCTGTATATGCAGGCCACATCACCCGCCGGGGCAAAGCTCACGGGGATGCCCGGCGGGTCCGGCCCCAAAGTATCCAGCACGGAGCGCTATGCTGAATGTCTCGCCGCGCTGGATTCCGACATCCGGCAGTTGCAAAAAGACCGGGATGTCAAGCGGCACACGCTGGAACAGTTTCTCGCTACCATCCCCGATGCGGAAACACAGCAGATTTTCCGCTGGCGCTTTGTGGATTGCCTGAACTGGGTACAGATTGCCGATGCCCTCAACGCCACCGATGCGTATAAGAACGGCGCACGATGGGCGCAGGCCGATGCTGTCCGTATGCGGGTCAAGCGCTATCTGGCAAAGACCGAGGCCCCGGCATGAGCAAGCGCAATACGGCGGGTCTGAGGTCGTTCAGCACCATGCCAGCCGAGCGGGCACGGGCTATCCAGTCCGCGGGCGGCAGAGCCGCTGCCAAAAAGCGCCGCGAGGCACGGGAGGCCGCGCTGGTAAAAGATGCCGTTCTTTCAGTATTGTCACTGCCTGCCCGGCGGGGCAAATTCAAGGCCAGTGCAGAGCTGGAATGCTTCGAGGACGCTGTAAACGGAAACACGACCCTCATGGTAAAAATGCTTCTGCCGCTCATTCAAGCCGTGATGGATGGCAACATTGAGGCGCTGTTCCTGCTGCTGCGCGTTCTGGGACAAGAACCGGGAACACCGGGGCAGTTTGGCGTCAATCCATATCTGCCACCCGCCAGCGCGGCAGACGCGCCCTCTGAGGTCGATTCTCACGAGGACATACACATTCACCTATTGCGCGGCGAAAAGCCCACGGCGCCGCCGTACGCGGGCACTGAGGAGGAGCAGCACACATGAAAAAGACCATCACCATCAAATCATCCAATGGCGGGCCTGCCCGCACTGTAAGGCTGAAATATAACCCCGTCATGCTACGCCTTATGGGCGGTACATACGCGCGAGAGGTTGACCGTCTTTGCAAACCGCTGACCGGAATCAGCACCAATGCCAACGGCACAGCATCCCGCGGATGCCGCCGTCATTCAGACCGCCGAGGCAAGTCTTTATGCGCTGGTTGATCGGATGTTTGGCGCAGGTGTGGCGGCGGTCTGCTTTGCGGAATGCCGCCCCTTTGCCCGCGTCAAGGGCGACTTTTTCTGCACCCAAGTCATCAAGGGCCTGTTCAGTCAGGTATAACACATACAAGGAGGAGCATCCATGCTCAATAAAGCCATTGCAGCGATTCTTTTTACCGCATTTGTTGCCTTTTTCGTTGGTTCCATCATCGGGCCGGTTCTGCTGGCCCTCTGCCGCAGCGCTCTTTGGCTGCTGGTTTATCCTGTCTTTTTTCTTGCCTTGATTGCTCTCGCGGGCTGGATAGGCAAGAAATGAGAAAAGCCGCCCGGCGGAATGGCCGAGCGGCTTTTATACTGAGGTGGTGAAACATAGAGGGAAAGCGTATACCCCGCAATCAATTATAACGGAGGTATGCTCTTTATGTCAATACAAAGTCCAAACAAACGTACTCATACCCGGCGGGAGGAGGTGAAAATCAATGGCGAATAGTGACGGCTCTCTGAAATTTGATACACAACTGGATAACAGCGGCTTTGAAAAAGGCGCAGACAAAATTCAGCGCAATCTCGACAGCATCAGGGCCAGCGCTGAACAGGTAAACGCTGCCAGCAGCCGCGCCGTGCAGGCTGTGGCAGGACAATTCCAGCACATAGCCTCCGATGCTCCGGAGGCCGCGTCTGCCATGCTGGGCATCAATGACGCAATGAAGAACATTGCCGATGGGATGGGCACCTCAGCGGGGCGCTCTGCCGCTCAGATGCAGTCAGCCGCCCAACAGACTGCACAGGCGGCGCAGACGCTCAAGTCCTATCTGCCCGATATGTTCACATCTGCTGATTTTGATAAAACCCTCGCGGGCACCGGCAAGGTCGTCACCTCGCTGGAAAGCCAGATAGGCAGACTGGGCGACAGCATCCGCCGGGGATTCAGCACCGATGCACAGGTAGGCAAGTTCGATGCCGACATCGAAAAGGCCAGCGGCTCCGTGGCCAATTTGAAAGCAAAGCTCATCGCTCTGGGCAAGTCGCAGATCAGCACCACCGAATATGACGGGCTGACAAAATCCATTTTGCAGGCCGAACAGGCGCTGTTCAAACTGTATGACCGCCGGGATGTCATGGAGCAACTGGGCACCGACAAAACCTCGCGGGGATGGCAGCGGCTTGCCATCCAAATTGAAAACGCCGAGGCTGAACTTGTGCAGTTTGAACGGCAAAAGACCTATCTTGAAAGCAGCGGCAGGGCATACACTTCCGGCACCGATTCTGCCGAATGGCTGCGACAGGCACAGGCCGTAAAGGATGCCACTGCGCAGATTCAAGCATATAAGAGCGCCGCCGCGCAGACTACCTTTGACCGACAGCTCAACGCCACGGGGGATGCTGCCGCAAAGCTGGACAAGCAGATAGAAACCCTCACACAACGCCTGCAATCCGGGCTGAAAACCCCGGCGCAAATCAGCAGTTTTCAGCAAAAATTCAATGATGCCGAATCTGCTGCCGCGTCCCTGCAAGACCGGCTCAAGGCACTGGCTCAACAGTTGCAGGCGGTCGAGGGGAACGACAGCGGAACGGCTACACAGGCTGCGGCGGGATTCAATACTCAGGCCGAGGCAGTGCAGCACCTTATCGACAAGCTGAACACACTGCGGCAGTCTGCTGTATCCGCCGGGGCAATCTCCGGCGATGCAAACAGCGCAGGCAGTGCGGTGGGCAATCTTGCCGAAAAGACCGCCAAGGCAGGCGGCCACGCCTCCACAGCAAAGCAGTTTTTCAGCGAGTTTGCCAATCAGTTGAAGCGCACGGCACAAACAGCACTTTCTGCCGCAAAAAATCTGCTCAAGATGGGCTGGAAAGCCATCTCCAACGGCGTGAAAAACACTGTCAAGAATCTGGCATCTTTCAACTCTCAGAGCAAGTCTACCTCTGTTTCTGTGCATGGCCTCATCCGTCAGTTGACAAGTCTCAAAACCTTGCTGATTTCCCGCATCAAACGGATGTTCATTTCGCAGATTTTCAGCGGTGTGGGCGATGCCATCAACAGCCTTGCCAAATTCAGCACCGCCTTTGATAAGTCGATGTCGAATATCAAGAACTCCATGACTGGGCTTTCTGCAAATATTGCAGTAGGGCTGGGTGGTCTGGTTTCGGCCATTGAGCCGGTGCTGACCCGCATCATTAGTGCAATCAGCACGGTCATGACCTACCTGAACGCGCTCTTTGCTATGCTGCGGGGCAAGTCTACCATCACGGTTGCAAAGAAACAAACCGGCTCCTATGCCGCCTCGCTGGACAAAGCGGCAGGCAGCGCCAAGGAACTGAACGAACAGGTATATGGCTTTGATGAGCTGAACAAGCGCCAAAAGCAGACCGACAGTTCCGGCGGCGGTGGAGGCGGCGGAGGTGATCTCTTTGAGGAAAAGCCCATTGACGATATTCTCCCCAAAGCGGTAAAAGATTACTTTGATCGCCTTAAAGCGGCCATCGCCGCCGGGGATTGGTACGGCGTGGGCAAAATCATTGCTGAGGGCCTGAACACTGCTTTTGAAGCTGTAGACAACTGGATAAACAACACCCTGCGCCCTCAGGGTGTGAAATGGGCACGGAACATCGCCCAAATTTTCAATGGCATTGTTGACGGGCTTAACTGGGAACTGGTCGGCAAGACGGTGGGCGATGGGCTGAACGCCATTGCAGACATCATCAACACATTTTTGACGACGTTCAATTTCTACAATCTGGGGCGCGGCATCGGGCGGGCCATTACAAGCCTGTTTGATACAGTGGACTGGAATCTGCTGGGCCAGACCTTTGCAAACGGATGGAACAGCACAATCAACTTCATCTGGGGCCTCGTTACCACGCCGGGCATTTGGGTGAAAATGGGCAAAAGCATCTCCGAGTTCATCAATAGTGTATTTGCTGCCGTTCGACTCGACACAGCGGCGCGGGCGCTGGCGGCTACACTGAACGGGCTGTTCAGTACGATTCAGACCCTCGCCGACAATATCCAGTGGAGTGCGATTGCAAAGAAGATTTACACCTCTCTCAACATCGCATTCCGGGGCATCCACTGGGCCGATTGTGGCAAGGCCCTCTCCGATTTCGTCATCCATCTGCTGGATACACTGCTTGAGGTCGCCAGCAAGACCGACTGGCAGGCGTTGGGGCGCGGTATCGGCGAGTTTATCGGTTCAATCGACTGGGTAGGCGCTTTTGCTCGCCTCGCTGTCATCATCGGTGACGCGCTGGGCGGCGTTTTGGAGGGGCTGTTCAGCACCACATCGGGCAAGGTCATTGCTGGGCTTTTCGTCCTTTACAATGGCATCAAGGCATTTCTTGCGGTAAAGGCCGCTGACCTCGCGCTCTCTGCCGCCAAATGGGTGGCCTCGGTCATCCTGCCAATCTCGTCTATGGGGACGGCAACGGCAGCCGCCGAGGCCGCAACAGAGGCCAGCATTACAACGGTTTCCGGGCTGATAAGCGCCAAATTCACATCCCTCATTGCAATGGTCGGGCAGAAAATCGTTGCTTTGCTGAGTTTTCTCGGCCCCACCGGCGTTCTGGCGGTGGGCCTCATCGCGCTGGGCGCGGTCATCGCCCTGAACTACGACAGCATCTACGCAACGCTATACGACTTCGGAGGCAAAGTCTATGATGTCGTTCACGGCACATGGGAGAATGTCAAGCAGGCCGTGGGCGATGCCGTGACAAACGCAAAGGATGCTGTCAGTGCAGGCTGGCAGTTGGTATCCAGCGAAACAAGCCGGGAATGGGGCGTCGTCAAGCAGACTGTCAGCACAGCATGGCAGAATGTCAAGACGAACACCTCGGCGGCGGTTTCCGGCGTCCGCAGCAATGTGGGGCAGGCGTGGGCTACACTCAAGAGCACCACGGCGGCGACCTATTCCAGCATCCAGACTACCGCCTCGCAGAAATTCAACTCCATGCGGGCCAGCGTCACCGCTACGGCAAACGGTATCAAAACCGCCGTAGCATCGACATGGCAGAATGTCCAGTCCACCGCATCCAGCAAGTGGCAGTCGATTACTTCCACAGTCACAGGCAAATGGAATGCCCTTAAAAGCATCCTGAAAGCCTCCGACTGGACGAGCATCGGCACCAATCTGGTGCAGGGCCTCAAGAGCGGCATTGAGAACGCATGGCACGCGCTGACATCTAAGGTGCAGAGCCTTGCTCAAAACCTCACCAACACGATGAAAAACGCTGTCGGCGTTCATTCCCCGTCTGTGGTGTGGGCTGAGATAGGCCATTATCTGGATGTGGGCCTGCAAAACGGCATCAACAACAGCCAGAACAAGCCCCTGAGCGCTGTTGACGCTCTGGCCGAAAGCGTAACCGCCGGGATGGATTTCTCCAAACTCAACTACAACATCCCGCAGATGGATGCCATCACCAACATGATTGCCAGCATCGGGCAGCTTGCCATCCCAGACATCGCGGCGGGCACTGTCATCCCCGCCAAGTGCAAGGTCACGGACGCGCCTGCATCGGGAGGCATCGGCATAAGTTCTGACAATCTCGCTCAGTATTTTAGCGATATTGATGAGCGGCAGTCCGAAACAAACGATTTACTGCGAAAACTGCGTGAGTCCATCATCAAATACAGTGACATCTATATTGATATGGATGCTCTCAGCAAAATGGGCATTAAAAAATATAAGTCCCGTGTCCTTAGGTTCGGTGGATATTGATGCACCAGCTGCACGCATAACCGCATAAAGGCCCGCCGGGGTATAGCCGATTTTCTCGACTGCCCCGGCGGGTCCTTTCTCTTTATTGTCATAAAAATTGCCGCCTCAGCAAAACAGTCCTTGCGAGACGGCTCGAATTATGGTATGCTATCTGTGCCGCTCTTATGGGCGGCAGGCGCTGCACACAACGGCAGGCGGTTGGGCCACACTTCCCGAAAGGGGGTGAGGCAATGCGTTTTACATTGACTTTCCATATCGGTCAAAAGACCGTTACGCTGAGTTTAGTGATAAAAAGCAAGAACCGCCACCCGGCACGGTGACGGTTCTTAGGTCTTTGATCTAAACCTCTCATCGCAAAGGGCCAACCGCTTGTCGCAGCGCCTTTTGTTATCTATATTATACCGAACCCCGGCGGATATGTCAACCGCCGGGGCTTTTCTTTTTATTCCTGTTCCTGCTCACGCTGGCGCTTTTCCGCCCCGGGCCGCTCCTCTGGTGTATGGGGCAGATAGCAATCATTCAAGTGGTTATACAGGTATTCTGCTTGCTCCGGCGTAAGACTTGCCAGCTTTTCATCAATGGTTTTGAACTTTTTCCCCTCCGGCATTGTCAATCCTCCTCATTCTGGGCGGCGAGTTCAGCATCCAGTATGTCAAGGGCCTCCGTGTCACCCTTTTCTGTCAGTATGCGGCGCTCCATCCGGCGCAGATCATCAAAGAATGTGCCGTCTGTTTCAACTGTCTGCTGGGCGGCAAACTCTGCATTTACCTTTGCAATGCGTTCCTTTTGTTCATCCGTGAGCGGGGCGCTCACAATGCCGTATCCGTTGGATGTCCAGCGGTCAACGCCGGATTCCATCTCTGGCGGCTCCTTGGCGCACAGTTCCCCGGCGGCGTATGCCCGCGCCTCTTTCTCAGCCCTCGCCAACATGGCACTTGCCACAGGGTCAGCACGGGCATCTATGACGCGGTGTGCCTCTGCAAAGAATGCGTCATCCATCCCGGCAAACACTGAGCAGGCGTCCTCCGGGGAAGTGGTGGGCTTTGTGCTTTCAGTCATGGTGTGCCTCCTCGGATTGATCGGCAGAGCTGTCACGCTCCATTCTGGCGCGGATAGCTGTCAAGCAATATCCCTGTACAGACTCCCCGGCGGACGCGGCTGCCGCGCGAATGACGGTGCCCTCATCTTTTGAGGGCTGCAAAACGATACGATCTAACTTTGCCATGTACTTTGCATTTGTTGCTGCCTTTTTCTCGGTCAAGGCCATAAAGATACACCTCCTTCATTTTACCAAAATTGTAGCATATATACATGCGCATGTATATATGCAATCTGTACAAAGATGCGGTGATTTTTTCGTCACAATTTGCATGTACACATGCTTGACATTAGCATGTGTACATGCTATACTGATGTTGTCGAAAGGGAAAAGGCACGGTGAAAACGTCAGGGAACACCGATAAGCGCCAGAGAACAGACTGCATACTATGCCGGGGGCCGTCCCGGAATTGCATCGGGCACTGGCCGCCTGAAACCTCAAGGCAAAAAGAAAGCGCCCCGCACCAGCCGACCAAAGCAAACGCGAGACGCACCACCCAAAAGGGCAAGCCCATTATAGCACGGTTTGCCCTCCACTGTAAAGGAGCATCACCATGAAATACGATCTCTCCGCAATTATGAGCCGTGCATGGGCCATCTTCCGCAAGGCCACAATCAGTTTTGCCGAGGCGCTGCACCGCGCATGGCAGACCGCAAAGGCCCGCCCCGTCAATGATGCCGCAGTTGAGGATGCAAAAGCAGCCGCCGGAGTCACTGAGGAATGCCGCACATGGGCTGACTGGCACCGTAGCGGCTACGAGGTCATCCACGGCAGCAAGGCGCTGTTTCAAGCCGTCCTGATCTGGGCCAGCAAGGGCGATGATGCCCGGTACATGGCCAGTTTCTTCGGCGCAAGTCAGGTACACCCCATCGAGGCATAACACGTCAAAGGCTGTGCTATCAGGCCATACGGGCGCTTTGGGATGGCATAACATGGAAAGCATCACAATCGACTTTGACAAAATGCCGGAGAAAGAAAAGCGGGTTCTGGGCGATACGCTCTACGCCGCTTGCAAGGCGTTCTATGAAAACCCAGACAACCTCGCCCGGTACAACGAATGGAAAGCAAAACGGGAGGCCGCAAAATGAAAAGGAAATATGCAGTTTACATTGACTATAAAGTCGCCACATCGAAAAGCACCGGCATCCACGAGTTGGATGGTGAAACGCTGATCGAGGCGATGTGCGAGGCAGAGCGATATTTTACCGATGATGTCTACCTCATGGCGATTCTGGAAAAGAGCGGCAAGGCTGAGAAATCCAAGAAAGCACGAATCACGCCGTTTACTGAGCGCCTGATCTGCCGGGGATGCAATAACTAGCATCTTGTCGACAACCGCCACGGAGAGCAGAAACCCGTCACATGGGATAGGTACACCGCCGATGCGGGCAACCACACCATGACAATCTGGGAAATCCATGAGGCACATTGAGAGAGGAGGGGCTACACGATGAAAGCTGCATTGATGCCGCACGGCAGATACTACAAAATCACTCTGACGCGCACAGAGGCCCGCATCCTTGCCGAGTACAGCACTGCGTACAGTGACCTGCTGACGGCGCTGAGGATATGGCCCGATTCTAAAGAGATTAACCTGTACGGCAGTAAGGCCCGCATTGAGGTCGATTTGAGAGCCGCAGAGCCGGAATGCCCGGATGACGATTGAGGGAGGTATACACCATGATTTTCGACTACGCTAATCTGACACAGCTCATCACCGCCAAATGCGGCAGTATGAGTGCATTCGCCGAACGGGCAGGCATTGATACTGCCGCACTTGATGAATACCTTGATGGCGTGACACCATGGCCGCAGGATGCAAAAGATCGAACCGTCAAAGTGCTGGGCATCCCCGATGAGTACATCCCGCGCTACTTCTTCATCTATCAGGTTGACCCCGGCAAGCCCAAATACCACATCGACCCGGCGGATTATATCCGCATCCGTGACGTGTACAACAATGCCGCTGATATGCGGTGGGCAAAGCAGATTTCCGACATCTACGGATGCCGCCCTACCAATCCGCTTGACTTCTATACTTTCATCGCCGATGTGTTTTGCGCCGGATACCTCAGCGCCCAACTTGCCACCGCGAAAGCAGATTGACAAACCAATACTTTAGGAGCAACCTGCGGGGGCTGCTTTTTTCTTTTTTTCGGCAGAATAACGCTCTCAGCCGCCGCCAGCGCCGCGCCGTATGGCCTCCCGCATCCCCGGCGGATACTTTTCTGCATACTGCGCGGCCTCCCTCTGAGGGCCTGTCTGACGGCATAGCTATGTGCTATACAAGGCCATTTTATAGGGCTGAAATTCTGACGGCAATTTTGACGACAATAGACCATCGTTTTTGACGACAATTCTGACGACGGACACAGAAACATTTACAGCACCTTACAGACACTTACAGCCAAAACAAGCGATATATCGGGAACTAGGAGACACTTGCAGGAACTTACGGGAACTTAGAGGAACTTAACATTACAGTTCAAATCTCTCTTACTCCGCCAAATCAGCCGATATTTAACGCTAACACGTTGAATATCGGCTGATTCTTTTTATATTTTCCACCCTTTTCTGCTCGTAAATATTCGTAAAAAAAACGCCCTAAAGCACCAGAAAACGCAACGGGTGCCTACACACAATCTTCGTATCGTACTACCGTTTCCGTGCCATCCCGGAAACGGTTTGTCTCCAACCTCTCTCCGCATTTTTCAAACACTTTCCCCGATAAACGTAAAAATTTGCCAGGAAAGTGTTGTTATTCTTAACATTTTCTTCCTTTTCTGCCCGTGCCTTGCAATCCCGCGGCAAATCCGCTATACTCATTCTATACCATTCTATAAGTGAGGTGTCCGTTATGCGGTTATTTGATGTGCTCGGCCCGGTCATGACGGGGCCGTCCAGCAGCCACACGGCGGGTGCGGTGCGCATCGGCAGCACGGACCCTACCGATATCGCCGAGGCGTTGCGGAATGATGGCG
>ENA-OROK01002192-OROK01002192.1-human-gut-metagenome-genome-assembly--contig:-NODE-2192-length-17267-cov-3.357541_pt1 | contig 17267 bp, 14 predicted proteins | sample MGYA00242127_ERZ509046 | MGnify/ENA primary metagenome ERZ509046 (study PRJEB26280, sample SAMEA2338728) | human gut metagenome | biome: human gut; feature: human-associated habitat; material: faeces... | reverse complement strand
TGGCTGCGGCAGCGGAATTCTCTCCATTGCGTCGCTGCTGCTCGGCGCCAAGCGCGCCGGCGTCTACACCGTCATCGTCCCCAAGGACAATGAACGCGACATCAAGGAAGTCCCTGCCGAGGTGGTCAAGGGAATGAACATCATCTACGTGGAGCACGTTACCGATGTCCTGCCCCTCGCCCTCAGCGCTACCAAGGAGCAGATTTTTTCGGGACGCGGAATGAAACCCCTTACCGAGAAGCTGCGCGCCGGTTTTGCTGAAAAGCCGGCTGCCCAGGCCCAGTAAACAAAACAGAAAACAGGAAACTATCCCCCGCCCCCGGCAGATAAAGGGTCAACCTTCATTGCCAGGGACGGGGGATAGTTTTTTATGAATGCTTCAGACACCTGTGGTGAGGGACGAACTGACGGTTTTCCCGCAGACGCAGGTCCCGCTGATCCTATCCGGAGCGGTGTCACCGGTTTTCCACTGCCACCTAAGAGGACTCCGGTGTCCCGCCTTCTCCAAATCCCTGAACTGGGAGTACTCGGTCTGCCACGTTTCGGAGTGGTCCGGAAGGCTGTTGACACTCTGATTTGGATTTTCCCCTTCAGGCAGGGGGAGGAAGTCAGTCTTTGCTTTTATACAGGGCGCAGCTCTCCACGGGCCGCGCCGTTTTTGTCAGCAGGGCTGACAAACGGGGATACGCTCAAGATCGTCCGGAACATATATATTTCCACCAAAATAACGCCGGCCTTCTTCTGTATACAGCCGCCGGCGCTGTTCCAGGGAATCGTCCTCCGTATGGTAAAGGATGACATTGCGCACCCCCATGCGGGCCGCGTTTTCGCAGGCTTCTTTCACCGTGGAATGCTTCTTCTCATGCGGGTTATACAGAGCGCTCTGCGCTTCAAGGCAGAAAGCCTCGTGCATGAGCCATGAGCTCTCCCTGGCATACTTCTCCCCGAACGAATTCAGAGGTTCGTCTCCGAGGCAGGTGAGGTTACCGCAGGGGAGTTCCATGGAAAAGCCAAACTGCTTCGCCTTCACGGAGTGAATGTCAAAGAAGACGGTCCTGTGTCCCAGGATCTCTTTTTCTTCACCGTCACCAACAGGAAGAAGATGCACACGGGACCCGATGAGTCTCGTCTCCTTCTCCCGAATCAGCATCATCACAAGGCTGCGGATGGTGTCCAGGAGTTCCGGGTGTGCGTACACAGTGAGGTCGCCAGTATAGGTGCCGCTGTTGATATCCTGGCAGATGGCGCGCACCATCCAGAGTATCCCGAGGATGTGGTCGAGATGCCTGTGGGTGACATAAATGGTATGGATTTCGTCCGGTGACACGCTGATCCGCCTGAGCTGCGCCAGTATTCCATTGCCGCCGCCACCGTCCACGAGCAGGCGCTGCCCGCTTTCGCTGAGCAGGAAACAGGTGTTGAAACAGCGGGTGACCATGGCGCGGCCAGTGCCAAGCATGAGAATTTCCATTATAAAACCCCTTTTTTCAGGGTTACGTATTTTATAGTGAGGGCTCCGGAGCTCTTTGCCGGGAAGATTCCAATGCAGAGATATAGAAGGTTCAGCAGGAGTGCCACGGTATGTGGACAGGCTCATTCCCTCACAAAACCTGGAGAGGAAGACTCCGCATGCCGCAGAGCGCAGCCGCCACCTGCTGGCTGTTCCCTGTCTGGCACATTCCGGCGAAGTATCTTTTTAAGGATAAAAAACAAGGGGAGGAGGCACAGGGAGAGTAGACTGTGCCCCTCCCCTTCCGCAGAGGTAACTCTGCGGGCCAGCCACAGGCTGGAGGACGGAGGATGGCTTTGAGGGAGACTAAGTTATCGTATTGTTAAGGGGTATCCACCCTGTGGCTGTTCAATTTGCTGGCAGGAAAAGGCATCCGCAGTGGTGCGGAATCATCTGATACGACAGCCCGTCTCATCGAGTTTTGCATGAAGCCAGGACAGATCCATCGTTCCGGATCTGTGGATGGCTTCAATTTTCTTTTGTGCTCTGTTGGCTATTTCCGTGGCCTTTTCCGCCACCCTGCAGGCTTCTCCCGGATGAATGGCAACCAGGCCGTCCAGATCTCCAACAATAATGTCACCCGGTTCGACAACAACATTTCCCAGAGCAACGGGAACATTGATTTCACCGCATGCGTCCTTGTACGGACCATTAGGATTGACCGCACGTGCGTACACGGGAAAATCCAGCTCTCTGAGTCCGGCGAGATCACGCACAGCGCCGTCGATGACAAAACCGGCGAGACCGCGTTTCATGCAGTAGCTGGCCATGACGTCACCGGTCACGGCGCGTTCTGTGTACCCTGCACAGGAAGCAACGATGACATCACCGGGCTGCGCTTTTTCTGCAGCATAATAAAGAAGGAGATTCTCACTGGCGGGGAGGTTCACCGTGTACGCGATTCCCAGAATACGCGTACAGTTGAGGGGCTTGATCGAAGAAGGGAGCGCGGCATTTCGCCCGAGGGCATCGCAGATATCCGGGACAGCCAGATGGGCGAACCGGTTCACCAGAGCGCTATCTGGACGGGAAATTTGTGTATTGATGGTGTATCTCATGATTTTCAGTCCTGCAGAAAAAACGTCGAATTTGCGTACGTGAGGATCCCGACCGTCATTTTCGGATTTTCTTCCAGCCAGGCATCAACCGCAGTCTGCGCGTCACCCTTGCGGAGGAGACAGCGCTTCAGATCAGATTCCGGGAGATCCGTGTGGAGAATGACTTCATGATTCAGAGCGGCTCTCGCAAAGAGAAAGGCCTTGTGCGCACCCATGACGAACTTGCTGTGCCGGAAGTTTTCCATAAGCTCTTCCTGACTGTGGAAGCGTTCAACGTACTTTTCATATCGCTCATCGCCGATCCCCTGGGCGCACTGCGCGAGAAGCAGAATCTTCCCATGCGGAGCGACGCAGTGACGGCAGGCATCAAGGGCCTTCTGGGCCTGATAGAGGCAGATATCCTTGGGATATCCTCCACAGGAAGCGATGACGATATCAAAAGGCCTTTCAAGACGCTGCCCGTACAGCGACTTCGTCATCAATGCGGCCTTTTCGAGAACCGCGGCCGGATTGCCAACAAAAAGCGCTGCGATCTGCTTGTCAGAGGTGAGGACCACGTTGACAGCCACCCGGACGCCGGCGATTTCCCCGGCCTCGTTCATATCCAGCCGTACAGGGTTTGTGGCGATGTTGCCGGCATACGCCTCATCCCTGGTCATCATGCTGTGACTGTGGGTTATCATGTTCGCGGAAGCGCAGCCAACAACAACGCCCTTGGCACCGCCCGTGCATCCCACAAACTGATGAATATCGACCATGCCCATGACGATTTTCAAATCAGCATCAGCGTAAGCCGCATTGATTTCAACAGGCGTTCCCCGGCTCGTCACGCCCATGTGACGCATGGGCGAAGTCTGGGCGTCATGGGAAACTACGCGGCAGCCCTGGAGATCCTCTGGAAGGATACGGAAAAGCTGCGCCTCATCGGGGCGGGGATGCAGCCCCCCGCCCACGACGATGGTCACGCGTTCATGAGGAAGATCGGGATACGTCCTGAAAATCTTCTCTAAGAGCGGAGGAAGAAGAAGTTTCGTTGGAAAGGGACGCGTTTCATCAGGAACGGCGATGGCAATGGAACCAGGAGCCGTCATGTCCTCAAACCGGGGACAGGACAGGGGAGAATTCAGCGCCCTGGAGAATTCCCCGAGGGGATCTTCCAGAGGCTGGGCGTGCCTGGGTTCAATAACTGTCACGTTCGCGTTTTCAGGCAGGGAAAGCGCGATTTTCCCTTTGCCGTATTTCAGGATGTACTGCATGCGTAACCTCATGAAGGAGGGGAAGCCAGCTTAAAAGAGAACGCCCGTGGGCGTCGGCACACTGAGCAGTTTGCAGAAGACAACCCACACAAGCACAGTGAAGACAACACCGAAGAGAGAACTCACGCCTAAAACATGCAGCTTTCCCCGGGATTTATCGCACAGGGTGAACATGCTTATGATCATGAATACCACCGTGCTGACGAAGAACCCGATGAAGCTCACGCAGAAGGCATAGATGATGCCCGCTGCCGAAATATAGGCAACGCGCTTCCAGGCTACGTGTTCATCCGAGTGGGAATCACAGGAAAGTTTCCTGCGTTCCCAGAAACCCTTGATGACGAACCACAGCCCCCCGATGGCGATGAGGGCAAGCAGGGATTCAGGAAACACGCGGCTGATACCAGACAGTTCTTCAAGCTGGATATAAAAACAAGAGCAATGACAAGAAAACTTAATCCACAGAGAATATCATTCGTACTCTTATGCATCTGTCGGCACTCCCCCGCGGCTTTTTCCGGAGCCGATTCTTTTTCTGAAGATGATAAACAAAGGCGTGGCCACAGAAAGAACAAGCGCGGCTATCAGGACTTTATTAATGACGCCTTCCGTCAGAACTTCCAGGAGGCCGCCGCTGACAGAGACAGAGAGATCCAGACACTTACCAAGGTTTTCCTCAATCATGGGACCCAGGATTACACCAAGAGCCATGGCACCCGTGTCCATACCCAGTCTGCCGCCAAAATACCCGACAAAACCGAAGGCCACGACGGTCCAGATATCAACCATGGAGTTGGCAATGGCGTACGCGCCTATGAAGGAGAGAACAACGATGCCTACAGCGATGAAAGTCAGCCTGATGGTCAGAAGCCTGGCCATGATGCGGCAGAGCAGGTAACCGATGGGAATAAGGAGAATATTGACGGCAAACTGTGAGAAAATGAAAGTATAGGTAAGATCGGGAGTTGCCGTGAAAATCTTGAAGCCGGGCTGAATGCCATGCGCCATGAGAGCGCCGAGGATAACTGCGGCCACTGCGCTGCCGGGAATGCCCAGCGTCAGCATGGGAATGAGGGAGCCGCCGATGACCGCGTTATTGGCACTTTCAGAAGAAGCAACGCCTTCAATGATGCCGGTACCGTACTTTGACGGATCCTTGGCCCAGCGCTTGCTTTCGTTATAGGCAATGATGGAAGCGATTTCGCCGCCAGCACCTGGCAGCATGCCGATTGCCGTGCCGATGAGGGAGGAGCGAAGGAGAATCGTCTTGCAGCGCGTGACAAGATGTTTGAACGTTTTATAAAACACACCCTTATGGGGATGGTATTCCGCCACGAATTTTTTGTTGGATCCGAGCAGGAAGAGGACCTGTGAGAAGGAGAAAAGGCCAATCATACAGGGGATGACGGAAATACCCTGTGAAAGGGAATACGATCCAAAAGTGAAGCGCGGCGTTCCGGTATTCGGATCGAGGCCAATGGTCGAAACCAGAAGGCCGATGGCGCCGGAAACAATGCCCTTTCCCATATTGCCGGGGCTCATGACGGCGATGGTGCTCAGACCGAAAAGACAGAGCCAGAAATTTTCAGAACCTCCGAAACTGAGCGCGAAGTGAGCGAGCGGCCTGGCCAGACAGAGAAGGAAGATGACACCTATGAAACCACCTATGCCCGAGGAGATAAGGGAGGTGTAGAGGCCGACATCAGCTTCGCCCCGTTGCGTGAGCGGCCATCCGTCGAATGTCGTTGCGACGGATGAGGGAGTGCCCGGTGTACAGATGAGAATGGCCGAGTTTGCTCCACCATAGATAGCCCCCACGTAAATGGCGCCGAGCATGATAAGGCCCGACGTAGGATTCATGGCAAAGGTAACGGGGACCATAAGAGCGACACCCATGGTGGCAGAAAGGCCGGGAAGTGCTCCGGTAATAATGCCGCCCGTAAGCCCCAGGAGCATGAGACCGATATTAAATGGATCAATCAGGTTGAGTAAGGAAGGAAGAACATAATCAATCATGCGAGAGGCTCCTAGCGTGCTATATTACGTTCAATAAAGTCCAGGGAACCCGTTGATAAAAAAGTTGCGGACCGAAGAACCAGCCCGCAACTTCACAAAGTCTACTTGAGGAGGCCGTTTTCCTGCAGCAGCTTTTTATCGACAACTTCGAGCGAGCGGATGTAGGCTTCAAGGGAAGCGGGGTCGAGATATTCAGCAGGCTGACCAGCCTTCTTCATATCTTCAAGATAGTCCGGATCACTGCAGATCTTTTTGAGTGTGACGCGCAGGAACCGCACAGCCTCAGGATCAGTTCCCTTCGGGCAGGCGAAGATGCGGCGGATATCGGAAACCAGGTTTATGCCCTGTTCCTTCAGGGTGGGCACATCGGGAAGAAAAGCGTTGCGCTTCTCACTGGCAACGTTCAGGATGCGGAATTCGCTGATGGAACGCATGATGTCGTTGATGTTGCCGAAAATAAGATCAACCTCTCCACCCAGGAGCGCCGCGTTCTGGTCAGCAGCTCCCTTATAAAAAACCTTCGTTATCTTGGCTTCAGGGAAGAGTTTGCAGAATTCCAGGTACATCAGATGATGGCCGCTGAGGGGTCCCACGAGGCCGACCTTCAGCTTATTGGGATTGCTCTTCGCGAAATCAAGAATTTCCTTGAAATTCTTGAACTTGCTGGTCTTAAGAACGGCCACGCACTGAGGATCATTGACGACCTGCGCCAGGTATTCATAACTGTCGGAAGTAAAAGCCGCCTTCTGGGAGAGTTCCTGCAGCACCATGTGCGGAAGATTCATTCCGCCGAATGTGTATCCGTCTTTGCTGGCTTTGGCGATTTCCGTGAAGCCAATCATTCCGCCGGCGCCGGGCTTGTAGACAAATACCCAGGGCTGCTTGACGTACTTGTTCCAGTATTTCTGCATGATGCGGGCCTGTACGTCACTGGACCCACCGGCTGTAAAGGCAATGATCAGATTGACCGGTTTTTCAGGATAGGCAGCCCGGGCCGGACTGCTGACGGCAAAGGCGAGAGTGACGGCCATGGCAAGTGAGGTTAAGAACTTAAATGGGCGCATTGGTGCCTCCGTATCCTTTTGAATGGGGGGGGTAAAATATCGGCCAGGAGAGCCCTGGCCGATATTACTGGCGGGCGTTAGGCGCTCTCGTACAGACGGGTCATGATGAATTCGCGGTGTCCGAGGACTTCAGCGCTCGTCATACGGCCGTTGCAGGTGCTGATGAGCATATCAAGCAGCTTGTCGCCGGCCTGATCGTAGTTCATCTCGCGGCGGAGGATGCCGGTCACGTCGACATCGATGTGCTCGCTCATGGTACGCAGGGTACGCGGGTTGCCGGTCAGCTTGATGACAGGCTCAATCGGGTTGCCGATAATGTTGCCCTGTCCCGTGGGGAAGAAGTGGGCAACATAACCGCCGGCGCAGAAAAGCGTCACGGCCTCAGCGGCAGCGGAAGAGGTGTCCATGAACCAGAGACCGGGGCCGGTGGGCGTTTCAGCCTTGTCGAGGCAGCCAACAATGGGAGCCTTGCGGCCAATCTTCTGAATGTTGCCAAGAGCCTTTTCTTCGATGGTGGTCAGGCCGCCTTCGATGTTGCCCTTGGTCGGCTGGGAGTCGCAAAGGTCATTGGTCTTGTGATCCTCGACAACCTTCTGGTAACGGTCGAAGAAAGCCTGGAACTTCTTGCGGACGTCATCATTGGCGCAACGGGCGGCAACGAGATGCTCACCGCCGGTCAGTTCCGTCGTTTCGCCGAAAGCGGTAGTGCAGCCGGCTTCGTAAAGTTTGTCAAAAGCATTGCCAACGGTCGGGTTGGCAGAAATGCCGGAAGTGGTGTCGGATTCACCGCATTTGCAGGAAACCCAGAGATCCTTGATGGGGCACTCAGTACGCTGCAGAGCCGTGGCATACTGCACGAATTCCTTGGCCTTCTTGGAAGCGGCGTTGATGGTGTCAAAGTCGCCGTGCTTTTCAATGCCGAAGCCGGCAACCGGCTTGCCGGTCTTGGCGATACCGTCGACCACACGCTGGGTCCACTGGGGCTCAATACCGATAACCACGCAGGCAGCAACGTTCGGATTGGAACCGGTGCCGATCAGCGTACGGAAATGGAGGTCAAGGTCGGCGCCGAACTGCAGACGCCCGTAGGCATGAGGCAGGGCAATGGTTCCCTTGACGTTGTTGGCAACGGCCTCACAGGCAGCGTTGGAAAGGTCGTCAAGGGGAAGGATAACAACATGATTGCGGATACCGACACGGCCGTTGTCACGGCGATAACCCATAAATGTCTTCTGCATTTCTACCACCTCTTCGTTTTTACATTGTGAACATGCAGATGTTCGCCACGCTTGATGGGCTTAACAACTCTGCCGATATCGGTACCGTATTTAATAACGGTATCACCAACATTGAGATCCTTAAGGGCAATCTTATGGCCGATCGGAATATCATCAAGAGTTGTGATCTGAATATCTGAATCACCATCCATGATCCAGCCGTTAAGCTTGTCTCCCTTTTTGACTCCTTCAACCACGATGACACCAACTGAATCGCCGGGCTCGTGTACGATGAAATGAGTTGTCATTTCGTACTCCTTAACTAACGTATATAAATAAAACCACCACTAACATAAAACGGCATGACAGGGATTAAACAGTAATCTGCATGCTGTTTGTTTATAAAAAAGCAATTCCCATGCCACTCGTCGTTCTTTTCACAACCCACTGAATTTATCTTTGTTTTTTCAGAACAAGCTTATTTCAGGATTGCCATGGTGCCCAAATTTAGTTAAACTTGGGCAAATAAATGACTAAAATTAAGCAGAGATGGGCACAAGATGGCACCTGAAGAAAACGAAAACCTGGAAAATCCTGAAAACTCCGTCGGCAGGCTGGCCCAGAAACTGGCCGTTTCTGTAAGCACACGCATGGATCGGAACGCGTTCTTCCAGATCCTCTCGAGCCGGCTGCGTGAACTTTTTCACTACAACAGATTCTGCATCAACCTTTACGACAGGGACAGGGAAGTCCTGAACCTCTTCACTGCCGCCGACGGGACAGTCGTGGAGTCGCTCTCCAACACCCGCGTTGCTTCCAACACCGTCGCTGGCATGGCCATCAGCTCGCGCAAACCCGTTGTTATCAATGATCTCTCTGCCCTGAACAAAAGCCGCTCAGCGCAAACCATGGCCACCGTGGGACTGAACGCAACCATAGCCCTGCCGCTGATCATCAGGCGCGAAGTCATTGGCACACTGCATGTATCTTTCAAACGTCAGCCTGACAATGTCGTAGAAATTCTTAATTTTCTGCTGAGCCTGAGTCCCATTGTAGCGTCATTCCTCTATGTGCTCCTCGTCGGTGAAAATCAGAGCGAGACAATGAAAAGAGGATCCAGCAACAGCGCGGAAAGTGATGACGAAAAACACGGTTTGGCGGACCAGCTCCTGAACACGCCAAGCATGGCGCAAATCATGGAGACAGCCCGGAACGTAGCCAAATTCAAGATTCCCCTACTCATTACTGGCGAAACAGGAACAGGCAAGAGTATGCTCGCGCGCTGGGTGCATTTTCACGGACCCCGCCGCGACAAAAATTTTATCAAGGTGAACTGTCCTTCCCTGGCTCCCACTCTTTTCGAGAGCGAAATGTTCGGCTATGTCCGCGGCGCCTTCACCGGCGCCAATACCAAACGTATTGGCCGCATCGAACTCGCTGACAATGGGACACTCTTCCTTGACGAAATCGGCGATCTCTCGGCCGCCATGCAGAGCAAACTCCTGCAGGTCCTCGAGGACAGTGCCTTCGAACGCGTCGGAGAATCGCAGCCTATCAACGTCGATATCCGCATCATCTCAGCCACCAATATCAATATTCAGGACGCCATACGCCACGGGACCCTTCGCGCCGACCTCTTCTACCGCCTGGGAACCGTGACGCTCCACCTTCCTCCTTTACGCGAGCGACGGAAGGATATTCCCCTTTTCGTCAGCCATTTTATCAAGCGCTTTTCCGAGGAATATAAAATCCGCCCTCCCCACCTCAGGGACAGTATTCTGGACATTCTCTGCGCACATACCTGGCCGGGCAATATCCGGGAACTGCGCAATGCGGTCACAAGCCTCCTCCTGCGGTCAATGGAAGGAGACGTGACGGAATCCTTTGTGCGGGAGAGCCTCAGGAACTCTGCCAGCATTGCCGAATCCGCGGCAAGCGTACGCCGGGGACTCAGTACCACTGCCCCTGTCAATTCTGGGGATTCAAAACCGGTTCCCCTGCCGACCCCCCGGGATTTCGGCAGCCTCAGAGACATGGAAAACCGTCATATTCTAGAAGCCCTGGAGCGCTGTGGCGGCAAAGTAGCCGGCCCCGGAGGAGCGGCAGCGCTTCTCGGCATACCGCGCAGCACTCTGCAATACCGCCTGCGCAAGCTCGGAATCAAAAAGTCCGGTTCCGTCCGATAACGTAAGCAGGCCCCAAAGGCGGCATTCCTGTTCCTGGCGGATATCTTTTTCACCGAGGAGTCTCCCGGTGCTTCGCCCTCACCTTAAAATACGCGGCATCGACAATGAGAAATGAACAGGAGGATGTCAGAGGACAGTTCTGAATTCATCCACGTAAGTATCCAGGCTTTTGCAGACTTCGGAAACAGACGATTTCGGAAAAGACGTTCCGCACAGGTCTTCCGTTATACGGGTGATCTTCCTGGTGGAAATGCCCTCCGGAACCATAGCAGCCATTGCTGTGAAAATGGGCTGTTCACTGCGTGGATAGTTTTCAAAGATCATCGTCCTGAATAGCTGATTCAGGTGTCTGGGGACATTCAGGGGTATCTGCCTGGCCGGGTTTTAGCTCATTGTGCGCACGCCGCTCCGGCTGTCTGTGCGCCTCTCTGTGCGCTCATAGCGCTTTGCTCCATAATCCAATGGACTCCCCGGGCATGGCATTGAGCCCTTTGAGCAGCAGACAGAATCTTTCCTTTTTCGCCTCTGCCGTAAACGTCCGTAGAATTTCATCGAATTCTAAGTTAAGGATGACCTGAGCCATGGTGTTCTCCTTTCGGTTTTGGTGGTTCTGCAATTTCAAACATACAGAAGGCGTTCCCATGGCTCAACTTTTTGCCACGGGAATTTACACCACTATATGGACTCTACCCATGACGCAGTCAGTGAGCTTCTCATTTTGAGCGTTGCGTTCGCGCGTTATGGAGCCGACGGTGAAGTTTGGCACCCTGCGCGGATGGAAGCGGAGTAGCCATGCGTCTCTTCCCTGCCGCGCATGCTGCTGGTCACATGTTGCGGGAGCATGATCCTGTTCAGCCGCAAATCAAAAGAATATCCGGGAAACCGCCGCACTGCGATATCAAGCGTCGCCGGAGTATTTTCTCCTGATTTTCTATATAAGCGGTGTCACTCCAGAACCTCATGCCCTGAAAGGAGCAGACACATACCAGCCGGACATTTCCGGCTGAACAGACATATCCTCTCTCCGCAGGCCGGACGTTCTTCCCGGGGCGGAACAGAGGGAAAAGCCTCCCTCTGCCCGCCTACGGCGGAGGACACGCCGCGTTACTGGATGAAGCGGATACCGTGCAGACGATCCACTTCCGCCGGATCCGAGAGATCCAGGATAAGGCTTCTCCCCGTATCCATGCGCCCGATGGCATCCATGTCTTCATCGTCCAGAGCAAAGTCAGTCACTGAGAGGTTCTCATGCAGTCTTTCGGCATGAACGGACTTGGGGATGGCTATGGCTCCGCTCTGTATGAGCCAGCGCAGAACGACCTGGGCCGGCGTTTTGCCATGTTTTTTCCCGATAGCCGAAAGATCGTCCCGCGTGAAGATGCCATTGAGCCCTTCAGCGAAAGGCGCCCAGGCCATGGGCACTATCTGATTCCGGCGCATGAGTTCCCTGAGTTCCTTCCGCTGGCTGAAGGGGTGCAGTTCAATCTGGTTGACGGCAGGCACAATATCATGGCTCAGGATGAGATCCTCAAGCCTGTTCGGAAGGAAGTTACAAACACCTATGGCTCTCACTTTCCCCTTCCGGTAGAGTTCCTCCATGGCCCGCCAGCTGCCGTGATAGTCGCCGTAAGGCATATGAATGAGATAGAGATCCAGATAATCCGTCTGGAGATTTTCGAGCGTCTTTGCAAAGGAAAGCAGCGTTTTCTCATACCCGGCGTCCTGAATCCAGACTTTGGAACAGAGAAAGACATCACCGCGGTCAACGCCGCTTTCGCGCACGGCGTCACCCACAGCACGCTCGTTGCCGTAGCACGCGGCCGTGTCAATGAGACGGTACCCCATCCCCAGCGCTTCGCGCACGGTATTTCGGCAGAGATCCTGATCCGTCACCTGAAAAACGCCCAGGCCGAGACGAGGCATCTCAACCCCGTTGTTCAGGGTGACGGTTCCCTTTTCCTTTTTCACGGCGTCCAGGAGAACAACTCCCTGTTCCGGATTGTGGTCGATGGCTCCGATGATCTTATGCGGCAGGTACGCTTCCTCAAGATACGCCACATCTTCCTGCGTCAGCGTGAGATCGAGCGCGTGGGCAGCATCTTCAAGGTACGACGCCTTTGTGGCGCCGACAATGGGAGAGGCCACGCCCCTGGCCCATTCCCAGGCAAGGGCGATCTGCGCCATTTTAACACCATATTTTTCGGCGAGTCCGGCCACGCGCCGGACGATCCGCATGTCCTGCTCCCGGGCATGATCGTACTTACCCCTGGCCACAAGGTCGGTTCTGCCGCGCAGGGTGGACGATTCCCACTGCGGACGCGTGAGATGTCCTCCGGCGAGAGGGCTGTAGGGCATGAGGGAAACGTTCATTTCCCGGCAGATGGGAATGAGCTCACGCTCATCTTCCCTGTAGAGCAGGTTGTAGTGGTTCTCCATAGCCTGGAACATAGCCCACCCGTTCTCCCGGGCTACAGTCTGCATCCTGAAGAACTGATACCCGTACATGGCCGACGCTCCAAGGGCGCGGACCTTGCCGGCCCGCACGAGAGCGTCGAGCGCCTCCATGGTCTCCTCGACGGGCGTTTCATAGTCAAAGCGGTGGATGATGTAGAGATCCAGATAGTCAGTGCCGAGACGTTTCAGCGTCCCGTCGATCTCCCTGGCGATAGCCTCGCGGGACAGACGCCCGGGATTAAAATAGACTTTTGAGGCGATCACGACCTTATGGCGGTCAACGTTCCTTTTTAACGCACGGCCCAGGTATTCCTCGCTGGTGCCCTGAGAATAACAGTTGGCCGTGTCGAAGAAGTTGATACCGAGGTCAAGGGCTGCCTTCACGACCTTCTCCGTATCCTCCCCGTTCAGGGTCCAGTCGTGCATAGTTCCGGGTTTCCCGAAGCTCATGCCTCCGGCGCAGATCTTCGAGACAGTGATGCCGCTTTTGCCAAGTTCCGTGTATTTCACGATATTCTCCCCGCCGGCACCGGGCCGGCCTTCAAAAAAACATGGTTTGCATCGGCAGGAACAGGGTACCGCTGCCCCACTCTCAGCGCCGCCCTTCTCTTCCGGTGCGAGTAACGAAAAGCCTCGCCAGCAGGCAGAAAAAAAACGCGGTTCCAAGATGCCACACCAAAAATTCCGTCATACCCCCGGGGAAGTACTTCGGCCCGCCCAGAAACAGCATATCGTTCCAGAGACCACTCTGAACGAAGCAGAAAGTTCCCGCTGCGAGAAGGAGAAGGAAGAGAGCTGACCGGACGCGGCCGGCGAACCGCTCTACCCTGTTCCAGACAGAGGCGCCGTGCAGACCGAGATGGAATGAGGCAAGGACAAAGAGCCAGGCCGTCATGGCGGTGTGCAGGCCGCGGCCCCAGAAAGGCATGCGGAAAGGAAAGAACGGATACGTATCCCCGGCCATGGCCAGGGCGCTAGCGGTGAAAGCCAGGAACACGGCCACAAGCAGGCATCCCGTGGCGTTCACGAGGAAGCGTCTGCCCCGCCAGCGCCCCCGGGAAAGGGTCCGGTACCACGCCGCGTTCAGAAGATGATGGGTGATCACCAGCAGGACGAGAATCAGTCCGCCTATCCCATGACGGGCGAGACCGCGGGTCATGGGATAGCTCATCATGAAAAGCATGAGGCAGAACATGGCCGCGTCGACGGCCAGTCTGACAGCGTGGCGGGCACTCACTTTCTGATACCGCTCTCACGGAGCCAGTCATTGAGATGACTTTCGAGACGGAAGCCTCCGCTGTAGTTGAACTCGAAACCGATGCCCACGTACGCGCCGGGCACGGCCTTTGAAAGGTCAGAGACACTGTCACCGAACACCGTGCCGCCGTGACTGCTGAAAGGCAGGATAATCTTCCCCCTCATATCAGCGCTCTCGAGGAAGGACAGGACAGGCATGGGCATGGTGGCCCACCAGGTGGGATAGCCTAAAAGGATGACATCGTAGCGGGACATGTCGGGCGCGCTCCTGACGAGCGGCGGACGGTATCCCTTGTAGAGATCCTCCTGCGAGACCCTGTAAATATTCCCCTGATAGGGATGCTTCATGGTAATGGGAAAGAGGTCGCAGCCGAGGTTTTTGCTGAGGAGTTCGGCGGCGTGTTTCGTGTTGCCGGAATAAGAGAAATAGGCCACGAGCACACGGGGATGGGCCGGCATGGCGATACGGAACGGCGCTGCCGTGGCCACGACGGCGTCCAGCGGCTGAGCATTACGGCAGATGCGGAATCCGAGGTTCGGGTCAGGATCGACAGGATTCGTGGCCGAGCGGTAGGCGGAGCGCAGATGCTTGCCGAAATCGAGGTAGCTGCCGCCGCGGTTCACACGGTAGGTACCGCTTTCGGGCCCCGCCGGATCGCTGGTCTTCTGCGTGTCATAAGGACCGTAATAGTCGAACACCCATTCGGAGACGTTGCCGTGGGTGTGGTAGAGGCCGAAAGCGTTGGGCTTCAGCTCATCCACGGCGATGGTCTGCCCTCGGTAGCGGCCGGCGCGCACAGACGGATCCTTCTGATTCACGTAGTTCTCTTCTATAAGATAGGGATAGGTACCCTCGAAGTTGACGTCATCGCCGGAAACCTGATTGCCAACGTTGAAAATGGTCTTCGTGCCGGCGCGGGCCGCGTACTCCCACTCCGCTTCGGTGAGCAGACGGTAGCCGCCTGCCTTTCTGTTCCAGGCAACGGCCTCACCTGTGATCGTGTACACGGGTTCGAACCCTTTCTTCACGCTCAGGGCGTTGCAGTACTTCACGGCGTCAAGCCAGGTCACGTTTTCCACTGGCAGGCGTTTTCCTCTGTGGGCACTTGGATTGCTGCCCATGACAGTCTCATAGTCTTCCTGCGTCACCTCATACGGATCAACGAAAAAGGGGCTGATGCGCACAGTGTGCAGCACTTCGTCGGCTTCGCGCAGGCGTTCCGAATCGGGGCTACCCATCTGGAATTCCCCGCCGGGCAGAAGGAGAAAGCCATCGGCTGCTCCCGCAGGCGCAGCGGAAGCGGAGCCGGCCAGGATGAAGAGACAGGAAACGAAGAACGAAGCGATATGTGCAGGAAATCCTGACATAGAGAACCTCCATACAACTGGGTGACGCGGACCGGAAACCGTTTTCCTCCTGCGGGACACCCGTTCTGCAAAGGCTTATGCCACGGCGCGGGTTCCGCATAAAACCGGAAAAACTACCAAATTCTTGCCTTATTCTCTCACGCACGCAGAGGATGCCTTCTCCCCCGGGAACACATACAGAAATGCACGCAATAAGAGGAACACATTTCTCCCGGCAAAAGGACCATGCGGTTCGAAGGACTTCCCTGGGCTTATAACAAAAAATCCTCCCGGGCCGTCAGGCCCCGGGAGGGTTTTGTCATCATATACAGGATGAGAGGTACTAATCGCCGAGCTTCTTCTTCAGAAGGTCGTTGACCACCGCGGGGTTGGCCTTGCCCTTTGTGGCGCGCATGACCTGCCCCACGAAGAAGCCCATGAGCTTCTTCTTGCCGCCTTTGTACGATTCGACTTCCTTGGGATTGGCGGCGATGACCTGATCCACGGCGCTGTCGATGACGCCGGTATCGGACACCTGGATAAGGCCCTTCTTCTCCACGTAGGCCTTGGGCATTTCGCCGGTAGCCATAAGATCGGGGAAGATGTCGTTCGCGATCTTGGAGCTGATGAGGCCCTTCTCGACGATGTTCACGAGCTCGGCCAGAGCCTCGGGCTTCATGGCGCAGTCGGTGAGCTTCTCATTTTTGGCGTTGAGCTCGCGCTTCATGGGGCCGATGATGAAGTTGGCCACCTTACGCGGGTTCGCGGTTTTGGCCGCGGTCTCGAAGAAGTCGGCCATGGGACGGCTCTCCACGAGCATGGCGGCCTCGTCATCGGGAAGCTTCGTCATCTCGATGAAGCGCTTCATACGGTGGGAGGGGAGCTCGGGAAGCTCAGCCTGCCAGGCAGCGAGCTGTTCGTCGGAAATAACGACGGGAAGCTGGTCGGGATCCGGGAAGTAACGGTAGTCATGCGCCTCTTCTTTGCCGCGCATGCCGCTGGTCACGTTCTTGTCCGCGTCGTAGAGACGGGTTTCCTGGATGACCGTGCCGCCGTCGTCGAGAACGTCGGACTGGCGGGCGATTTCGTAATCGATGGCCCGGGCCACGTTATGGAAAGAGTTCACGTTTTTGAGCTCGGCGCGGGTGCCGAGCTTTGTCTCGCCCACGGGACGGATGGACACGTTGGCGTCACAGCGGAAGTTGCCCTCCTCCATGTTGCCGTCGCACACGTCGAGGTAGGTGACGATGCCGTAGAGTTCCTTCAGGAAAGCCACGACCTCTTCGGAGGAGCGCATGTCAGGCTCGGTCACCACTTCCACGAGGGGCGTGCCCGCGCGGTTCAGGTCGCAGAAGCTGCGGTTCTCGGCGGCGGAGTGGATGTTCTTGCCGGCGTCGTTCTCCATATGGATACGGGTGATGCCGATCTTCTTCGGGCCATTCGGGGTTTCGATTTCCAGCCAGCCGTGCTCGCAGATGGGCAGGTCGAACTGGGAAATCTGGTAGCCGGACGGGAGATCCGGATAGAAGTAGTTCTTGCGGGCGAAAACGGAGCTCTGGTTGATGTGGCAGTGCGTGGCCAGACCCACCAGGGTGGCGTAATGCACGGCCTGGGCATTAACCCTGGGCAGGGCCCCGGGCATGCCGGCACAGACCTCGCAGGTATTGGTGTTCGGCGCTTGGCCGAAAGTATTCGGGCAGGAGCAGAACAGCTTGGACTTCGTCGAAAGCTGAACATGCACCTCGAGGCCGATGACGGCTTCATAATCAGGCATGATCCAAAACTCCTGGGGGGCGGCTTTGTAAGCCGCGCGATGAAAGTGAACGCGCCGGGAACCGCGGAAGCGGCCCCGGCCTGAAACGCGTGCGAAAAATTCCGGCGGTTATATTAACGGCTTGCGAG
>ENA-OROK01002176-OROK01002176.1-human-gut-metagenome-genome-assembly--contig:-NODE-2176-length-17353-cov-3.613539_pt1 | contig 17353 bp, 19 predicted proteins | sample MGYA00242127_ERZ509046 | MGnify/ENA primary metagenome ERZ509046 (study PRJEB26280, sample SAMEA2338728) | human gut metagenome | biome: human gut; feature: human-associated habitat; material: faeces... | reverse complement strand
GTAGAACTGAACCGGCAGGAATGGCGGCTTATCATTGAGGGGCTGAACCGGTTCCGCAACAAGTTGATTGCGGCGGGGCGGTACACAGATGCCGTAGATGAGATGCTGATCAAAGTCGCCAAAGCAAAGCCGCAGAAGTCAATGTTGTGGGGATGGAGGCACTGATGATGGAAAAGTACATTACCGATGAACGCACGGGGCTGAAATATGAATTGGTCGGTGACTATTATCTGATTGCCGGGGACGATGAGCCGGAACAAGAGCCAATCGGGATATGGGGGCAGCGGCATCTCCGCTATCTCAGAGAGTGCCACCGTGTGCGATATGCTAATCTGCTGACCAGCGGTGAATTGAATGCCTATCTTGCAGATATTGACCGGCAGGCAGAGGAGATGTTCGAACGACTGATAAAACAAATGGCAGATGCTGAGGGCATTACGGAAACACTGAAAGCCAACGACCAAATGGAATGGGTCGGACAGATGAACAACATCCGAAGCCGAGCTGTGGAGATCGTAAATTCAGAACTGATTTTCGCATAAGGATATATGACCAAGGGCGGCAGGGAGTACCAACTCTCTGCCGCCTTTTCTTGTATTCGCAGCAATTATGTAAGAATATTCCAAGCACAGCGGAAGCACCGAAGCCCGATGGGGAACAGGAGAATCAGTACACAGCACACAATCCCGAAGCAGCAAACGATAATTGCACATGGGAGTTTAATGCAGAGCCATATTATTGCCGCAAGCAGCGCACCCGTGATGTGGTATCCGATCCAAAATAGTAGGGTTAAAATCGCCAAGCAGAGTATTATCATCGCAAAAATCCTTTCTCCGTAATACGAAATATTGAAGTTCTCTTTGATTACAATTCTATTATACACCCTTGCCCCATCCGGAAAAATGACTGCATGTGCAAAATACCGGCTTCTATTTTATTCGGTTCAGAGCAACTGCCGTGCTGCATTCAAAAACCCAGTTTGAAATTCGCTGATGATAGACTATGCATTGTCCACCGAATACTGCGAGGAGGTCAATGCGTCTCAACCAAGCACTGCGCTTTGCAGAGTGTGGTCTGCTGCCGGTGGAATTGCAGCAGAGCGAAAACTGCAAACTAAAATCAAAGAATGTGAGGGAACAGCAATGAAAAAAGCAATATCCTTGCTACTGGTCATTGTAATGACGACCATAGCGCTTGCCGGGTGCGGCAAAAAGACTGACAAATTTATAGGGACATGGAAAGTAGATAGCATTGAGATTGACGGAGCTAAATTCACAGTTTCGGAACTAAAGGCAATGGGTGATGATAGCATGTGCGCCGCCCAAATCGTCATTAAAACCGGTGGCAAGGCCTATGATAATCTCCTTTCGCATTCATCCATTTTCAGACTGTTAGTCTTATACTTCGTCACTTTTTGCATGTGGGGATTTGACTGTCAGCCAATCACATAAATACAACTTCGTATCCCGCAAAGCATCCAAGGAAATTCGTAATCAGGTTCTTAGCATTCTGTTCAACTGTATCATAAAGGCCGTTCTTCTCAGCCTCTCGCAGTCCCTCTGCTTTGATATCAGCAATCAGTGTTTGGTACTGCTCGAAATCAATAGGGTTCAAAATGTTGTTTTTCTCATTACACTCCATACTGCTGTCCCACATAAGCTGATTGCTGTTGATTTTAGCCTCCGGTAGGGACACATAGATTTTTTGACTGTCATTGTCTACCTTAACCACAATATCCTCTAGGTCGTACCCTGCCTTGACGCTGCCAGCGCAGGTAAGCTCAATGTGATTTGTGGTTCCCGGAACCGGAATATCATCCAGCATATAACGGGTAAAATCCTGTCCCTTCGTCACTATGTAACTGCCTTCGCAAGAGGTCAGTTCGCCAATTTCCTGTATTTTGGCTCGGACTTCATTTACAGTGACAACAGTCTTTTCAACTTCTCCGGGAAGCTTTAAGTCAATGCCAGCGTTCTCTGATGGCTCAATTATCTTGGCATCTGCCGTTGGCAACTTTCCGACATAGTATCCTGCGCCAAACACCACTGCAACAATTATGACTACGGCAACAGTATTTTTGAGTACTTTCCAGAAATTTTTCATCTTGCCCTCCTTACAGCCATGCTGTAACTAACACAAGCAGGTAGAAGGCAGCAGCTGCGCCAACAATGACCAAAGCGATTTTTCCAAACTTTTTCATTTTTTCTTTCTCCTTTTCTCTCTTTTACGATTTACGATTTTGCGTTATTTGCAGTTTTGTCCGTTTTTTTGGTATGAGGAGTCAAAAAAGCCTGCATGACGCCGCTTTCCAACTGCGTTCCCATGACCAATGAATACGAAAGGCCGATACGATCTGCATATGCAGTATTCTGCCTTGCTTTCTCAACTACTCTGGAGGCACGGACCCTTTCATTGACCGTCATAGGAACACCTCCTTCAGAAAGTCCTTATCTCCTTTGTGTGATTATATTATAAAGCCTCACCAGTTCTGGAAAAATGACTGCAAGTGCAAAATACGATGCCGTATTTCCTCTATTACAGCAAAAACCACTTCGGCTAATTGACCGAAGTGGTTTTCAACGACTATGTTTACCTATTTGCTCTTAGCCGCATTGTAATCATCGATATCAATCGATCCATTGGCCAGCATCTGCTCTGACCAAAGCTGAAGCGTTTCCACAGTGATAGAGATTTTTTCAAGTTCCTCCTGGATATGTATGAAGTCCTGAATCTCATCGCCGGTAATCTGTCCGTCAGATGTTATTTCGATCAGCCGCTCCTGCTTTTTGTGCATGGCATTCAAAGATGCCAGCATTTCAAGGACTATCTGTGAAAGGTCTTTGATCTTTACCTCGGGGACATATTGCTGGCCTATCGGACATTCCTTGGCGCAGTAATGGTTACAAAGATTGGGGTTCTTATAGCCGATGGACATCTCCAAAACCTCATCAGAGCGAGGGGTAGACTTTTCATTTTCGATTTTCTCAATTCGTTCCGGGGAAATCCATCCCAGCACTTCGCTGGCCTTTTCTCTGGAATAGCCAAGCGCCTCTCGGCTAATCTGATAGACGGTTTTATTTTCTTTTGTAGATATTCGTCCCATAAATACGATCCTCTTTTGAGTTACAATTCGATATATTCCGCCAATGACCCGCAGAGTTTTCGAGGCTTTATATGAGGCGCTGTTTGATAAACGGCCCCACTTTTGTCCTGCCATAGAACAATACCGTCGATATTGGCCTGCTCCAGCACATACCAATCCAACGGAACAGTAGTGTTGCTGCGTTCCTCTAAGGTAACAGGCACAACATTCAACCGTTTGGACCCGCAAACGCCTGTTAGCTCATGCCCAGCAAAAGATGCCGCTCCAAAGGCAGCGACATATTCCCGATAGTCTTGTGCGAACTGAAGACCAAGCGTATTTTCAGCAGTTTTGATATCTTCATCTGAAACTGCACCTCTAGCGTGAAATGCTGGCTGTTCTTGTATCAATTTACTGATTTTCATTTTATTTATCCCCTTTCAGAGACATTTCAAGTAGGGCCTTCCAGAAATCCTGTCTTTGTTTTGCAAAAAGATTGCGGTCAATATTGGATGCGGTACTACCCGTATTGGCGTGAAGCACTGAATAATTACTTTTATGTTGTAAATTGGTAAGTATTGCAAGTGGTGAATCGCTCATTTGGCCAATATGATGTAATTCATAGGGCTTCCCCGATTGATCAAGGGGTGCTAAACCATCAATAACTCGCTGCGCATTTGTACGCCCATCTTCAATATCACCAATAAAATCCCAGTCAATATTCTGTGTCAATGCCATTCTGCCGTTTACTTTTGAAAGCGTGAGTCCAGCGTTCTTTAATACAGTGTATTCATCCATAGAATGAAAGTTTTTTATAAATTCCAGTGGCAATTTTGACTCTCGTTGAATCAGGGCAGCCTCATTCATTGTCAAGCCATTCAGTGTAGCACCCTTTAATGCAATCGCTTCGCCGGCTCCTCCGGCAATCGTGCCTGAAATTGCGCCCCATTTGAAGCCTTCGCTGCCTGCCAATGCTGCAGCCTTCATAGATTCATTTAAATCACCGGTTTCAATTCCTTTGACAACACCTGCGGATACGCCACTGAACACACCGGATGAGAGTGCCATAATTGTGCCCGTTTTGGCAGAAGCCGCAAAAATCATGCTGACAGCCGGTGCACCCGCGCCATAGGTCACAATAGAAACCGTAACACAAACTAGAATAACGCCTGTTCCGATCGCAACATTCTTGAGTATCTGATCGTAGGTATCGTCGTATTTTTGGAATTCTGTGACAACGGTTTGCCCGTCGTCGCCAAGGGTAAACACATATCTTGTTCCCTGAAAGTAAGAATCCAGTTCTGATAGCGTATAGCCGAAGTAGATGTTTTCCTGCGAATTGTATGCTACCTCTTCCAAATACTCTTTTGAGATATATATGGCATTTACATTTTCTACGAAATAGTCTTCGCTATTGAGTGCCGTTACAAGCTCGGAATAGATGCTATCCTCCAAATATGGCAGAAGATTCACATCAGCAAGGTCAGAGAATTCTGGCGGTTCTTCTTCAGTAAAAGAGTATGACGATTCCGGTTGACTCGTCGCTGGGGCAGTCATCTCCTCTTGAATGCCATCGCTATTCGTTTGCGGTGTACACCCGGTCAATAAAGCACACGCAAGAACCAGGGCAATCAATCGCTTCATCCGACATCACCCCCATTATCGGCATCGTCCGCTGATTCTATTCGTGAGATGTTTTTCGCGCGGTGCTTTTTCTTACGTTGGGCTATTGCGATTGCCGACCCAATAAATGCCACTAAAAGTGTAGCACCTCCTGCATACAGCCACATGCCAGCTGGCATGTGGTTTTTTGATGCATCATCGGATGAAGAAACCTCACTGTTAGGTTGCTCGTTGTGATTATTCTCGTCTTTTGTCGTTGTATCATTTTCTTCATTTGGGTTCGTAGGCTCAGCCGGTGGTAGCGACTGCTCAGGTGCCGGAATCAGCGTACCATCTGCCGCAACAGTTGCTCCCATTGACAGTTGATATTCTACATCTGAAATGGAAAGTCCTGTTGCAACGTGAGCTTTGAGTACATCATCAGTTCCAACATAGATAACTTTCGTAGTTGTTTGATTTGTATATTGATTACTTACGGTAATTGTATAGATGCCCTCATCTGTATACTTCTCGCCATCTTTGGCAGGCTTATTGAAGCGGACATCTTCGGTTAGTCCCTCTGCGCCATCCTTGCGTACTTCTTTCTTAATATCAATATTAAGGTATCTGGATTTTGCAAGATCAAGGTAGAAACCGTTTTCGGTAATCGAACTGTTTGTTAATTCGGCTCCTGTAACAACATCAAATGGATAAACCATACAATTACCATTGCGGACAGAAAAACGGAAGAAAATCCGGTAGTCATTGTATGATGGAAACGGATTCCAACCGAACACATCGAGATTGTTTTGACGCAACTCATAATCCAAAGCAACCTCATAATCTCCTTCCTCACAGAGCTTTACCTCCACGGCAGCATTCTGTGATGCAGTTGCCGCCAAATAATCAGTGTAGATTACAGGGTCGCCGGCATGATTTTGGTAATCTGTATGGCGAATAATCAATGTTCCACGCCCCATATCAGTCTTTTCAATACCGAAATACTCGTCGTGGCCGTTGGCATCATCGTTGATCGAAAGCGTCTCATCTCCATTGAGCTTTGTAATGTCCTGCTCCAGTTTAAACCACAGTATGACTGTATCACCGACTGTTTTCAAAAATACTGGAGTGCCATTCTTGTCTTCAGTGACACGTGTGTATCCATTTACGTAGAACTCGCCAAGTTTCCACCCGAAATGAGGATCGTTCTCAGAGATTGCATTGTTTTCGGAAAAACCGGTATCGTGGCCTGCATTCACAACAGTACCCAAGTAGTGTTGTGATTCATTCGATTCTTCGGCTGCATACGCAATAGGTGGCGAAATCACCATCATTGCTATCACAATGGAAAACAGCAGCGCAAAGAACGGTTTAAAAGATTGTACGACTTTTCTCATAATCTTCACCCAGTTATCCGGGCAAGTGCCGGACCTCTTTCTTTAAGTAATAGGAGAAATGCTGTTTGAGGGTAGCGCAGAATCACATTGGAATGCTTTTTACAACGCAAGGATCTCTTTCTTTTTGGCATCAAACTCATCCTGAGACAGAATGCCCTCATCGACAAGCTGCTTCAATTTACGCAGCGTTTCGATTTTCTCGTCATATGAGATCAATGCGTCGTCTGCCTCTTTTGCGGGCTTTTCGCTCTTGATCTTGTTCAGCAAGGATGCAGCGCCGGAGGACGCCTTTTTCCAGCCCTCCTGAAGGCCACCTTTTGCCGTGCTTGCGAACCGAGAGAGCTTGCTTGGCTGTGCGTTTTCGGATGCTTCTGCGTCAATGCTTTCGACCATCTCAATATCCGCAGCCATTTCCTCCTCGGAGTAGTTGAAACAAGCCTTATCCAGCGCTGCATTGAGGCGGTTTGCCATCGGCATCATTGACACATAATTCAGACTCCCCGAAATCACGCCGCCCACAATGGGAACCGCCTTGGAAATTCCCTGTGCTACCGTGGTTTTTGTTACCTTCACGCCAATGGCCTTGCCGATCTGCTTGATGATCGGATACCAGAAGGTTTTGGTCAGTGCCTTCTGCGGCAGCTTCTTCAGTGTTGTTTTTGCAATCTGTGTGGAAAGGACCCGCACGCCTGACACAGCGCCGGACACGCCGAACATCACACCGCAATACAAGATCAACTGGTTCCTGACTCGCTCGTCATCAAGCTGGTCCTCTGTCCACAGATCTGACGCACCGTACAAGTAAGACAATTCCTGCGCAAGGCGCAGGGCCATGCCAAAAAACTGTGCCACATCCGCCGGGATTGTCGCCGCCATCGCAAATCCGCCGGGGATACCGGCAACAAAAGATGCCACAGAAGACTGGCTGGTACGAACGAAAATCAGTTTCGCGGCGGCTTTCTCAATACGCTCTTGGGGAATTCCGGCACTGACCGGCCCCATATCAATGATGGCCTGCAAATCAATATCGTCGCCTGCAAAAGCCTCTGCAAGGAATTTGCTGCGGTTGACCTTTACGCCGGGTATCTTGACTGCATTGGTAATGATCGTTTCCAGTGCTACGGAGGTCGTTTCGTTTTTAGCCTGTTCCATAATTCTTATTCCTTTCTCTCCATTAAGGCTGTGATTCTGCGTTGCTTTCCGATGCGATGAATTCCCGTATTTCCTCCGACACATAATCCTCAAAATGCAATGTGCCGATTTTACGAACCTTTTCGTTGATCTTATCCATCACCGCCCGGCATTTGCTGTAATCTCCGGCGCGGAAGTACACCTCCAGCAAATGCCCCAGCAGTTCGACTTGCCGTCTTGCATAGGCGGCGATCTCCAAGTGATCTCCGCAGGTCAGAATGGAGCGGAGCAGGTACAGCTCCGCTTGATCGTATTGCTGCCATTCCAGCATCAGATTGGCCATCGGGCAAAGCTGATCGTCGATTTTGGCAAGCTCCGAGGTGCTGATAATGTTTGTGATGTCGTAGGCCTTGAACAGATAGGCGCAGGTCTGCGGATAATTCTCCTCCAGATAGGTGTAGTACCATGCCATCGTCAGATCGTAGTCCCGCACCAGCTTGGAATTGGGCTGGGCGTATTTGTCAATCTGCTTCCGGACCTTTTCCAGGATTGCCCAGACCTGCTTTTTCTTCCCGGTGCCACTGCGGATCAGAACAAGGGCTTTCAGCCGATAGCACTCACCCAGAAGAATGCCGGAATCTCCGGCATTGGAAACGGACAGCCAGTGGATAGCCTTATTTACTGATTTAAGGAGAAGGCGAACAATCTGCATTTCTTCTGCTGCCTGTGCATCGTAAGCGCCGCTCAGCTTCGCATCATAAAATCCCGCAAGGATGTAATAGAACCGTCCCAAAAGCTCCGGACTGCGATTTCGGGAGATGGCGGTCCGCATTTTCCGGATTTTCCGCTCCGCTTCCGAGAAACACCTGCGATCATACAGAATCTCCAGCAGGATTTGATAAACCTTCAGGAGCATCCGCTCATTGCCCGGAGGAACCACGGCAATGAATTCCGTACTCTTTTCCAGAAGAAACTGTTCATTTTCATAGGGCATATTTTGAATCGCATAATAGAGGAGTTCTATATAAATATCCGAAGAATATATCTGATGTTCCCGCTTGCCGCCTTTCAATACAGCCGCAGCCAGCCGAAGAATCTCCCAAATCTCGTCGCGATCTGTTGCCGTACTTTCTGCGTAGCTGCTGATTCGGTGAAGGTAGGATTCTCTTGTCCAACCGGAATCATCTTTCGCCATCATTTTTTGCAGCCTCCGGTCAAGATGGCCGCCGGGAGCATTCTCTTGAACCTTGTGAACCCGCCGGAGATTGCGGAGAAGATGCTTCGGATATTCCTCTTTCTGCGCTTCAACCTTCAGCCGGATATCCAGATACTGAAGGACCCTGTTTGCTGCATCCAGCGCCGCCTCCGTGAATCCCCAGTTCGTCACGACCTCCTCGATAACCGGGTGCATTGTGAGAATCGTGTCGTTTATAGCAATCCAGCCTTGCCGGTAAAGAGCTCCGATGTCGTCTCTGTTTGGTAAGCGGAGCATATCGCACAGCCGTTCAACGGAAACGCCGGTTCGGCCAAACAGAGACAGAGCTTTCATCAGAGCGTTCTGCGTTTCCGACAAGGTCGCTGCCGCAAACAGGCCGGAGATTATTTGCTGAATCGATTCCTGATGAAGAACTGCATCCCGTTGGTATCCGACCTTTTCGGGTGCAAGGCTTGTAAAGCCGTGCTCTGCAACGATTTGAGCCGTCTGCGCAAGAGACAGTGTGCAGACAGGACTGCCGATCTGCTTGGCAATCAGCTCAATGACCAATGTGTGACCGGATGCATTTTGAATGATCGATGTGGCATAATACCGCTCCTCCGCACTGAGCCGGTGGCCGATGTGCCTCTCAAAAAAGAGCAGCGCAGTTTCTTCGGAAACGGATTCCACTTCAAGGGTGTCATACCCCTGCGCAAGCGCCTTGTCTCTGGTCAGAAACAGCAAACGCCAGCCCGTTTGCAGGAGCTTCGGGATACCGGTGCCGCTGTCGCCGGCGTAATTGTCCATAACCAGTACGCAATTTTTACCGTCGCCAAGCTCCCGGAGAATCCCCAATTTTCGCTCAAAGTAGGCTTCTTCTGTTTCTGATTTGTCCTTTTGAATGCCGTGAATCTGTACGGCGTAGTCGTCGCAGATGGTTTTCTCGATCGTGCCCTGATAATCGAGGTAAAGGACAGAATCGATTCTCGACATACACTGCCTGATGCAGTGGCGGGCGAGAGTGCTTTTTCCGATACCTCCCATTCCCACAAGAAAGCTGCAACCGCCGGGGGCATCCAGAAGCCGCTGCGTCAGCCATGCCGTCTCCTGTTCTCTCCCAAGAAAGAACTCGGGCCCATAGATTTTGGAGCTTACCACATAGCGGGCGGACAGATCCGCCAGAGCTTGAAGCTCCGACAGCTTTTCGACCACAGTTTCCATATTGGAAAACCGATCCAGATAATAGTCCGCAAGGGTGTGATGGAAGAAATCCGTCAGGCGGAAGGTCAGCGCATCCCGATACGCGCCGCCTGATAGCTTGGACCTTGAAAAATCGTACCGGGCACCGGCATCACAGTCAAAGGCATCCGGTACACGATCAAACAGCATATAGAACAGCAGCGCACCGATCCCATACACATCCGTGTGCGTTCCGATTCGTTTTCCGTCACCCCTTTGCAGTTCCAGCGCCGCAAAGCCTTTGGTAAAAGAGATTTTATCCCCCAATTCCGGAACGTCGGAGATTGGGACGACCGTGTCGAAGTCAAATAGCTGGATCAGCTCCGTGGTGCCCTCCAGCGTCAGAATATTGCTCGGTTTGATGTCGAGATACAGAAAACCCTTATTGTGGATTTTAGAAATGGCAGTTGCCGCACTTTTTACTGCAGCAATGCTGTCCTTGGCAGAGGAATAACGATCATAGGACAATTCCTGCCCCTGAGCATACACAGAAACCACATACAATGTGTGGTTTGCCTCATAAATATTATAGGTATTGGCCGTCAGGTTCGTCAGCCCATCCGCTGCAAAGAATTCGTTGCCCAGTTGATAAGCCCGCCGCATCTTCTGCTTTGTCTGCGTGAATAGCTTTCGCTCTGTCTCCGGGATCAGCAGATTTCCATCCGACGATCTTTGTAAATTGCATCTGAAGGGGTAACATTCCTTGATTCTTACAGTTTTTTTCGTTCCCAGATTGTCGATGTAATAAGCATTGTAAACGATGCTCGACCCGCCACGGGCCAGCTCATCGGCGATTGTGTATTCCCATCCGTCATTGAATCTAAGCGTAGTGCCTGCTTTAAGTGCAGCTCTAGAGTCCATTTTCTCACATCCTAACCTTGCTCGCATATTGCGACGCTTAGATTCTAACACCGAAAATTTAGAAAGCGGTTTTTTCAGTGCAGGGCATTCTCGGGAGCCATTTTATTCAGATAAGCCTCCCGCATAAAGGAACGGAACGCATCCAGCGGGTAGGCATCCTGCGAGGCATAGAGGAAGATCCAGTCATAGGGATTCCCCTCATACAGTTCCGGATAGCTGGCATCCAGCAGCAGTCGGTTGATGGATGCGATGCATCTCGGGCCGTCATACGGCTTTGCCGCATATTCCGGCTCCGTTCCCTTGAGAAGCAGTTCTGTCCAGAAGCGATAGAAGGCCAGCAGGATCATTGTTTTTCGGACGACCTCATCCGACTGCCAGTTCCCGCCGATGATGGCCTCCAAGCCCTGCCGATCCGGGAACGATTTGCTCACAAGGGGATGGATCATGGCGTTTGCTTTCAGCAGCGGCTGTAAGGTGCGGTCGCCGCTTATGGGGTACAGCTTTTCGCCGTTGGATTCATCAAAATCCAGCAGTCCAAAAATCTGCCGGTAAATGTCCCATGCCGACCGGGATTTCTCAGCGAAAGTCTCTTTCGGATAGCGGTGCTTCAATTCCTGAACGGCCAGTCCATTTTCATCGGCAATTCTTCTCCAAAGTTCACAGATATACTTCTTCGCTGTTGCGTTGTTATAGCCAAACTGGCTGCTGTTCGCCGTTAAAAACGCAAGCAGTTCTTCCGGACTTTGAAACCGGTCCAATTCCTTGACAATCGTGCCGGTAAAGAGAACATCGGAATGAAGATCAACCGGCCCTTTTCCGCTCTCCTTCGGGGCTTTTTCAATCAGTGCCTGTGCCTCGGAATAGGATAGCCGGTGGCGAATGCAATAATAGTAAATCGCCTCTCGAATCGTGTGGCAGTCCAGATTCCGCTGCAAATACACACGGCGGAAGAAATCCTGTGTTTCCTCCAGCGTCAGGTGAAATGCAAAACAAAATTGAATCGCATAATCCCGTTTCTCGGCCTGTGTGTGCTTTTGAAACCAGCCTTTCAGAATGCGTGCTTCTATCGGGATGCCCGCCTCATCAAATTTACACTTGATAAACCTGACTTTGGCATCCGTGTCTGCAAGGTTGCCGGTATAGCCCTTCTGCACAATAAACTCATCCAGTGCGGCGTCAAATGTCCGGAAGGAACTAGCTATCTCAAGCAGCTCCTGTATGTAGTTCTCATCCTCTGGAGAAATGCTATTGCCCTTTTGGGACAGAAATTGCGTATAATCTCCCATACCCATCCTCGTTTCCGCTGTATCTCAGCATATTTTGAATCACACTCTCTTGTCCTCCGGCAGGACCTCCATAATATCTTCGATATGGCAGTCCAGCGCGTGACAGATCCGAACCAGAACGTCCGTTGTTACATTGTCGCCACGGTTGAGCTTCCGGATGGTATAATCACTGATATTCGCTTTTTCCATCAGATCCTTTTTCTTCATATCTTTATCAATGAGAAGATGCCATAACCGTTTGTAGCTTACCGACATAGTGGAACCCCCATAATTTGCAATTACCACACAATTTTACAAATACATTATACCGCATAATATGCCGAATTTCAACGGATAGCAGAGAGAACACACGGATATTCTTGAATTTTGTTTTACAACACATTTATATGGCAGTGAAGTGTGCATCCCGTTCTTTTGAAAATGTTTTTTGAAGCATTTCTCTAATGAGGGATTTTTATTGGACAGCAACTATGCTAAAATTATTTTTGAAAAGCAGGAACAATCGGTGTTTGCTTATGCCGTTAAAAAATAGAGGGCGCTGGCCCTCTGGAAAGGAGACGATAAAAATGCCAATTATGCTGACCAGAAAGGACGGCCCGCCTACGCCGTTCCGCAACGCAGAGTACATCCCGTTCTACTACTTCATCCCGAAAAGCATCCTGTCCCGCTGTGGGGCGGAGCTGAACGCCATCCCGAGGAATCCGCAGGAGCTGTTTCACAACCGGGCCGCCTGCGAATTCGTGGAGAGCGACCTGTTCCGACTGCTCATCATTGACGCCACCGCCTTTATGGTTTGGCCATATATGGGCTTCGGCGAGTATATGGAAATTTACTCCGGCTACGACCCGGCGTGGCGGTTCGCCCACTGCCCGGACTACTGGATCAAGGAACTGGAGGACGATGGAATTCTGGCACCCGCCGGCGAATTATTCAAAGGTTGCCACTCGGCGTTGGGCTATGTACCGGAATGGCAGATCGACATCTATCTGCGCTACATTGTGCCCAATGTGATGAAAAAGCACCGGATGGACGAGATCATCCAAGTGGCACGGGAGTACCCCTGTTTCGAGGACTTCGACTTTCGGAAAAGCAACCAGAAAACGGACTTCATCCGAAAATGGTACCATACCCGCACCAGGCACCCGATGATCTCACTGGAGGAATTTCAGGAGGCCTATGCCGACGCCCACGGCGGACAGGAATACGAGGAGCCGGACCCGTCGCAGAATGTGGAGGAAACAGTGGTAGCACAGGCACTGGTGGATCAGTTCAAAGCCACGCTCAGCGAAAAGGATATGCAGATCCTTGAACTGCGCATGAGCGGCGACACGCTGGAGGAGATCGCCGAAAAACTGGGCTACAAAAATCACAGCGGCGTGCTCAAGCGCATCCGAAAGATCGGACAGGCCTATGAAGCCTATACCGGCGTGGACTACGGCTTTGAGAGCGGCAAAATCATCGGATAACACCTATCGGAAATCGGTAGGTGTTATTTTTATGCCCAAACGGAGGTGGTGAGGTAATGAAATGGAGGATATACCCGTCTCAGCGAGGGCGGGTCAACGAACTGGTGCGCCGGCGATGCTGCTGCTATGACCACGGCAACTGCATCCTGCTGGATGACGGAGAGCCGCATCGCTGTGTGCAGATCATCAGCCGGAGCGGCATCTACTGCAACTATTTTCGCCGGGCGGTGTTGCCGTCCGATAGTGAGTTATACGCACAAATCAGAGATCAGAATAAATGAGGAGGATACGGAAATGAAAACAATCCACAACGCAAAAATCATCGGCATCGACCACGGGTACGGGAATATGAAAACGGCCAATTGCTGCTTTCCCACCGGTATCACCGCCTATGACCACGAGCCACTGTTCACGGCAGATATGCTGGTCTACGGCGGCAGGTATTACCTCATCGGCGAGGGACACAAGGAGTTTGCGCCGGACAAGATCAAGGATGAGGATTACTATGTGCTGACCCTTGCGGCCATCGCCAAGGAACTGAAAGCCGAAAATCTCACCGAGGCGCACATTGCGATTGCCGCCGGTCTACCGCTGGCCTGGACAAGCGGGCAAAAAGCGGACTTCAAGGAATATCTGATGAAAAACGCCGAGGTGGAGTTCTCCTACAAAAAGGCGGACTACCACCTCTATATCGACGATGTGCGTATCTATTCGCAGGGGTACGCCGCCATTGCGAGCTTCGCAACGACTCTTAAAAGCGTGAACCTGATCGCCGACATCGGCAACGGCACAATGAACACCCTGTATATGATCAACGGCAAGCCGCAGCAGGGCAAAATGTTCACCGAGAAATTCGGGACTTACCAGTGTACGCTTGCTGTCCGGGAGGCGTTTATGCAGAAAACGCAACGGGAAATCAACGATGCCATCATCGACGAGGTGTTGATCACCGGCACGGCAAATATTGCGCCTGCCGACCTGAAAATCATCAAGATTGTCGCCGCCGAGTATGTGCGCGACATCTTCCGCAGGCTTCGTGAGCACGGCTATGACGAAAACACGATGACCTTGTATGTGACCGGTGGAGGCGGCTGCCTTGTAAAGAATTTTTATAAGTTCAGCGCCGACCGGGTGAAATTCGTTGAGGACATCTGCGCCGCTGCAAAGGGGTATGAATATCTGGCGGAAACGCAGATGAAGGCTGAGGCGAAGGGATGAGCAAATATCGGATCAATGTACGGTTTGATTTGGACAAGCCAAAAGAGGCGAACGCCGCACAATATTTACAGGCGCTGGATAAATCCCGCAACGCTTTTATGGTAACGGCGGTCTTAAACGAAATGCAGCGGCAGTCATCCGCAAGCGGGGGTTTGCTGGAGGACATTCGGCAGGTCATACGGGAGGAATTGCAGGAGGTGTCGTTTGTTGCGGCACCTCCTGTTTTTGAGCAGATACAACCGGAGCTGACCGAGGAGCAGCAAGCCGAAAATGAAAAGAGTGTGCTGGATGACCTTGAAATGTTCGGCTGAGCCAAAACGCCGATATGTGGCTCAAATTGCAGTATTTGCAGCAAAGCCAGTGCCACTTTGGCTCAAAGACAAGATACGCCCCAAGGGGCAAGAAAGTGGTTTTCGGTATTGGACAGCGCAGAAATATGCTGAAATCCCGGTATCTGACACCCGCTTTTCTTTATGCCCTGCGGGGTGCGTCTCACGGTATAACAAGCAGGGACTTTGTGTGCCACACAAGTCCCAATCACAGCCGAAATCGGCTGACTCTTTGGGGGCGCAGCCCCCAATCCCCCAAGGAAAGGAGCGTGATGCTATGGGGAAAGATGTGCGTATTGCCGTCCGTGTGACGGCAAAAGAGAAAGAGAAAATTCAAGCAAAAGCTCGAAAATGCGGGCTGAGTACAACCGAATATGTGAAGCAAAGAGCGTTGGGGTACGAGCCGAGAGCGGTTCCGCCTGACGCTCTTTTTGTTTGTCTTGAAATGCTTGGCGAGCTTGCGGACAAAGTGAGTTCGCCGGAGTTGGACAAAGAAATCTGCACGGTGTTGAAACACATCACAGCAGAATTCCTGCTGCCTGGAAAGGGGTGATGCGGTATGGCCGTAACAGGCTTTTGGCCTGTGTTCAAAAATCTGAAAGCCACGCTGGACTATGCCGACAATCCCGACAAAACCACCGCCCCGGAATATCTGGACGAGGATTTGTATGCCGCCCTGCGCTATGCAGAGAACGACGATAAAACCGACCGTAAGATGTTTGTCGGCGGCATCAACTGCTCGGCGCAGAACGCCTACGCTGAGATGATCGCCGTCCAGCGGCGGTTTGGGTTGCGTGGCAAGGTGGTGGGCTACCACGGCATTCAGAGCTTTCGTGAGGGCGAGGTCACGCCGGAGCAGGCGTTCGCCATCGGCAAGGAGACAGCACGGCGGATGTGGGGTGAGCGGTATCAGGTTCTGGTGACTGTTCACCTAAATACGGACAACATTCACTGCCATTTCGTGGTGAACCCCGTGTCCTTCAAGGACGGAGCGAAATTCAAAAACAAAATCGGTGACCACAAGGAGCTGCGTAAAATCTCCGATGAGATTTGCCGGGAGCACGAGCTGTCTGTGCTGGAAAACAGCGATTTCTACTCCAAGGGCAAGAAGAAAGAGTACTGGGTCCACAAGGCAGGCAAGAAAACCCACCGGGACTATCTGCGGGAGGATGTGGAATACTGCCTGTCCTTTGCGACCAGCCCCAGAGAGTTTGAAAGTCAGCTCTATGCGCTCGGCTATACCCTTGATCCTGTGCGCTTTTCGGTCAAGGCAAAGCATTGGGAGCGAGCCGTGCGGCTGAGCGGCATCGGCTTTTCCAAAGATCGTGTCAACGAGCAGCTGCGGCAGAACGCCGAAAATCGGTATCGGCTATTCACCTTGGAATACCGACCACCGTATAAACCGAAGAAATTTCCGCTGGAGGACGAGCTGCGAAAGCTGGGGTTCTCCATTGAACACAGCTATGACACTGCAACCGTTTTGGTGGATGCGCTTTTTTATCTCATTATAACGGTAATCCAAATCGTAGCCGAGCTTGCCGATGCAATGCTGCTGTCGCCGGATCTGCGGGCGGCGGAAAAGGATTTGAAGGAGCTGGTTGCCGACTATCACTTTTTGCAGGAGCACGGTATCCATACGACAGCCGACCTGCAAGCCAATATTGAGCGATCCAAGTCTGAACTTTCTGCTTTGGAGCGTGAGCGCAGCGACATCAGCAACCGCATCCGCCGCCCCAAGTCGCCGGAGGAACAGGCGCAAAACAAGGAACGCCGCAAGGCGGTTTCCAAGCAGATGAAGCCCGTAAGGGAGCGCCTTCGCCGTGCGGAGCATAGCCGATGACGATCCCTCCATGGCCGCCACCCTCGCACGGGAGGTGAACAGCCGCTGGGAAGCCTGCGGACGCAATCTCGGACCGGACTACCACGAAGGAGGCCCGAAGCCCGGAACAGCCAGACCGGAAAGGCCGGAAAGCCTGAGTCTGGATTCCGGGGATATCACCCCGGATGATCCTGATGGCGAATCTGACGGCGAACCGGACGCTGAAAGCGGGGAGGACAGGGACAGCAGAGCAGCGCAGCCCCAGGGAGCCCCCTCCGAACTTGGCGCGGATCCGGGCGATGACACTCCCGATTCCAAGGCGGATCCCGACGAAAACGACATCCGCAACTAGTTACGTATTTTTCCGTATTTCCCTCACGTGAGAAGGAGAGACATATGGCAGACAATGCATGCACAGCCCCCGCTGCGGGAACCGCAAACGCTCTGACAGGCCGCCCTGAATGGCCCGCCTGGATTGAAAGGAAGCGCGTTGCGGAAGCTCTTTCGGCCGAAGGCTATGAAAAAGCCGGCCCAACCTGCCGCGCAGCCATCAAGACGGCCACGGCCATGTTCATGCGCTATGACGCCCCGGCCAGGGAGGTCGTTCATGAGGAACGTTCGGACCCCTCATCCGGCTTCTGGCGTTCGCGCACTGTCTTTCCCGCGCCCTGGGCTGTCGTTGCCTTCACCCCGGACTATACGGCCGCGGCGCGCCTCCTCGGCGTACT
>ENA-OROK01002171-OROK01002171.1-human-gut-metagenome-genome-assembly--contig:-NODE-2171-length-17418-cov-4.605425_pt1 | contig 17418 bp, 20 predicted proteins | sample MGYA00242127_ERZ509046 | MGnify/ENA primary metagenome ERZ509046 (study PRJEB26280, sample SAMEA2338728) | human gut metagenome | biome: human gut; feature: human-associated habitat; material: faeces... | reverse complement strand
CAGCGATGGAGTGTTTGAAGTTCTGTCCACATCCGGTGATACACAGCTTGGTGGAACAGATATGGACCAGGCATTTGTGGACTTTGCCGTTAAACAGTTCCAGAAAGAAACAGGCATAGACCTCACTTCAGACAAAATGGCAATGTGGAGAGTGCGCGAAGCCTGTGAGAAGGCAAAGATCGAGCTGTCATCCACTATGTCTACTGAAATCAACCTTCCATTCATCAGCGCAGATCAGAGCGGACCTAAGCACCTTACAATGACAGTTACAAGAGCCAAGCTCGAAGAACTGGTAACTTCAATTGTTGAAAGATGCAGGACCCCGATAATGAACGCTATTAAAGACGCCAAGCTCAGCACAAACGACATTGACAGTGTGATTCTGGTCGGAGGACCTACCAGGATGCCTATCGTGCAGAACTTTGTGGAAAGCGTGGTGGGAAAGAAAATCCAGCGCGGCATAGACCCGATGGAATGCGTTTCCATGGGTGCTGCAATTCAGGGTGCAGTGTTAGCCGGAGAAGTGAAGGACATTCTGCTTCTCGATGTTACGCCTCTGTCTCTCAGCGTTGAGACCCTCGGAGGAGTGGCTACAAAACTTATCGACAGGAACACAACGATCCCGACAAAGAAGTCACAGGTGTTCTCTACAGCAGCCGACAACCAGACAAGCGTGGAAGTCCACATTGTTCAGGGAGAGCGTGAAATGGCTGCAGACAATGTGTCTCTGGGAAGATTCCAGCTGTCAGGCATACCGCCGGCACCAAGGGGAATTCCTCAGATCGAAGTCACATACGATATTGACGCCAACGGTATTCTCAGCGTTTCTGCAAAGGACCTTGGTACCGGAAAGGAAGCCAAGATCACAATAAGCGCCTCCAACAAACTGTCAAAGGACGAAATCGATGATATGGTCGCTCAGGCAGAGAGGTTCTCCGAAGAAGATAAAAAACGCAAGGAGAAGATTGAGATCCTTAACCAGGCTGACACTCTGATCTATACAACCGAGAAGAGCTTAAACGATCTGGGAGAGAAAGTTACCTCAGAGGAACGCGCTAAGATCTCAGCTGCGGTGGACGATCTCAAAGCTGCAGTCAAAGAGGACAACGTTGACAATGTCAAGACAAAAATGGATGCCCTCATCAAAGAGATGGAGCCGATCACAACCCGCATCTATCAGGAAGCAGCGGCTGCCGCCCAGGCTGCTCAGCAGACTCAGGCCGGTAATCAGCAGCAGGCGCCTCCCAACTCTGGTGCAGGCAACGGCGGCAATGACGATGGCTTCACAGACGCAAACTATCGCATAGTTGATGACGAATAAACCGAGTGTCCTGCATGTCCTCAAAACGAGACTACTACGAGGTCTTGGGTGTAACCAAGACCGCCACACCCGATGAGATAAAGAAAGCCTACCGTAAACTCGCCAGGCAGTACCACCCTGATGTAACGCAGGAAGATCCTAAAGTGGCAGAGGAGAAATTCAAAGAAGTCTCCGAAGCCTATGAGGTGTTAGCTGACGAGAAAAAGAGGCAGCTGTACGATCAGTACGGCCACGCCGGTGTAGACTCTCAGTTCCAGAATGGAAACTTCACCTGGAACGATTTCAGCCACTATGGAGATATACGCGATATCTTTGGGGACTTTGGAAGCATATTCGATGCAATCTTCGGCGGAGGAGGGTCATCTTCCTCCAGGCGGCAGCAGTCGCAGGCCGGCCGGGATATGCGGATGGATATTGAAATCTCTCTTGAAGAAGCATATTCAGGAGTGAAACGTAAGATTTCCGTGCCTAAGTTTGAAGCCTGTACCAGCTGCAATGGTACCGGTTCCAAAGGCGGGAAACAGGTAAACTGCCCGGACTGTAAAGGTACCGGACAGGCAAGAGTCGTTCAAAACAGCGGTTTCGGACAGTTCGTTTCAGTAGTTCCATGCCGCAAATGCCGTGGAACAGGAAGGGCTCCAGGTTCCGAATGTGAAGACTGCGATGGCAATGGAAGAACCCAGCATACTGCACATATTGAAATCGAGATCGCGCCAGGTGCCGATACCGGTACCAGGCTGAGAGTTCCCGGAGCAGGTGAAATGGGACATTCCGGTGCACGCAACGGTGATCTGTATGTCATTGTGCATGTCCGTGAGGATCCTGCATGGGGCAGAAACGGTGCAGATCTGTACAAGGACGTAGAGATCTCATTTGCAGAAGCTGCCTTAGGCTCAGAAATAGAGGTTCCGACTCTCGGCGGAGGCAAGGTAAGCATGAGCGTACCTGCCGGAACACAGCCTGACCAGACATTCCGTCTGCGGGGCTCCGGTATGCCGATTATGAACTATAATGGCAAAGGAGACCTTTATGTCAGAATAAAACTGAAGGTTCCACAGAGACTCTCTGCAGAGCAGAAGGATCTGCTTGTGAAATTTGCCGAGTTAGATGGCGATAAATCGCAATTCCTTAAATTCCCCAAAAAAGACAGGAAGCGCAAACGCTGACTGTCTTCTCTCTTTTTTCCATAATTTATTAAGCAGTACTGTTCAATATATCATTGTATAATCTTCTTCGTCAATTGGGATACGCAGAAGAATCGTACTTGTGATTCAGATGACCATTCGTACTTACAGTGAAATTAAAAGGAAACTATCAGCCGGCGAAGCGGTGGTGATGACCGCTCAGGAAATAAAAAACTGTACTGAAAAAGAAGCAGCGGAGGCTGATGTAGTAACCACAGGTACCAGGGGAGTGATGAGCGGTACATACGGAGTATTTACAATTCCTATCAAAAGTTCAAAGTTTTCGAAGGCAACATCGCTTTCCCTTAATGGAATATGTGCTTATCCAGGTCCCTGCCCTAATGAAAATCTAAATTTGATTGAAGCTGTTGTGTTCGGCACGGCATCTGCCGGGAACTACGGGGCCGGCATGCTTTTCAGAGATATGCTGGAGAATGAGCCTGTTCATGTGGAGGCAGTTTCTAAAGATGGTAAACAGATCTCAGAGGAAGTATTCTTTGAGGACATGCCTTATGCAAAATTAATGTCCACAAGAAATGCTTTCAGAAATTATTCTGCAATGACCAATCCTCTTGATCATGCGCTTACAACTATCTTTCATGCTTTAGATTTTCCTTCAAATTATAAAGAATTAACATTTTCAGGCTGCGGTTCTATAAATCCTATTCAGAATGATCCTTCTCTGGAGACCATAGGCATAGGAACAAAAGTACTTATGAACGGAGCAGAGGGTTTTGTCACAGGAACTGGAACAAGATCCACAGCGCAGTCGCCGAACCTCACTGCCTGTGCGGATATGAAAGAGATGAATCCTGATTATATGGGCGGGTTCATGACTTCAGAGGGTCCGGAATGCATAGTCTCCTGGGGGGTGCCGATACCGATACTTAACGACTCCCTGCTCAAAGACGTCAGAATACTGGATGAACAGATACAGCTGCCGCTTTTAGATGTTTCAGTGAGAAAACCTATCGCATACATTGATTACGGAAAACTCTGGAACGAAGTGTCTCTTTCTGTAAAAGTTCATGCGGATAAGTGCAGGAAATGTGAAGTCTGCAGAGTTGTAAATTCATGCCCCATGTCTGCTGTATCAGATGCTCCGGACATCAACAGACACAGATGCTTTAACTGCGGGCTGTGTTCTACGATCTGTCCGGATGTGTTTAGTGCCGACTTAGGAAGTGTGGATGTAAACATAGATGGGATTATGAGGAATATCCCTGTGGCCTGCAGACAGTCAGACCGCGCCAGGGCTTTGAAGATTTCCAGAGAGCTCAAATCACGGCTTTTGGATAAGACATTCGTGCTTACTGAACCGGTCGAGAAACTGCGGCCATGAAATTTTTCTTAATCTCTTCAGGGCTGTACGGAACCAGGGGAGCTTTAGAGTTTCCAGTTTCTATTTTTACTACAATTACTCCTTTTTTGATATTATTTAATGCGGCAGAGAGCTCTTCTTTTTCCTGAACTTCCAGTACACATGGGATTCCAGCTCCGATGGCTATCTTAGACAAACTTCCATTTCTACTGAGTGAAGTAGGCTGTGAACCGGTGGAGCCGTACGTGCCGTTGTCTAATATAATCAAAACATAATTATCGAGATTCAATGAACCGATTGTTGCCAGAGAGCCGAGGTTCATCAGAATGGCGCCGTCTCCATCGATGGATATGACTTTTTTATGAGGCACTGCCACAGCCACACCAAGACCGATGGATGACGACATTCCCATTGAACCCAGCATGTAGAATGTTTCGGGACGGTCGCCTACGCTGCAAAGCTCCCTGCAGGGAAATCCGATGTTGCAGACAATCAGAGCATCTCTGCATTTGGAAGCAATAATCTTCAGAGCGTCTATCCGTTTCATTCAGGCACCTTCCAGTAAGACGGTTTCACCAGAATAGCGCTGGGCTTCTGCAATGATTCAGCACGTTTCCATGCACTCAAAACAGCTTTCTTTCCGTCATCGCCTTTTTTAATTTCCAAATACGGAATGCCGAGATCTTCAAGAAGAGGAATTGTCAGCTGTCCCATTGGGATCTGGGCGCATACAGATTCATTCTCTACTCCGCGGTGACTCATGATCATAAGCAGCGGGATATGATACAGCAGATCCAGCGATGCAAGCGCGTTAATGGAATTTCCCAGTCCTGAATTCTGCATTATCAGTGCAGCATTCATTCCGCCGAGATAGGCACCGGCGCAGATTCCTACACCTTCTTCTTCCCTGGATACTGCAATATGATTTATTTCAGAGGAATCTATGCAATCCAAGAGAGCTGAAAGATTGACGCAGGGGACGCTGGCGGCGAGTCCGATCCTGCAGGAGTTTAATCCTTCCAGAATTTCTGCAGCTTTCGTCATTACCATACCTTAAGGTCAATGCCTTCAATCCTTATTTTTCTGCCTTCTATGCTGACTACAATGCCGGAATGGACTTTTCCCATCATGCAGTGGTCGGGAAGAAATCTCACAGTTTCGCATACTTTTGGAACTGTGCCTTTTCCCACAATGCCTTCAAACGCAGCTACCATGCATATTCCGATATCAAGCGGTTCAAAGCCGTCATCTCCTATGAGGTTCCTCGGACCGATCATATGGACGGTTAGAATGCCGTGAGATACATTCAGCACCTTTGCAAAATGAGTTATGGGGCATCCGAGCGGACGGTATTTGATCACATCGTTTTCTGAAATTTCAATATCCCTGTCCATTGGGAACAGGTCCTCTCTGCAGGAAGGCTCTCCTGGAAGAGGAAGTATGGTGAACGAAGCTCTGACACCGTCAACAACGCCGCGTATCTCTTCTTCTGCATCAGGATTTTCAAGCAGGCTGATTATCTTTTCTCTGTTTTCTTTGAATCTGTCCTGAAGAAGAAACGGACATTTTTCAAAATCATGATTTAATTTCAAATAATCTGCAAAATCACTGCATGTCTTGAATCCGCATTTGCCGCAGTTATAACCTGGAAGAAGTTCCTCTAACACATTATTCACCGCGGTAATCTGTAAATCCATCCATTCTCCGCAGCACGCCACGCTGGTGCTCTTTGCCTATTCTCGTCTCTCCAGCGCACAATGTGCATATGGAAAAAGGGGGATTATTTCTCAGCCTCATATCCGAAGACACATCTTTTGAACGGGAGACGATTTCTGCCAGTTCTGCAGACCCTTTGCCGGTAAGACCGTTGGCTTCAATCGGTGTGCATGTTGGATTAGCTTCCAGAACTCTTTCTCTGAAAACTTCTCTTTCAGCCTGCGAGACCATGTCTCCCTTGGTCATCATCACAACATCGGCAGAAGTCATCAAAGGTCCTACTTTCAATGGATTGTTAGGGCCTGATGTGATATCAATCACACATACTGCCAGGCAGTCATTTGGATAGGGAGCGCATCTCAGGCATAATCCTGCAGTTTCATTGAGAAGAATGTCCGAACCGTTATCACGGGCCCAGGAAATCATGTCTTCTGTATTGTATATTGCAAAGTGGTCGGGACACATGTCTTTGGAGAGTGCAGCCTTGACGGGGACTCCCAGCCTGCTCAGTCTTTTATCATCTTCAGTCCACAGGCAATCAACCTTTACAATGGAGGGATGCATTCCAAAACTGATCAGCGCATTTGTAAGGGAAGACAGCACGGAGGTCTTGCCGGATCCAGGAGTGCCGGCGATAACAGTAAATTTCAGATTAATTCCTCCACTGTTTCTCCGCGGCGTATCGTTTCTCTGAGCATAATCATCTTCTCATCCAATTCGGCTAGTCTGCTGCACATCTCGCGTTCTCCGTCTGATCTTTCAATGATTTTTACCATTCCGCCGTTCTCCATGACTATACGCTTTTCTGTCAGAAGGGCCAGCACTGGGTCGTGAGTGACGACAATTACGATTTTTCCTTCTCCGGACAGCAGTTTAAGGGCTTCTTGTTTTCTTATTCCCGCGTTCTCTATTTCATCGATCAGCACAATGGGGGAATCGCTGATTCTGGCAATATCGGCAGTCATAAGCGCCCGGGATTGTCCGCCGCTTAATGCTGTCAAATGATTTTCAGGTCCCAGAGGCTCTCCGCAGAGTGTATTTGCAATTTCAATAACTTCATCAGAGATCGTTTCAGGCTTTCCGCGGCTTTTGGCGTGCATCTTTAGAAATTCATCAACTTTCATATCTGCAAGAAAATGCATGTTCTGGGACAGCTGCGCCACCAGTTTCTTTCGGGGATCGGAGCGAAGGCTGTTCTCAGGCACTGCATCATCAATCAGGATGTGTCTTTTAGACTGAGTATCTCCCTGTGCGAGTTGTTCAATATCGCTTATGAGTGTGCTTTTTCCCGATCCGGTAGGACCGACTACTCCGATAATTTCTCCTTTGCGTATTCTTACATTTTCTACAAGGTCGCAGTTGTCGTCCTTGTCATTCCCGCCCAGGATGGTAAGAAAATTTATCTCATGCATATATGCTGGCCTCCAGCTTGTTTATGATCCTCTTGGAGATCTCACTGATATCCGCATCATCTGGTTTTACAGTGATATCTGGATTAAGATATTTTATTGATTTCTCTTTTTTATATAATACCTCTCCGCCGCCAGTTATGTTAAGCAGAACAATGTCATTTTTGTTTATTTTTCCTGTTTCACAATTATTAATCAATGCTGCTACGGCGATAGAGGCCGCATTCATGATATCAATACCTTCAGCTTTGTAAAATGTCTGTGATGCTTTTTCAGCCTGTTCATTAGTCATTCCGTCAATTGTGCCACTGGTGGCAGCCAAAGCTTCAGCAACTCCGCCTGGAACACTGTAAGGAGGCTTTCTGTTAAACAAAACACCATCATACATTCCCCTGGGGCAGTCTTTGCTGTATGTCCCGCCGTGAACAGAATTAAACAGGGGAGCACAGGGAACATTCTGTGCCAGTTTGAGCACCGGAAGTTTGTTTCCAAAGCGCCCGTCATTGATCAGCCTCATCGAAGCTTCCCAGGCAGATATTCCGCCGGTTCCGCTGCCGACCGCCTGGAAATAGTAGTCTGGAATCCTCTTAATCTTAGATGCTGCATCCAGCATGACTGTGCCCATGCCGTCTCTTCTGGCAATATTCTTGGCACCGCCTTCCGGAACAAATTCACTTAATTCACAGATCCGGTCGCTCACCGATATGGCTTCACTGTAATCTCCGTCTACGCATAGAAGAAATATCTTGTCTTCGGGCACGTTTTCTGGAATCCAGAGTTTGGACAGGGAATTCTTAGGCACAACCAGCAGAAGGGGGAGGTCTGCCAGATGGCAGGTGTTGGCGAAAGCTCTGGCAGTGTTGCCTGCAGAAGCCACAGTCAGAATTCTCTTCTCTCTTTTTTCATGAAGCATTTCCACTGTAGGTCCAGCTTCAAGATCCTTAAAACTGCAGGTATCCAGATTTGCATTTATTTCCGGCCAGTATCCGTTAAATGCTATGTATAAATTATTCAGGCCCAGCTCTCTGGATAAACCGCTGCTTTTGTATGTTACACAGCCTCCGTCAAATCCGTTCAGAATGTTATCAACCGGCAGCCAGTCGATAAACTTCCAGATGCCGGGATATGAAGCAATGTTAATCTGAGCATTCTCGTACACTGTACGAGGTAATCCGTTATTCTCATTTGCGAGGCTATATTTTCCCATATGTGCTAGATTTCACCATTTAGTTTATATTTGTTTTATTGTAGTCTGATAAAATCTTCCTGATTGTAATAGAACAGCACTAATATTCTACTGCGGGCACATTTCAGCTGAAATCCACAATCTTGGCTTTGCCGGTTCCAAGGTGAACAACTGGAAGTATGGCCGGATCAGGGCTGAAGTTATGCATCTTCTGGAACGATGTCTGGGACTGCCAGGTTGATGCGCAGATGGTAGTAACTCCTTTGTACATGCCAATGCCTGCTCCGTGGATATGGCCTGTAACGAATATGTCTGGAATCTCATCAATGACCAGATGATCCTCTTTTTCCGGGGCCAATGGTGTTTTTCCTCCATACAGGGGAGCCATATGCCTGCGTTTGAGCATCTCATTCATTGTTTCCAGAGGATTTTCGTACGTCAGTCCTTGTACTGAACTTATCCAGTCATCTAAGCTGCGGCCGTGGTATGTCAGAATTCTGCGGCCTTCCAGTTTCATGGTGCAGGGATTTCCGATGAGCATGCAGGACGAATCAAAAATCTCCGAGATGATCTTAGGGAACGTAGGCTGGGGTTCTGCAGGTCTGACCGCATCGTGGTTTCCGGGTTGAATAAGAATCTGAATGCTGTCCGGAACCTCTTTAAGAAGCTCTTCAAGAGTTCTGTACTGCTCAAAAACATCCTCGATCTCAAGCTCTTCTTCCTGACCCGGGAATACGCCGATGCCATCGACCACATCTCCAGGCAGTACAAGATACTGAATCTCGTCTTTACCTTCCGTTTTCAGCCAGTGCATCATATTGTTCCATTCGGTATGAAGGAATGTATTGGAGCCGACATGCACATCAGACATGAAAGCCACTGAGGATGTAGAATCGCTCTGCTCCATAACGTTAGTTATCGGGATATCCGGCCTGATCAATTCCTTCAGGACAAGAAGGTCTCCTTTGCTTGTTGATTTTCCAACGATTCCTATCACTTCATCATTGACTATGCTCTCGTTGATGTATTCTGAATCTTTGTGGATGAGCACTGTACATTTTCCCTCATCATCTTCGAGCTCAATGATCTTATGGCCGTTCTTTGTGTTATGCCAGTCAGAGACCATCCCGATGGTTCTTACTTCCCTGTCATACTTTACTGCCTTGGCAACCGGCAGACTTCCAGCCAGCTCATGCCTTCTGGAAAGTATCTTCTTGATCTTCTTGAAGCGGTCGTTGAAACAGCGTGCGAAGTCGTTGACTGTACCTTCGCAGGTGGAATTTCCAGTAATGTCGTGTATGATCTCAATATCACTGCTTTTCGGCCTGGCCATGACTGAAGGTGATTTCCGCAGCTCTTCCAGAACTGGATTTACCTGTACTTTAGGAATGGCAGACGGATGAATGCTGGAATAGGCCCTGACATGATCTGCAGTAAGAACCAGCGGGTGCTGGGTCATAGATGCCAATATGGACCGTACATATGCGGCAGGATCAGCCTGGGCCAATACAAGTTCTGCGGCCTCGGGATCCAAGAGAATGCCTTCATTTAGTAATTCATCCAGCACACGGTCTCTCATATCCTCCGCATTCTTCTCTAAATACTTATATGCCTCGGCAGTTAGAGTGTATTATGATTGTTACCGCTGAATGTGAATGCCATCCCACCGAAGAAAAAGAAAAAGTATGTCAGGCAATGCACAACATCTTTCCAGAGGGAGAGATAACCGGTGATGAGCATCTCACACTGGTCTGTGAGTCTGGAGAAAAGCTTCGAAATCTTATCTGGGATACGCAGATCAGGGATTCTGCAAGGTCTGTGCTCCTCAGGGGAAGAACGGACGATTCAATCCATTTTACACTTAACAAACAGGCTGCATTCATGGGGAAGATCTCATTTCAGGATGAGCACTCTGCATTAGGCAATATTTCAGTTGTAATCAGAGATGACAACATTGATGAGGTAATTGATTACCTGGCTGAGAGTACTATTAAGGAGGAAGATGAATGATCGCCGTCTCTTCTCCATACTTTTCTCACTTTTCATTCCGCAGCATGCTGGAAAAGATCTCTTCAGAATTTTCATCCTGGGAAATCGTGGCGGAAGGAAGACACAGCCTCCCCGATATTGAAACTGATTTTTTGGAATACGCACCATCTTACGATCTTTCATTTTCTGTACATACTCCGATGAGCGACATCAACATCGGCTCTCTTAACAGAAACATGCTGGAAGCTTCCCTGAATGAGCTGATAGCCTGTATGAGATCGTGCAATAAGCTGGGTATCGAAGTTGCCACTGTTCATCCTGGGTTCATGTCGCCTCTGGGAATGGTTGATAAGTCGAAGGTAATAGACATCACGAAAGCTTCTTTATTCAGACTGGAAGCTGAAGCCGCTGAGCTGGGTGTAAAAATAGCCTTTGAAAATATGCCGGCCTGTCCAATGTGCATGGGCACAGTGCCAGAAGATCTGCTCGGTCTGCTGGAAGGTACTGAACTGGGAATCTGCTTTGATATCGGTCATGCCAATACGACAGACACAGTACAAGAATTTCTGAGTCTGAAAGACAGGTTTGTAAATGTGCACATACATGACAATATGGGCGTTTCCGATGAGCATCTGCCTATTGGAAAGGGAACAGTTGATTTCCCGGCAGTATTAGAAGCCCTGGGATCCAGAAGATATGTAATAGAATCCCGCGGGTGGGATGATGCACTGGAGTCCAGAGATGTACTGAAGAAGCTGCTTAATTTTTAAATCTGCATCTTGTACACACCAGTTCTCCATTTTCAAACACTGCGGAATCGTTTCCGCAGTTTTTACACCTGAATCCAATTGTATTCGGTTCAGGCTCTGAATGCATTTCTTGAACGGGCTCTTCTTCCGGCAACGGGCACTCATCGGCAGCTAAAGGCTGAGCAACTCCCTTTGGTTTTTCTATGCTTTTTGATATCCACTTTGATACTTTGTATGCATAGTTAGCCAGGTATGGAATTCCGAACAGAACCATCAGCAGAGAAACTAGTCCTGCGATCAATAAGAATGCAGGGTTGTCATTCATGCTTGTTGAAAATCCGATCAGGTTATTGATTGCATGGAATGATATGGATGCATATAGTCCGTATTTCAGGAACAGATAGCCCATTGCAAGTCCTGCAACTGTAGCAGGAATTATCTTGTAAACATCCCATCCGCCTAAATGGGCATAGCCGAACATAATTGATGAGATCAGCAGAAATAATATCTCTTTTGATCCGAAGCTGAAGCCTCCTCCGAGAATATACCGTTTCAGAGGTTTCCTTTCGTATTTCTTGTTGACAGCATTCAGCACTAAGTCGACTACCAGTAGGGGAATTCCAATCAAAAGTACTCTGGAGATGAGCTCCTCCCATACAGGAGCTTCTGCTGCACTGAATAATATCTGCCATTTTGCATCATCGTCAACTGACGGGGAGTGTGAGGTTTGCCCGGTCAATGCTGGAATTACGACCTGGATAATTATCGAGACCAGAACTGAAACCATGATAAGAGTACATACTGTATACAGCGGACTGTGCTCTTTGACAGGTTTCATCGTCAGCTCCCTGACAAATGTGGTTTTGCTCCTCATTATCAGAACTGCAAAGCTTGCCAGTATCATTACGATGAAAAATATGTAAAAAATAAACAGAGAATTGTCAAGTGTGAACAGCGGTGTAACTCCATTGAGGATGATAAATATTGAAAAAGAGTGATTCCACGCTTCTGCCACTGTGGGAATTCCAAGATACAGTTCAAACAGCAGAACCGCTGCAAGGATGAACATTGCCAGAGAAACAAGCGTCCCCAAGGTGCTTCCGAATGACATTACTGACTGTGTAGTGCTCGGCCGCTGAATTACCGGCTGAGGCAGTACGGTACTTTGTGGAAGCCCACACTTTGTGCAGAAATTGGAATCATCAGGTATCTCATTTCCACAATGAATACAGAATCTCATGGTCCTCACAAACAATGCAGAACATTGCAATGTTCCAGTATGCTGTAAGAAGCAGTTAAATGTATTGGAAACTTGCATTAACTTCCTATTCTATCTTCATCCACATGTTGGAGATTGAAATAAAATCAGCCTGCGATGATCCAGAAGGCGTAGAGAAAATTTTAGAGGATCTAGGCGCTAGATTCAAAGATACGCTCTTTCAGAAGGATATTTACTTTGCACATCCTGCCAGAAACTTTGCGGAAACAGATGAAGCTTTGAGGCTCAGGAATGAAAACGGTTCATTCACTCTTCATTACAAAGGTCCTAAGCTGGATAAAGATACCAAAACCAGGGAAGAATTGGGGGTTCCAATTTCAGAACCGGAAATTCTCATTAAAATTCTAAACAATCTTGGATTCACACAAGCTGCCATAGTTGAGAAAAATAGAAAAACATACGATTTAGAGGGCATAGAAGTTGCAATAGACAATGTAACAAATTTAGGCAATTTTGTAGAATTGGAAATCCAGGACGAAGATCTTGAAGAAGCAAAAGCTAGATTGTTTGAATTGATGAATAAACTAAAATTAAGAAAAACAATTAGGAGTTCGTATCTGGAACTCCTTGAAAAAGGATTCAGATCGAACTAACCTGGTTTGCGATGAATTCTTTTATTTCAGTCTCATCAGGAATAGTTACAGACTTCTTATATCTCTCGGTTCCATCGCGGAGAGTGTAGCCACGGGATATAGAGATGAACTCTGATTCTTCTCCGTCTTTCGAGATCGCCTTCTTTCTAGCTATTTCTATGAAATTGCTCTTTCCAAAGGGGATCTTCTCCGATCTTACTGTCTCAAATTCGACGTTGCGTTCTGCACGTTCATCGGTCATTTTGTATAACCCTCCGATATTAGAAATAGACGTATAATGATGTAAAGATTTTGGTATGATTTCGTAAAAAAACTACATTGTAGTCGTATTTGTTCACTTTTTTAAAGTATTGTTTTTGCAAATTTATCCATCTGTGAAATATCTGTGATAAGGTATATAGCCTAAGAGCTGGTGTATATTTTGATGACCAAATATTGCACCTCTGCTAACGTTTTAAATTCAAGTGTAGGTCATAAAAAACTCATGCTGGCAAGACCGCAGCATCAGAATGGCGCAGTTCTGTCTAACTGCAATTTCGGGAGGGGATTCTTTGAGGGATGACTTAGTAAAAACGCTTCAAGAACTCATATTGATTGAGAGCGACCTTCATTCGAACCTGCTGAATGTTGTTCAGTATGTTGCAGACAGGCTGTCTTCAGCCGGGATGGATGTTTCAATCCTGAATTCGGATACATTTCCAGTTCTGACAGCTTCATACGGTAAAGGCGGTATATTACTCTCAGGACATCTCGATACAGTTCCTATTGGATCTGGATGGAGTAGGGATCAGGCTGCGGTAGACGGCAATAGAGTTTACGGCCGTGGATCTGCAGATATGAAAGGAGGATGTGCAGTTATAATCGAATGTGCTGAGTACTTAGTCTCTAAAAAAATTCCAGTTTCAATCTGTTTTACAACTGATGAAGAAGAGCAGATGTACGGTGCGGCACTGCTGGCAGATTCAGATCTGGTGAAAAACGCTCCTGCGATTATCATATGCGAGCCTACTTCTGTTAAGCTGGTTCATACCGAAAAAGGATTTTTCAGATTCAATATTGTAACCAATGGTACATCTGCGCATGCATCCCAGCCGTGGCTGGGCAGAGATGCCATATTGAAAATGCATTACTGCATAGACAGATTGCTCGATTTAGTAGAAGCGTCATCTCAAAAAAAGACAGGCATGTCGATGTGCATTACCACTATACATGGAGGAGACAAAAACAATGTCGTCACTGACATATGCACAGTGGTGATGGATGTAAGATATCAGCCTCCTACAACACATCACGATGTTCAGGACCTGATAGTCAACAGGCTGCGCGGAGAGTCATACGAACTGACAAGCGAGCTGATTCTGGATGCTTTTGAATCAGATCTGAGTGATCCTCTTGCTAAAGAACTTATCAAATTTCTTAATTCAGATGTCGTAGATATGCCGTATGTCACCGAAGCACCATACTTTGCAAATGTAAATCCGCATGTCTTTATCTGCGGGCCAGGAGACGCACAGCTAGCTCATGTAGTGGATGAATTTGTAGAAATAGAAGAACTTGAAGCAGCATACAACATGCTCATACACGCTGCAGAATTCACATCAAGACAAACAAAAGATAAAAAATAAATGCGCCGTCGAACGGGTTCGAACCGTTGACCTTATGATGACTGTTCCTCTTTTTAAGGGGATTAACAGTCATACGCTCTACCAGCTGAGCTACGACGGCCTGTAGCCTCTCAAATAATCATCAGGTATTTAAGATTTTATATGCTAAACCCCGGTGACATCAATAACTCATGCCGGGAACATGATTGAAGATGAACGATGTGAGTTAAATTGATATATTGAAAACTGGCAGAACTTCCAGCAAGTGGTACGACAATGGCAGATACTGGACTGCCTGAGATTGTTCTCATGCTTGTTTGTCACATTTCAGACTATTTATATGAATTAACATCAGCCAGTGAACCTGAATGCTGATTTAAAGCTCACTGGAATGCTATACATCTCCTCTTATTGTAACAGTCTTGATAGTTTTCTGTGCAGAATCTGCAAGATTCATGATAATCTCAGATTGATAAGGCTTCAGTTCAGAAAGTGCAGGATTCAAAGTATAATCCGGTCTAAATTGCTGCAGTGCATATTTCTTTGAGCCGGCTAATTCTGAGATTATTGAGAGAACATCATCTTCAGACAAAAGTATGGGAACGATCGTAGTACGGAATTCATAGTCAATCCCGGATGCTTCAATGAGATCGATGGAACGTTTTATGTTATCTAATTTAACCTCCACACCAGCGATATCTGAATATTTTTGGTTAAGAGGCGCTTTGACGTCCATTGCAATATAATCTACTAGATTTTCTGATATCAAACTCTCAAGCATATCTGGATTTGTTCCGTTCGTATCGAGTTTAACCTTCAAGCCGGTTCTCTTTATTTTTTTCAAAAGATCCGGCAGGTCTTCATGCATTGTAGGCTCTCCTCCGCTGACTACAATGCCATCGAGAAAGTCTTTGTTCTCAGAAATGTAGGATTCAATATGCTCCAGCGGGACCTCATCAAACGAGTCTGGATTTAAAACAACATTCTTATTGTGGCAGTACGGACAGCGAAAATTGCATCCCGGCAGATATATCGAAGCTACAATATGGCCGTCCCAGTCCAATAAAGACGTCTCAATGAATCCAATGATTTTCATGCAATCACTGTTTAGAAGATTCCTGCTGCATCATCTCTAACTTTCTCTTTTTATGTCCAGCAGGTCCTCCTCTTTCAGTCATTGCTTTTTCCATGCATTCATTACTCTCGCAGATGAAAGCTGCAAATTGAAAATACTTAGCGGGAGCACCGCAAAACTGACATTTTTCCTCTTCAATTTCCATACTATATTGATTGCGCATAAAGTATAGATAAATGATTGATGACTTTATCTGATCTGCTACCGTTGAAGATGCTGCTTCAGATGTGATATCTCTTAACTCATCACAACGGAGGTCGTTCAAATCTGACATAGTAATCTAATTATGATAATGCAGCTAATTGTTACTAAACCAAGCCCAATCTAATACTAACAAACATCAGATACTGGTTTTAATCAAGATCAAATACATTCTAGCATGGTTAGACGTACTCCAGCTAAAAGCGCAGTCAGACTCATGCTACCAGATGAATTAATCGCCAGACTGGATAAGGCAGTGGACATAGGTGTCTTCAGCAGTCGCAATGAACTTCTCTTGTATCTTATAAGAAATCACATAGATCATCTGGAAGATTTAGAAAAATCACAAATGGAATACAAGTATAAACTCTGGAATCAGCAGAAAAGAAAAGAGTAAGTGGCACATATCACTGAAAATATATAGAAAAACAGCAATCAGAAAATACCCGAAAGGGGAGAAGTCAACCTTATGGAGGTGGCCGACCCCCACTCTCCTTAGGGTTGAATCCTCTGGGAGGAGGTGATGTGCTGGCTACTTATGCCAGGATTACTAGAATCCCACGCGGATTCAGAATAGAGATACGTATCGGCAAATTGTCGATAAGTATCGAGATATCATAAGCCATATGACTTACGGTATCAAACTCTAGGCTTTATGCCTCGTCTCCTGAAAAGGAGACGTTACACCTCCATCTTAGTTCTCATATTGTTTTTTGAGCTTATACCTTTTTTGCTTAATGCTGTACTAATCTCTCATACGATTTATTTAAAAATCAAACAATGGTTTATCATTTGGTAATCAGACAGATTCATAAAAGTTGAAAAATAACATAGCAGATGTTAAATCGAAGAAAGAAATCATTATCATAGCCAGATTCATATTAATTTTATTCACTCTTCATTTTCATTATCTGATGAGGACTCTTTCAATCTTCTTTTCTTATCTGCTTCAAACATTTCATACTGTTTGCTGATTTTATCCCTTTCTTCTTTTTCATCTAGGTAGTTTCTGATTAGTCTAACTGTAAAGTCATTTCTCCCTGCATACTGCTCATCATGGATGATCTTGTCAATTTTTGGTACTAATTCAGCAGGCAGCATAACTCTGTACATAACTTTCGGCGGTGACCGTTTGGGCATTATGGTGCATTATCTAATGCTGTGGTATATCGTATGTAGGGCAAATATTTGGTATTAGTACGCAATTTACATTATTAACTATAGCAATACTCTATATATGTCTGAAAAAGAAGACTTCTACATTGAAATTGATGAAGACTTGTACCGTATATGTACCGAACATGCTAAAAAAGAAAATTTTCCATCTGTGGATGAGTTCATCCTGCATACTATGAGATTGATGCTATTGACACTCGAGATGAAAAGACAAGGTTATCAAGACCTCATTGAGTACTTTAAAAAAAATGGATTGACCGATCTGGAGTTGATGGTGTTTACAAAATATGAAAGTGGCAACGATCTTTCAGATATTGCAAAATCATTAAATTTAACAGATGAGGAAGCAGAAGATCTATTGATAGATGCGTATGATAAATTCCAGAAATGTTTTCAATTTGATATCAACGACTGATGAGTAAGTACGGTGAGACAGGTATGGTCAGCTTGTCTCTAATTCTGTATTTTTCCACAGATAATCATGGTTGATTAAGCATCAAAAATGCAATCAAAAAATGCCCAATTGGCGAAGCCAAGCTCAATGGAGGTAGTTTG
>ENA-OROK01002156-OROK01002156.1-human-gut-metagenome-genome-assembly--contig:-NODE-2156-length-17479-cov-2.938533_pt1 | contig 17479 bp, 9 predicted proteins | sample MGYA00242127_ERZ509046 | MGnify/ENA primary metagenome ERZ509046 (study PRJEB26280, sample SAMEA2338728) | human gut metagenome | biome: human gut; feature: human-associated habitat; material: faeces... | reverse complement strand
AAATTCTTTGCGAGGCAAATCGGTTTGGGCGATTCGTGCTTTTAGTGTAGCATTGTCTTCCAGTGTACGTATTACTTTCCCTTTGGCATCACATACGGTTACGAGCAAAGGTTCATTGCTGTTGCTATATTTGTTGATAAAATAAGTACACGAGGGATTGAACGAAGCCTGATTTGTCCCGATTCGTTCCGATAATTTGGTTTCTATCCCTTTTTCATTTATTTTGTAAATGGCTTTGTAAAGAGGACCTTCTTGATTCGATTCGTAAAAATAAGAGCGACTTTTTTCATCATAACCCAAAAATGCTGAAACGTTCCATTCGCCTTTGGTGATTTGTTTAGCCAATGTTCCATTGTAATTGTATCGGAAAAGGTGTTGATAACCGCTACGACTGCTGGCAATCACGAAGAAATCGGGATAGAACGAGATATTGTCTAATATAGATTCTTCGATCCAAGCTTTGTCTGTTTCTCTCAATAGCAGTTTGCTGATTCCCGATTTAGGATTGACAGAGTATATATCCATTTCGTTTTGTGTGCGGTTTAGCGTGACAACCGCGAGTCTGTTCGGATCGGTCGTAAATTTGATTCGAGGTATGTAACTGTCTGATGATATAGGCAGTTTCATCGTTTTTAAGGCTCGTGTTTCGACGGTATAAGAGAGTACCGATACTTGTGAGTTGGTCTCGCCTGCTACCGGATATTTGTAAGTGAATCTTCCCGGATATAGGGTGTATTCCGGGTATGTGGGACAGTAACCTTCGTAGAGAGAGAAAGAATATTCGGGAACATGGCTTTCATCAAATCTCACAAAAGCTAATGTAGCATCGTCCGGTGACCATTGCAGGGTAGAAGTAAGAGCGAATTCTTCTTCGTAAACCCAATCGGGAATCCCATTGATGATTTTGTTTCTCTCTCCGTCGCGGGTGACGGCTACTTCTGTACCGTAATCGAGTTTTTTGATAAAGATATTGTTATCTCTTACAAAAGCGACCATTCGGCCGTTAGGAGAGTATACGGCAGCTTGTTGTTTCCCTCCGTCGGAAAGCGGTTTCAATAGGTTCCTGCGTATCTCGAACGTGTAATAAGTGGCTTTGAATGAGCGTCGGTAAATAGGTTCCGAGTCGGCATAAATTAATAGATGTTTTTCATCGGGGCTGAGAGAAAAACCGTCGAATTGTTCCAAATTGCATTCTCTGGCGGTTTTTACGTCAAAGAGAGTATCGACTTCGTGTCCCGTCCGGTATTCACATTTTACGATACGTGTATTCCCGTTTGTCGCTGTGAAATAATGAACGCCATCGGCTGATGGATAAACCTCTGCTATATCTTTGGACTGAAATTTCCCGGAAGTAATATCTTCCAATGTAATAGCTTTTACTTGAAACGTGAAAATAAAAATCAAAGAAAGGAAAATGAGAAATACTTTTTTCATTGTTGTATAGTGATAAATCTATTGTTACATAAGTGATGAACAGTTTCGACACTAAATTTTATTCGTTAGATACAAATGTAATAAAGGTTGATAGCTGTACAAACAAGTTGCTCGTTTTTAATGCCGAGACGTATATTTTATTAGGAATCAAAAGTAGAAAAAAATATGGATAAAAAATTATATATATAATATATTAACTATATCGAGCCAAAAATTCCGTTTGCCTCTGCGCTTGCCTTTCGTTATCTTTGTAAATACGAAGATAGGATGCGGCTCGGCATAGTCAAAACGGAAATTACATTTCCGTTTGTCTCTGCACTCTCCTTTCGCTATCTTTGCAGTTTGAACAAAATGAATAAAAAGAGAACGATATGATAGAATATATTACGGGAGAGGTTACCGATTTAACTCCCGCCACGGCGGTTGTGGAGTGCATGGGAATAGGTTATTTGCTTAATATTTCGTTAAATACTTATTCTTGCCTTTCGAAAGGGCAAGCTACACGTCTGTATGTTTACGAAGCGATTCGGGAAGATGCCTATCAGCTTTATGGCTTTTATGACCGTCACGAACGTGAACTATTCATATTGTTGATTTCTGTTTCGGGAGTAGGGCCCAATACGGCTCGCATGATATTGTCTTCATTGAATCCTTCTGAATTGGAGCAGGCGATTGCGTCGGAGAATCTAAATTTATTGAAGTCGGTAAAAGGAATAGGCGCTAAAACTGCACAGCGTGTAATTGTTGACTTGAAAGATAAAATAAAACCTACCGACAATCCGTTAGTAATAAGTACGCCCGCAGCCTCGGAAATTTACGAGGAAGCTGTGGCTGCGTTGGTGATGCTTGGATTTTCACAGCCCCAATCGCAAAAAACAGTTCAAAAGTTATTGCGTGATACTCCTTCAATGAGAGTTGAAGAGGTAATTAAGCAGGCTCTGAAAATGCTCTGATACCGGCGTCGTCGCCTTTTGAGTAAAGGCGGGAATTTGTGTAGGAGTATCGAATGAGAAGACGGATAAGGATTGGAACAATAGTTGTGCTAGCAGTGAGCGGATTAGGGGCCTATTCCGCTTTTGCTGCTTTGCAGTCGGCCGATCTGCAAAGTTCATCGAGTGGTATATCGGCAACGCAAAGCAATAAAGAATCCGATTCTATACAAGTCCGTTATCCTGTCACTAAAACATCACCCGAATCATACGATGAAATCGGGCAGATAGCTCCGATGGATTTGAAAAATCCTTCTAATCTGAAAACAGAAGTAGAGTATGATGCCGAAACGAATTGTTATGTAATCCATACCCGAGTCGCCGGGGTTGATGTTTGCACTCCTTTCATGTTATCGGCGGCCGAGTATAACGATTATACGTTGCGTAAATCCATGCAGCAGTATTATCGGGAACGGAATGCCCAGAATTTTGCAGAGAACAGTAAATCGGAGTTCAATTTTTTGGATATGCAGTTCTCTCTCGGGCCATTGGAAAAAGTTTTTGGACCGGGTGGAGTACAATTGAAGACACAAGGATCTATCGAGTTGAATATGGGATTGAAACATAACAAACTCGATAATCCCGCACTGCCGATGAGTTCCAGAAAGAAGACTTATTTCGACTTCGACGAGAAGATACAGGCTTCGGTAACGGCGAAAGTCGGTGACAAGATGTCGTTCAATATGAACTATAACACCGATGCGACTTTCGATTTCGACTCGAAAAATCTCAAATTACAATATCAGGGAAAAGAAGACGAGATTATTAAGAATATCGAAGCCGGTAATGTGAGTATGACCACAGGGTCGTCGTTGATACGTGGTAGTACGGCTTTATTCGGTGTAAAGACGACTATGCAGTTCGGTAAATTGACGGCTACCGCTCTTATTTCTCAACAACAGTCCGAATCGAAAACGGTCAATGCGAGTGGTGGGGCACAGACCACGCCGTTCGAAATCCGGGCAGACGCTTATGACGAAAACAGGCACTTTTTCTTAGCTCATTTTTTTAGGGACAATTACGATAAATTTGCTTCCAAATTGCCTTATGTCTCATCGGGCGTGAGTATCAATCGAATAGAAGTTTGGATTACGAATAAACAAGGTAATTATGAAGAGTCGAGGAATATTGTCGGTTTTATGGATTTGGCCGAAAATGTTCATATCGGTAACGACCATTGGATATCGGCTACCGCGCAGCAGAATCCGATGAATAACTCCAACTCGTTGTATGCCGAGATTAAAAACGGTTATCCCGATGCTCGTAATATCAATTTGGTGACACAGGCTTTGGAGCCTCTTTCTGTTTATGGTATCGAGGGGGGGCAGGATTATGTGAAAATAGAGAGTGCCCGGAAACTTGCTTCTTCTGAATATACGTTGAATTCCCAATTGGGCTATATCTCCTTGAAAAGTAAGCTGAATGCCGATGAGATGATTGCTGTCGCTTATGAATATACTTATAACGGACAGGTTTATCAGGTTGGGGAATTTTCGGGAGATGTTACCGATACGGATCAATGTCTTTTTCTGAAAATGTTGAAAGGTTCTACCATTTCGACCTCATTACCCATTTGGGATTTAATGATGAAAAATGTTTATTCGCTGGGGGCCTATCAGGTTCAGAAGGATAAATTCAGGTTGTATATTAAATATCAGAATGATTCTACGGGGGTAGCTGTAAACAATATACCGGAGGGGAATATATCCAATCAGACTTTGTTGCAAGTAATGAATCTCGACCGCTTAGATGTGAATGAATCGGAATATTCCGATGGCATTTTTGACTATATAGAGGGGTATACGATTCAATCTTCGAACGGGAGAATTATATTTCCGGTCATAGAGCCGTTCGGTAGTCACTTGGCCGAAAAAATAGGAAATGCGGCGATAGCGGAAAAGTATGTTTATCAAGAGCTGTATGATTCGACATTGACTATCGCCCAGCAAGTATCGGAGAAGAATAAATTTATTATGACCGGAGAATATAAAGCATCTTCGGGCGCAGAGATAAGATTAAATGCGATGAATGTACCTCGGGGATCGGTGGTTGTTACTGCCGGAGGTATGACTTTGGTCGAAAATTCCGATTATATTGTGGATTATGCGATGGGTGTCGTGACGATATTGAACCAAAGTATAATCGAGGCGGGAACTCCGATTAGTGTATCGCTTGAAAATCAATCGATGTTCAATATGCAACGTAAGACAATGCTGGGACTCGATTTGAATTATGCGTTCTCCAAAGATTTTAATGTAGGAGCGACGATTATGCATTTGTCCGAAAAGTCCCTGACAGAAAAAGTAAATATGGGCGATGAGGTACTGAATAATACTTTGTGGGGAGTGAACTTGTCTTATAATACGAATTTTTTATGGTTGACCAATTTGTTGAATAAAATTCCGACTGTAAACGCAACAGCTCCTTCTACGTTGGCTCTCACGGCCGAATTTGCCCAATTGATACCGCATAAATCCAAAAACGGCAGCTCGCAGGGAACATCGTATATCGATGATTTCGAATCGACACAAACAGGGTTGGACTTGAAGTCTCCTTATTCATGGACGTTGGCTTCCACTCCGTACGACCCTTCATCTGATGCTTTGTTTCCCGAAGCTCGCTATTCCAATGATATTCGTTATGGGCAAAATAGAGCATTGCTATCGTGGTATTATATCGATAGAATGTTTACTCAGAAAAACTCGACATTGATACCGGCTCACCTGAAAAATGATTTGGACCAATTGTCCAATCCTTATGTACGTGAGGTGAGTGTACGGGAAATATTTCCCAATAAGGAAATCAATTATGGAGAATCGACGACCTTACAGACATTGAACCTTTCATTTTATCCACAGGAACGGGGGCCGTACAATCTCGATGCCGATAATATCGACTCACAAGGACTTTTGTTGAATCCGGAGAACCGTTGGGGCGGGATTATGCGAAAAATGGATTATACCGATTTCGAATCATCGAATATCGAATATATACAGTTCTGGCTCATGGATCCGTTTTTAGATGAGAATCAGACTAATCATAACGGGGGAGAATTGTATTTTAATTTGGGAGAAGTGTCGGAAGATATTCTTAAAGACGGTATGAAGTCTTTCGAGAACGGTTTGCCTGTCGACGGTGATACAACACAGATAGCGACTACGGTGTGGGGAAAGGTATCCAAACGTCAGTCTTTGACTTATGCATTCGATAATACCAGTGGTGCACGGGCTTTGCAAGACGTAGGTTTAGACGGTCTGTCGAATGACGAGGAATATGGGTTCTCATCTTATAGAGATTATTTGGACAAGCTCGAAACTAAACTATCTCCGGTGGTAGTAGAGGCTATGCGACAAGATCAGTTTTCTCCGTTTAACGATCCGGCCGGGGATAATTACCATTTTTATCGTGGACACGATTATGACGATGCCCAAACTTCTATATTGGACCGGTACAAACGATATAACGGAACAGAAAACAATTCCCGGTCTCCCGAGGAAATGAATGATTCGTATTATCAGTCTTCCAAAAGCGTTCCTGACGTGGAAGATATCAATCAGGATAATACGTTGAACGAATATGAAAGGTATTATCAGTACCGCATATCGTTATGCCCCGATAGTTTGGAGGTGGGAAAAAACTGTATTACCGACAAACGGGAGACAACCGTCCGGCTCCGCAATGGTGAAGAAGGAAAAGCTGTGTGGTATCAATTCAAAATTCCTTTGTCTCGTCCTCAGAAGAAAGTGGGATCTATTCAAGATTTTAAAACGATACGTTTTATCCGCATGTTTATGACGGGTTTTGAGTGTGAAACACATTTGCGTTTTGCCACGTTGGAATTGGTTCGGGGTGAATGGCGAACGTATAACTATGCTTTGAATTTGAAAGGAGATGCTCCGGCTCAGGGTAAGATGGATATATCGGTGGTAAATATTGAGGAAAATGCAGGACAGGTTCCTGTTAATTATGTTTTACCTCCGGGAGTAACCCGTATTATAGACCCGGGGCAATCGCAAATAACTCAGCTTAATGAACAAGCCATGTCTTTGAAAGTAACCGATTTGCAGTCAGGAGATGCTCGTGCGGTTTATAAGAACAGTGGTATGGATATGCGTACATACAAGCGGTTACAGATGTTTGTACATGCAGAGAAGCTGATTGACGATAAAACTAATTTACGAGATGGCGATGTGTCTGTGTTTTTACGATTAGGATCCGATAGCAAATCGAATTATTATGAGTATGAGGTCCCGTTGTCATTGACGGAGCCGGGTAATTATAGCACATATAATGCACAAGATCAAGAAGCGGTTTGGCCACAATCCAATATGTTTGATTTTCCTCTTTCTTTGTTTACCGATTTGAAGCTGGAACGGAATGCAAAGAAGCGTATGGATAATTCGACGGTGACGTTTCAAACTCGTTATTCCAGTTATGATCCCGATAAAAATCAAAATAAGGTGACTATCGTGGGGAACCCTTCTTTGAGCGATGTTCGTACGATGATGATCGGTGTGAGAAATAATTCGAATGCAGCTAAGGATATAGTCGTTTGGGTGAATGAAATGCGTTTGACCGATTTTGACCAATCTGGTGGTTGGGCTGCCAAAGCAAATGTAAATCTCGGTTTGTCGGATATTGCTACGCTGAATATCGCGGGGCATGTAGAAACTGTCGGTTTTGGGGGGATAGACCAAAGCCTTACGGAACGTCGATTAGACGATTACTATCAGTATAATATAGCTACGATGGTCGAGTTAGGGCGTTTTTTGCCTGAAAAAGTCAAATTGAAAGCCCCGTTATTTTATTCGATTACCGAACAACGTACTTCTCCTAAATACAATCCGCTTGATCAAGATATCTTGTTGAAAGATGCTTTGGACAATGCGGGCAGTAAAGCCGAGCGTGACTCTATAAGTGATGCTTCGATAGAGAAATCGACTGTCGAGAGTTTCAGTTTGTCGGGAGTTTCTTTCGATATTAGGAGTAAGAATCCTATGCCCTATGACCCGGCTAATTTTTCTATCAGCTATTCTTATAATCGACAATCGAAACAAGACCCTACTACCGAATTTGAGAATACATACGATTATCGGGGTAGTTTCACTTATTCCTATACTCCTTTTATTAAACCTTTTGTCCCGTTGAAGGGATTAAAGAGTAAATCTAAGCATTTGAAATTTTTGAAGGAATGGGAATTTAATTATTTGCCTAATAATATTGCGTTTAATACCAATATGTCGCGATATTATTATGAACAGCAGATTCGCGATGTGAGTGGATCGGGAGGAATGGCATTGCCGACAAGTGTAAGTAAAAGTTTTTTATGGGATCGGCAGTTCTCGTTGACATGGAATCTCACCAAGTCGATAAACCTTTCGTTGCAAACGATGACGAACGCTCATATCGAGGAGCCGGTCGGTGTGGTGAATAAACAGCTTTTCCCAGATGAATACGAAGCATGGAAAGATACCGTGTTGACCAGTATCAAGAATTTGGGAACACCGTGGAATTATAATCAAACTTTCAATGCATCGTATACGGCTCCGTTCAGCAAGATACCTGTTCTTGATTATTTGTCGTTTAATGCTAAGTATAACGCTACATACACTTGGGATAGAGGAGCCCAGATTTCAGAGGAAATAGATTTAGGTAACTCGGTGAATAATCAGGGGCAGTTGAGCTTTGACGGGCGTTTCAATTTTGAACAATTATACAATAAGTCGAAATATTTGCAGAAGATAAACAAACGTTTTTCTTCCAATAATAGGGCTGCGGCGGCGAAGAAAAATAGAAAATTCGAACGTACCATTTTGCTTCGGGAAGATACTACGGTTACTTTAAGGCATAATCTCAACAATAAGAAGGTAAAAGTTGTGGCGAGGGACGATGCTGGAAAGAAAGTGGCCCTGAGGACGAAAGTTCTCGATGCCAATAATGTGGTGATTCTCGATAAAGGAACCCAACGCTTGAATGTGATAATTACTCCTTCGAATAAGAATGAACGTAATTTCTGGAAAGAAGCAGCCGAATATTCTTTACGGGGATTGATGATGGTAAGAAATGCGAGCGTGCGTTATCGTAAGACCAATACTACTTCGTTACCTCTGTTTTCCCCGAATGTAGGCGATGTATTCGGGCAATCGACTTCGTATGGTCCTATGGCTCCCGGCCTCGATTTCGCTTTTGGTTTTACTGATGAGAGCTATGTATATCGGGCAAAAGAACGTGGTTGGCTTTTATGTGATTCCACGCAGATAAGTCCGGCGGTTATCGGTCGTACCGAAGAGTTTAATTTCGAAATAGCGCTTGAACCTATCCGGGGCTTGAAAATAAACTTGACAGGAAATAGAACAGACACGCGTAGTTCTCAAATGCAATTTATGTTTGACGATATGCCGACTGTACGAGGCGGAAGCTATACCAAGACACATATTGCATTGAAGACTGCATTTAGGAGTAGTTCTGCAAAAGACGGATATTCGTCGCAAGCATTCGATGATTTTTTGAAAAATCGGGAAATAATAGCGGCTCGGTTAGAAGCGCATTACGGATCGTTGGGAAATTATCCGAATAAAGGTTTTATTGCCTCTACCGGCTTTGGAGATAAGCCCTATGATTCGGCTAACGGCGGTGTGAATCGTAGTTCTGCCGATGTAATGATACCTGCATTTATTGCTGCATATTCTGGCCGTGATGCCCGTAAAATCGATTTGTCTCCGTTCCCGGGATTGTCGGCTATATTGCCGAACTGGCGAATTACTTACGATGGTTTCATGCAAATACCGTTTATAAAGAAACACTTTAAAGCGTTTACTCTATCGCATGCTTACCAGTGTACCTATGCTGTGGGATCATTTACTTCGTTCCTTAATTGGGTGGAATCAGACGGGGATTTCGGTTTCGTTCGCGATGAACTTACGGGCAATCCCATACCCTCTTCTCCATTCGATATATCATCGGTAATGATAACCGAGAGGTTCGCTCCCCTTATCGGGTTAAAGGTGACACTGAAAAATAATGTTACAGGCAATATAGAGTATAAAGATTCCCGCACGTTGACATTGAATTCGGCAGCCGGACAAATCGTAGAGGCGTCGACAACCGATTTTACAATCGGGGCCGGGTATAAGATCGCTAATTTTAATACGATTTTGAAATTGAAAGGGTCTCAAACAGGTGTTAGCAACGATTTGACGATCAATGCCGATTTTTCATTCCGCAAGAATCAGGCTCTTATTCGTCGTATCGAACAGAATTTTACTCAACCAGTGGAACTCGTACTACGATGTTGAAAGTGACGGCCAATTATGTATTGAGTAAACGTATTACGGTAGGGGCTTATTTCGACCATCAGATTAATACACCGTTAGTATCCTCTTCATCATATCCTATTACGAACAGCAATTATGGAATCTCGGTGAGATTATCGTTATTGAAATAAAAGGAATTTATATTTTAAGTTAAACAGGTCGTTTGTTTAAACTGTTTCTTCAATTATTCGTTTTTCTTAATTAAAGGAGGGATAGAGAAATTTTTGAGTCGGAGCTTAAACTCCTATCTTTGCAGTTGAGATGCTTCTCCGTAGTTTTATAAAACCCAAATAAATGTATTGAATAAATGAAACGACTGATTTTTATTCTTATGGCTTTGTTGTCTTATGGCATTTTGAGAGCCGAGACTTTGAAATCTCCTGACGGGAACATTGTATTAGATTTTGAATTGGACAATGGAGTCCCTGTTTATAAAGTAGATTATAAAGGTCGGCCGGTTATTAAAGAGAGTAAATTGGGATTAGAGTTAAAGTCGGGAAAAAATTTAACCGATGGATTTCGTTTGGCTGGTTCTGAGACATCGACTTTCGATGAAACATGGAAACCCGTTTGGGGAGAGGTAAAAGAGATTAGGAATCATTATAATGAATTGGAAGTAACATTGGAACAACCGTCGACCGATCGTCGTATGATTATTCGTTTCCGGGTATTTGACGATGGGGTAGGATTCCGATATGAATTTCCCGATCAGCCCAATTTGGATTATTTTGTGATTAAAGAAGAGAAGACGCAGTTTGCTATGGCGGGAGACCATACTGCTTTTTGGCTCCCGGGCGATTATGATACACAGGAGTATTCCACTGTGACGTCGAAATTGTCCGAAATCCGTGGATTGATGAACGAGGCTATTACACCGAATTCTTCTCAAACTCCATTCTCTCCTACGGGGGTGCAAACGGCTTTAATGATGAAAACCGACGATGGCTTGTATATTAATTTGCATGAAGCTGCATTGGTCGATTATTCTTGTATGTCGCTCGATTTGGACGATAAAAATATGATATTCGAGTCTCACCTTACACCCGATGCATTGGGGGATAAGGGATATATGCAAACCCCGGCGAAATCTCCGTGGCGCACGATTATTGTTAGTGACGATGCGCGTGATATTCTTGCATCCAAAATGACTCTTAATCTGAATGAACCGTGTGTCTATGAAGATACGAGTTGGATAAAACCGACGAAATATATAGGTGTATGGTGGGAAATGATAACCGGGAAAAGTACTTGGGCTTATACCGATTTGCCTCATGTGAAACTCGATTTGGTCGATTATTCTCGTTTGACGCCTAATGGACGTCATGCCGCTAATACCGAGCATGTAAAAGAATATATCGATTTTGCCGCAGAACATGGATTTGACGCTGTACTGGTGGAAGGTTGGAATATTGGGTGGGAAGATTGGATAGGTAAGTCGAAAGACTATGTATTCGATTTTATCACACCGTATCCCGATTTCGATGTAGAAGAAATAGAGCGGTATGCCAAATCGAAGGGGGTGAAAATGATTATGCATCATGAGACCTCGGGTTCGGTTCGTAATTATGAACGGCACATGGAGAAAGCATATCAGTTTATGAACGATCATGGCTATGATGCCGTGAAGAGTGGATATGTGGGAGATATTATACCTCGTGGGGAACATCATTACGGACAATGGATGGTTAATCATTATCTCTATGCATTGACCGAAGCCGCCAAGCATAAGATTATGGTGAATGCCCATGAAGCTGTTCGTCCTACGGGTTTGAGCCGTACTTATCCCAATCTTATCGGTAACGAGTCGGCGAGAGGAACCGAGTATGAATCGTTCGGGGGCAATAATCCCGACCATACCACTATTTTGCCGTTTACACGGCTTATCGGAGGTCCGATGGATTATACTCCCGGTATTTTCGAAACGGATATTTCTAAACTTAATCCCGATAACCACAGCTATGTTCGTTCTACTTTGGCTCGGCAACTGGCTTTATACGTGACCATGTATAGCCCTTTGCAGATGGCCGCCGATTTACCCGAAAATTATAATCGTTTCCTCGATGCTTTTCAGTTTATTAAAGATGTGCCTGTCGATTGGGACGACAGCCGTTATTTGGAGGCAGAGCCGGGAGATTATATTACGGTGGCACGCCGGGAAAAAGGTGGTAATAATTGGTATGTAGGTTCCACGGTCGATGAGAATGGGCATACGGCTCGTTTCTCCTTAGATTTCTTGGAGCCCGGGAAAAAGTATATTGCGACTATATATGCCGATGCTCCCGATGCTCATTATAAGGATAACCCGCAGGCTTATACGATTTGTAAATATATTGTGACGAACAAGACTCGTATCGTTCAGCCTTGTGCTCCGGGTGGAGGCTTTGCTATGAGTATCGAGGAGGCTACCGATCCAGCAGCTTTGAAAGGATTGAAAAACTATAAACCGTAGATTGCGGTAAGATGTGAATAGGAGGGTAGGACTTATACAATAAGTCCTACCCTTTTTATATTAGCGTAACCGATTGCTGATGATGTTTTCGGAGTAGATATCGACAGACGAAAGATGGAAATCAGAGGAGACGTTTCCGCAAAGAATAAGCCTGAAATATTTATATGCCGGACCTGTAAAACGCATGGGTAATTGCCCAGCTATTTTTGATGCGCTCGATATTTCACAGATTTTGGAAAAGTTGCCTTCGGCATCATTGCCTCCCCAAAGAGAAAGCAGGAGCTTTCCTTCTGACATCGAGAGCCGCCAGAAAACTTCTCTCCATTTTTGGTAATCTTCACTTTGGAGAGTAATTGGTCGGGATACGAGTGCGATTGGGGTTATCTCTGCTGATTCTTTTTGTAAATCGTAAACTTTTCCCTCTGCGTCTTGGGCGAGTAGATGACTGGCATCATAGAATAGGGAAGAGTACTGTCGGCTTATGCGATACATGTAGAGAGAAGAAATATGAATAATGAGACTATATTTGAGATCGGGCCTGCAACATATCAATTCTTTTTCGATTGTATTGTAGGCGATGATACTTCCTTGAATAAACTGAGATAAAGTCGTTTGATCGGTGGTCGCAGGAATTAATGTAGAGTTTATGTCGTGGTGATCGATTGGGCTATTGTTTTCGCAGGCGGTTTCGTCGAACGATAAGAGTTGTTGTATTTCGGAGCCTCGTATGATAAATAATCCTTTTGCCGTAGTAAACATAATCATGTCTTCGAGAGGGACGATAGGGTTTTCCGGCAGTATGGGTTCTCGATTCAGTTGATGTTGTGCTCCGTAACATACGATTCCGTTTCCGTTTTGCAAAGCCCATATTCCTTCTTCTGTAAATACATATAAGGGAAATTCACCGAACTGTCCTTCCGATAAAGCTGCTGTAATGGTCGCTATGCCTGTAATCTCTCCGTTCGAGATGGTATAAGTTTGTTCGGACGGGAATACAAACGGGTTTTCGAGTTCCGAAACCCGCAGTATATTAGGCTGTGTGTAAGTGTCATTTTCGGACAAGGGTATATCGAGTGGGGTAGAGGCCGGCAGAGAATCGTTTTCCAATGTGATTGCAGAGAGTGTCTCGTCAAGATAATCGGCCCTATTTTCATATTCGGAGGCTGTCAGTAGAAAGCTCCCTTTGTATCGGGTTTTCTCGCTTTTTACGACGATTTCCATTTTATAGGCGTTACTGTCGGGGTAAGAAATCAAAGGTGAAAGTTGATTGAAGAAATAGTTCGATTTCCCGTGCCAAACGACTTTGCATTCTCCTCTTTCGGTTTTGAGATAAGTGCAGATATAAGCACTGACAGTCTCGGCATTTTTGTTTCCCACGTTGAACAGACTGAGGGGAAATCCGGGAAAAAGTTTTTTCTTTAAGTTGGCTATGTGTAGTCTTTTGTTGTGTATATAGCTGACATGTGCTCCCGTAGAAAGCAGTGTCGTATTATCTGGCGAAAGAACCTCCTCGTGTATGAGTAAATCTGGCCGTATTTTATTTTCTATGGTGTACGATTCACCTTCCTTCCAGTCGCTCCAATCCTCTATGGTCGCTATTTTATAAAATAGAGAATCTTGTAAGTAGCGTTTCTTTATCTCTTTCAGGTCGAGAAAAGAGATGTCTCCTTTCAGTAGAAAAGAGATCATTTCGTTTTCTTCTGTACGTTCGATCGTAAATTTAAGGCCTTGTTGTTTTTGATCGGGTTCGAAGATCGTGGCTTCGGGAGAGACAAAAAAGTCTATACTTCTTACGATATCTTTCCAGTTGTTGAGATTGAATTGATGAATATAATATTTCAGGCTATAATTCCCGGCGATGATTTGTCCTTCATGAGAACCTAAGCAAAGATTGTTTGAATTTTTCAATCGTATGCTCATTTGATAGGGTTGTATGGGGTGTGGCAAAGAGACCATGACCGGAGCCGATGAAAAAATTCGGCTCCCATCATATAAAGTGAGGGCATAACGTATGAGTATGGGTTGTATGAAATAGTGCCGTTTCCATGCTTTTTCTTGTAGCTGAAAGAATGCATTGTAGTAAGCATCGTTGTAATAATTGATGTCTTCGGTGTCGAGTCGGGTCGGATTGCTGTATCCATGTTGAAAGGTATATTCGCTTACGAAGTAGGCATCGGTATATTCTACATAAGGGAAAAATGAAATTTCAGGTATGTCGGGCTTTTCACCCAAAAAGATATATTTTCCCTCTTTATAAAGTAAATAGTATATACTTTCGGTACAGATGATTATGAGTGTGTTTCCTATGGATTGAATAGACAGAACTTGTAGGTCGTTTAGCTCGAACAACAGGCTTGATTCTTTTTGGATATTTCCGTTTTCTTTTTTTATCAGAGCCTCATAATACAAGGTATTTTCATTTTCCGTTATATGATGCTCTCCGTCGTAGCAGATATGAACATAGACGAGCCAATGGTTTTTCTTTTCCGGAGTGTATAGATATTCCGGTGTCCCGACAGGTTTGAGGCAGTTTGATTGATTTCGTAAATTGACAATAGCTGTGCAATCTCCCGGCTGTGCCGAGTTCGGTGGGGAATAACGGTTCATGCCGTTAAATGTAATTCTCGATTTCATAGAGCTGGTAATTTTTCGTAAAGGTACACCCGGTATGCGGCTCTATTTTGGCATGATGATATTCTTTGAAAAAGAGACTCCTTCCGAAGCTATTGATTGAATTTTTGAAAATAAAAATAGGAAGGAGTCTCCTGTTTCCCGCTTTGGGGAAACTGCGCAATTGCCCAAGTATAACCAATCACTTCATTTATTGCGCAAATTTGTTCTTCTACTATGGTTTTCAAGGTAAAAACAAGTGATATTGAATGAAAGTTCATTTTTGGAGCGATTATAAATTATATATTTTTGAATGAGACTTTATTTTTAATCGAGATGTTTTATTGGGGAAATGATTATCTTCGCTTATAGAATGAGAAACTTTATGGACAGACTTAATTTTGCGGCCATAGATATTGGCTCGAATGCAGTGAGATTGCTTATCAAAGGTATTTATCCGGGAGAGAGTGTATCGGATTTATCGAAAGTTTTTATTGTGCGTGTACCGCTGCGATTGGGACAAGATACCTTTACAAAAGGTCGTATTTCTACGGAGAAGACAGAAAAATTATTACGTCTCATGCATGCTTTTTCTCAGCTGATGCAGGTTTATAATGTCTTGTCTTATCGGGCTTGTGCTACGTCGGCTATGCGGGATTCTTCGAATGGAGCCGATATTGTCCGGTATATCTCGGAGAGAAGTGGAATAAATATCGAAATTATTAATGGTCTTGAAGAAGCACGTATCGTATATGACAGTCATATCGTGGACGAGCTGGAACAAGAGGGCGATTTTATCTATGTCGATGTTGGTGGCGGAAGTACCGAGATAAGTATAATTAGTGACCGTTCGTTACTCCAATCTCAATCTTATAATATAGGAACTGTACGTATTTTGAATAAAAAACTGAGCCGTAGTGAATTGTTCCGTATGTATAGGGATTTAAAGCGTTTGAAGGAAACGTATCGGCATATCTCTATTATCGGTTCGGGTGGTAATATCAATAAATTGCATCATTTGGCAGGAGTGTCTGCTCGGGAGCCATTGACTGTGGAGCGGCTTTTGACCCTGAGAAATGAATTGAATAGCTATTCGATCGTGGAACGTATCGACCGTTTTGCATTGAAACCCGACCGAGCCGACGTGATTGTACCTGCCGCCGATATTTATTTACAAATAGCGACGCATATAGGCGCACGAGAAATATGGGTTCCTACCATAGGAATCGTTGATGGTATTATTTATTCTCTTTGTTCCGATTACTTGAAAGGGAAAGAGAATTGAGACCTATTTCTTTTTCTCCCATTTAGGCATCCCGTCTTTCTTTTGGATAAAATCGCGAATAAATATGGCTGTCTCTTCACTGCCCAATATAGAGGAATCGATAGAAAGGTCGTATGAAGAGGCTATTCCCCAACCCTTATCGGTATAAAAATTGTAATAAGAAGCTCTTAGTTTATTTTTCTTTTCGGCGAGTTCGATAGCCTCTTTTCGAGTCATTCCTTGTGAGCGGCTGATGATTCTCTCGATTCTGTCTTCAAGGGGAGCGTGTATAAATACATTGTAACATCGTGGGTATTGTCTGAGAATATAATCGGCGCAACGTCCGACGATGACACACGATTGAGTTTCAGCTAAATGACGAATGACGTCGGATTGAAATTTGAAAATGTATTCGTTCGATAGGCCTCCGTCGCCCCATATTCCTCCTGCTCCTGTGAGCCAGTTTATTGAAAAAGAATTTAATAAAGCGCTTGGAGCCCGCTCGTCGGCTTTCTCGAAATATTCGGTGCTGAGTCCGCTCGATTTCGAAGCCTCGTTGATTAATTCTTTATCGTAATAAGCTATGCCGAATAAATCGGCCAAACGTTTTCCTATTTCTCGTCCTCCGCTTCCGAATTGACGGCCTATGGTAATGATGAGATTGTCATTCATGATGGTTGTAGATTCGATTATTCATAAGCAAACATACATCAAAAAAATATTAATTCCTATATCAAGTATCTTTTTTTGTTTACAGAAGTTGTTTTTTAGGGTTTCTTGAACTGTTTTTGTGAAATATTTTGTTACGAAGAAAGTTTTTATTTAATTTGTGTCATTCAAAAGAGGTCAGCTATGAATAATGATTTGAAAAAAATATTGAATAGTGATACTAATGGATTGCTCACCTACGAATATATAGCCAATCATATGGGCTCTTGTGATGAAGATATGCCCGTCCTAACCGATAATATAATACGGGTAGATATGACGGGGCAGATTACGGTAAGTGCCGCATTATATTTGCACGCTACGGGAGCTGAGAAATATAGGGAAATTATTGACAAGCTCATCGCGGCTTCTTTGTCGAAAGATAGAGAACACAAATATATTGTCGATTTGTTATCGGGGATTTGGGGTGAAGACTATAAGTCGCATGCAGAGGAGTTGAAGCAAGAAAGTGATAATTTCAGGCGTATTTATAAGCGTGTTTATGTGAACGATATAATTTAGTTTTTTGAGAAATAACAAAGCAGAGGCTTTCCCTCGTTAGGGAAAGCCTCTGCTTTGTTATGGAACTTGAAGTATCGTTGTTGTTATTTAGAATAGATATTGTCTGTTTTTTTGCAAAAATTGTTATTATTTGTATAAACATTCGTTTTTTATAAAAAAATAAGAGTGTTACGATAATATTTTTGTTGAA
>ENA-OROK01002140-OROK01002140.1-human-gut-metagenome-genome-assembly--contig:-NODE-2140-length-17543-cov-3.985876_pt1 | contig 17543 bp, 14 predicted proteins | sample MGYA00242127_ERZ509046 | MGnify/ENA primary metagenome ERZ509046 (study PRJEB26280, sample SAMEA2338728) | human gut metagenome | biome: human gut; feature: human-associated habitat; material: faeces... | reverse complement strand
CCAAACTGGTTTTCTATGTCTAATACAATTTCATTTCTGTCAATTTCAGTATAAGGACTGTTTTCATTGCTTTTAAAAAATTTTTTCATAATAAATTCTCCTAAATTAATAAAATTTTATTTCTTCTCTAATATGATATCGTTTCAAAAGAACTTCAGTACTGATTTGATTCCGTATTGCTTCAAGAGTTATTAATTCGTCATTACTCCCTTATTTTGAATTTCTTAGAACAAACTAATAGTTTCTTTTGTTAATATCCTCAATCCCAAAGCATGTGTACTTGCTCAACAGTCAACGCTATAATTGTCATCGGGATTTTGAATCAATGGGCGCAAGAAAATTTCGCCGCAATTTTATCACATTCAAAAGCTTTATACCATTTCACCAAATTTTCATATGCCCTATTTTTTTCGCGCGGAATTTTCGGTAGATTTGTTATTTCTACAGTTTTTTATGTATCCTTCTTTGTCTTCTAAATAGTTTTTAGCCATCATATTAATCCTTTTTTTGCACGATCCAATATTATTAAACCCCATTGATATTGTTCTTCAAAACTTTTACCATTTAAATAATCTCTAAAAGTTAATCCGTTAGTAAACTCTGGTTTTGATGAATAGTATGCACTGATTTTATGATGGACATCCTTATCAATAGCTACCATATTATCAGGATGATTTATTGAACGAATATCAAAACCAGAACGCGTTACTTTCGCCTGACTTTGTTCAACAATATGGTGCCATTCTTTACCTGCTCCTGCAGAACCGGCAGCTTTTTTAAATTCTCTGAAACTTTTGAAACCTTCATTGACGTTAAATACCTTTTTAGAAAGCTGTTCAGCAGCCTCTTTGGTAAATTTCTTACCTTTGGAGGAAGCTAATTTTTCAACACTTTTTGTAAGTTCTTTAACGTTGTTTTCTGTTGCAATTTTTGCTAACTGACGTTTATGCTTACTGACTTCAGCAGCCGTTTCAAGAGCTTTGCGTGAATTTTTTATCCTTTTAAGCGCTCTTGAGGTATCATAAGCTTTATCCAAATATTTTGCTGTTTTAGCTAATTTATTTGAGGATTTAAGTGCTTTTGAAAGGTATTTTGTTCCTTTAGATACAAGTTTAATACCTTTAGCAACATATGATCCCGGAACGAACGGTGCAACTAATGCTGCCACATCCCAAGCAAGGAATAAGCCATTAACTAAATTAGGCTTTTTTATAAAGTCATATGCACTCCATGCAAGACTGGCTACATCAAATGCTGTTTCCCAGAAATGTCCTGTTGAATCTTCATAAGCAATCGGATTACTTCCGCAGTAGTTATACAGATTTAATGTGGAAGCATTATTGATATTACCGTGATATGTATCTTCCTGCATAAATCTTCCGATTTCAGGATTATAATAACGAGCATTTAAATAATAAAAGCCTGTTTCATTGTCTGAATATTTTCCGTTATATTGATACGGATTATATACTTCCGGTGTGCTTTCTGATAACTGAATTCCGAATGCATTATAGTGATATTCAGAATTTACCGGTGTTTCTGCAGAAACAAGTTTAACTGTATCGCCATGAACATCAGTTATTGCAAGATTTGTCAAAGCGCCTTCCGATGCAACAGCAATCAAATCATTATCAAAGATATATGAATGATATGTCTGTTCCTGATTGCTTTCGCTCTGCAACTGCTCATTTTCAAATATTATTTTACCATTATTCCAAAATTCCTGCAACTGCGTTTCAGGAGAATTCTTTTGAATTCGTTTTCCGCTTCCATCATAAATATAAGAATACGTCTTATCATCTTTTTCAACGGAAGAAAGTCTGTTAAAGTTATCATAATTATATGATTCAATTAACTTGGTTTCTCCGGTTTCATTAATAGATGATTTTGAAAGCAGATTTCCACCGTTATCATAGTTATAAGTAAAATGTTTTCCGTTTGAACTATTTTCAGAAAGTAACTTGTTGGCTGAATCATACTGATATTCAGTAGTTATTGTATTCTGATCTTTTTCTACAGTTTTGGATATTCTGTTGTCATATTCATCAAAAGAATAAATATCTGTATAACTTTTGTTTGATTCACCATTTGTTGTTTCGTTGAATTGTTCTTGTACTAAACGATTGAGTGTATCATATGAATAGTTTGTTTGCTTATTCTTCTGTGAAATAATTTCAGTATTATCTATTGTTTTTTCTACACTTGTTTTTTCAATAAGATTTCCGTTTAAACTGTAAGCATAGTTTTCTGTATAAGATATTTCATCTGGATAATCTGCAGTAATATCAGCAGAAAGAGTATTCGTATTTGAAACTTGCTTATTATATCCGGCTTTGTTATATAGATAAGAAATACTTTGTGAAACTGAAGCACCTGAAATTTGCTTATTAAGTATTTCTCCTGATTTGCCATATGTGAACGAAACGGATAGAATTTCTTCAGGAGAAGCAATATCAGAATGTGTTAGTTTGGAAAGTAATTTAAGATTGTTATATTCATAAGTTTCATGAATAGAAGTTTGTAATTCATCAGAGTTACGATTTTTAGTTAATAATTTGTAATCCGTTACTCCTAAACCAGAATATTCATATTGAGACTTATAATTTCTATTGTTATCTATATCATTACGAGTTTCAGACACAATTCGGTTTAATAAATCATAGTCGAAACTTGTTGTGCCAAGTTCATCTTTTATAGAAGCTAATTTACCGAAATTATTATAAGTATAATTGATTGTTTCATTTCCGGCATTCTCTTCTATACAACGCCCCATAGCATCATAAGTATAACTTACTGTTTTACCATTTCGCAAAGTTCTTTTGTTTAGTAAGTTTGAAAAAGAATATTCGTATGTTTCGCTTTTACCTAATGGATCTGTATATTTAGTTTGATTACCAAATTCGTCATATTCGTAAGATACGACGGAATAATCTTTATCATTATTTGCTGTATAATGATTTGCGTCTACAATTGTTAATGGATCGGTTAATCCTGTGAATGCTTTGATTAGATTGCCGCCATCATCGTAACAATATTGTGAATATCTTGAATTGGACGAATCGATAACATCCTCAGTTAAAATCACACGATTATTGGTGTCATATGTATAATTACTTACGTTGAATGTTTCAGTTTCTCCGGGAGCATTAGAGTTTTGCTTTGATTGTACAATATTGCCATATACATCATATCCGGAAATCGATTTGCTGTAATAATTTGTTCCATTAATTGAATCAACTAATGTGTCGGTCCTGTAATTTGTACCATGTGGTGTATAATAATATTTGATTTCAGCACCGTTATCATCAGTTTGTTTTATTAATTGATCCTGACTGTTATATGTATAATAAACAGAATTATTATTAGCATTTTTTACCTGAACTAGATGTCCGGAATTATCATATATATAATTTTGTGTTTCAATGGTATCTCCTGAAGATGAAACTAATCGATTATAATTATCATAAATATAATTATCAGCATAGTATTTGCCCGATAAGTATTCTTGTTCAATTCTTATTGTGTTGCCACCGACATCATTATATTCATTAATATGTGAATTTTCAGTTCCATCAGCATTATAATAAGTGGTTGTTTCTTTTTCACAGGGAGTATTATTATAAGTGACAATTTTTCGCTCTGTTGAATGATCACTCAAAACAGCATCTGTTTCATCTTTTAGGGTTTCACGAATTGTTCTACCCAGGAAATCATAAGTATATGATGTACAAAGATATTTAGTTGCAGAATCGTTTGTATATTCAAATTTTTTGGTGTTCCTATTGTTATTATCGTATTCGTATTTTGCAGATAAAACAAATTGATTTTTATTTTGACACCAAATATATTCTTCAATAAGATTATCCCATGAATCATAAACATATTTGGTTTTAGAGCCATCAGCTAATGTTTCAATAACATTTTTATTAATATAATCAGGTGTTGTTAAAATTTCAGTACCATCAGGATTTATCGATTTTATTACTGTTCCTAATGTATCATATTGATATCTGGTTATGCGATCATCACTGTTATCTTTACAAGAAAGAATACGTCCAAGTATATCATATGTATAAATTTTTTGAGAATCAATAAAGTCTCCATTCTGACTATAATACGCATCAATATCCTTTACGGTTTCTATATATGAGCCATATTTAGAATCGTAAGTAAATTCGGTTATTTTATGATTGGTATTGTTTTCATTAATAACCGATTGGTCTGTTTTAGTCAGTCTTCCTTGCGAATCATAAGAAAAGACAATACTATCAATCGGGGTGTTTGTTTCATTCTCCTTAAGTGTGTTCCAATCAAATGATGATTCATAAATATATCTGTTTTGATTGGTAATATGAGTGTTTGCACTATCTAATATATTTTCTGTTTTTATAAAAACATAGTGCATGTTTTCATCATCTGAGAAAGTTTGCTGTATAATTGAACTAGGAATACTCTTATTAGTATTATCATAGTTCGTTGTTTGACTGTTTATCGTATAGTACGCTTCAACCGAATTCATCTTATCAGATGAGCCTCCAGCTGACCATTCATATATAGTATTTGCATAATTGTCTAAATCTCGTTTTTGTAACGTGCAAAAATATGATCCGTTATCATTATTTACCAAACGAACAGTCTCTATAGTATTGTGATTATTATTGGTTCTTTGTATATCACTAACACTGTAAAGTTTTTTGGAGCTTTCAGAACAATCATAAACGCTTATCAAATCATTATATTTATCATCTCCATAATGATATTCGGTAGATTTCTGATATTTATCATCAGCATAATTTTCTTTTATTTCAAGAACATAATCATTAACGGTATTTAACGGCCATATTTTGTCATGTGTGTCATTCCAACTACCGTTATAATCTAAATTACTTCTTGCTTTTGAAGATTTATTTTCTTCATAATAGTTATATTCTTCTTTATTTTTAGATGTTACGGTTCTGTTATGACTACTGTCATATTTTATTTCGCTTCTTTCAATTAATTTAACTCTTCCATATCTAACATAAGTTGCATCAGATATAAATCTAAAGCCTTGTTCATATTCTATATTAAGATGCGCACTTTCAATATCGGGAGACATATCATCACTGCTTTGAGCATAGTCATAAACACTACTTATAACAGGAGTCATATAGTTTTCAATATGTGTATATGGATATGATGCAACATGATTATTCGTATCATACAAAAAGCCTCCACCAGCATTAAAGAATATATCAGCCATCATTGGTGTAAATTCAAAACGGGTGGATTTAATGATTGTATCATCATTCATTACATTAATTATGCATAATGTCGGAAATCCACTACTTAAGCCATCAACAAATTTGTTCATGCGATATAATAATTTGCCTGTACTATCTACATTATCAAAGAGGATGATATCTGTGTAATAATTTTTATAAGTTCCAATCCATTCGTCTTCATAAACTTCTACACAATGATTAATTTTAATGCTTCTACCAACAGAATCAGTTAATTTAACTAAATATCCATTTGTATCATAGAATGCATTTATAGATGAGCTAGTTTCAGCCCCTCGTTTGTCAGTTGAACCTATGTATCTTCCATCAGATGAAAAATATTCACATCGACCATTTTTGTATTGTAAAACCCATTTAGCAGCTTTTCCATCACTTGAAAATTCATTTGAATTTGCATTAAGAAGTTGAATATCCTTAAAATCATATCCTATAAATTCATATTTATTGTTTGAATATTTAAATGAGTATTTTTGTCCATCTGCAAAATGAATTATATTGTATTTTCCATCCGCATATGTATCTGTGTATATTTCGATTGAGGGAACAGTAAATGCCCAACCATCGCCCATTTGAAATAGTTTATTATTATGAGTAGTCTTATAACTTTCTTGCGTTAATGTTCCGGCGTCTTTTGAGTGGATTTCTGCATCCGTTATTTCAAAAACATAATAAAGACTGTCACTTTTCTTTTCAACAATTGCAGATTTATTTACATAGTTACTATGTTGAGAAGCATCATAATAAATTGGGCTTCTTTTTTCCCAATTTTTTTCAATTATTCTTTTACCATCGGATGTTACTTCGTACCAATTTGTTTTGTATAATACTTGATATGCAGAAGGAATTGATTCGATATCTTGATATTGTTTAGGCATTATAGTATCATTTTGATCAAAACGAATACCAAATTTGAGATCCAAATCGTTTTTACCCTTTAATGTGACTAATTCTTTGTTGTAAGTCACCATTCCATAGGTCTGATCAATCGAAATATCGTCTCTATAATTACTTGCATCTGGAATTTGATATTTTGTAAATCCTTGTGGAATTTGTTGTGTAGAAACATCACGCGTAGATAAGTCGCTGTTTAATGTATATATTCCTATTCTTTCTTGGAATGCTTCTATTTCTGAACGGATTTGTTCAGGTGACTTTTGTTCTCTTTCTATTACAGTGTCAATTGCTTCAGAAGATAAATTGTATTGTAGTTGAAGATATAAATAGTCCTCTTTATCATTTACTTCTTCATTTGCGAAGCTAATATCTTGAATGTCTGCTCTTTTATAAGCCCAAGAATAATCAGAATCTGTTATTAAAGATAATAGCATTGCGCCATATAAATCATCCAATTCAACATGACTATCAATTGCTTTTTGTGCAAAGTTATCAATATAGTCTTTACTGATAATGTGTTCTGATAAGTATTTAAATTTTCTTTCTAAATTCAAACATTCTTCTACAGTATAATTTTTTGATAATTCTAGTATTGTATTATTTGATATTCCTACATTATGTGCGTTTAGAATTACAGCAGCTAAGTCATTAGAGTCACTTATTTCTTTTGAAAGTTTGTCTAAATCTTTTTTTGATGTTCTTAAAAACTCGCTAAGCTTATCTTTATAATTATTAGATAAATTTTTGTACAAATTAGTTTTGCTTATATTTTCTTTTAAGTCATCAGACATTATTGAACCGGTTTCATCAATAACTTCGGCCAATGATTGTTTTAACAATACTTTTTCACTGGTACTTATTTGCTCAGTTGTATTTTCGCTTCTATCTGATGCATACACAGATATCGGTACAGTTTGCAATATCAATATCAGTACTAACAATAAAGATAAAAATTTTTTCAAAATATTATTCATATTCATTTTCCTCTGCTTCATTTTTACGGATTTATTACTACTTTTTCTTACAGCTGATTTTGAATTAAACTAAATTCAAGTTTTTTATTTCCGTATTAACATAACAAAATATTCACCTCGCTTTTATTTAATAATAAAAATAGAACTTAATTTATATAACAATAGTTAAAACCATATTGATTATTCTTTTATCTACTGTATCATTTTTATATGATTGCTTTAAAACTGGTATTAAAAGCGTTGTGAAAATGTTCAAAAGTGTAAACATAATTATAAAAATGGACATATTGCAGTGAATATGTACGCAAAAAATAGACAACAGAAAAAATCTCCCATAGTAGAATAAAACGATCATGGGAGATTTTAATTATGCCAAGAAAAATTAGGTATATAAGTGAATATGAAATCAAAATAATCAGTATACATGGTTGATAAATAATATTAAGAGAAATAGCATAAAAAAATGAATTTACATATAAACAGATTCAAGAGTTTAAAACTAAATATAACAGAAAACAGTGAATAGAAGTTCAAATTGAAACAAAATTGTTTCCGCTTGAAAGCAAAATCAGTTTGTTTTTTGAAATTTAATTTTCTACATCAAATAGGCTCTTTTTATACTGTCTGCACAATTTGGGGTAGTCCATTAGAGCATATATGTGAATATTTTTATTTTATTTCTTTGATTAATTTGATATAATATTATTATACTAATAAATGTTTATGGTGAAATATGAGAATATTAATTTGTGATGACGATAAAAAATATTGTAAAACAATAAAAGAATATGTTCTATTAAATTTTGATGAAAACTCAGAAGATGTAATTGATACTTTTAATTCTGCCAAAGAATTAGTTTCATTCTGCCTAAAAATTGAACCGGATATCTTGTTCTTAGATATTGAACTTGGTGATATGAACGGTATTGATTTAGCTAAATATTTACGCCGTGAGTTTCCTGCTCTGATAATTGTTTATATTACAAACCATCCAGATTATGTGTTTTCCTGTTTTGAAACAGAACCATTAAATTTTTTGAGAAAGCCTATAGATAAAACTGAATTTAATAAAACTTTTCAAAGAATTATAAAGAAATATACTGAAATACATAAATGCATTCCTATTAAATGGCAAAATGATTCGGTTAATCTTGAAATAAAAGATATTTGCTATATTGAAGGATACAACAGACATTTAGTCTTTCATTTATATAATGGAGAAAGTTATGAAGTAGTTGGTAAAATTGACGAAATGTATAAATTTCTTAAAGTACACGGATTTATAAAATCTCATCAGGGCTTTGTAGTTAATATGATGCATATTAAAGATTTTGGAGAAAGTGAAATTCGTATGAAAAACGGTGTAACCGTCTTGATGAGTGTACGTAAAAGACTAAAAACTAAAGAAGCTTATTCTGAATATATAAACAGGAGATTTTAATGATTATTAAGTACATATCTATTGTTTTAGGTGCAATTTTTGAAATATATTGTGTGAATATTTTTATGCTTTGTTTTGCTCCGGTAAAGCAATTAAAAAAATCTTTATTTGCAGTTATTATAATAATTATTACTGCTTTTCATATTGTGATATCTTGTTTTACAAATGGGATTATATTAACTGTACTTGCATTTATAACAACTTTATTAATTAGTCAATTATATGATACAAAACAATATACTAAAATTATTTTAAGTATAGCGTTGTCGGTAATCAGTATTGCTTGTGAACTCGTTTTTGGTGGAATATTTATGCTAATCGGTAACGGGAATCATAATGATATAAATACCACACCGGAATCATATGCTTTAGGCATTCTTTTTTCAAAGTTCTTAGTTTTCACAATAATACTAGTTATTAAGTCAAGCAAACGAACATTGGACATAGCTAATATAAAAGTGCGTTATCTCGTATTATTAAGTGTTTTGCCAATTACAACGATTATTTTTGGATTTTTCATGAATAATATCATATCGGAAATTACCGATGATATGCAAAAAATTCTATACATTTTTCTCAATATTCTTTTGATACTTTCTAATATTATAACATTTGAAGTTATAAGGCGACAAAATCAATTAGAGAAATCAGAATGTGAATTAAAATTTTTAAAAAATAGTATCATTGAACAAACCAAACATTATGAAAATTTACAATCTTCACATGAAGAAATAAGACAAATGCGCCATAATATGAAAAGTATTTGTATAGGCGCTATTGCTGAACTAAAGGTTGGTAGAATAGATAATGCTGTACAACAATTACAAAGTAATATTGATATTATAGAAAAATCAGGTAAAATTATTGATACAGGTCATCCGTCAATTGATTCTATAATTGAAGATAAATTGAACAGATGTGATGAATTAAAGATAAATGTCAATCTTTCATATCAATATAAAGAATTAATAACGATTAATGAAATTGAAATAGCCGTAATTGTTGGCAATATACTCGATAACGCAATTGAGGCTTGTCAAAAAATATTAAATGATAAAGAAATCTGGGGGTCTATTACAGTTGACAAGCATGATGTTGTAATAAACATAAAAAACACGGCTGTAGATTCTAATAATTTAAAAACATCCAAAATTAATAAAAAAAATCATGGTTACGGACTAAAAAGTATATCCTTTATAGCAAAAAAATATAATGGATATGCTAAATTTTCATTCTTAGATAACATATTTACTTCATATGTAATATTAGAAAACTAACACTTACGCATTTTTAATCAACGAATTTACATGAAATTATAAATATTCAAATTTAAGCACTATTGTATAAATAGTGCTTTTTATTTTGGAGAAATTACAAATGATTGAGTCGTTAGCAAAAAAAATAACAAACAAATTTATTGACAGTAATATTATAAAATCCGAAGACAGAGAAATATATAATTACTGTTTTGAAACGACAATCATTATGGGAGTAAGCTATCTTGTGTTATTTATTTTGTCCATAATTTTTAAAGAGCTACTTTCATCATTTGTTTTTTTACTGGCATTTTTAATGTTTAGAAAAACCTGTGGCGGATATCATGCAAGTAATTATTCACTGTGTGGCTTTCTGTCACTTCTTAGTTATTTAATTTTAATTTTAATAATAAAAAAATTTAGTGTAATTTTTAATGTGTCATATTTTTTATTAATCATTGGATTGCTGATTATATTGATGTTTTCACCTATTCAAAATGACAATAAACCCTTTACCGATAAACAGTATAAAAGATTTAAAAAAATAAGTAAAGTTTTGGCAACTATTTTTATATTGATATTTTCGATATTTGAATTAAGTAAAAAATATTCTTTGCTTATTAACAAATACTATTTTTCATTTTGCTACGGCATTGATTTAGTCGCTTTAGCCTTACTTATCAGCAAAATAGAAAGGAGTATAAAAAATGCAAAAAATTAAAAATTTCTTAATGAAATTTGGAAGCACATTTGCAGCATTAGCTTTAATTGTCGGAATTTCAACGGCAAATTCAGCTTGTTATGCAATTTGGCATCAACCAAAAGAGCCTGAAGCAATGAATAAATTCAAATTCTAAAAAACCGGAGAGAGTTTTTGTGGCTCTCTCCGTGTTCTTCTATTAACTAATATAGTCGTATACTAAACGGTAATATATAAAAAACACTCAATATACAAAATATTAAAATTCCGTGTTTTTATCCGTTTATAATATCGTTTACTGGAATTTTGAATTTTTCTGAAATACCAATAAGCTCATTGAGCTCTATAAACCGCTTTTTATGAAGTATTGATTCCAAATTCTGATCATCTATATCTATATATTTTGCAAAATCAATTAAATTCATTCCGCTCTTGTATATTAATTTGTTTATAAAACAAATAATATTTTCCTGATAGTTAGTTTTGACTTTTCTTATTGAATGATATGTCAATTTTGTATTATCTTGAAATAAATTGTGCTTTAATTTTTCTAATATGTTCTTTTCTCCAATAATTCCTTGAGATTCTAGTTCAGACAATAAATCTTGATTGTCATATTTACTATCAATTAACATTTCTATATTGATACTATAAATTTTTGAAAGAAGTATTAAAATGTCACAGGGTATAATTGTCATTGCTTTTTCAAAAGAAATATACTTGTATGATGATATGTTTAAAAAAGAAGATATTTCTTTTTCGGTTAAACCTAATTTTTCGCGAAGAATTTTTATTTTTTGATTCATAATTAAACCTCATAACTTTGATAATATATTAGCAAAATAATGACTATCTGTCAATAATTGACTAATAGGCAATTAAATAAAATCAGTAAATTGTCTATACTATAGGTATCGGAAAGAGGTGCTTATATGGAAACAGACTATTACAGAAAAGTTATTAAAGAATATCGCAAAGAGAAAAAGCTCTCTCAAGAAAAATTTGCTGAATTATTGGGGTATGATACCACATATATGAGTCACATAGAAACTGGTAAAAGAGAACCAAGCGTTGATTTCTTTATAAGGTTTTCAAATTTATCAGGCATATCTTTCGATTATATGTTTTGTTGTGAAACTCAATTAGGAGCACAAATAAAACTTAATGAAATTTCCGATAGAGCGATGAAGTTATTACCAAAAGACAGACAACTTACTTTTAAAATATTAGATGAATTATTAGACCGTTTTGAACAAGATACCAAATAATAATATAGAAATAAAATAATTGTGATAAAATGTAAGGCAAATACGCAATAATGTTATTTGATTTTTACATTTGTATAAGATAATATAATCATTTTTACAAATCGTAAACTAAAAATTCAATATTGTCGAATTTTTTTGAGTTTAATAACACTTCTGAATTTTAAATTAACGCTTTAGCAATTTTACTTTTCGTTTTAGAACAGCAAATCTATGCTTATTTTCATGTATAGGTTTGCTGTTTTTATTTTATCTTATTATTTAAATATAATTTGTAGAAAGAGTGTATTCGTACACTCTTTCTTTTGTTTATGGCAGCAGTCGAAAACGATTGTAAATATGCTGAAAAACTACTTGAGTATATAAATAACAACAGCAAGGAATGGCAGAGTTATACTGCTATCCTTGCTGTGTTAAATGATTTATCTAAATTATTCAAGAAAGAATTTGATAACAAATACAAACTTTTTTATCATATTGATAGAAAAACACTTCAAAAAATTAATGAGAAGAAGCAGGCTATGGGATTAAGAATATAATACAATTAAAAGAACTTAATAGTCCAACATATATTCTTTTTTCTTTTCAATCAAAGGTTTATTATTCTTAATAATTTCTTGACATTCTAAAAATGCCTGTCCATAAAAATTCAATTTTTGTTCTGCTGTTGGGTAAGAATATCTCGTGTTTGCAAAATCAGAAACTAATTCTCCCATTGAATTATTAACATTATCGATAGCTTTTCCATACTTTCTTCCAGATACAAGCTCATTATGCATTTCCTCAGTTATAGAAACACTTTGACATTTATCAATGTATTCATTTTTCTTTAACCAAAGTAAAAAAACATAAAATTCACAAATTGTATTCGTTCCCCCGCCACCAACATAGGCTCCAAAAGGAATATAATAACTATTAACAACATATTTTAATTCATTAAGTTTGAACACAATAATCAATTCAGAATTGTCATATTTTGATAAAGAATTTTTGTAAAAGGCAAAATATATCGTATCAATTTTATTGGATTTTATATAGTCTAATAGTTCTCTATCAACATGTAAGTGAATAGTTTCGAATATTTCATCATCTTCACCAAATTTTAACCAATCTTTTTTAATTCCGATTCTATTTGCAAAGTTATCTATAAACTTAAATGTTGGTTCCTCTGAAACTTTGTAATATTTTAACAATTCATTAGATGATGAATAACCTAACTTATTACATAACCACTCAATATTGGCATTAGGAACGTAGTCTTTTATTTTATTAATTATGTAGTCTAATCTTAGTGAGAAATTTGTTTTATAATAATTATTTTTTATTTCATTAATGATATTGGTTCCATTTAATTGTTTTTGCAAATCATTTTTATTATTTATACCATTGGGGTTAATTAAAGACACAATATTCTGACAATCATTGTAGGAATATCTGGTTCTTTGTGATAGTTCATCAGCTGTCAATTTTACACCTTTTTTTATTAAATCGTATAAAAAATCAGTAAATAGGCTTAATAAAATTTCATTTATCATATTTTACGCTCCTTTTTTCTTACTATATTAATAATACAAAAAAACAATATATATTGTCAAATATATATTTAGGAGATGATAACATTATAAAAAATACAATACCGTTGATTATTGTTGTTACAGTGATGGGATTGGTTTTTCTTCTCATCACTGTTTTTTCATACATATACAGTTTGAACAGTATAAAAAGTAAAACGGTTGGTGACGGACAGCATGGCACAGCTTGTTTTGCGTCAAGAAATGAAATAAGAAAAACATATAAGGAAATTCCGTTTGAAGTTGAATTATGGAGACAAGGTAAAAATCTTCCGGAAATTCAAGGTACTCTTGTAGGACAAAAAACGATTGGAAAACGGACAAAAGCATTAATAGATGACGGAGATGTTCATACTTTAATGATTGGTGCTGCCGGAGTCGGCAAGACAGCATATTTTTTATATCCTAATTTAGAATTCGCATGTGCCTCAGGAATGAGTTTCATAACCTCGGATACTAAAGGTGATTTATACAGAAACTATGGAGAAATTGCAAAAAAATACTATGGATATAATGTATCAGTCATTGATTTAAGAAATCCAACAAGATCAGATGGATTCAATCTTTTGTATCTGGTTAATAAGTATATGGATTTTTGGAAAGAAAATGAAGATGAAATTTCTTACAAAGCTAAAGCTGAAAAATATGCAAAAATAACATCAAAGACAATTATATCAAGCGGTAGTGACACTTCTTCATATGGACAAAATGCATACTTTTATGATGCGGCAGAAGGTCTATTAACGGCATCAATTCTATTGGTATCTGAATTTTGTCCCAAAGGAACTCGTCATATAATAACTGTTTTTAAAATTATACAAGAACTATTGAAAAAGGAAGATTCGAGAAAGAAAAATGATTTCTCAAAAATAATGGATTTACTTCCAGATGAACATAAAGCAAAATGGTTTGCCGGAGCTGCGCTTAATACATCTGATCAATCAATGGCGTCGGTTATATCAACAACACTTTCAAGGTTAAATACATTTTTAGATAGTGAAATGGAATCAATACTTTGTTTTGATACTTCATTAGATGCAGAAAAATTTTGCAATACAAAATCAGCTGTATTTTTGGTTATGCCTGAAGAAGATTCAAGTAAATATTTTATGATTTCTTTAATTGTTCAACAATTATACAGAGAAATCTTATTGGTCGCAGATGAAAAAGGCGGGAAATTAGACAACAGGGTTATGATGTATCTTGATGAAATGGGAACAATACCGAAAATTGAATCGGCAGAAATGATGTTTTCAGCTTCAAGATCAAGGAGAGTATCAATAGTTGCAATAATACAATCATTTGCCCAGCTAAATCAAAATTATGGAGAAAATGGTGCAGAAATTATAACTGATAATACGCAATTGACTATATTCGGAGGCTTTGCACCTAATTCTAAATCTGCTGAAATTTTATCAAAAGCAATGGGAAATAGAACGGTTATGTCAGGGTCAATAAGTAAGAGTAAAAATGACCCTTCGCAATCATTACAAATGATTGAAAGACCACTTATGACACCTGATGAATTGAAATCAATGCCTAAAGGACAATTTATTGTAATGAAAACGGGCTCGAATCCAATGATTTCAAAATTGAAACTTTTCTTTAAATGGGGTATAAATTTTAATGATACATATAAGCTTACTGAAAGAGAAAAAGAAAAAATAAAATATTCAAATAAGAATGAATTAAAACAAGAAATATTAAAAAGATATCCAAGAACTGACAGATTAATTAAAACCGTTAATAACAATAATACACCATATAGTTATACACAAAAAACTAGAAGAGCACCAAGGTTTGATAATTATTAAAACATTTATGCATTTTTAAGTAACAATAATATCCATTAACCTAAAGTTAAAATTTTTTATGTTAAAATATTTTATATAATAAATAGATGGAGGTTATATAATGGATAAAATTAAGGACCTTTTTGAGGATGTAATTTCTTTTTTAGAATTCGTCTTTATAATATTATTGCTAATTTTCGGATATCCTTTTTATAAAAAAACACTAAAAGAAATTTGGGAGCTAATAATTAATCATGAACAGTAAGAGGAGGCAGATAAAATGCCTCCTTTTTTAGGAAGTAGGTGATAAAAATATATAAAAATTTTGAAGAAGTTCCGGTCTTTATGTCTGTTCCACAAGCAGCAGAAATTTTGGGCATTTCGGCAGTCAGTTTATATAAATTAATTCAAAATGATAAAAGTTTTCCTGTAATTAGTATAGGAAGAAGAAAGACCGTCCCTAAAGAGCAACTGAAAGTTTGGATTAACAGTAATTGTAAACGATAGTTTGTAATGGTTTTGTATACTGAATATGCTGGATAAATGACCTTCTTTGTGATATTGTGGTCTTGAAAAAAAGAAAGGAGAATCATTATGGCTAAAAGAAATAATGGTATGGGAACATTAAGAAAACGAAAAGACGGCAGATGGGAAGGTAGGTTTAATGCGGGAGTAGATGAAAATGGTAAAAAACAAGTAAAATATATACTTGCTAAAACCAAGACCGAATGTAATGAAAAATTGGAGAAAGCAATTAAAGAGTATGAAGAAGCACAGCTGATTTTAAATCGCTGTGCTTTTCTTAATAATGCTAATCCAACACTTGAGGAATGGTATGAAATATGGATGGAATCATTCTGCAAAGCGAGTGTAAAAGAATATACAGCAAACGGATATAAGCAATATTTTAATGCTAAGATAATACCCAAAATAGGAAATATTAACATTAAAAATTTAACTACAGTTGTGTGTCAACAATTTTTAATGGACTTATATCAAAACGGAAGAATAAGAAATACTAAATCGAAAGGTAACGGATTATCGGTAAAAACAGTCAAAGATATTAAAATCGCACTGCAAACCTGTTTGCAAAAAGCGGTAGATGAGGAACTTATACCAACTAATCCCTGTAAAAAAGTTCAGTTACCAAAGGAAGAACCCAAAGAAATGCAAACACTGAAAGCAAATGAACTTGCGGCATTTTTGCAAGAAACAAAGGATTCCGGTTGCTATGAGTTTTATCTGCTTGAAATCACAACAGGCTTACGACTTGGTGAAATACTTGCACTGACTTGGGATGATCTTGATATGAAAAACAAAACTATATCTGTAAATAAGCAAGTGCAGAGAATCAAAAGTGAACTTAAAGCGACGACTCCTAAAACAGCGGCGTCAATTAGAAAAATCAGTATATGTGACGAGTGTTTAAATCAATTGATTATTTTAAGAAGCAGACAACGACTGAATACAAAACTGATCTTTCCGTCACCAATTACAAATGGCTACAGAGATCCATCATCAATAACACGAAAATTGCACCGAATGCAAAAACGGGCAGGTGTACCGCAAATACGTTTTCATGATTTACGACACAGCTTCGCAACCTTATCGCTTGAACAAGGAATGGATATTAAAACAATATCACATATGCTTGGACACACCGATGCAGGTTTTACAATGAATACTTATATGCATGTGACAGACACAATGCAACAAACGGTTGCAAACGCTATGGGAAACCTGGTCGCAGAAAAAGAAAATGAAAAACGCATAAAAATAATACAGTACACAGCATAAAACAGAGAAACAGGCAGTCTTGATGTAAAAATCAAGACTGCCTGTTTTTTCTTTGAAAAGCGATGTGGTCAAATTGTGGTCATGTAGATTATTTTTACAATGAATATGTTGTAAATATTAACAAAAAAAGCAAATATGGAGATTTTAATTTTCGGATAAAAACTTTATTTATTATTTGATTCATAAATTCAATTTGAAAGATTATAAAAAGTAAAAAGTCCCGAAAACGTAGTGTTTACGGGACTTTTTGGTACGCTGGAAGGGACTCGAACCCCCGACCTACTGGTTCGTAGCCAGTCACTCTATCCAGCTGAGCTACCAGCGCATACCAATAAAAATATATAAACTTATTCAGTTGTTAACAAAATGTCCACAAGTCGACCTTGTGTTTCGTAGCCAGTCACTCTATCCAGCTGAGCTACCGGCGCATACCACAAGCGGTTTTCGCTTGCGAGCAATACTATAACACATTTCTTTTGAAAATGCAAGTATTTTTTACATAAAGGTTACATTTTATCATAAGGATTCTCTTTAATATAATCCTCCAAAATATCTGCGGCATATTTAACG
>ENA-OROK01002136-OROK01002136.1-human-gut-metagenome-genome-assembly--contig:-NODE-2136-length-17547-cov-8.661845_pt1 | contig 17547 bp, 6 predicted proteins | sample MGYA00242127_ERZ509046 | MGnify/ENA primary metagenome ERZ509046 (study PRJEB26280, sample SAMEA2338728) | human gut metagenome | biome: human gut; feature: human-associated habitat; material: faeces... | reverse complement strand
CCTTTGGAAACAAGCCTTGTTCCTGGCGGTAAAAGCGATAATAGGTGGTCTTGCCGAAGTGTCCTACAAGCTGGTTCCTCATCGGGGCTGCACATTTGTGGGGTACATTGTCCAGCAGATGCCGGATGCCCCATGCTACTCGGTACTTTTGGGCTTTCCGAAAATAAGGGCAGTCGGTGGTATCGGCAGGGATACGGTTCGGGTTGATGATACTTAAGGTGGGATATTGCGAGGTACAATTGATAGCGGCCAGATGGTGCAGGCATTCTTCCTTATGGATGCACTGGCTGTGGAAGCAATGCGCAAAGCCATAAGGCACGGACTGGTAGTCGAAATAATCTTCCATTATTATGTTCTATATATATGTGCAAAGGTAAAGATAAAATATGGAATCGACTGTTTTTTTCCTGAATATCTACCTTTGTCGTTTGATGTATTCTGAAGGTGTCATTCCGTATTCTTCCTTAAAGCAAGCCCGGAAATACCCCAAATCGTTGAAACCGCTGGCATATGCCGCTTCCGATATGTTGTTGCCTTCTTCCATCAGTAGTCTCAAACTGTTTTTGAGTCTGATTTTCCGGATAAACTCATTGCCCGACATGTCGGTCAGTCCTTTTATTTTTCGGTAGAGGGTGGAATGACTCATGTGCATCTTGTCCATTATGAAGGATATGTCTAACTTTTCGGTTTCTATGTTTTCTTCAATAATCCGGGTCAGCTTGTTTAGAAATTCCTCATCCAGCTTGTTTATCTTCATGGGTTCTCGAAGAATTTCCGGTTTCAGTTCTTTGGTACGGTCAGCAATTAAGTGAGCCAACTTTCTGCGTGATTCCAGCAGATTCTGTACGCGGCTGTTCAGTAATTTGGCACTGAAAGGTTTTGTCAGATACGAATCTGCACCGCTTTCGTAACCTTCTTCCTTATCTTGTATGGAATCTTTGGCTGTAAGGAGAATGATGGGGATATGGCTGGTACGTATATCTTCCTTGATGGTCTTGCAAAGCTCGATACCGTCCATAACGGGCATCATGATGTCGCTGATGATGATGTCCGGTATGCACTTCAAAGCCTGCTTCACACCTTCTTTGCCGTTGGCGGCTGTGATAATCCGGTAGTTGCTGCTGAAGGATGTGGCTATGTATTCGCGGATGTCATCATTGTCTTCTATTATCAGGATTACGGGAAGCATGTCTGTCTCTTCTTTTTCCTCTTCTTCCTTTGGTTTTTCTTTCTGAACGGTTTCCGGGTTTTCTTCTTTGTGCAGAGCATGAGGATAAGTGTTTTGGGTCAGTAATCTGAAAGTGAAGGTTGTCCCTTTACTTACTTCACTTTCAACTGACAGAATACCTTCGTGCAAGTCGGCCAGGGCTTTGACCAATGCAAGTCCTATACCGGTTCCCGATGCTTGATGTTTGCTGTCGGCTTGATAGTAGCGGTCGAAAATGTGCGGCAATACTTCCGTACTGATTCCATATCCGGTGTCACTGACAATGATTTCCGTATACATGTTATCTTGCTCTTGCACAGACTGCATAATCAGACAAATAGTTCCCTCCGGGGTGTATTTTATGGCATTGCTCAACAGATTGTTCAATATGGTAGTGATGATGTCTGCATCAAAGTAAAGTTTAGTCTTATCCGTATCAATGCTGATGTGGAACTTCACTTTAGTGTTGCGGTTCAATTCTTTGTACCGTAATCCGATTTCTGTAACCAGATTTCCCAAATTTCCCTTTGCTACTGTGAGTTTTCGGTTTTGCGTTTCTGTCTTGCGAAATTCCAGTATCTGATTTATCAGGTTTAGCAATCGTAGTGCACTGTCATGAATCACCCTTATCTTGTTGCTGTAGAATACCGGTAGATTGGAGTCATTCACCAAGTCTTCAAGCGGACCGAGTATCAGCGTCAGCGGAGTGCGTAGCTCATGGGTAATATTGGTGTAGAAACGTAGGCGTTCATTGTTGAGTTCTTGTTCGTTTAAGCTCTTTTTACGTTCCAGTTCGAGTGAGCTTTCCAACATCAGCTTGCGTTTGTAGAAGCGGAACCAAATATATCCCCCCAATAATAGGATTAATATGTAGAATGCTTTAGCATACCAAGTCAGCCATATGGGAGGATGAATATGGACTTTCATGGCAGCAATATGCTTGTCATCCCATTCTTGATTTCTTAACCGTGCTTTTACCTTGAAAGTATATTCACCCGGAGCAATGTTTCGGAAGGTCACTTGGTTATCTCCCAATGTATTGGTCCATGAGTTTTCCAAGCCTTCAATGAGATAGGCATACTCTACCAGGCGGCTTTGTGAATAGTCGGGTACGGAGAAGGATATACGAAATGAGTTCCGGTTGTGTGGCAATTCGATACTTCCGCCGGATGGCTGTATCATTGTTTCTCCACTACGGTTTTCTATTTGGTTGTTAAGGCCTTTGCATTCGATGATTTGTATGGGAGCCACTTGCTGTTCTGCTGTAAGGTTCTTTGGATTGAAAAAGCAGACTCCATTCAATGAGCCGAAATAGAGTGTACCGTCTTGCATGCAGCATGCCGAGCCTTCGATAAAATTTCCTATGGGAATTCCATCCCGATAGTCGTAATTCTCGAACTTTTGCCTTTGCGGATTCCAGTGAGAGATTCCATCGTTGGTACTAAGCCAGATGCCTCCTTTCTTGTCTTCCTGTATAGTGCGGACAAAGGTATCTTCGAGTCCCTGGCTATAGCCATAGAACTCGAATTCTTCAGGGCGGTTGGTGTCTTTTATGTAACCTATACCGTTACGGGTCGCTGCCCAGATTCCTCCCTGGATGTCCATGTGGAGGTGATTGATGGCATTGGAGCAGAAACTGGTGTTTGTACTGAGAATAGTAAGGAGTGTGTTGTCTTTGTTGAAAATGGCTATTCCTCCTCCATAGGTACCTACCCAAAGTTTGCCTTGGCGGTCACGGCAGATTCCATATACCGATTTGTCAGGGAGCAGCTTGGTTATATTGTTCTCTTTGTTGAGGATGCCGTCGGTATAAGTGTATATGCCATATTCCGCACCTATATATATCGTTCCATCGGTGTCTTTAAAGAAAGTGATTATATCTATGTTTTCTATATCCAGCAGAATCCTTTCAATATGATTGGTGTTGGTATTGTATTTCAAAAGGCCATCGTCATAGATTCCGAGCAATAAGATGTCATCTTCGGCGTCAATGATAGAGAAAACCTGACCGTAAGGTCTTGATAATTTGCTTGTAATGTCAATGCTTTTTATGAACTTATTATCTTTGAAAAGGCATACTTCATTTTCGCCTCCCAACCAGATTTGTTCTTTTGCATCTTTGCAAAGCCCCCATACCGGTTTGTATTTCAACTCCTTGCCGTTTCCTGTCATATAAGGTAATGAATGGAACACGGGTTGTGTATGGCTGATGAAATCTATTCCGCTGCCATAGTTCCCTATCCAGATGTTACCGAAAGAGTCTTGCAGTAGGCTGCGGATATTACCAGAGGATACTCCGTGCTTGCCGTTGTCGGCTGTTATGTTATGGAACCGGATGCTTTCGGGATTGCGGAATGTGATGCTGTGAAGGTCTAATATGCTGATGCCGCCTATGTCGCTGGCTATCCATAGGGTGCCGTCGGCCATTTCCCTGATATTGTAAATGTGATCGGCAATTAGGGAGTAGGGATTATTGTATTCGTGCCGGAATACTGTAAATTCTTCGGTTCTGGGATTGAATAGGCCGAGCCCGCGGTTAGTTCCTACCCAGATATTTTCCAGATGGTCTTTATAAATGGAATAGACACTGTTGCCGGGCAAGCTCTTGGGGTTGCCGGCTTCATAGCGGAAGTTACGGATGCTTTTGTCTTTCAGGTTGACAATGCTCATTCCTCCCTGGGCATGTCCGATGTATAGATTTTCTGCCCCATCATCAAAAGTACACCAGTTCGAAGTGTTCAGGCTTTTGATTCCTTTGTCCGATAGTGATGTGAAGGTTTGGGAACGCTTGTCATAATAAACAATGTCTCCATGATGCATTGTAATCCATATCCCTTCATTGGCGGCGTGTGATAAGTGAACGACATTGTCGATATTTGCTCCTTCCGCTTCGCCGTAGCTTCTGAACCGGTAAGTGGAGCAGTCCAGTGCACAAATGCCTTTGAACTTACCGCTTATCCAAAGTAAGTTCTCCGTTTCGTCGTACAACAGCACATTCAACGCATCGCTGCTCAGTCCGGTGTTATTGCTTTTGTAGGTGGTGAAGTTGCATCCATCAAACCTGTTCAGTCCGAGTTCTGTTGCTATCCAGATACATCCTTGACGGTCTTGTGCAATGTCGCGCACGTAGTTGTTGGACAGCCCGTCTTCCACTCCCAGATGTCGTAGGGTATAAGGTTGTGCCAAGCTGTCGGCAGCAGGTAGCAACCACAAGCAAAATAGCAGCAAGAAGTGTGTATATGTTCGCATGGTAGTTCCTGAATTTGGTGATTATCTTTGCACCCCAAAGATACAATAAATCTTTTTTGTGTATACTTTCCATTGCGTTTTTGCCCTATCAGCCTCTGTTGTTTGATGAATTTGCCTCTATGTGCACCCTTTTTCCCTACGAAGAGACAGATATGTCAAATGCAGGGGCGAAACAGTCGTGACGAATTTGTCCTTATTTGAAAACGAATTTGTCTCCGGCCTTTTAGAATAAACTGCGATATATTTGCACATCCCTTTTCGGGGATAACTTGGAGATTCAATTAACCTTATTATTATCTAATTTAAAAGGAAAACAATGAAATCAGATTCTTTTAGAAACAATCGGAAGGCGCTTGCAGCCTTATTGCTTTGTACTGGTTGCATTGCCGGACATCCCCTTGCGGTGATGGCTGAAAGCAATGACGCCGCTATGGAAGTTGTTCAGCAACAAATCTACGTTTCGGGTGTGGTGAAAGATGCAATGGGACCGGTTATTGGTGCCAGTGTCGTAGAAAAAGGCAATCCTGCCAATGGAACTATCACGGATATGGACGGTAATTTCTCTCTTACGGTGAAACCGGGAGCCACACTTGTCATCTCTTATATAGGTTATAAGACACAGGAAGTGCAAGCGGTTGCCGGTAAAGTTGTTAATGTGATGTTGGAAGATGATACGGAAATGCTCGATGAAGTGGTTGTAGTAGGTTTTGGTACGCAGAAGAAAGTGAACCTGACCGGCTCGGTGGGCATTGCTACAGCGAAAGAGCTGGAATCTCGTCCGGTATCATCGGCCACTCAGGCTTTGCAAGGGCTGGTGCCGGGATTGAAGATTACGACCAACTCCGGAGCTTTGGACCAGAATATGAATATTTCCGTACGTGGTACGGGGACTATTGGTTCTTCAAGCGGTTCGCCGTTGATTCTGATTGATGGTATGGAAGGTGACATCAATACGGTGAACCCACAGGATATTGAGAACATCTCGGTACTGAAAGATGCGGCCGCTTCCTCTATCTACGGTTCCCGTGCACCATTTGGCGTAATTTTGGTTACGACGAAGAAAGGAAAGGCAGGAAAAGCAACTGTTAACTATAACAACAGTTTTCGCGTGGCCAGTCCTATCGGGCTTCCGGAGTCGATGGACTCATATACCTTTGCTGTTTATATGAATTCGGCTCTCAGGAATAGCAATAAAGACGCTCGTTTTTCTACGGAAACCATGCAGAAGATGCTTGACTATCAATCCGGTAAGCTTACGGGAGGAATGGACCCCAGCCCCAGCAATCCCGAAGCATGGAATGATGTATGGGCATATGCTTATGGCAATAATGATATTTATGATGAGCTATACGAGGGTTCGGTCTTTTCTCAGGAACACAACGTCAGCATATCGGGTGGTAGTGAAAAGATGACCTATTATGGGTCGTTCAACTATCTTGACCAGGGTGGTTTGTTGAGAATTGGCGAAGATGGCATGAAGCGCTACAATGCTACGGGTAAGTTTACCAGTGAATTGACCGATTGGCTGAAATTCAATTTTACGGCACGCTTTACCCGGAACGATGTGTGGCGTCCGCGTAAGTTCAATGATAACTTTTACCGCATGTTCGGCCGTCAGAACTGGCCTAATATTCCGATGTATGATCCTAACGGAAATATCTTTGGCTATAATGCTGTTGAATTGGAACAAGGAGGGCAGCGTGACGTACAGACCGACCGACATTACTATCAGGCCGCTCTAATCTTTGAACCGGTGAAGAATTGGATTACGAACGTGGAGTTTAATTACAGCATCATGAACCAGAAGATAAAGGAAACTACTCTGCCTTCCTATCAATTGGGACCCACCGGGACCAGGTTATATCGTGAGCAGGATTCTGGATTATATCAGGAAGACAAGAAGGAAAACTATCTGAACCTGAATGTCTATAGCGAATATGCACATTCATTCAACACTGTACACAATTTCAAGATTATGGGAGGTTTTCAGGTTGAAGAGATGGAGCAAAGCAATCTTAATGTGTTTAAGAATGGGCTGATCATGGAAGACATGCCGGAGTTTGACCTGACAAACGGACAGTTAAGTAGCGGATTGTCTAAAGATGCTACTGTCAAGGGATATAGCAACAGATGGGCGACTGCCGGATTCTTTGGACGTCTGAATTATGATTATCAGGGGCGTTATCTGGCAGAGGCCAACATCCGTTATGACGGTACTTCCCGTTTCCGTCGCGGCAATCGTTGGCAGTGGTCTCCATCTTTCTCTTTGGGTTGGAACATTGCACAAGAAGAGTTCTGGGAACCGATACAAGACGTGGCCAATTTGTTGAAACTTCGTTTCTCTTATGGACAATTGGGTAATCAAAATACAAACACGTGGTATCCTACTTACCGGACTATGTCTTTGGGTATTCTGAATGGAGGTTGGTTGCAAGGGGGAACCAAGCCCAATACGGCAAAGGTTGGTGATTTGATTAGTACGGTTTTGACTTGGGAAAAGGTGCGTACTTGGGACATCGGCCTTGACTATGGTTTCTTTAATAACCGCCTGACCGGTTCGTTCGATTACTTTGTTCGTTATACAAAGGATATGGTGGGAGATGCTCCTGAATTACCTCTAACATTGGGAGTCAATCCTCCTCAAACCAATAACTGTGATTTGAAAACCAAAGGATGGGAAGTTTCATTGGCATGGAGAGACCGCTTGAAGAACGGTTTGAACTATGGCATTGCAATATCATTGTCCGACCAACAGACTTACATAGACAGTTATCCGAGTAACAAAACAAACTCCCTGACTACTTACGATTCCAGTAGAGGAGTGAATAAGTCGGCATATCTGGCCGGTAGGAAACTGAATGAAATCTGGGGATTCGAAACAATCGGCATAGCTAAGACACAGCAGGAAATGGATGCGCATCTCGCATCGTTGCCTAATGGCGGACAAAGCGCTATCGGTTCGCAATGGAGTGCCGGTGACATTATGTACAAAGACCTGAATGGCGATGGTAAAATCTCTACGGGTGCCAATACTTTGGGCGATCATGGTGATTTGAAATTACTGGGTGATGCCAATCCGCACTATTTCTTTGGTATCGACCTTACTGCCGACTGGAAAGGCTTTGATTTCCGTTGTTTCTTGCAGGGGGTATTGAAGCACGATTTCTGGCCCGGTGGTGATGCAACTACTAAAAATGACGAGGCGGGTGGCTATTTCTGGGGAGTGAAAGGCAACCAGAATGAATGGCATATACGTGGTTTTGAACAGCATAATGACTATTTCCGTGAGGAACCGGTAGGACTGGAAGGTCATCAGCTTTCTGCAAATACTGATTCTTATTTTCCACGCCCGTTGCTGACCGATGCGGATGGTGCCAAGAACCAGCGGATACAGAGCCGCTATATGCAGAATGCAGCATATATGCGTTTGAAGAATCTGCAATTAGGATATACCTTACCTGACATGTGGACTCGGAAAGCCGGTATATCCAAATGCCGTTTGTTTGTATCAGGCGAGAACTTGTTGACTTTTACTTCTTTGTTTGATGTGTTTGATCCTGAGACTTGTACTGGTGGTATCGGAGGTAACGTATATCCGTTGTCAAGCACGTGGTCATTCGGTTTGAGTTTAACTTTTTAAATGTATTATAATATGAAATCATTATATAGAATAGCGTTAGCCGCAACATTTGTTTTCTCTTTTGTGTCTTGCGACGATTTTTTGGACAGTGAACCACAGTCTGCGGTAGATCCGGACAGATACTTTACGGAAGTTTCCCAGTTACAAGCCTATGCGGATGAAATATATCCACGCGTTCTTCCCGGCAGTAATCGCGGGTATTATGAAACAGATGATCAATATACCGATAACCAAATATCCGAAGTGGCTCCCGACCGTTTCTTTGAGGGACAATGGAAAGTACCCTATTCGGAGGGAAACTGGTCGTTTGAAACGATTTATAGATTGAATTTCTTTTTTTCGGAAGTGCTGCCTCGGTTTGGAGAAGACCTGAGTGGCTCACAAAATACAATTTCCGGTGATTTGGCAAGTATCAGGCACTATATCGGTGAGTTGTACGTTTTGCGTGCGCTCGAATATTTTAAGCGCTATCGGGCTTTTGGTGATTTCCCTATTATCACTGAACCATTGCCGGATGATGAAACTGTGCTGAGTGAAGCCAGTAAACGTATGCCACGTAACGAGGTTGCACGTTTTATTTTGTCGGATTTGGATAAGGCGGCAACTTTGATGGATGGGAAAAATATGGCAACTACCCGCATTAACCGTGACCTTGCGCTGCTCATCAAATCGCGGGTTGCCTTGTACGAAGGAACCTGGCTGAAATATTTTAAGGGGACGGCGTTTGTACCCAATGGTGATGGATGGCCGGGTAAGTCAAAGGATTATAATGCCAATTATCAGTATCCGAGTGGGAGCATTGAAAATGAAATCAATTACTTTCTTGATGAAGCTATCTCTGCTTCGAAAGAGGTAGCGGAGAAGTATAAGAACTCGTTGACAGCCAATACAGGCATACTGCCACAAAGCGCAAGCGAAGTTGCCAATCCGTTTTACGATATGTATGTGTCGGACGACCTTTCTTCTTATTCGGAAGTATTGCTGTGGAAGCAATATACCTATGGAATATCTACGCATGGTGTGTGTGTAGGTGCCAATCAAGGTAATTGGGCATTGGGGGTGACCCGTAGTTACGTACAGAATTTCCTGATGGCGGACGGTACGCCGGTTTATGCCAATGGCTCTTATGCCGAAGGTAATGGAGTCTATAAAGGAGATAAGACGATTGCCGATGTTCGTGCCAATCGGGATTCACGTCTTTCTGTCTTCCTGAAGGAACCCGGACAGAAGAATATTCTGGTTGATGGCACAAGTCCGCTCAGTACCTTCTATCGTACGGAGCCATATCCCGGCATAACGGATGGCGCTAACCAGACACGTGCCACTACCGGCTATCTCTTACGAAAAGGTGGAGCTTTTGATGTAAAGCATTATCAGGATGTATGGGCAGGTTTTGTCGGCGTAGTTCTATATCGTTCTGTAGAGGCATTGCTGAATTACATGGAAGCCAGTTATGAAAGGAACGGAATGCTTGATGGTACGGCCCGTGAATATTGGCAGATTATTCGTCGTCGTGCCAATGTCAGTGATAATATTGAAGCTACCATTGCGGCCACCGATATGAGCAAGGAAGCTGAGAATGATTGGGGCGCTTATTCTGCCGGACAATTGTTGACGGACAAGACTCTGTATAATATCCGTCGTGAACGCCGTTGCGAATTCCTTTCCGAAGGGCTTCGATACATGGATGTATGTCGTTGGCGGGCAATGGATCAGTTGATTGCCAAACCGTATATTCCTGAGGGAATACATCTTTGGAATACTCCGATGGAGAAATGGTATAACGGTTTGGTGGCCGACGGTTCAGCAAGTGCTACCGTATCGCAGAAATCGGATAGTGAGTATCTTCGTCCTTATCGGCGTAACAGTGGTCAGAGGTGTTATGATGGTTATACCTGGAAGATGGGGCATTACCTTGAACCGATTATGGCAAAACAATTCTTGATTACAGCCCCGGACGGAGTATCTGTCGAAAGTTCTCCTATCTATCAGAACCCGTATTGGAAGACTGATGCCGATACGCCGGCTGAACGATAGACGTAAATGCTAAAACAAATATCATGAAGAAACATTTATTGAAGAGAATAGGGACGCTTGTCGGTATGTTGAGTGTATCAGGTTTCCTGTTTGCGGGGAGTTCTCCTATAGAAGTGAAGAGTAATGCTTCTACCGGTGCTCTCAGCGAAATGAAGATACAAGGTGATGAGCGCAACATGAATTGGGTGGTAAAAACAGACGGTACCCAGTATCCTTGGATAAAGGAGAATTATGGCTGGGGATTGGGCTATTTTACTGTAGTCAAAGGTCGGGAGAGCATAAAGAAGGAATGGATGAATCCTACTAAAATGAGTGCCGACGGCATGGAAGTGACTTATCGTGAGAGTGATATCGGCATCCGGGTGATAAGGGTGTTTGAACAGGACGACCTGGTAGAAAGATATACTTTCACCAATGAAGGCGGAGTACCGGTTTCCATCTATGATATCGGCATCTATACGCCTTTCAACGATAACTATCCTGATGCGGAACAGTGCATCAACACCCGTGCTAATGCTCATATCTGGGAAGGTGGGAGTGCGGCTTATGTAAATGCCATTCGTATGGGAGGCTTTGCTCCTCACTTGGGACTGGTGGTGACAGAGGGTGCCATCAAGAGTTATGAGGTATGGGAACGTGGACGTCAGAAAGCGAACTCCCATACAAGAGGCATCTTTGCTTTGAACTTGCCCGATATGCAACTGAAACCGGGAGAAAGCTATTCGTTGGAATGGCATCTGTTCTCTCATGCCGGTAATGAGGATTTCCGCAACAAACTGCTGGAACGTGGCAGTGTACTCGTTTCGTGCAATAAGTATGTTTTTGAAAAAGGAGAAAAGGCACGTGTGGAACTTCGCAGTGCACGGCCCTTGAAGGAATGTACGGCCAGGCTGAACGGCGTTCCGGTATCTGTCAAGCCGGAAGGAAACATGTATGTGGTGGAGATGCCGATGGAACAGGCTGGTGAAGCCCGATTTGATTTTTATTATAACGGAGATAAGCAGACACATGCCGACTGTCTGGTAATCAACAATACGGATGGACTGATACAAAAGCGTGTTGACTTTATCCGCACTCATCAGCAAATGAATAATCCGGCAGATTTGCGCGACGGCGCTTACATGGTTTATGATAATGAAGGAGACAGCATCTACCTGAATGACACGCCGAATTGCAATCCGGTGGATCGTGATGAAGGGGCGGAGCGTGTAGGCATGGGAGTATTGTTGGCTAAACAGTACTTGTTGACAAAAGACCCGGAGCTGAAAACATCGCTCCTGAGATATGCAACGTTTATACGCGGGAAACTGCAGACCGATGATTACGTAACCTATTCGAGCGTTGACCGGAAGAATCGTAACCGTGGATATAATTATATGTGGGTGGCAGAGTTCTATTTTCAGATGTATAAAGTGACCGGAGACAAACAATATGCTATGGATGGTTATCAAACGCTTCAGGCAATGTTCCGCCAGTTTGGTAATGGTTTTTACGCCATCGGCATCCCGGTACGCCTGGGATTGCAGGCTCTGAGAGAAACCGGCATGAAGAAGGAGTACGAGAAATTGCTGGACGATTTCATAAAGACGGGAGATGTCTTCATCAGGAATGGATTGAACTATCCGGCGCATGAAGTGAATTACGAACAAAGCATCGTAGCTCCGGCTATTCAGTTCCTTGCACAACTTTATCTGGAAACCGGCAGCCGGAAATATCTGGATGAAGTGAAACGCCAGATGCCGGTGTTGGAGGCCTTTAATGGCTTTCAGCCCAGTTATCATCTGAATGAGGTGGCTATCCGTCACTGGGACGGGCACTGGTTTGGTAAACGGGAAATGTTTGGTGATACCTTCCCGCATTATTGGAGTACGGCAACCGGAGCTGTTTATCATTTTTATGCACTCTGCACCGGTGATAAACGTTACCAGAAGCGCGCCGAGGATGTAGTAAGGAATAATCTTTGCCTATTCTTTGAAGATGGGAAGGCTTCTTGCGCCTACATGTATCCATATAAGATTGATGGGGTGAAGGCTCAGTTCTACGATCCTTATGGCAATGATCAGGATTGGGCGCTGGTCTACTATTTATTGGTTAATAAAGGATTATAGAATATACTATGCGAAACGGATTATTGAAAAGAGCTTTGGGGGCGTTCGGCTTGTCAGCCATTTCTTTGTTTTCTGCCTATGGGCAGTATAAGGCGATAAATGTGGACGCTCCTTTCCCAATGAATTCCATAAAGGAGTTTGTTTATCCTCAGAAAGATTTCTCCATCACAGAGTATGGAGCAGCCAAAGGTGGAGTGACAGATAATACGGAAGCCATTGCTAAGGCTATCGACGCTTGCAACAAAGCTGGTGGCGGTAGAGTAGTGGTGCCCGAGGGGGAATGGCTGACGGGCCCTATTCACTTCAGGAGTAATGTAAACCTTTACCTTACGGAAAATGCTATATTGCGTTTTACGGGCAATCCATCAGATTATCTACCTGCCGTAATGACTTCGTGGGAAGGTATGGAGTGTTATAACTACTCTCCGTTGGTTTATGCTTTTGAATGTGAGAATATTGCCATAACGGGCAAGGGGATGTTAAGCCCGGAAATGGATACCTGGAAAAGTTGGTTTGCCCGTCCGGAGGCTCACATGGAGGCACTGAAGCAGCTTTATACGATGGCTTCAACAGATGTTCCGGTTGAGGAAAGGCAGATGGCAGTGGGCAAGAACCATCTGCGTCCCCATCTGATTCAGTTCAACCGTTGCAAGAATGTGTTGCTCGATGGATTCAAGATACGTGAAAGCCCATTCTGGACTATTCATATGTATATGTGCGATGGTGGCATAGCCCGTAATCTGGATGTAAAAGCGCACGGACACAACAACGATGGTATCGACCTGGAAATGACACGCAACTTCTTGATAGAAGATTGCACTTTCGATCAGGGAGATGATGCAGTGGTTATTAAAGCCGGACGCAACCGGGATGCATGGCGACTGAATATGCCGACTGAGAATATCGTTATCCGCCATTGCAATATTCTGGAAGGGCATACTCTGTTAGGCATTGGTAGCGAAATATCGGGAGGTATCCGTAATGTGTATATGCACGATTGCAAAGTTCCCCAATCTGTCCGACGTCTTTTCTTTGTAAAGACCAACCATCGCCGGGGGGCTTTTGTTGAGAACATCTACATGGAAAATATCAAGACCGGGCACGTGCAGCGCGTGTTGGAGATTGATACGGATGTGCTTTATCAGTGGAAAGACCTTGTGCCCACTTATGAAGAACGCATCACCCGCATTGACGGCATCTATCTGAAGAATGTTTTGTGTGATTCGGCCGATGCGGTTTATGAACTGAAAGGAGATGCAAAGCTGCCTATCCGGAATGTATTCATTGAAGATGTACATGTAGGCAAGGTCAATGACTTTATTAAAAGAATCAGTCATGCCGAGCATGTACAAGAGAAGAATGTAACGATAGGCAACAGCCTGGTACGTAACGGCATTCCCTGGTTTGATGACCGTGGAAACATTGTCAATGCACACGGTGCCTGCATTGTAGAAGACGGAGGACGTTATTATCTTTTTGGTGAATGGAAGTCGGATGAGAGTAATGCCTTTCCCGGTTTCAGTTGTTATTCTTCGGACGACTTGGTGAACTGGAAATTCGAGAATGTAGTGCTGAAGGTACAGCCGGATGGAATACTTGGCCCTGACCGGGTAGGTGAGCGTGTGAAGGTGATGAAGTGTCCCAAGACCGGAGAGTACGTGATGCTGATGCATGCCGATGATATGGGATATAAAGACCCTTATATCGGTGTTGCCACTTGCAAGACGATTAATGGCGACTATGAGCTGCAAGGGCCGCTGCTTTATCAAGGCAAGCCCGTGAAGCGTTGGGATATGGGAACCTTTCAGGATACGGACGGTAAAGGGTATCTGCTTATTCATCATGGACCGATCTATCGTTTGAGTGATGATTACCGTTCGGTGGAAGCAGAAGTGGCTTATGTGGAAGGTGCCGGTGAATCGCCGGCCATGTTTAGGAAGAATGGTGTTTATTATATGTTATACTCCAATCTGACCAGTTGGGAAAAGAATGATAATTTCTACTTCACAGCTCCGAAGATTGAAGGTCCCTGGACGAAGCAAGGACTGTTCTGTCCCGCAGGCAAGTTGACGTACAATTCTCAAAGTACGTTTGTCTTCCCGTTGAAACGCGGAAACGATACGATACCTATGTTCATGGGCGACCGTTGGTCTTATCCTCATCAGGCTTCTGCTGCTACATATGTGTGGATGCCGATGCAAGTGGACGGAACAAAACTGTCAATCCCCGAGTATTGGCAATGCTGGGATATTCATACTTTGCAACCGGTGGATATATTGCAAGGTAAGGAAGAAATAGCTTTTAAGGATATGATGCCCTCTGCCGGCTGGAGGAGAAAGGACGGCCGATGGACTTCAAATACAAAAGGCAGTGTGTTGTCGGTAGCTTTCAAGGGAACTGCTGTAGCCGTGGTGGGGGAGTCTGATTCTCATAGCGGATATGCAAAAGTGAGCATATTGGATGCAAAGAAAGATACGGTTTATTCTTCGTTGGTGGACTTCTACAGTAAATATCCGGAGAAAGCTATCCGGATTATTACTCCTGAAATGCCTGAGGCAGACTATACTCTGTCAATAGAGGTGACGGGGATAAAGCCGGTATGGACTGACAAGACAAAAGCTATTTATGGAAGCGACAATACATTTGTTACGATTGATAATATTTATCGATTCAGATAGCAACCAATAGTGATGTTTTACTTACTTTTGTAGGATATAAATGGGAATTGAATAAATACCATGAAGAAAATAATCTTAAGTTTGCTCTTGTTCGCTGTGGCGCAAGTTTCTTGGGCACAATTCATCTTGAATGCAGGAAAGCCCGTAGTGCTGGCTTATGACAAATCCGAGGGAATGGTGGTGCATACAGCTTTGGAACTGTTCACCCGGGACTGTCAGGCTGTGCTTTCTGCTCCCGTGCAGCAAGATGGCAAAGCAGGTCATATAGTAATAGGTACTGTTGGCAAGAGCCCGTTGATAGCGGAGACCGGGGCAGATGTTTCTGTTTTGGAAGGCAAGAAGCAGGCTTTTCTGTTGACTGTACTTCCGGATGGAAAATTGCTGGTTGCCGGCAGCGACCAATATGGTACAGCCTATGGCATCATGGAACTTTCCCGCTCGATGGGCGTATCTCCGTGGGAGTGGTGGGCGGATGTAACGCCTGAAAGGAAAGACCGATTTGAACTTCCGGCCGGTTATAAGACGATTCAAGCACCTTCTGTGGAGTATCGCGGCATCTTTATCAATGATGAAGACTGGGGATTGATGCCTTGGAGCAGCTTGAACTATGAACCGTGGTATAAGCCCGGACGCATTGGCCCGCGTACCAATGAACGTATTTTTGAGTTATTGTTGCGTTTGCGTGCCAATGTCTATTGGCCTGCCATGCACGAGTGTACCGTTCCGTTTTTCCTGACGGAAGGGAATCGGGAAGTTGCCGAAAAGTTTGGTATTTATATCGGTTCTTCCCACTGTGAGCCGATGGCATGCAATGCTGCCGGCGAATGGAGCAGAAGGGGAAAAGGCGATTATGACTATGTGAATAACAGCGAGGCTGTCTGTAAATTCTGGGAAGACCGGGTGAAAGAGGTGGCCGGGCAGGAAATTCTATACACCGTGGGAATGCGTGGCGTGCACGACGGACAGATGCAGGGAGCCCGGACGGTGGAAGAACAGAAAGCGGTGTTGGAACGTGTACTCAAAGACCAGCGCAACTTGTTGCAGAAGTATGTTGATAAAGATGTGACTGCTGTGCCGCAGGTCTTTATTCCTTATAAGGAAGTGCTCGATATTTATCATGCCGGTTTGCAGGTGCCGGAGGATGTAACGTTGATGTGGTGTGATGATAATTACGGATATATCCGCCATTTCCCCAATAAGGAGGAACGTGCCCGTAAAGGTGGAAACGGTATTTATTATCATGTATCCTATTGGGGACGTCCACACGATTATCTTTGGTTGGGAACCTTCAGTCCGGCGTTGCTGTATCAGCAGATGAAAACGGCTTATGACCACGGCATTCAAAAGATGTGGGTGCTGAATGTGGGTGACATCAAACCGGCCGAATATCAGATGGAACTCTTTCTTGATATGGCGTGGAACATAGATAAAGTAGCCGGAGAAGGGGTGTATAGACATTTATGCAACTTCCTGAAGCGCGAGTTTGGAGAGACGGTAGGCAATCAATTGCTACCGGTTATGCAGGAACATTATCGTTTGGCATATATCCGCAAACCGGAGTTTATGGGGAATACCCGCGAGGAAGAATATCATACGAATGACTACCGCATAGTGAAAGACATGCCATGGAGCAGAGAGTTTATCAATAAACGTCTGGAAGATTATCAGACTATCTCGGATGAGGCTGAACGGTTGGCTTCGCAAATACCGCAGGGACGCCGGGATGCTTATTTTCAGTTAGTGAAGTATCCGGTACAGGCATCTGCTGAAATGAACAAGAAAATGCTCTATGCACAGTTTGCCCGTCATGGGGAAATGGATTGGGGTAAGAGTGATGCTGCTTATGACAGTATTGTGTCGCTTACCCGTATCTATAATAAAGGTATAGAAAACAACGGCAAGTGGCATCGTATGATGGATTATCAGCCACGTAAGTTGCCGGTGTTTGAACCGGTAGACCGGTCATCTGTTGAAGTGCCTGTGCTCGAAGAACATTCAAGTCTGCATAAGTGGAATGCTGCGGATTTCTCAGACGGGAATCCGGTATTTTGCGAAGGATTAGGATATGAAGGCAAGGCGGTGATGCTGGCGAAAGGTGAAGAATTGGTTTTCGACTTTAATGATTGCCGGGCCGATTCGGTGGAAGTGGAGATTCGTCTGCTGCCGAATCATCCGATTGATGGAGAACAACTGGGTTTCATCCTTTCACTGGATAATAAGTATTCTGCTCCTATAACTTATGAAACAAAAGGACGTAGTGAAGAGTGGAAGGAAAATGTCTTGCGCAATCAGGCCATCAGACGGATCATTCTTCCTGTAGGAAAAAGAAAAAAACACCGGCTGACAATCAAGGCGCTTGGCGAAGGGGTTGTACTGGATCAAATTCTGCTGTACCGTTAAGTATGTCATCAGAATTAGTTTGTATTATTGATAGTAACTTCATTCCCCTCCCCGGAGGAGGGGAATGAAGATACTCTATTTAATATAAGCTAATTATGGCGACATGCTTATAGATAATTAATATAAAGAATGGAAAAGACTTGGAGATGGTTTGGCAAGAAGGACAAGATAACCCTTGCCATGTTGCGACAGATAGGAGTGGAAGGCGTTGTCACTGCCTTGCATGAA
>ENA-OROK01002131-OROK01002131.1-human-gut-metagenome-genome-assembly--contig:-NODE-2131-length-17577-cov-3.158030_pt1 | contig 17577 bp, 7 predicted proteins | sample MGYA00242127_ERZ509046 | MGnify/ENA primary metagenome ERZ509046 (study PRJEB26280, sample SAMEA2338728) | human gut metagenome | biome: human gut; feature: human-associated habitat; material: faeces... | reverse complement strand
TGATAAACCTGTCCGTCATTGGCCGTATAAACAGCCTCCTCATAATTCGTGGCATTTTCCTTCTTGCTGCCATCTTCTATGATCAACCCCTTTTGTATAGAACAAGGCTCTCCCTTGAAAATAGCATTCGGATAAATGATCGAACCGCCAAAACGGGCATCCATATTTTGAAACAGCTCCGAAGGATCATCGAAATAAGTGTCCTTCGCTCTTTCTGCGAAATTTGCAGGAGTACCGTCTTTGTGTTCAAACATTTCAACAAATTCCAATGTAGGGTTCATATTGGAAGAAAAACCGTTTCCACGGTATTGGTAAGGAACGAAATAAACATCCCAGCCATGTGCGTTTACATTGCGTTGGAAATATTTACAGAAAATATTCTCTGGGCTGTCCTCGGCAAGGAACAGCTCGGCAAAATTTTTCTCTTTATCCGAGTTCTTCCTATACAACGAAAATCTCTTCGATTTTTCAAGTTCCTTTACAGCTTTATAAGCTAATTCGAAATAATCGTTTGCCAAAGCCTTATCGATACCGACCAAACCATTCAAATCAACGGTTCCATAACGCGCGATACTACCGGCATACAGCATAGCGCGAGATTTCAATGCCAAAGCAGCATATTTGGTGGCACGTCCTTTTCCCAAAATCTCCTCATTATCGGGCAACAGACGGAAAGCCTCGTCTAAATCTTCCGCAATAAAATCATAGCAGGCCTTTTCCGTATCTCTCGGTACTTTCAGCGATTCAATATCGCCTACATACTCTTGCGGTTCTCTCAATATAGGTACACCACCATATCTTTTCACCATTGCAAAATAGCAGTAAGCCCGGATAAAATGAGCCTCTCCCATCCATGCATCAGCAAGAACCGTATTCTGGAAATTGGATTTATAGGCCGGGAAATTTTTCAAAAAGTAATTCACCCGACGAATTTTTCCATAATCCCAACAGCCCCACCAAGTTCCATCACCGATGGTCGAAATATCATCGCTGGAACTACACATAGCCTCACCCGATACATTCGGTAAACGACCTTGCCCTTTACCCGATACATTGAATCCTTGTTGTGTATAGCGAAAGTCCTCTATGGGTAAGTCATAGTAAAGAGTCGTCATATAAGACGTTATACCCGATTCTGAATTAAAAATCGCATCATCTTGTATAATATTAATGGGCGGCACATCTAAGTAATCACACGAATAAAACGATAGGGCCATCACCAATGCCGATACTAATATCTTATTTATTCTCATCGTATTTCAAATTAGAATGATAAATTCAATCCAAAGTTAAAGTTTCTCATAATCGGATACAGGTATCCATAATTCCCTTCCGGATGCTCGGGATCGACGAAATCCAAATTAGATAGCGTAAATAAATTATAGCCATTTGCAAATATCCTCAAACGATCCACTTTGAATTTACGAGTGATATGCTGGGGTATTGTATAGCCAATTTCCACGCTTTTCAACCGTAAATAAGAAGCATCGTATGTCGTCTGTTTACATCTTGCATAATTCACGCTATAAGATCCGGCATCACGGGTCGTAGGCCATTTTCCGGGAATCCAGTTCCCATTTTCGTCCTGACGATATCTGTCATAAAAATGAGCCAAACCGTTTCCACCGAAACACAACGGGTATTGCAATTGCTCGAAATAGATCACATTGAATCCACCACCGCCTTGGAACAACAGGTTCACATCAAACCCTTTCCACTCGGCAGCGATAGTAGCACCGAATGTCATTTTGGGATTTCCGTTATCATTGGTGTGCTCGTACACGTTCGGATAAACATCATTGTCATCGATGATTCCGTCGCCATTCCAGTCTTCATATTTCCAGTCACCCGGCAACTGGGTAGCACCACCCTGACCGTCTTGAATAGGCGACCGCCAAATATCCTCCATCGAAGTAAATTGTCCGTTTGAGCCATAAGCCCACCCCATATCGGAATATCGGTTTGAATATTTATTTCTCCATCTATCATAGGAATTCACTGCATCCCCTTCCTCCAAATGTCTGTTCTGACGACGAGTCAATGCAAAATTCAAACTTACCGAATAGTTGAAATCATTAATCTTATTGCGATGTCCCAATACGATTTCAAAACCTTTATACAAATCTTGATTCAAATTTTCTTCCGGCAATTCAGCACCTATAGTACCGGGAACTTCACCACTTCTCTTTCCTAACAGACCATCTCTGTATCTCCAAAAGAAATCTACCTGTGCAGACAGCATACCATTCCAAAGATCAAGATCGGTTCCCACGTTCAAGGTCTTCGACTTATACCAAGTTATCAGTTCATTCGGTAGACCTCTGAAACCCAATCCTTTATAGACAACATCGCCGAATACATAACTGGCGCCCGGATAATCATATCCCGACAAATATTGATAGGACGAGGAACCATCGTCACCCATAGCTCCATAAGATGCTCTTAACTTCCAATTCGTAATAAAGGACAGCGGAGCAAATTCTTTGATAAAGCTCTCTTCCGAAATTCTATATCCGACAGAGGCCGATGGGAAAAATCCCCAACGATGTCCTTTGGCAAACTTGGAAGAACCGTCATAACGGAAGCTAACTTCTGCCAAATATTTGGATTGATAATCGTAATTGACACGTCCGACTATACCCATATTCGTTACACGATAAATCTGGCCAGCATCGGCATTACCGATTTGCTCTTCTTCGGAGCCTGCAAAAATCTCATCTACGGCATCCATCTCGAAGTTTCTTTTTGCCCACAAGTTATCCTCTTCCTTTGCACTTTGTTCGTACAAAAACAAGACTTTCAAGTTATGTTTCTCTGCAAAAAGACGCTCATAGTTCAAAGAGGCCTGTAATTGATTCTGTGCTCCCTCCCATGATTTTCTGTAAATAGAAGAAGGCGATGAATATATCTGAGAATTATAAACATCTTTCTCCCTATCGTATTTATATAATGTATATTGTTTTTGAAATTCTTTCTGTTGATAGTTCTTATAATCATAAGCATACAAAAACTTAGCACTTAATCCTTTCAAAAAAGGAGCTTTATAAGTCAATGTAAATGTAGTATTCAAGGTTCGGTTTATCCTACGCTTATAACCGGATTGATCGGCATCGGTAATCATAAGCGGATTCAAACCATACATCACGTCATTAGGAAAACTCTCATTATTATTGGCATACGGAGTTTCCGTAGGTTTAAGCATCCAAATAGCTTTGAACTGTTCCCAAGTATCTTTATAAGGTTGATTCTTTTCATCGGACATCGCACCGATCAACAATTCGGCTTTCAAATCTTTTGTAACATCGAAACTCAAATTGGAACGGATATTATAACGATGGTAATTTAAATCGCCGGTTTTCCAAATACCGTCTTCGCCATAGTAACCAAAAGAAAGGAAATATTGTGTACGTTTCCCGCTTCCGCTGGCTGTCACATTGTGATGGGTTTGAGGAACCAAATTTTTCATAGCCAAATCATACCAGTCGGTTCCTCCCTCCCGGCGGAAACGAGCTACATCTTCTTCCGTGAAAGTGGTATTAATACCTCTACCCATATTTCTATCAGCTTCACGAACAAGCTCGGCATATTGAGCAGCATCCAAAACATCAGGCAAGCCCGACGGATTCTGGAAACCGAAACTTCCGGTATAATCAATTCGGGTTTTACCGCTCTCACCCTTACGAGTCGTCACCAATAACACGCCATTCGATGCACGCATACCGTAAATAGCGGCAGATGCGTCTTTCAATACAGACACGCTCTCGATATCGTTAGCTTCCAACCGCTGGAAATCTGACACCTCTCTTACGACACCATCAATAACGACCAAAGGAGTACCCAATCCACGGATATCCATCTTGGCATCATAACTACCCGGCTCTCCCGTACGTTGTTGAATACGTACACCCGGCAATTTACCGGCCAACATATTTTGGACATTCGAAGTGGGTGTAACGGTCAGTTCATCTGTTCCTATCGTACTGACTGCTCCTGTTAAAGTAGCTTTTTTCTGTGTGCCGTAACCTACGACCACTACTTCATCTAATATCTGGTCATCTTCACTTAAAGTCACATTCACTACGGTTTTTCCCTTCAAGGCAACATTTTTCGAAGCAAAGCCGATCAATGAGAATTTCAATTCCGCTTTGTCCAATTTGTCACCAGATACATTCAAATTGAAAACACCGTCTATATTCGACATCGTACCGGTATTAGTTCCCACCATTACGACATTAACCCCGGGTAAAGGTTCCCCGGACTGATCCCTCACTACCCCTGAAATTTTCTGCTGTCGATCATTTTCTGCCAAAACCGTAGCGCAGCCTACCACAACAAAAAATAAAAATAGGAATGAATGAGAATAATGGGAAAGCATTGAAACCGCCTTTTCCATATAAAAGAAATTGTTTTTTTTCATGCGTCCTGTTAGATTATTGTTATTCAACCATTTCCTTAACAAGCAATTGCAATTTTAGAATTTTAAAAAGAGAGGAAAGGAGAGGACCGACTAAGCGAATCCTCTCCTATTTGATTTTTTATTTTACAACCTTAAATGCTTGGGAAGCTCCGGTTGAAACGATATTGACTACATAGATACCTTTCCCGGTCAAAGAAATATTCTCTATTGTATTTTCAGCTATTTGTTTAGCCACCAACACACCATTCGTCGTATAGACATAGATCATTTCATTTCCATTCAAACCTTCTGCTCGGATACCGTCGGTAGTCACATAAACGTTATAAGCGGCTTTTTCGACATTTGTAACTCCACTTGTGCTTGTTTGCCATTTAAATACCGGATAAGGAGAAATAGTGGGATCTATTGTCCATATTTCATCAAAATCCCAACCCATATCGTCTGCATAAAACGATTCGGTCAGTTCCTCTACCGTTTCTCCATTATCGGTATCGATTCCCGTTCCCTCTGTTACGGCTTGACCATTCAATAAAACCGAAGAGTGCGCATAATTATCAGAAACATCTCCACCGTTTCTCTTTCCTACAACACGATGTGTCACTTCGACTTCGCCTATAATATCCTTGTTCAAAGACAAACAGGAAATAACCGCGCCACCATCATTAGCACCGACAATACCACCGACATTGGTTTTACCTTCGATAGTAGAAGTCGAATAACAATACATCACTGTGGCATTTCCAGAACTAACGATTCCACCTACGGCATCCCCGGTCTCACCATCAGTAGACTTAGCCATTACATTACAATCGGCCGTATAACAGTCTGTGATTACAGTAGTACCGGCACAAGGCCCAACGAGGCCGCTGGAATTAGAACCTGTTCCAATGTTCGAACAAGAACTGTTGATAACTCCCACTTGCTCAATCGTAGCATTACGAGTTAATCCCGTCAAGATACCTAAACGCCCGCCACCAATGACAGTCACATTATCAAGCAATAAATTTCTAATCGTACCACCGTCAACAACGCCGAAAACACTCATATCATGCGCACCGGTATCATCTCCATGCTTAGCCATCAAATTGGAAATCTTATGCCCATTACCATCAAACGTACCGCTAAAACGTTGGTCCGAACCATCTCCGCTTCCCCATTCTCCTAACGGCCACCAACCGCCTTCTTTTTCATAAGAAGCAAAATCCAAATCGGCCATCAATTTAAAATAGGAGCCCCGATTCTCGCGTACAGCATCAAACTGAGCTTCCGTCTCAATCAAATAGGGATCTGACTTTGACCCAGTACCTCCGGCATACAAATCACTTTCCTGTGCCCAAGCACTCGAAACCAGCATCATGCTGCAAAAACAAGATGCTACAATCTTTTTGTAATCATTCTTTTCCATGACATTAAAACTTTAAATTATTAATAACACTTTATTTAATAGCGGATTTCGGACGACAATCCATATTCGTCCCAAAATCCTTATTCGGTTTATTTCCCATTGTAATAACCAATGTTCCCCCATTCACTATATCGGCATGAGAGATATAAGACTTATCATACGGTCGACCGTTCAACTGAACCGACTGAATATATTTGTTCTCTCTTGAATTATTGACCGTCCTTATTTCAAACACCTTATTTTCTGGCAATTTCAAAGCGACCTTATCAAAAATCGGTCTGCCGAAAACATAGATTCCATTAGAAGGATTGACCGGATAAAAACCTAAGGACGAAAACACATACCACGAAGACATCTGCCCGCAATCCTCGTTACCCTGTAACCCGTCGGGTGAATCATGATACATTTGTGACAATATATAATCGACCTTCTCCGCCGTTTTCCACTGCAATCCGGCATACGAATAAAGATATACGGTATGATGTCCGGGTTCATTGCCATGTGCATATTGCCCTATCAAACCGGAAATATCAGGAGATGCCGCATCGCCCAAATCGGCATTAACCGAAAACAAACTATCTAATTTCGAAACAAAAGCGTCATCACCACCCAACAAAGAAATGAGACCTTCCACATCATGAGGGATTAACCATGTATATTGCCAACCATTTCCTTCGCAATAAGCATCGTTCCGATGAGTTGAATGAACAGGGTTAAACGGAGTAAGCCAAGAACCATCTTGATTCTTTCCTCTGAAAAAGCGGGTATCCTTGTCCCAATATTTTTGATATGCCAAAGCTCTCTTCGAAAAATACTCATAGTCATCTACCTTACCCAGCTTTCGAGCCACTTGTGCAACTCCCCAATCTGCAATGGCATATTCCAATCCCTTAGCTACCGATTCCTTCTCTTTATCTGCCGGAATATATTCAAGTTTTGTCACATACGATAATCCTTTATAATCAGACATCATTGAAGCCTTCATTGCCTGATAAGCCCGTTCGTAATTAAAACCTTTCATATTTTTCAATATAGCATCCGCTATAACAGGAACCGACTGAATACCTATCATTTCATTCGTGTCCGAACCATACAAATGCCAAACCGGCAAACGTCCTTGTTGCTCATAAATAGCCAACATCGAATTAATAAAATCGGGAACACGCTCCGGCTGTACCAACGTATATAATGGGTGAGCCGCACGATACGTATCCCACAATGAGAATACGGTATAATTGGTGAAACCCGGATCGCCATACACATTTTTGTCGGTACCTCTATATTCCTTGTTACAATCATTGAACATAGCCGGTTGTATAAACGCATGATATAAAGCTGTATAAAAAATACGTTTGGCCACTGTATCCGTAATCGATACTTGCAGTTTGGACAATTCGGCATTCCATTTGGCAGTCGTCTCATCTACAACCCGTTCAAAATTCCAATCGGCGATTTCTTGTCGAATATTAGCCGCCGCATTTTCCATACTCACCGGCGATATTCCCACTTTCACATCAAGTTTCTCGACATCAGATGCGACAATTACATTTCCCTTCACGTCGATACCTTGTAAAACATTTCCTTGTACTGGTATCGAATCGTGAAACAAAGCTAAACGTATCGGTTCGGAGAAAACAGCCGTAAAATAGATTTGCTGTTGCTTCGACCAACCAGAGGAACAACGATAACCACTGACAGTAGTATCGTTTACTTGTTCCAGAAATGTATCGGTAGGACGATCGTCGCCATTGGCATCCTTTAAATTAATCATCACATACTTTTCGACATTCTTCGGGAAAGTGTATCTGTGAAAGGCAACTCGGTCCGACGCCGTCAATTCTACTTTTGTACGATGAGTTTTCAATACTACTCCATAATATCCGGGTAAAGCCGTTTCATCACTCTTAGAATAATAAGAAGCATAACCCGATAAGGGATTATCTTGGGTTCCCGGCTGCGTACGCATTTTCCCCGTATATGGCATAAATAACAAATCGCCCGTGTCGCTACAACCGGTTCCATTGAGATGCAAATGTGAAAATCCTATTACAATCGAATCGGAGTAATGATAGCCAGAACACCAATCCCACCCTTTATTTATATTGTTAGGACCGATCTGCACGGCTCCGAACGGAGCAGCGACTCCTAAAAACGTATGACCATGTCCGCCGGTTCCTATATACGGGTCCACATAATTTACCGGAGAAAATATCGCCGATTCGATATTTTCGTCTTTTACTCTACACGATACAAGTAAAAATAAAATAGAAATGAATACAATTAAAGGTTCTTTTTTCATTACAGCATTTTATGTGTGTGAGACAAAAGTAAGATTATAATATTAACAAAAACATTAATAATACATTAAGAATCCACGATTCAAGCATACATAAAGTAGATTTTTTACGACCGAAACATTAACAAAACATTAATATTCGAAAGGTATCATTTTTCAATTCACTTTTCCCGTTATTCCTCCGACATTCGTAATTCCTTCTATCCGACAAGTCGAGTAACAATCGATGATTTCGCTATCTTTACTCATGGAACTGGATATACCACCCGCACAATCCTTCGCATAAACATTTCCACCCTTCACAGAACAGTTTTTTATCACCGACCGGTAAAGTGGTCCTGTCAAACCTCCGGCATTCGACCCATGATCCGATAATCGGTTTTCGCATTGGCTATCGAGTATATCGACCTGTTCTATCTTTGTAGAAAAGGTAGCGCCTGTCAGAACTCCTAAACGCCCCTCTCCAATGATGCTGCAATTTTCAACTTTCAAGTTGATAATCTCTGCACCTTCTGTCACTCCAAAAATACTCAGGTCATGAGCTTTTCGTTCCACCGACAAATTCCTAATCGAATATCCACCTCCATCAAAAAAGCCACGAAAACGCTCCATAGCATTATCTCCACTTCCCCATTCGCCCAAAGGCCACCAACTTTGGCCATCTTCTCTGACATAATCAGAAAAATCGAGGTCGTTAATCAATCGAAAGCATTGGCTTCTATACTCCCTTATATGGTCGAACTGTTGCGGTGTAGAAATAAGAAACGGATCTTCCCTACTCCCCGTACCACCGGCAAAAGGAGCAGTTTCCTTCAAATAAATCCGCAAAAGCTCAAAAAAAGACGGGGCATCCAACAAACAGATACTATCATCTATTTTTTTCAGTTCCTCGACTACCTCTACATACCACGTGGGAGATTTTATTATATTTCTAAACCAATGAAAAGGCAACCCCTCTCTCTCCCTTATTCTATTGACGATAGCCACCGCAGCATCTTTGGGCTCGACATCATTGATATCGTAATCGGCCCTCAACACAGGCATATTTCCAAAAAGCATACTCCACGAAGATAGTTTCTGAGGAACGATTCCATTGGGACTAAACGATCGATAACATTCCATTCCTTCCCAATTCAAACCGGGAGCATAACCGTCGACAATAAAGCCGGTAATGCTCAATCCCCATTTCTCATAATAGGGCTTGCAGTGCTCCGCCCACGATTGTAATCCAGAAGGTAATCCCGAAATAGGTCTGGGTTCTTGTAACATTCCGGGGCTCAAATATCCGGCTCCATTATCCGATGCGACAAAATAATCATTCTTAGTAGCCGTTTTTCTAAAATTATGTAACACATGAGGCACGCGCTCCTGTAATACCGGACTTATGGCCCACATCATCGGGACTTTTCCTCTATTGGGGTCGTCCCAAGTAAGTGAGGTAAATTGGCTCACCCACGATGACGCATCATAATCCCCCACATAAAATATCAGAAAGTTCCTTCCTTTCACGTCGACTTTACCGTCTTCGGTCAACAATCCTCTTTGCTTCAACTCTTCATGAGTAACCCACGGTTGCGAATACCGTTCCTCCAAAGGGAAATGCTGCCAAAAAGAGGCATTTGCCAACGCTCCGATTGCAATTGCATCGGCATCTTTAAAAGCGTTGTAAGCGCTGATAAGACGTAAAAACTCCCACTCCGTAGGAACATCGTCGTGGATACCACCGGCATGCTTCGTGTATTTAAATGCCCATGAGGGGAACCCTCCTATATAGCAGTACTTTTCACCTTTATTCTGTTGGTATGCCAACAATAGCATTTCTTTAAGGGTAGCCAAATCAGTCCCTACCTTTTGAGTCGGTTCGTCTGTTGCCGGTTCGTCTCCCCACGGTGATAAATCGAAAAAGAAAGCTCGCTTGCTAATGAAAAAATCATGATTAGAAAGCGTATGATGATTCCGTACCGTAGCACCGGGATTTTGTTTCCAATATTGATCCAGATAATAAGCGGCATATTCCGTGTTACACTTGCCGGTTTTCATATAATTCTCTATATACCAAATGTACGGATCGTTTTTTATAGAGCCTGTGCTGTTTCGATTCGTCCCCGGAATCACCCCCGATCCCGTAAACATAACACTTCCATCTTCATTGATCAATCTACGCTTTACTTTCAATCGGGGACCACCCAAAACTAAGCGGCTATACAAACTCTCGGAATCAAGATCATAACGGATCGGCAAAAGGTCTTCCGCACCCGCAACGGCAGAAGCGACATTGCTTGTGGACGGAACTCTCTCATCATAAAGTACCACCCCCTTTATGTATCCGGCGTAAGCCGACACCAAGTCTTCAATGGTATTATACGTCACCGTTTCCTTTCGATACAACCACTGCCCTTTCCTACGATACTTATTCAACCAATATTTATCAATATCCAATTGATCCCTATCCACAAAAAAGACATATAGTTGCGGAGCATCCCGATTGACGATTCCTTGCAAAGCCGAAACGACATGTACATCGTCCCAAGCGACATTGCGTCCCTTTGGTGTCGACAAGTCGGTTTCCAAAGTATAATGCAGGTCATAAAGCCCTATCGCCTCTTGACCGGCTGCCTTATAGCAACCCAATACCCAAAACAGCACTCCATAGATAAGAACTCTCTTCATCATGCGACTCACCTCTTAAATTTTCAGACTTTTTATATCACGCCATCAAGATCACCTCCACCGATTTTACTTTTCATCAAGCAGTAAAAAGTAGTTTTCATGAGGTCAAAACATGGTCACCTCCGGTTTATTCGAACCGGAACACCTCGAATGTACATGGATTTATTTGATTCTTACTTATCCTCGTTAGTCAAAGAATACGGGAAATCTTCATCATTTATTCCGCGCCCTGTATTAGGCGTATGACTCATATCGAAATCAAGAACAGCGCCGTCCATCAATTCCTCATGTTTCAACCAATTGTGGTTATACTCTTTCCCGTTCATTTTCAGAGAACGTATATATCTATTTTCGTTCGTGTTGTCGGGAGCATTCAAAACGATCTGCTTTCCATTTTCCAACGTAAGAATCGCCTTTTTAAAGAGCGGAGCTCCCATCACATACTCCCCTGAGCCCGGACATACCGGATAAAAGCCCAACGCAGAAAATATATACCATGCAGAAGTCTGTCCATTATCTTCATCTCCACAATAGCCGTCAGGATAAGGAGTATACAGCTTATCCATCACTTCCCTTAACCAATATTGAGCTTTCCAAGGCTGCCCGGCATAATTATAAAGATAAATCATATGTTGGATAGGCTGGTTGCCATGTGCATAATTGCCCATATTCATAATCTGCATTTCCTTTATTTCATGAATGCACTGCCCGTAATAGCTATCGTCATAAATAGGAGGAACCACAAAAACAGAATCCAACATGGAGACAAAGTTCTCCTTCCCTCCCATCAGATCGATGAGTCCCTGCACATCATGAAACACGCTCCATGTATAATGCCAACTGTTGCCTTCGGTAAAAGCATCGCCCCATTTATACGGACTGAAAGGAGACTGGAATGTACCATCTTCGTTTTTCCCGCGCATCAGATTGTTCTCTTTATCGAAAACGAATCGATAGTTTTTACTCCTTTCCCGATAAAGATCGATTTCTTCCTGCGGACGGTTCAATTGTTGCGCCAGTCTCATAATACACCAATCATCATAGGCATATTCCAATGTGCGCGCCACATTCTCGTTAATACCTACATTATAAGGTACATATCCTTTTTGATTGTAATATTCATATCCCAATCTTCCCGTCGAAGGAACTTGGGGGTGCACATGATTCGCTCCGTGCAGAACAGCCTCATACAACAAATCGATCTTTTCTGTCTGGCATCCTTTCAAATAGGCATCGGCCACAACAGATGCCGAATTATTACCCACCATGCAGTGACGGTGTCCCGGGCTGGCCCATTCGGGTAAAAATCCACTTTCTTCATAACTGTTTGCCAATCCTTCTTGAATTTCTTTGTTGACAGAAGGATACATGAGGTTCAAGAAGGGAAATAAAGCGCGGAACGTGTCCCAAAATCCGGTATCTGTATACATATATCCTCTCCTTACTTCTCCGTTGTAAGGACTATAATGGACAATATTTCCATATTTATCTACTTCATAAAACTTACGGGGAAACAATAAAGAACGATACAAGCAAGAGTAGAAAGTACGTAGTTGTTCATCAGTTCCCCCTTCTACTCTCACTCTATTCATTACATCGTTCCAAGCATTTCGAGCAGACTCTTTTACCTCGTTAAAATTCCTACTGCCCAGTTCTTCCAAATTCAACCATGCCTGCTCTTCACTGATAAAAGAAGAACTTACCTTTACACCAATCTTTTCACCTTTATAAGTCTTGAATCCCAACACAGCACCGACATGATTATCTTCTACCTCTCTTTTACCTTTTATAATTTTATCTCCGCTCCATACTTCCGCCGAGGCAAAAGGCTTATCAAATTTCATCACGAAGTAATTTCTAAAATTATCCGGTACTCCCCCGCTATTTTTAGTCGTATAGCCGGTTACCGTGCCATTTTCCTCATCTATCTGAACGAAAGACCCGTTATCGAACGCATCTACTACGATATACGACTCTTCACTTTCTGGGAAAGTAAACCTAAAATAAGCAGAACGTTCCGTCGGAGGAATTTCTGTTTTCACATCATGGTCAGCCAAATACACACTATAATAATAAGGCTTTGCCGTCTCAGCTTTATGAGAAAACCAGCTTCCTCGTTCATTTTGCAGGAACTTTTTACCACCGGTCACCGGCATCAATGCAAACTGCCCGTAATCATTGATCCACGGACTGGGCTGATGTGTCTGCTTAAATCCTTTTATCTTATCGTCGGTATAACAATAGGCCCAGCCATTTCCCATATCTCCCGTTTGCGGTGTCCAGAAATTCATTCCCCACGGTAATGCGACAGCCGGATAGGTATTACCCGTAGACAAGGTAAACTTAGATAATGTGCCAACCAACGGATTCACATAATCAACCGGAGAAAAAGAAGCAGAATCAGTAACCACCTCTTTACTTCTGCACGATATAAGTAAAACAGATAAAAATACAAGTAAAGAAACTTTTTTCATGGAATCGTTTTTTTTATTTTTTGTGACAAAAGTAAGCCGGGGCAATTAATAAAACCATTAATAGAATATTAATTATCCATATGCAATACTTATTTCCGAATCAAAAACATTAATAAGGCATTAACAATTCTCATAAGAAAGGGAGCGACATAACAAGATTAATAACAGGGGGAACCACTCGACAATCAGCATAAAAACAATTCTTTCAAATAAAGCTATCGAGGTCAACGTTATTGCCTCATATCTTTCCATATATTTTACTGTAAATAGTCACGTGTAGAAAACAACATCGCCTCAAACAAGAAAAACAACTCAATGAAAATTTTCTTGTTTGAGGCAGTGATACATTTCTGATACTATTCGCTAATCCGTAAGCCTATTGACACCGACACCGTCGAAAGTCATCTTCACCGGTTTAATAAAACCATTTTCGTCAAAATACATACGGTCGATACAAATCTCTCTATGATTTGGAATCGTATCGCCCAATGGGTGACGATGATAAACAATATACCACTCGTCTTTCCCCGGTATCTGAATGACCGAATGATGTCCCGCGCCTGTACCCACACTCTCGTCTTGTTGCAATATTTTTCCAATACGCTCGAAAGGGCCGAACGGAGAATCGGCAATGGCATAAGCCACACTATAATCCGAACCTCCCCAACTGCCTTCCGACCACATAAAATAATATTTGTTATTCCGTTTCAACATAAAAGGTCCCTCCACATAATTCTCAGGTGTGACCGATTTATAATACGAACCATCGTCAAAAGGAACGAGACTCAATAAATCCGAACTCAATTTTACCATATTACAATGATGCCAGCCTCCATAATACATATAATAACTACCGTCGTCATCTTTAAAAACGAACTGATCGATCGGCTGGGCTCCGTTCACAATCTTATCGATCAAAGGTTTCCCCAAAACGTCTTTAAATGGGCCTGCCGGGTTATCAGCCACAGCGACACCGATTCCACCATATTGCTCATCATTCTGGATATCATTCCCCCCGAAAAACAAATAATATTTGCCATTCGCCCGAACAATAGACGGAGCCCATAAGGCAAATTCCAACCACTTTATATTCTCAACAGACAACACTTTGGGATGCTTAGTCCAGTGAACCATATCTTTTGATGAAAAAGCATCCATATAAGTCTGTATATTATAGACCTGATGAATGGCCCGCGTTTCTTTTTTCAATTCGGGAAAATCTGTGCTATCAGCTCCGAAAGGAATATCGGACAACGTAGGATATATCCAATATTCATCATCGAAGACAACCCCTTCTGGATCGGCATACCAACCCTCGACAATAGGATTGCCACTATACTCTTTCTCATGCTTACACGCCACCAACAGCAGCGCCAAACTCAATACAATAATACTTCTCATCATGTGTCGTTTTTAATTAATGTAACAAAAATAAACGTCGGTCATTAACGGAAATATTAATAAACCATTAACAAACAAACTTCGGTACACAGTAAAAATACTCTGCCCATTAATAATATAATATTTTTATTATCAATTCCATGAAAAGATTCCATAAATATAATTTTTTTCTTTGTAACCCTCCTAAACCATATTATCTTTGCAAAAAACAGTTATAAGTATTCATGCAAAAGACGCTTATATTTCTGCTCTTAATGTTGGCCCTGATACCGGTTGAAGCACAAAATATTTCATCTGGATTATATTTTGCTGCCCATACCTCCATTAAAGAAGAAAGAACATCGCTTATCCTATCTCCCGAGTTCGACGCCTCAAAAGGTCTAACATTAGATTTCGATATTAAATTCAGACCCGAAGAACATAACTACGGATATGTCTTTCGAATCATAATCGACGATGAAAAGAGTTTCGATTTGATAGCGAATATTACACCCGAAAAAAGAGCGTTGAATTTGATAGAAGGGAACAACGTCTATCTGGCTTTCGATGAAGAACTACTGAATCAATACTCATGGAATAAATGGGCGCATATCCGGTGTTCAATCTATCCGGATAGTTTACAGCTCATCTTCGACAATCAAACATTGCAAGGCCAGTATAAATTTATCAATATCAAGAACGTGAAATTCTACTTCGGATACTCCGATCATGAAAAGTTTCATTCTTCCGATGTTCCTCCGATGTCTATACGCAACATAAAAATCACAGACAATAAAAATAAAACAATTGCATATTGGCCTTTAAAAGAACATCTGTCGCATTCCTGTTTGGATAGTCTGTATCAGATTCCGGCGACAGTCACCAATCCTACATGGGAAATAAATAAACACACCAAGTGGGTAAAAGAAAAAACATTAGCATTACCCATATATACACAAATCTGCCATGCCCCGTCAAAAGGGAATATTTATTTTGCCAACAGCTCATTTGTACTCGTTTATTCGACTATCGATAATACATTAGATACGATTTATCCTGCTCATGGAGCTCCATACACAGAAATAAACAACCAACTCATTTATCAGCCTTATTACGATGAATTATGGTCATACGATTTCGATCCCTTGAAACAGATGTCTATATTCAATTTCAACGATAACACATGGACAAAGAATGACCGTGAAATAAAAAATCCGGAATATTCTCAACACAATACGTTTATATCGCCCAATGACTCGTGTCTGTATATTTTTGGCGGATATGGTAATTATCAATATAAGAACTTGATACTTAAAAAAGGACGGACACAGGACGACTGGATTCCGGTATCGTACATCGAAGAAATACCTCCGCGTTATCTAAGCGGATCGGACTACAAAAACAGAGACACGATATTGGTGTTCGGCGGCTGTGGCAACCCGCAAGGGAAACAAGAATTAGGAGTCATAAATTATTACGATCTTTATGCGATAGACATCAACACATTCAAAACAAAGAAATTGTGGACTATCCCCAACGATACGAAAAACTTCGTCGTCGGTAATCATATTGTTACAGACGAAACGAATAACAAGCTATATGCTTTATGTTTTCCGAATGATTGTTCGAACAGCTATATCCTGCTAAAATCGTTCGATTTGACAGATGGGAATAACTGTACGAACTATGCAGATACAATCCCTTTCTCCTTCAATGATGTAAATTCTTTCTGTACACTCTACTACGACTCGTTACAGTCGAGGCTGTATGCCGTAACCAATTATAACTACAACAATAAATCAAATATAAACATATACTCATTAGCTTATCCCCCGTTAAAAATAGAAGATACGCTGCAAACAGTTGCAGGACATAAGGCACGTGTTACAAAGATAGGGTTCTTCATAGGTATAGGAATTTGCATAATTGCAGGTATGGGCTGTATGTACCTCTGCTACCGAAAAAAGAAAAGAAGAAGAAAAGAAAGCCACATTCCTCACAACCCTCCGGTCGTTACAAATACGGATCGTTCTTCCAAGACAACTACCCAAGACGAAAACTATAAGCCCCAACCGGACATTCACAAAAAATCATCTATTCTTTTCTTAGATGGATTTCAAGTATGGGATAAAAATGGTGCAGATATCACCAAATCATTCACACCTATTTTGAAACAACTGCTCATTCTTATCATATTATATAGCGTAAATAACAAGAAAGGGATTTCAAACGTCACTCTGAGAGAGTTGCTTTGGTTTGATAAAACAGACGAAAGTGCCCAAAATAACCGCCGAGTAAATATCCGAAAACTAAAACTTTTGCTGGAAAAACTAGACGGTGTCGAACTTGTAAAAGAAAGCACCTATTGGGCGTTAAAGTTCACTCACGCTTATTGCGATTATATCGATGTTTGTAATTGGATCGACAAAGTAAAAAACAAAGAACCTATCACAGCCGAAAACATCAATGATTTACCCTTAAACCTGCTATCGGGACAATTATTACCATATGTCCAAACAGACTGGTTGGATTCTTTCAAGTCCGATTACACGAATTCCGTATTAGATATGGCAATAAATTTATCCAAGCAAGAATATATAAAGGGAAACAACGAATTATTAATTCAGATAGCCAACAGCATGTTTGCACACGACAAAACAGACGAGTATGCATTGATTCTCAAATGCCACACATTATATAAACAAGGAAGAACCAGCTTGGCCAAAACGACATTCGACACATTCTGCAATGAATATAAAGCAATGCTGAATACGAATTACACAAAAACATTCAATGAAGTAATTAATTGTCAATTGTAATCCGCAACTACATAGAAGAATAAAAACGAACGTTCATCGAGACCGGTCAATAATCGTCCATATATATTTATTTATATCGGACTCTCGTTAAAATACAAAAAATATACACCGAAAAA